>Ga0207705_10001485_pt1 | contig 18661 bp, 15 predicted proteins | sample KBSC13metaG_FD_184314 | JGI IMG/M metagenome (GOLD analysis project Ga0207705, IMG submission 184314) | Corn rhizosphere microbial communities from Kellogg Biological Station, Michigan, USA - KBS C1-3 metaG (SPAdes) (version 2) | ecosystem: Host-associated > Plants > Roots > Rhizosphere > Soil ... | reverse complement strand
CCGGGCCCGACGAACGGTAGACGTCGATCCGCAAATCCTTGTCGTCGATCTGGACGTCGACGTCCTCGGCTTCCGGCAGCACCGCCACGGTCGCGGCGGAGGTATGGATGCGGCCGCCGCTTTCGGTGGCGGGCACGCGCTGGACGCGGTGGACGCCGCTTTCGAACTTGAGGCGGGCAAACACGCCCGGACCGCTGATCGAAGCGACCGCTTCCTTGTAGCCACCGATTTCCGAAGAGGACGCCGAAATCAGCTCAAACCGCCAGCCCTGGAGATCGGCGTAGCGCTGGTACATGCGCAGCAGATCGCCGGCGAATAGCGCGGCTTCGTCGCCGCCGGTGCCGGCGCGAACCTCGAGCATCGCGGCGCGGTCGTCGGCGGCGTCGCGGGGAAGGAGCTTCAGCGCCAGCGCGCGTTCGGCCTCGGGCAGCTTGTGCCGGATCTCGTCCGCTTCGGTCGCCGCCATTTCCTTGAGCTCGGCCTCGGCGGTCGGGTCCGCGATCATGCCGTTCAGCACTTCGAGCTCGGCGCGCAGACGGCGAACCTCGCGCGCCGCCGCGGCGACCGGCTCGATCGCGGCATAGTCTTTGGACAGGCGCACGAATTCGTCGGTCGACAGGTCGCCGCGCGACATCGCCTGCTGCAGCTCATGCTTGCGGGCTTCGATGGAAGCGATGCGCTCGGAGGAGATTGACGTCATGCGATTTTAGGCTGCAGAGCGGCCTCGGGTGAGAAGCCCTCGGCAGCCTCGAACCGGTTAACTTTAAACCGAGACTCAAGGGCGATGAGAACCGCGGCACGCAGGTCTTTCTGCCGTTCAAATTGTTCCGGCTGATTCACTCGAATCAAGATACCTTGCCGCTCGGGCAATCCCGAATTCCCCGATCCAATGACGACAACTCGCGCGAGCGAGCCATTTCGCTTAGCTAACTCAAACCGCCGTTTGGCATTGCCGCGATAGGCCATGTCGACAACCATTCCGCTAGCACGCAAGGCAGACGCTACTTGTATCGCTTCGGATTCCAGGTCTGGCCGATCAGGTATGACTGTCACCAATGCCCGCTCTTCTTCGGGTGAATCGATCATCATCGCGAGGCGCTCAATGCCCGCCGCCCAGCCGACCGCCGGCGTGTGCGGGCCGCCGAGGCTTTCAATCAGGCCGTCGTAGCGGCCGCCGGCCAATACCGTGCCCTGCGCGCCGAGCTGGTCGGTGATGAATTCGAACGCGGTGTGGCGGTAATAATCCAGGCCGCGGACGAGGCGGGGCGCGCGTTCCCAAGCAACGCCGGCGGCGTCAAGGCCATCGGTGACCTTGCCGAAGAAGTCGGCCGCTTCACCGGTCAGGAAGTCGTCGATGGCCGGCGCGCTGTCGACGATTGGCCAATCCTGGTGGGCCTTGCTGTCGAGGATGCGCAGCGGATTGCGTTCGAGCCGCGTCCGGCTGTCTTCGCTCAGCGCCGCCTGATGGCCGCGGAAATGCTCGTGAAGCGCGTCGCGCCAGGCGTTGCGGGTCTCGGGATCGCCGAGCGTGTTGAGCTTGAGAATCGCGCCGGCGATGCCCAGCTCCTTTAAGAGCTGATCGGCGAAGGCGAGCAGCTCGATGTCGGCCTGCGGTTCGCCAGCGCCAATGATCTCCGCATCGAGCTGATGGAATTCGCGGAAGCGGCCTTTTTGCGGGCGCTCGTAGCGGAAGGCCGAGCCGTGGGTGGCGACCTTGATCGGCGCGTGCTGTTGCCAGCCTTCGCTCAAATAGGCGCGGCAGATACCGGCGGTGAACTCCGGCCGCAGCGTGATCGATTCCCCGCCGCGATCGTCGAACGAATACATTTCCTTGGAGACGACGTCGGTTGTTTCGCCGATGGTTCGAGCGAACACGGCCGTCGGCTCGATCGTCGGCACTTCGACGCGGCGGAAGCCGTAGAGACGGCGCACCTTGTCGAACGCCGCGACCACCGCGGCGAGGCGGTCGGCGTCTTCTCCAAACAGGCTTTGCGTGCCCCGGACGGGCTGGACGGGCGTCATTGCGGGCGCGCTAAAGCATAATTCTCGCAAATGCGAAAATTCGTTCAGCGCGTTGTCGAACCCGATTGCTGCTGTTGCTGGAAGCGCTGCCGGAAGAATGACGGCGGGGGCAGGAACAGCTTGCGGAAGCTAATCATCACCGTCCGGCCCAGCGGGTCGAGCAGCCCTGGCTGATAATTGAACGGCACGTTGCCCGTCGCATCGCGAACGCTGGGGCGGGTGTTGAAGACATTGTTGATCTCAAATCGCACCTGCGTGCCGCGCAACCACGGATGTTTCAGCGCGATTTCGGGAATATCGCCCGGATTGGCGAACAATTTGAGGTCGAACGTCGTCAAGGGCGAGAAGCGCAGACCATCGCCGGTCAGCGTGTTGACGGTCGTGCCGCTGCGATAGTTGCCGACCAGGCGCGCGCCGAGGCCATTGTTGAAGTAGCCGGCCTGCGCTTCGACGTTGTGACGCGGGGTCCCGCCGTTCGAGCCGGAGGCGTCGCCGTGGAGATAGTCGAGCTCGGGCAGGCCCGTCCCGATCCTGACCTTGTCGACGAACGTGATGGTGTCGGTCAGCGAGAAGGTCAGGCGGCCGCGGTTCTGGTTGCCGCCACCCCCAAAGAAGCCGCCGCCGCCGCCACGACCGCCGCCGCCCCGCGCGCCCCGACCGGCGCTGTCGGCGGGCGGGGGCGATGTCGCCGCGCCGCCTTGAGGAGGTGAAGCCCCGGTGGGCGTGGCGCCCTGCGCACCGCGCGCAGGCAAGCCGAATTGGGCGCGGAACTGGTCGAGCACCGCTTGCGACGGGCGTTTCGACTTGAGCGGCTTGGAGAAGTCGAAGCCAAGACGGAGCGTGTCCCTGCGCGAGCTGTCGAAGTTGATCGGCCGCAAGTCAACGCTGGTCAGTTGCCCCGCCGCGTTGCGGGTAAAGCGCTCGGGGAACGCCGCTTCGATCGCCGCGCTGACGTTGATATTCGAAATCGGCCGGGCGATGGTCGTGCGGACGTAATCGGCCCGCAGGCGAAGGTCGGTTTTCTCGAACGGTTGCCAATTGGCGCCGAGCTTCCACACGTTTCGGCGGTCGGCCTGGAGGCCCGGATTGCCGCCAGTGATCGCGTCGACCAGCACCGTCTGACCGGTGGTGAAATCGAAAATGCGCGAGCCGGGGGTGTCGAGCACCGGATCGCCAAGCTGATTGATCGTCGGCGGCCCTTCCTCGCGCGTGAAGCTGGTCAGCAGGTTGAGCCGGTCGACTGGAGACCAGTTCGCGCCGGCGCCGACCGTGGTCAGCGTTCCGAAATCGGAGAGCTGATCGATTTCCGCATTGGCGTTGAGGGTCAGGTTGCCGAGCGCGCTGAAACCGCGATTGCGGCGAGAGATCGGCACATCGAGGTTGATCCCCGCTTCCCCAACTGTCCGCGATAGCGAAGTCTCCGAACGGGCGCCGGCGCGGCTGCGTCTGCTATCCAGATGGACCGTGCTGAGGCCGGCGGTGAGCGTCGTGCTGGCATCACCCGCGGGGAGCTTGAACAGCTTGCCGTTGGCCGTGGCGGTGAGATCGGCCGACGCGGTCGTTTCCCGCGTCCGGTCGGTCGGGAACGAGACATTGTCGCGATCGGTGCGCGTGATGCCGCGTTCCAGATCGCCATTGCCGGTCAACGTCCATCGCCACTGCGACTTGGTCGTACCGTTGAGCACACCGCCAATGTGCGCGCTGTCGGTGCTGGTCGTGCGCGCAAGCGGATCGAGCAGAGTCGGATTGAGACCGATCAGCGCGAGCCCGTCGACATGCTCAAGCTCGATATTGCCCGTCCCCGACACGTTCCCGAATATAGTGCGGTTGATGGTCGCCGAGCCCCGCACGTCGCGCTTGCGGCCGATCAGCGAGCGGGCTTCGAGTTGCTGCTGGGTTGTTCCGGCATTCTGCGACGGATCGCCAAGCACCGAGTTTAGCACGACATCGCGCTCATCCTCGGTCAGCAGCGAGTTGCCCTCGGCGTGCAGATTGTAGGTCGTCCGTCCGTTTCGATTGACCAGGAATCGCGTGAGGTCGGCGTTGCCGTTGGTGTACCCGCCGTCCGTAGCGATACCGGCCCCGACCAAATCGGTGGTCGAGCGGAAGCGCTGGCGCAGCACGATGTTCACGACCTTCTGGTCGGCCCGATAGCCATATTTCAGCGCGACCTCCTCGGGCAGGATTTCGACGCGCTGGATGGCCTCGGTCGGAATGTCGCGCAGCTCACGGAAACCGGAAATGCGCTGGCCGTTGAGCAGCAGCACCGGACGTTCGCCGCCACGTCCCTGTCCGCTGCCGATCTGCGGCGCCAGCGCTTGCAGCAGTTCGTTGATGTTCGTCGCGCCAGTCGCGCGGACGTCACGGGCGTCGAGCGTGTTTTCCGGCGGAATGTCGCCGACCACCGAACCACGGGGCTTGGCCCCGGTAATGACGATCTCTTCCTCGTCGCCTTCATAGGTTGGCTCCGCCGGCGGAACGGCGACGGAAGCCGGAGCCGCCCCTGTGGCGTCCGGCTGCGGAGCGGGAGCCGCCGGATCCGCCGATGCGGCGGGCGCGGGCTGTGTGTCCTGCGCAAGCACGGGAGTGAACGGCGACAACAGTGCCGCGGTTGAGAACAATATGGAACGATAGATCATCGGCACCCCGTCGGTGGGACCATGTTAACACGCGCTGACAGGGCGGTCGCCTTCGACGAAGAGCCGACTGGGGCCGACAAAAGACATGGCGCGGCCACCGATTCCGGTTAAGCATCACCCCAACTTTCGTTAACATATAAAAAGGAGTTGCGCCGGATGCGCAAAATCGCGCTTGCCCTGATCCTGTCTACCGCGCTTGCCGGCACTGCCGCTGCTCAGCTCGTCCCGCCGCTCAACAGCAAGCCCGAAGCCTACGCCAAAGCGGCCAAGGTCCCCGCGGCGCGCGATGTTCCGTTCCCCGGGACGATGCAGCTGACGGTCGATGCGACCGACGTCACGCGCGGCATTTTCCGGATCAAGCAGCGCGTCCCGGTCACGGCGGCGGGCGACCTGGTGCTATTCTATCCCAAATGGGTGCCCGGCGGACACAGCCCGCGCGGCGACATCAAGAACGTCACCGGCATTCGCTTTACGGCCAACGGTCAAGCTTTGGTGTGGAAGCGTGACCCGATCGACGTCTTCGCCTTCCACGTGACGGTGCCGCAAGGCGTCCAGTCAGTCGATGCCGAGTTCCAATATGTTTCGGCGACCGCAGCCAACCAGGGCCGCACGGTGATGACGCCCGAGATGTCGAGCATCCAGTGGCTGTCGCTGTCGATGTATCCGGCCGGCTATTACGTGCGGCAGATCCCGGTGCAAGCGTCTGTCATCGTGCCGAACGGCTGGAAGGTGGCGACGGCGCTCCGCCCGAGCGGACAGGCCGACGGCAAGATTGACTATCCGGTGACCAGCTACGAGATCCTGGTGGACTCGCCGCTGATCGCCGGCCCCCACTACCGGCAGATCCCACTCAGCAATCGGGTCTTCCTCGACGTCATCGGCGATACGCCCGCCGAGCTTGCCGCCACGCCCGAGCAGATCGATGCCCACAAAAGGCTGGTCGATCAGGCGGTGAAGACCTTCGGCGCCCAGCATTACGATCATTACAATTTCCTGCTGACCATCTCGAACAACCTTGGCGGCAACGGGCTGGAGCATCACCGCAGCTCCGAGGACGGAGTGAAGCGCGGCTACTTCACCGACTGGGAGAACAAGCTGCGGGAGCGCAACCTGCTGCCGCACGAGTACAGCCATAGCTGGGACGGCAAATACCGCCGGCCGGCCGACCTGTGGACACCCGATTTCAATACCGTGCCGATGGAAGGCTCGCTGTTGTGGGTTTACGAAGGCCAGACGCAGTTCTGGGGCTATGTGCTCGGCGCCCGGTCAGGAATGCTGTCCAAACAGGATACGCTGGATGCCATCGCCGCGACCGCCGCGACCTACAGCACGGGCACGCCCGGTCGCTCATGGCGTCCATTGGTCGATACCACTAACGATCCGATTGCCGCCGGCCGCGCGCCGCAGGCGTGGCGCGGCTGGCAGCGCAGCGAAGATTATTACAGCGAAGGTCAGCTGATCTGGATCGACGTCGACCGGATCATCCGCACCCAGTCGCGCGGCAAACGCTCGATCGACGATTTCGCGCGCGCCTTCTACGGCATGCGCGACGGCGACTTTGGCGAGCTGACCTATACGCTGGACGATGTGGTCGCGACGCTGAACCAGGTGCAGCCATACGACTGGCGGTCCTATTTGCAGCGGCGGGTCTATGACGTGGCGGCCAATCCACCGCTCGAAGGCATCAATGAGGGCGGCTACAAACTGGTCTATACCGCCGAGCCGACCAAGTGGATCAAGAGCGCCGAGAAATCGGGTAAGAACAGCGACCTCACCTATTCGGGCGGGTTCGTCGTCGGCAATGACGGCAAGCTTACGTCGGTGCTGTGGGACAGCCCCGCATTCAACGCCGGCCTGACGGTGGGGACCGAGATCAAGGCGGTTAACGGCCGGGATTTCGATTCCGACGCGCTCAAGACGGCCATCAAGGCCGCGGCGAGCGGCGGCGCGCGGCCCGAGCTGCTGGTGCACGACGGCGATGTCTATCGCACGGTGAAGCTCGATTGGCGTGGCGGCCTGCGCTATCCCCGGTTGCAGAAGACCGGTTCGGGGGCTGGCACGCTCGACGCGTTGCTGGCACCGCGCTGAGTCCAAACGAAGGGGACATTGTGCGCGGATTGCTGATAATCACGACGGTGGCGCTGATCGCGTCGCCGGCGATTGCCCAAATGCGTCCGGCGGAAGCGAATGTGCGGGGAGCGATCGAACGCATCGTGCGGATCGACCCCGCGCTTCATTCAGTGATCGCCGTCGACCCGACCGCAATCGACCAGGCGCGCCGTATCGACGCGGGCAATCTGCGCGGGCCGCTCGCCGGTCAGCCGGTGCTGATCAAGGACAATATCGAATCGATCGGCCCGTTGCCGACGACGGCAGGCAGCCTGGCGCTAGCCAACAACGTCACCAACCGCGACGCGCCGCTGGTGGCGCGGCTGCGCGGAGCCGGGGCGGTGATCGTCGGCAAGACCAACCTTAGCGAATGGGCCAATATCCGCTCGAACAGCTCGATTTCGGGCTGGAGCGCGGTCGGCGGGCAGACGCGCAACCCGTGGGCGCTCGACCGCAACACCTGCGGGAGCTCGAGCGGATCTGGCGCCGCCGTTGCGGCCGGGCTGGTGCGGCTGGCGATCGGCACCGAGACCGACGGATCGGTGACCTGTCCGGCCGCGATCAACGGCATCGTCGGATTGAAACCCACGGTCGGGCTGGTCAGCCGGACGCATATTGTGCCGATCAGCCATAGCCAGGATACGGCCGGGCCGATGACCGCGAGCGTCCGCGAGGCCGCCGAGCTGCTGACCGCGATTGCCGGCAGTGATCCCGCCGATCCCGCCACCAGCGAGGCAGACAAGCGCAAGCGCGACTATGCGGCTGGACTCGACGCCGGCTCGCTCAAGGGCAAGCGCATCGGCGTGATGCGCTTCGCGGCGGGCTTCGGCACCGATGTGGCGTTCGACACGGCGCTGGCAATCCTGCGGCAGCGCGGCGCGACGCTGATCGACATCAAGAAGTTCGACGACAGCGCGATCGGCAAGAACGAGGCGATCGTGCTGCGCACCGAGCTCAAGGCCGACATGGCCAAATATCTGAAGAGCAGTCCGGCTCCGCTGAGCGTGCGGAAGCTGGCCGACCTAATCGCGTTCGACAACGCTCACCAGAAACAGGAAATGTCGCTGTTCGGTCAGGAGTTCTTCGAGGCAGCAGAGAAGACCAAGGGTCTGAACGATCCGGCCTACAAAAAGGCGCGGGCGGTGAGCTTCCGGGCCGCGGGGCCCGATGGCATCGACAAGCTGCTTCGGGACAACCGCGTCGTCGCGCTGGTCGGACCGACCATGCCGCCGGCGTGGAAGATCGATGCGGTCAACGGCGACCAGATCTCGGGCGGTGGCGCTGGCGGGCTGGCCGCGGTGGCTGGCTACCCGCACCTGACCGTGCCGATGGGCCTGGTGAAGGGACTGCCGGTGGGCCTGAGCTTCATCGGACCCAAATGGTCGGAGGCGCTGCTGCTCAATCTCGGTTTTGCCTATGAGCAGGCGCGCGGGCCGTTCCCGACGCCCAAATTTTACCGCTCGATCGAGGAAAGTCCGCAGATCGCGCCGTTGCTGCTGCCGCAGGGTTAGCGGCGCGACCGTTTTTTCGTTGAGCGCGACTTTGCCGAGGCCTTGGTGGTCGCCTTGACCTTGGCCCGGTGCGTCGTCGTCTTGCTGCTCGCGGCGACCGGCTTGCCCGATAAATGACGCTCCGCGACCTTCCGGCACCGCGCGTCGCGCAACACCTGATTGAGGCTAAGTTTACCGCAGCGAATGTCATCCCTGCGATCCGCTTTGGTCAGAGCCGGCGATGAGGGCTTTGGGGGGCGCTTCGCGGCTTCCTGCTTGTCGAGCACCTTACGACACTTCGCGTTGCGGCTAAGTTGCCTCTTGCTCAGGCTCGCGCACCAGCGCTGATCCTTGCGCTCCCGACTGGTCAGGCGCTGCGTCTCACGAGCCACCGGTTTTCGTGCCGCAGCACGCTTCTCGGCCACGAGACGCTTCGATTTCGTCGCTTTGGCCATCGCCTTTGGTTTGGGCGCGACGCGGATGTGGCGGGCCTTCGGCGCCGTGGGCGAAAATTTCGGGAATGGCGGCGGCGTGTAGCGGCGTTCGGGAGGCGGCGCGGGGGGCACCGAGGCCGAAGTTCGGTCTTCAACCGGCAATGGGGCAAGGGATTGCGCCGCAAGCGGCAATGCCATCAGCAAGGAAAACACGACCAACGACAGATGAGCGGCACCGCGCATCGGAAATCTCCCACCCTCGCGCGACCACGCGCGACCCTCCGCCACGATAGCGAAAGTGACGAGACGTTTCAGGTATCGGACGCACGGTTTGTCGCGCAAATGACTCGCTTAGCCGGTGAGCTTCAGCGCGGCGATGGCGGCAACGATGCCAAGGATGAGCAGGATGCGGATCGTGCTCGACGGTTCCTGAAACCACAGGATGCCGACCATCACCGTGCCGACGGCGCCGATACCGCCCCACACGGCATAGGCCGTGCCCATGGGGATCGAGCGGGAGGCAAGCTCGAGCAGGGCCATGCTGATTGCGACGGAGACGAGGAAGGCGAGCGTCCACGGCAGGTTGCGGAAGCCGTCCACGAACCGCAGCGAAGTGGTGAAGCCGACCTCGAACAGGCCGCCGACGATGAGCCAGAACCAGGGCATGCGAGGTTCATTAGCGAACCATACCGGACCCCGCTAGGATGGCCGCCTGCAGGAGTCATCGATGAGTAAAATCGCGCCGCCCCGGTTCCTGATCTTCCTCGTCCTGCTGGTCGTCGGGATCGGGCTGTTCGTGTGGCTGTGGCATCCGTTGAAGGGGATCATGGCGGGCTTCGACATCGCCGCCGCGGTGTTCCTGCTGTCGTCCCTGCCGCTGGTCGACGACAAGGCCCACCAAATGCGCAAGCGGGCCAAGGAGAACGATGCCAACAAGGCGGCGCTGCTCGCGATCAGCGTAGCGGTCACCACCGTCATCCTGGTCGCGGTCGGCGCCGTTATTGCCGGCGCGCGTACGCTCGAACGGGTCGACGTGATCCTCATCTTCGGCACGCTCTCGCTGGCCTGGCTATTCGGCAACAGCATCTACGCCTTCCACTATGCGCACATGTACTATTCGCGGAACAAGGGGGAACGCAGCGACGCCGGCGGGATCGACTTTCCGGGCACCAAGGAGCCCAGTTACTGGGATTTCTTCTATTTCGCTTTCACCCTGGGAATGACCTTCCAGACATCGGACTGCGCGGTGGCGTCCCCGGCGATCCGCAAGGTGATGATTGGGCATTGCCTGGCCGCGTTCGTGTTCAACCTCGGGGTTCTCGCCTTCACCATCAACGCGCTGGGATCCTAGGCGGCGAGGTCGATCTCGGGAGGTTCGGTGACCTTGCCGCGCGCAGCGACGAGGCAGCCGCCGACGATCAGCACCGCGCCGGCGAGCGTCGTGAGCGACACCGGCTCGCGAAACACCAGCCAGCCGAGAATCGCGGCCCAGACGAAGCCGCTATATTCGGTCGCGGCAAGGTAGCTGGCGGGGCCGCGCGCATAGGCCCAGGCGAACAGCAGAGTGCCGGCGGTCGACAACAGGCTGGCCACGGCGACCCAGTGCCATTGCGTGGCAGGCCAGGCGGGCATGCCGGCAAACGGGATGGCGAGGACCCATAGCGTAAGGATCGTCGCGCACTGGAAGAAGTTGATCTCCAGAGGGGCAGCAGCGAGCGCCTGGCGGCGCATCAGCACGATGTTGAAGGCGTAGCAGAGCGCCGACAGCATGATGGCGCCGGTGCCGAGGAGGACCTCGGGGCCCGCATGCGACCGCGCCTGGCCGAGCACGATGACGATCACGCCGGCGAACGCGCCGAGGGAGCCGGCGATCGAGTTCCGGCCGACTTTCTCTCCCAGCATCAGCGCGGCGAGGAACATGGCGATCAGCGGCGCGATGAAGGTCAGCGCGATCGCCTGGGCCAGCGGAACCCGGCCGATGCCCCAGAAGAACAGCGCAACCATCACCGTCAGCACTGCGCCGCGCAGGAGGTGGACGCGCAACCTGGCCGCGTCGGGCCATGACGCACGGCTGGGCCGGTACAGAATGACGCTAAGCAGCAGGTTGGCGGCGGAACGCCAAACGCTGACCGCGATAATGCCGATCGCCAGCACGAGGTGCTTCATCACCGCGTCCATGATGGACAGCACGGCGACCGCGCCGAGCGCGGCGACGAAACCTTGAACTGGATGCTGGGCGACGCGGCTCACGCGCCGGGCTTAGCGGCGATTATTTCGCGGGTGTAGCGGAGTCGATCAGCAGCGGCGGCTCGGACGGCGCGGCGAGCGTATTCGCGAGAGCGCCGACGGCAAAGATGATGAACAGCAGCTTGGTCACCTGGCCAAGCTGCGCCAGACAAATGAAAAAAAGCTAAACTACTCGGCGGCGTCGAGCGTGGGCAGTTGGTCGGCGGTCGCTTCGAGCTCGGCCGCCTTGGCTTCGACCAGCTTGACGATGTGGTCGATCATGTCGGCATCCTGCACATGGTGATCGGTCACGCCCGAGAGATAGACCATGTGCTTGCCATTGCCCCCGCCGGTGATCCCGATGTCGGTCTCGCGTGCTTCGCCGGGACCGTTGACGACGCAGCCAAGGACGGAGAGCGACATGGGAGTCTTGATATGTTGCAGGCGCGCTTCGAGCGCTTCCACCGTGCGGATGACGTCGAAGCCCTGGCGCGCGCAGCTGGGACAGGAAACGACGCGGACGCCGCGGCTGCGGATGCCGAGGGACTTCAGGATTTCATAGCCGACGCGGACTTCCTCTTCCGGCTCAGCCGAGAGCGAGACACGGATGGTATCGCCGATCCCGGCCCACAACAGGTTGCCGATGCCGATCGAGGATTTGACCGTACCGCCGATCAGGCCGCCGGCTTCGGTAATGCCGAGATGGAGCGGACAATCGACCTGGTCCGCGAGCTGCTGGTAGGCGGCGACGGCGAGGAACACGTCGCTCGCCTTCACCGCGACCTTATAATCGCGGAAGCCGTGATCCTCGAGGATGCGGATGTGATCGAGCGCGCTCTCGACCAGCGCTTCGGGACAGGGCTCGCCATATTTTTCGAGCAGGTCCTTTTCCAGGCTGCCGGCGTTCACGCCGATGCGAATGGCGCAACCGTTGGCGCGCGCAGCGGCGATGACCTCGCGGACGCGCTCCTCCGAGCCGATGTTGCCCGGGTTGATGCGCAGGCAAGCCGCGCCGGCATCGGCGGCCTCCAGCGCGCGTTTGTAATGAAAGTGGATGTCGGCGACGATCGGCACTTCCGCGGCGCGGACGATTTCCCGGAGCGCGCTGGTTGCTTCCACCGTCGGACAGGACACGCGAATGATGTCCGCGCCGGCTTCCTCACAACGGCGAATCTGATCGATCGTCGCCCGCGCGTCCTCGGTCGGTGTGTTGGTCATGGTCTGAACGGTGATCGGCGCGTCGCCGCCGACCGGCACGGAGCCGACCATGATCTGCCGCGACACGCGCCGATCGATATCTCGCCAGGGACGGATGGACATGAGCGCCATATAGGCGGCCCAACGCCCCCGGCCAACCGAACGATGCGGCCGTCGCGACTCTTAGCATATTGTGTTAACAGGGTTAACGGGACTCGCTCGGGGGCGTCGATGACGAAGCTTGCCCGATTATCGGTCATCGACCGCGCCGCGGATGTGGCGAAGGTGCGCGTTCCGCGGCTCCGCACCCGCTATTATGCCTTCCTCAGCTACAGCCACCGCGACAAGGAACTGGCGGACTGGCTGCACCGCGAGCTGGAGAAGTTTCGCGTGCCGAGTTCGCTGGCGGGGAAGCTGACCGCCAATGGGGTAGTACCGAGGCGACTGGCGCCGGTTTTTCGCGACCAGCAGGATCTATCGGCTGGGGGCGACCTTGCGGAGGAAATCAAGGCTGGCTTGGCCGCCTCGCAATTCCTGATCGTCCTCTGCTCGCCGACCGCCGCGACCTCACGCTGGACCAATCAGGAGATCGAGAGCTTCAAGCGGACGCGGCCGGAAGGATGCGTGCTCGCCGCCGTCGTCGCGGGCGAACCGTTCGCGAGCGACATTCCGGGCCGCGAGGCCGAAGAATGCTTTCCCCCTGCGCTCCGTTACAAATACGACCGGCGCGGGCATCAGACCGCAAAGCGGGCCGAACCGCTAGCCGCCGACTTCCGAGCGGATGGCGAAGGACGGCGGATTGCTTTCCTGAAGCTCGTCGCCGGCATGCTCGGCGTCGCACTCGACGAGCTCGTGCAGCGGGACACGACGCGGCGGCACCGGCATTTGGCCTGGCTCGCGGCAGGATCGCTCGCGGGCATGGCAGTCACCAGTACGCTTGCTGTCACTGCTTTTCAGGCGCGGAATGAAGCTCGCGAACAACGGCGCGAGGCTGAAGGGCTGGTCGCGTTCATGCTCGGAGACCTCAAAGACAAGCTGGAGCCAATCGGCAAGCTCGACGCGCTCGATGGCGTCGGATCGCGCGTGCTGGCCTATTACAGTCATCAGGACGCTTCCGGGTTGACCGACGCCGCCTTACTCCAGCGTTCGCGGGCGCTTAGCCTGATGGCCGAGGTTGCCAACAACCGGGGCGACCTGCCGACCGCGCTAGCGCTATACCGCGAAGCGTCGGCAGGCACTGCCGAAGCCGTTCGCCGCAACCCTAACGATCCACAGCGCCTTTACGATCACGCGCAGAACCAATTCTATTTCGCCGATATCGCGATGCAGAGGGGCGAGATGGACCGCGCCGAAGCGGCCTTCCGCGAGTACAAGCGGCTGGCTGACCAGATGGTGGCAATCGCGCCGGACAACATGAAGTGGCGGATGGAGGTCCAGAATGCGGACGCCAACCTCGCCCTCGTGCTCAGTGCTCAGCGGCGTTTCCAGGAAGCGGCCGCCCAGTGGGCTCAAGCGTACAAAATGATCGACGCGCTCTCGACCGCCGACCCATCGAACCGCGATTACCAGCAGTCGCTTGCGGAATCCCTCGCATGGTATGCCGATGCATCCAAGGATGCCGGCGACCTAAAGCGAGCGACGCAACTTCGCGAGCGGAACGTCGCCCTGCTCACAGACCTGCAGGGGCGCACCGGCGATGTGAGTTGGGGACAAAAGCTCATTCCCGCCGAGCGGGCACTGGCGATCTTGTACGCCTCCCAAGGGCGGACTGCCGAAGCAGCGACACATTTCAAGAGCGGCGTCGATGCCGGCGCAAGGCTCGTGCAAATCGAGCCGGCCAACAAGAAATGGCAGGGGTATCTGGCCAAGACCCGGCTGACCCTCGCCGACCAATTGATCGGAACGGGATCCCTGGCCGAAGCATCGGAGCTCGTGACCGCCGCCTGCGCAACTTATGAGAACCTGCTGCGGATCGATCCGACGGTGCAGGATGCGCGCAGCGGCATGCGCGATTGCTGGCTGGCGCGAGCCCAGCTCGCTGCAAATGCGGGGGATCTTGCAACGTCGGCCGCTGCCGCCGGCCGGGCGGTCGAGATTGGCAAGACGGTCAAAGGCACCGACCAAACCTATGAGCGCTTCAACCTTGCCCGGGCCTACCGGGTCTTGGGCGACATCAAGCGGGCAAGCGGTGACAATGATGACGCCATCGCCGCGTGGAATGCCGGTCTCGCCCTTCTCCCATCGGGCGCCGAGAGGCCCGTCGAGACGCAGGTGCATGCCGACTTGCTCGAGCGTGTGGGACGGACAGGCGAAGCACAGTCGAAGCGGCGGTGGCTGGAAACGATCGGGTATCGCTATCCGACGCTGGCTCTCGGTCGAAGAGGCGGTGGGTAATCTGGAACAATGGGGCTGTAACTAGGGGAAGACGTGATGCATGACCTTTCTTTCAAAACCTTGGCCATGGTGGGGGCCGCTACACTGATGATTGCGGGCTGTGGCGCGCCAAAGGGCGGCGGCACCGGAAATCCACCGCCTAACCCGGTAAAGGCAGGCGATACCCAGCAGATCAATCTCATTTGGAACAAGACTAAAAACGAATGGAAAGTAAAACTACCGGGCGATCCTAATGAACAGAACCCAAAGACGGCCGAGACTCATCTTGCAAAAGGGGTAGGGCCAACAATGTTCGAGTTCGACATCCAGGGAAGCAGCCCTCTGCCAACGTTCAAGGATGGCGGCCTGACCGTCTGGGAGGGCGACAAGACAAATCCCGGAGCGGGCAAACCGACAACCCAAATCCTCGGCCCGATCATCACCAATAAAGGCAAGCTGGTCTTTTGGGACCTCAATCAGGGCGATGCGGTTCGGCTCGGTTACAGCATCCAATTCAACGGAGCGCCCGACGTCGATCCGATCATCGACAACGGCGGTGGCACCAATTTCCAGTAGCACGACGAGCTGGGCACCGCCTGTGAAAGATGCTCGCGGGCCATTGGCCGCGTGAATGTCGCCGCCAATGCAACTTTGATGACGGAGAAGCGGGCCATTACGTCCGGCCCGCCACCGGTTCCGTTCGTTCTCGCGGTCGGCATCACCGGCCACCGTGCGGACGTGCTGCCGGCCGGCAGCATCCCGATCCTCAAGTCGCGCATCCGCGACGTACTGGAGCGGATCGAGCAATCTGGACGCGACCTCCGGCTGGCCGAGCAGGACTGTTTCGGGCCGTCGCTTCCCGTGCTGCGTTTCGTGTCGCCGATCGCCGACGGCGCCGATCAGATCGCGGCGCAAATCGCGCTCGATCTCGGCTGGGAATTGCAAGCAATCGTGCCGTTCGAGCGCGACGCATATCGCGATACACTGGGCAACCAAGAGGCGCGTCAGCGCTACGACGACCTGCTCGGGCGGGCGGGTTGCGTGCTCGAGCTGCCGGGCGATCCCGAGGACGGGCTGGATGCCTATGTGATGACCGGGCGAGCGACGGTCGCGCATTGCGACGTGCTGATCGCCGTCTGGGACGGTCTTCCCCCGCGCGGCCGCGGTGGTACCGGCGAGGTGGTGCAGCTGGCACTGACGCGCGGGACGGCAATCATCCACGTACCCCTCTCGCCCGGCGGCGATACCCGCATCCTGTGGAGTGCCTTCGATCCCGTCGTGCTGACCGTCGCAGACGACCCCACTGTCGCGCGCCCGCTAGAACGCGGCGACGTCGACAGATTATTGCGGGGATTGTTGATGGGTCCGCCCGACGAGCTCGAGCAGCAGTTTCTTCGCAAGTTCCTCAGTGAACGCGCACCGAGCCGGCGCCCGCGGATCGAATATTCGCTATTGTTGACGGCGACCGGGGTGCGGCGAATTCGCGCGCGAGACTTCACCACGCGCCACGCAGCGGCCCAAATTCGCGAGGAATGGGCCCGCTATCGCGCCGGCTGTGGCGAAGCACACAACATCCACGCGCCGATCGGCCCGCTGGAGGAAGCGTATAGCTGGGCCGACCGGCTGGCGACGCACTTCGCGCAAACCTACCGGAGCGGCCATATCTTCAACTTCGTGCTCGGCGGCGTCGCTGTATGCCTCGGCCTTAGCGCGTTCATGGCGCCGCACCTGAAGTTTGAATTCGCGGCGGTCGAGCTGCTGATTACCTTGGCGATTATCCTCAATGCGGCGATCGGATCGCGCCAGCAATGGCATCGCCGCTGGCTCGACTATCGCCAGCTCGCCGAGCGGCTGCGGCCGATGCGTAGCCTGAAAATGCTGGGGATCGCCGCGCCCGATCCGCCGGGGACCGCGACCAACCCCGTCCCGCTTCGCTGGATCGACTGGTACGCGAGCGGGATCTGGCGCGCGATGGGCTGTCCGGCGGGGTTGATCGACCGCGCCTGCGCGGCGCGGTTGGGAATCGCGATCGCCGATCACGAAGTTGCACCGCAAGTTGGCTATCATGAACGCAATGCCAAGCAGATCGACCTGCTCGATCACCGCCTCGGCCAGATCGGCATGGTGCTGTTCGCCGCGACCTTACTGGTTTCAGTGGTGACGATCGTCGGGCTTGGCGTCGGTTCGGATTACGTCAACGCCTATGGAAACTGGTTCACGCTCGTGTCGGCCGGCTTTCCGGCACTCGGCACCGCAGTATTCGGCATCCGCTTCCAGGGTGACTTTGGCGGCGACGCCCTGCGATCGCGGGCAACGGCCGATACGCTGCGGCAGATCGACAGCGAATTGCGCAAGGACGTCACCCTGTCGCGCGCGGCCGACCTTGCCGAGCAATCGGCGCGGATCATGCTGTCGGACCTCGACGAGTGGCGGTTGGTCAACCAGCAGCGCGATTTGTCGGTCGGCTAGTCGTCCTTTCCCCATCGCCAGCGCCAGCCGCCGCGGGTGGTCCGGGCGCAAATAATGATGAAAACGACCAAGGCTGGAGCAACCACGACGACGAGGGGAAGCGGACGGTCGCGAAAGGCGAACGTCGCGCCGCCGACGATCGCGGCAAAGGCGAGCGTCACCACCCATCCCTGCCAGCTGGTCGGCAGGCCGGAGCCAAGGCCGTAGCGCTTGGGCGCGAACCATTCGGGACCATCGGTCATTTGTTCGTCTCCTTGGGTGGCCGCCCGCGCTTGCGCTGGACCGGCGCCTTCAGCTTGATGCCGCGGGCGGTCAGCGCTTCACGCAGCAGGCATTCGACCTGGGCGTTCACACTCCGCAATTCGGCCGCCGCGCAGCGCTCAATCGCCGACCACAAGGCGCGATCGGTGCGGAGCGGATAGGCCTTGCGGTCGTCGTCGGGCACGGCAGCCCCCTATTGGTAGAGCGTGCCGGTGTTGACGACGGGCTGGGTGTCGCGCTCGCCGCAGAGGACGACCATCAGGTTCGAAACCATCGCCGCGCGGCGTTCGTCATCGAGCTCGACGACATTCTTGGCGCTGAGCTGCTCGAGCGCCATCTCGACCATTCCGACCGCGCCTTCGACCAGCGTCTTGCGGGCCGCGACGACGGCCTGCGCCTGCTGACGGCGGAGCATCGCGCCGGCGATCTCCTGGGCATAGGCAAGGTGGGTGAAGCCGCATTCGTCGACCGTAATGCCGGCGACCGCGAGGCGAGCTTGAAGCTCGGTGCGGAGTTCGCCGCCGACCTGATCATGGTTCCCGCGCAGCGTGACTTCCTGATGCTCGAAGTCGTCATAGGGGTAGCGCGAGCCAATGGTCCTGATGGCGGCCTCGACCTGGACGCGGACGAACTGCTTGTAGTCGTCGACGTCGAACAGGGCTTGCGCGGTATCGACCACGCGCCAGACGATCTGCGCCGCCATCTCGATCGGGTTGCCGCGCAGGTCGTTGACCTTGATCTTCTCGGAAATGAAATTGTTAGCGCGAACCGAGACCTTCTTCTTGGCGAGCCACGGCCAGGTCCACCGCAGACCGGTGGTGCGATCGGTGCCCTGGTAGGCGCCGAACAGAGTGATCGCTACCGCTTGGTTCGGTTGCAGCATGTAGAAGCCGGGCGCGATCAGGATCAGCAGCAGCGGGCCGACAATCACCGCGATGATCGGCAGCGCCCCGATCCGATCGTTGGCGAGGCTGACGATCCCAAATGCCTGAAGCGCGATGACCAGCACCAAAGCGATGAGCATGGCGTAGCCGCTGATCGTCGACGCGACGCGCTCGCTGGTCGCGGTCAGAGCGATGACTTTGTCGTTGGTCATTCATGTCTCCCTTTAATTGATATCATAATTATATGAATGCGAGTTTCGCGTCAACTGGCGCGGGCGGGAAGGCGCCGCTAAGGCGCGCGGCATGACGGAAACACCTTGGCGACTGGTGATTCACGGCGGCGCGGGATCGGAGCGAATCGCGCACGGCGATCCGGACCACGAGGCGAGCGCGCGGCGTGGACTCAATCAAGCGCTGGATGCAGGAGCGGCGATCCTCGCAGCGGGCGGAAGCGCGGTCGATGCAGTCGAAGCGGCAGCGCGCAGCCTTGAGGACAACGTCTGCTTCAACGCCGGACGCGGGAGCGTCCTGACCGAGCAGGGAGTCGCCGAACTGGA
>Ga0207705_10001480_pt1 | contig 18700 bp, 17 predicted proteins | sample KBSC13metaG_FD_184314 | JGI IMG/M metagenome (GOLD analysis project Ga0207705, IMG submission 184314) | Corn rhizosphere microbial communities from Kellogg Biological Station, Michigan, USA - KBS C1-3 metaG (SPAdes) (version 2) | ecosystem: Host-associated > Plants > Roots > Rhizosphere > Soil ... | reverse complement strand
CGATCTTCATCCCCGAATCGAAACGCCTGAACGTATTGCTGCGCGACTTCCGCGCCAACCACAACCACATGGCCATCGTCGTCGACGAGTACAGCGGCGTGGCCGGCCTGATCACCATCGAGGACGTGCTGGAACAGATCGTCGGCGACATCGAGGACGAATACGATTTCGACGAAGAAGAAGACAACATCCTGTCGATCAAGGAAGGCCAGCACGGCCCGCGCTGGCGCGTGAAGGCGCTGACCGAGATCGAGCAGTTCAACGAAGAGATCGGCGTCGACCTGCCCGAGGACGACGTCGACACCATCGGCGGCCTCGTCGCCAGCCACCTGGGCCGCATGCCGCACAAGGGCGAAGTGTTCGACCTCGAGAACCTGCGCTTCGAAGTCCTGCGCGCCGATGCGCGCCAGATCCACGTGCTGCTGGTCGAAAAACTCCCGGCCGCCGAGGACGATCACGACTGACGCGGGACCAGCATTGTTCGACTCCAGCCTGACCCTGCGGCGCCGCCGCAAGCCCCGCGTGGCGCCCGATCCCGCGCTGCGCGGCACCCGGCCGAGTGCTGTCGGTCTCGTCCTGGCCGCCCTTGCCGGGGGCTTGAGCCTGTTCTCGTTCGAACCGTTCGGCTGGTGGCCGCTCCAGTTCGTCCTGCTCGCCTACTTCTTCTACCAGGTCGGCATGGGCAGCTCGGTCCGCCGCGCCACCTTCATCGGCTGGGCGTTCGGCTTTGGCTGGTCGGTGGCCGCCATGCACTGGCTGTACATCGCCATGAACCGCTACGGCGGCCTGGCCGCGCCGCTGGCCGCGATGGGCGTCATCCTGCTCGGCCTGTACATGGGCCTCTTCGGCGCCTTTGCGGCCGGTGCGGCCGCGTGGCTGAGAAAGCGCTGGTCGCTACCGGTCCCCGCATTCCTGCTGCTGGTGCTGCCCACCTGCTGGGGCGTGTCGGAATGGATGCGCGGCTGGGTCTTCACCGGTTTCCCCTGGGCCGCCTCGGGCTATGCGCACGTGACGGCACCGCTGGCCGGCTTCGCGCCTGTCCTGGGCGTGTACGGCATCGGCGTGCTGGTGGGCCTGTGCTCGGCCTGCATCGTCATGCTGACCCAGCGCCGCAAGCTGCCGACTATCGGCCTGTTCGCCGCGCTGCTGCTGGCCGGCTGGGGCCTGAAGCACATCGCCTGGACCGAACCGGTCGGCCACCCGCTCACGGTGCGCCTGCTGCAGGGGAACATCCGCCAGGACGAGAAGTTCAGCGCGGCGCACCTGGGCGAGATCCTCGTGCGCTACCGCGACATGATGACGGCCGCGCCGGCCGACCTGATCGCGGCGCCGGAAACGGCGATCCCGGTGTTCCCGAACCAGCTGCCGCCCGACTACCTGCAAACGTTCCGCGACTACGCCGCGCGCACGGGCAGTTTCTACCTGTTCGGGATACCACTGGCCGACAGCATGACGGTGTATGCGAACAGCGTGGCCGGCATCGGCCCGCAAGGGCAGTCCTACCGCTACGACAAGCAGCACCTCGTGCCGTTCGGCGAATTCATCCCGACGGGCTTCCGCTGGTTCACGGACATGATGCAGATCCCGCTGGGCGACTTTACGCGCGGGCCGGACGTGCAGGCACCGTTCGCCGTCCGTGACCAGCTGGTGCTGCCGAACGTCTGCTACGAAGACGTGTTCGGCGAAGAGATCGCAAAGAACCTGCGCAGGGAAGCGCACCCGGCCACCGTGCTGCTGAACGTGTCGAACCTGGCATGGTATGGCGAATCGGTGGCGATCCCGCAGCACCTGCAGATCTCGCGCATGCGCAGCCTGGAGACGGGCCGCCCGATGCTGCGCGCGACGAACAACGGCGCCACCGCCGTCATCGACGGCCGCGGCAACGTGCAGGCGCTGCTGCCGTTCTATCGCCAGGATACGCTGGCGACCACGGTGCAGGGCATGGCCGGCAGCACGCCGTACATCCGCTGCGGTAACCTGTTGTTCCTGAGCCTGGGTGCGTTGCTGCTCGGTGGCGCCTGGTTCGCGGGACGGCGCCGGCGGGTCGAGGCACAAAATCATGCCTGAGGTCTTCCCCTCAGCCGTATTAATCAGTAAAGTCTTCCCGATCAAAACCGCCTGGCGGCCGGCCGGCCGAATTCGTATTCGAGTCGGCCGACAAAACCCGCTAGAATTGGTGTTTTAGCAAACCTACCGCGTTCGCGCCCCATGTGCGCGAAGCCTCAGCTGCCAGCCACGCATCAAGCCGACAATATGCTTACATTCCAACAAATCATCCTGACCCTGCAGACCTACTGGGACAAGCAGGGTTGCGCCCTGCTCCAGCCGTACGACATGGAAGTCGGCGCGGGCACGTTCCACACTGGCACCTTCCTGCGCGCGATCGGACCGGAACCCTGGCGTGCCGCCTACGTGCAGCCGTCGCGCCGTCCGAAGGATGGCCGCTATGGCGAGAACCCGAACCGCCTGCAGCACTATTACCAGTACCAGGTCGTGCTCAAGCCGGCGCCGGAAAACATCCTCGACCTGTACCTCGGTTCGCTGGAAGCGCTCGGCCTGGACCTGAAGAAGAACGACGTGCGCTTCGTCGAGGACGACTGGGAAAGCCCGACCCTCGGCGCCTGGGGCCTCGGCTGGGAAGTCTGGCTGAACGGCATGGAAGTGACCCAGTTCACCTATTTCCAGCAGGTCGGCGGCATCGACTGCAAGCCGGTGCTGGGCGAGATCACGTACGGCATCGAGCGCCTGGCGATGTATCTGCAGGGCGTCGAGAACGTCTACGACCTCGTATGGACGGAATGGGAAGAGAATGGCGAGAAGAAGACGCTGTCGTATGGCGACGTCTTCCACCAGAACGAGGTCGAGCAGTCGACCTACAACTTCGAACACTCCAACACGGACCTGCTGTTCCAGGCCTTCGCCAACCACGAGAGCGAGGCCAAGCGCCTGATCGAACTGGAACTCACGCTGCCCGCGTACGAGCAGATCATGAAGGCGTCGCACAGCTTCAACCTGCTGGATGCGCGCGGCGCCATCTCCGTCACCGAGCGCGCCGCCTACATCGGCCGCGTGCGCAACCTGTCGCGCCTCGTCGCCCAGGCCTATTACGACTCGCGCGAGAAGCTGGGCTTCCCGATGCTGCCGAAAGCCGCGAAAGCTGACCAAGCGGCCGCCTGAGAACAGAACAAGACCACACCATGAATCAGACTCTACTCGTCGAACTGCAGACCGAAGAACTGCCGCCGAAGGCGCTCGTGAAACTGGGCGCCGCATTCGCCGCCGGCATCGCGAACGGCCTGAAGGCCCGTGATTTCCTCGAGGCCGACAGCGTCGTCACCACGTACGCCACCCCGCGCCGCCTGGCCGTCACCATCACCAGGGTGCGCACCACGTCGCCGGACAAGACCATCCGCGAGAAGGTGCTGCCGGTGACCGTCGCCCTCGACAAGGACGGCAACCCGACCGCGCCGCTGGCCAAGAAGCTGGCCGCCCTCGGCTTCCCCGACCTGCAGGTCAGCGCCCTCGAACGCGCCCAGGATGGCAAGGCCGAGAGCTTCTTCTACACCTACACGGCGCCGGGCAGCGAGCTGGCCGCGGGCCTGCAGCCGGTGCTGGAAGAAACGGTTGCCAAGCTGCCGATCCCGAAAGTGATGAGCTACCAGCGTCCGGACGGCGCAACCGTGCAGTTCGTGCGCCCCGTGCACTCGCTGCTGGCCCTGCATGGCGAGACCATCGTGCCGCTGTCGCTCCTGGGCCTCGCCGCCGGCCGCAGCACGCTCGGCCACCGCTTCCTGTCGAACGGCCACCCGTTCGATATCGTGCATGCGGACGCCTACAATGAACTGCTGAAGGTCTTCGGCAAGGTCGTCGCGAATGCCGAGGAGCGCAAGGAATCGATCCGCACCCAGCTGCTGGCCAAGGCCGGCGGCGACCAGGTGCTGATGCCGGAGGCACTGCTGGACGAAGTGGCGGCCCTCGTCGAATGGCCGGTCGTCTATGAATGCCGATTCGAGGAAGCCTTCCTGGCCGTGCCGCAGGAATGCCTGATCCTGACGATGCAGACGAACCAGAAGTATTTCGCGCTGACCGATGCGAATGGCAAGCTGCGTTCGCGCTTCCTGATCGTCTCCAACCTCGAGACGCTGGACCCGTCCGCCATCATCGGCGGCAACGAACGCGTCGTGCGCCCGCGCCTGTCGGACGCGAAATTCTTCTTCGAGCAGGACAAGAAGAAGTCGCTCGAATCGCGCCTGCCGCTGCTGGCCAACGTCGTCTACCACAACAAGCTGGGCACGCAGGCCGAGCGCACGCAGCGCGTCACGCGCCTGGCCGGCGCCATCGCCCGCCGCCTCGGCTATGACGTGCTGCTGGCCGAGCGCGGCGCGCAGCTGGCGAAGGCCGACCTGCTGACCGACATGGTCGGCGAGTTCCCGGAACTGCAGGGCATCATGGGCACCTATTACGCCCGCAACGACGGCGAGCACGAGGACGTTGCACTGGCCGCATCGGAGCATTACCAGCCGCGCTTCTCCGGCGACGCGCTGCCGACGACGAACACAGGCCTCACGGTTGCGCTGGCCGACAAACTGGAAACGCTGGTCGGCATCTGGTCGATCGGCCTGCAACCGACCGGCGAGAAGGATCCGTTCGCGCTGCGCCGCCACGCGCTGGGCGTGATGCGGATGCTGGTCGAGAAGCGCCTGGCGCTCGGTATCTCCGATTTGCTGAAGGATGCAGCCGGTGTGTTCGACTACATGCCGACGTTCAAGGACCCGACGCTTGACGTCACCGTCTTCATGCTGGACCGCCTGCGCGGCCTGCTGCGCGACCGCGGCTTTGCGCCGAACGAAGTGGAAGCCGTGCTGGCGCAGAACCCGGACCGCGTGGACGACGTCGTGCAGCGCCTGGAAGCCGTGCAGGCCTTTGCCGCGCTGCCGGAAAGCGCCTCGCTGGCCGCCGCCAACAAGCGCATCTCCAACATCCTGAAAAAGAACGAAGATGCACTGGCCCAGGCAGGCAGCGTCGATCCGGCCCTGCTGCAGGACGCCGCCGAAAAGGCGCTGTACGCGAGCGTGCAACGCGTACAGCCGGAAGTCGATGCGGCGTTCGAGCGCGGCGACTTCACGGGCACGCTGAAGACGCTGGCCCAGCTGCGCGACGACGTCGACGCGTTCTTCAACGACGTGATGGTGATGGCCGACGACGTCGCCTTGCGCAACAACCGCCTGGCCCTGCTGTCCATCCTGCATCGCATGATGAACCGCGTGGCCGACATCTCGAAACTGGCTGCCTGAGCGGAGCGCGCATGAAGCTGATCATCCTCGACCGGGACGGGGTCATCAACGAGGACTCCCCCGAGTTCATCAAGTCGCCCGCCGAATGGGTCCCGATCCCGGGATCGCTGGAGGCGATCGCACGCCTGAACCAGGCCGGCTACCGTGTCGTCATCGCGTCGAACCAGTCCGGCATCGCGCGCGAACTGTTCGACATCGCGACGCTGAACGCGATCCACCAGAAGATGCATGCGAATGCCCAGCTGGTGGGCGCGGACATCGACGCGATCTTCTTTTGCCCGCACGCGGCGGTCGACAACTGCGACTGCCGCAAGCCGAAGGCCGGGATGTTCGAGGAGATCAGCAAGCGCTTCAAGGTCAGCCTGAAGGGCGTGCCCACGGTCGGCGATTCGCTGCGCGACCTGCAGGCGGGCTTCAATTGCGGCTGCGTGCCTTACCTGGTCCTGACCGGCAAGGGCGAGCAGACCTACGCCAAGGGCGGCCTGCCGCCCGGCACGCTGATCTTCCCCGACCTCGCCGGCATGGTCGATGCCTTCCTGAGGACGTCGGCCAATCCGGGCTCCGGCACGCTGTCCGCGTCGAACTGATTATCAAAGCATGATCGTAACTACCGCCACACCCTCCACGGAGAGCACGCCTTTGCGTAATGCCGTCCTGTTCCTGCGTTCCCTGTTTTTTGCGATCGTGATGACGGTCGCCACCGTCGTCTGGGCCTGCGTCTGCTTCCTCGCGGCGCCGTTCCCGTACACCACGCGCTTCAAGGTGACGTCGCAGTGGAACATCTTCATCATCTGGTGCGCGCGCGTGATCTGCGGCATCCGCTACCAGGTGAAGGGCTACGACAACCTGCCGGACCATGCCGCCATCCTGCTGTCGAAGCACCAGTCGGCGTGGGAGACCATCTTCATGCTGCCCAACATGAAGCGGCCGCTCGTCTACGTCTTCAAGAAGGAGATCCTGTATATCCCCTTCTTCGGCTGGGGCATGGCGCTGCTGCGCATGATCCCGATCGACCGCAGCAAGGGCAAGCGCGCGTTCGCGCACGTGGTCAAAATCGGCAAGGCGCGCCTCGCGGACGGCCAATCGATCATCATGTTCCCCGAAGGGACGCGCATCCCCGTGGGCCAGAAGGGACAGTACAAAAGCGGCGGCACGCGCCTGGCGATCGAAACAGGTGCGACTGTCGTGCCGATCGCGCATAATTCAGGTGAGTGCTGGCCAAAGAACTCGTTCATCAAGCGGCCGGGCCTCATCACCGTCTCGATTGGCAAGCCGATATCGCCGGAAAACCACACTCCCGACAGTCTGATGCAAGAGGTCGAAAATTGGATAGAATCGGAAATGCGCGTCATTTCGCCCCACGCCTATTCAGGTACTTGAACGAATTGGGCGCGCAGACCAAAGCACCACCGAAGCCGCCCACCATGACCTCCCCAAAGATCGAAGCGAACCAGCTGGAGCTGTTTGCCCAGGAGCTCGCCGCGACGCCCAAGCCCCCGACCGCGCCGGCAGCGAAGCCCGTGCCGCCGGCGCCGCTGTTCAAGGCACCGTCGGCGCCCACCCGTACCTTACCCGTTCCCCCCGTCGGCCCGAACGATCCGCCGCTGCGGCAAATCCAGCTTGGATCGCACACGGTGCACTACGCGCTGCGCCGCTCCGCGCGCCGTTCGCACGGCTTCATGGTCTGCGACGACGGCCTGTTCGTCACGTCGCCGAACCGCGCGCCGCTGGACGACATCGAACGCGCCATCCGCGCCAAGCAGCGCTGGATCCTTACCAAGCTGTTCGAACGGGGCGAACGCCGCGCACTGCGTGCCGGGCGTCCACCCGTGGAATGGATCGACGGCGCGCAGCTGCCCTACCTGGGTACCGACCTCACCTTGCGCCTGGAACCGGCCGCACGCAGCCACTGCATCATTGACGCCGACACGCGCGAGCTGCGCCTGGGCGTGACGCCGGGACTGGAGACGTGGCAGATCCGCGAGCGCGTGAAGCTGTGGTTCCAGGACGAGGCAAAGCGCATCTTCCGCGAACGCCTCGACCTGTACGCGCCGCGCGTGGGCGTGACCTACAACTCGGTCGCGATCTCGTCGGCCGGCACGCGCTGGGGTTCGTGCACGGTGGCCGGGAACATCCGCCTGAACTGGAAACTGGTGCACTACCCGCTCGCGCTGCTGGACTACGTGGTGGTGCACGAACTGGCGCACCTGCGCGAGATGAACCACAGCCCGGCCTTCTGGGCCGTCGTGGGCGAGGTGTTCCCGGATTACGATGGCGCCAAGGCCGCGCTCAAGAAGCGGTCGGTGGAGATGCCGGTGCTGTTCCCGGACGGATAACCGCCCGTTTACGACGCGCGGAACTGGAGTTCGCCCGCCGCACGCGCCTCGACGATGCCGCGCATGGCACTCACTTCATCCTTGTTCAGGCACCGGAACGGAATCGGCAGCGTGCCGCGCTTCAGGACCATCATGAAGCCGTTCGAATAGGTGCGGATGCGCTGCACGTCGTCCCAGCCGATCAGGCTCACGCCCGTGTCGCTGGTGCGCACGATGCCGTGCTGGTCGATCTGGAATTCGTACAACCGCTTTCCGCGCTGCAGCAGGATGAAGTGCATGGCCGCCGACAGCGTGCTTTTCAGGCGCAGGTACAACCCGATCGGCCAGCGGATATGGCGGCGGCGGATCAGGTACCCGCCGTGTTCCCACATGAACCGTACGTATTCGGCGAACGAATAGCGCACCCAGAAGTGCAGACTGTAACGTTCCGCCGGCGGATGCACGACCGGGATCGTGGCTGCCGGCATGGCGTCGGCCCCCAGGTCCGCGGCGTCAGGCTGGTCCAGCAAAGCGGCCCCGCCATCCACGTGGCCGGCCGCCCGCGAGCGATTTGACCACAACATGTGCATCCCCTTTCGTTTTCTAATCTAAAGAGAATGGTAACAAAAGCTAGGCAATAAATCGTTGCAAGAGTTCAACAGTGTGCAAAGTTGCACCACGATGGCGCGCGGCGAAGGCGAGGGCCCGGGCACCCATCGCGGTCAGCCGGTCGGCGTTTTCGAGCAGGCCGGCAGCGGTGTGCAGCAGGGACGCCGCATCGGGCACGCGCAGCGCGCCGCCCGCGGCGACGGCTTCCTCGGTCGCCTGCAGGAAGTTGAAGGTATGTTCGCCGACAAGCACCGGCCGGCCCAGCGCACAGGCTTCGATGAGGTTCTGGCCGCCCAGCGGCAGCAGGCTGCCGCCGATGAACGCGCAGTCGCAGGCCGCGTAATAGGCGAACATCTCGCCCATCGAATCGCCCAGCAGCACGTCGGCATCCACGCGATCCGGCAGCGCCGACCTGCGCGCCAGGCTCAGTCCGCGTTCGACGACCATGCGCGCCACCTCGTCGAAACGCTGCGGATGACGCGGCACCAGCACGAGCAGCATGCCGGCCGGGCGTGCGTCCATGGCCTTGAAAGCATCGAGGATGAGCGCCTCCTCCCCTTCGCGCGTGGACGCGCACAGGAAGACCGGACGGCGGGCAAAACGCGCGCGCAGCATCGCGCCGGTGTCCAGCGCGGCCTGCGGCGGCACGACGTCGAACTTGATGCTGCCCGTGACGGCGACGTTGGGCGCGCCCAGCGAGGCGATGCGCGCCGCGTCCGCCTCGGTCTGGGCGGCCACCACGGTGATGGCGCGGGCCGCATCCGTCATCAGACGGCCAATCTTGCGGCCGCGGCGCAGCGAGCGCTCCGACAGGCGCGCGTTCACCAGCGCCACCGGCACCCCGTGCGCGGCGCAGCCGTGGATCAGGTTCGGCCACACCTCCGTCTCCATCAGGATGCAGATCGCGGGCTCGAAATGGCGCAGGAAGCGGCCGACCATGAAGCCGGTGTCATAGGGCAGGAATGATTGCACGACGCGCTCGCCGTGCTTGCCGAACAATGCCCGGCCGGTGGCGCGGCCGGTCGGCGTCATGTGGGTGAGCAGGATGCGGCAATCCGGCCGTGCGGCCAGCAGGGCTTCGACCAGCGGCTCGGCCGCGCGCGTTTCGCCGACGGACACGGCATGCACCATGATCGTGGGGCGCCTGTCCAGCTTGCGGCCATGGAAGCCGAGGCGCTCGCCCAGGTGCGTGCGGTAGCCGGGCTCGCGGCGGCCGCGCCACCACAGGCGGCCTAGCACGAGCGGCAGCGCCAGCCACCACATGAACGAATACAGAAGTCGCATCAGCGGCTCTCCAGCAGGCGCCGCGCGGCTGCGACGACCTCGGCCACGCCGGGCGCGGCGCCCGTGTCGCCCAGGTTGACGATGCGCGGCGACCAGTTGCCCTCGGTCTTCCAGCGTGGCGAATCGCAATAGAGCTCGACCGTCGGCCGCACGAACGCGGCGGCGATGTGCGTCAGGCCCGTGTCCACGCCGACGGCGAGCGCCGCGTGGCGCGCCAGTTCCACCGCGTCCATCATCGACAGCCTGGGCAACACGCGTGCATTCGGCAGCGCGGCGGCCAGGCGCTTGGCCTCTTCCTTCTCGCGCGGCGAACCCCACGGCAGCAGCACCGTCATGGGCGCGAGCGCCTGGCCGAGCGCGATCCAGTGCGCCGTCGGCCATTTTTTCGCGTCACGGGCCGTTCCGTGGAAGAACACGGCGTAGTCCTCAGGCGGCATCCAGGCCGGTCGCGCACTGCGTTCCGGCGCCGGCAGGCCGAAATCGGGCGGCGTGTCGACGGCATGGCCGAGCACCGCGGCCACGACCTGGCGTCCGCGCGCCACCGCGTGCGTGCGCGGTTCGACGGGAATGCTGCGGTTGTGGAAAATGCGCGACACGCCCTCGTAGCCCGAATCCTCGGTGCCGTTGGCGAGGCCGACCTTCTGCCCGCCCGGACGGGTGCGCGCGCAGGCCATGACGATACCCGTCTTGATGAGGCCCTGCGTATCGAACACGTAATCGTACTGTTCGGCGCGCAGGTCCCGGAAGAAGCCGCGCAGTTCCGCGCGCACGGCAGCATCGCCCAGGCCCTTGCGCCAGCGCCGCAGCGCGAACGGGATCACCTTGCGCACGTGCGGATTGAGCTTCACGAGGCTGACATAGCCCTCTTCCACCACCCAGTCGACCTGGGCATCCGGAAAGTGGCGGTGGATGTCCGCCACGATCGGAAGGTTGTGCAGGACGTCGCCGAGCGACGACACCCGCACCAGCAGGATGTTCAATGCGTCACTCTCAGAACGGCAGCTCGGCGTCCGGCCGGGCGGCCTTGATCACGCGCGCGAATTCCTTCTGGATGCGGTCGAGCGCCTGCGGATTCTCGCCTTCGAAGCGCAGCACCACGACGGGCGTCGTGTTCGAGCCGCGTGCCAGGCCGAAGCCGTCCGGGTATTCGACGCGCAGGCCGTCGATGTCGACAATCCGGTCCGCGCCCGGGAACTCGGCTTCCGCGCGCAGCTTGTCGATCAGCGCGAAGTTCTCGCCTTCCTTCAGGTGCAGGTGCAGTTCGGGCGTGCTGGACGCGATCGGCAGGCCGTTGAGCAGCGCCGACGGGTCGGTTTCGCGCGTAAGGATCTCGAGCAGGCGGGCGCCCGTGTACAGGCCGTCGTCGAAGCCGAACCAGCGGTCCTTCCAGAAGATATGGCCGCTCATCTCGCCGCCCAGCGGGGCTCCCGTTTCCTTCAGCTTGGCCTTGACGAGCGAGTGGCCCGTCTTCCACATCAGCGGACGGCCGCCGTGCTGTTCGATCCACGGGCCCAGGTGGCGCGTGCACTTCACGTCATACAGGATCTCGGCGCCCGGGTTGCGCGAGAGGACGTCCTGCGAGAACAGCATCATCTGGCGATCCGGGAAGATGATCTGGCCATCCTTCGTGACGACGCCCAGGCGGTCGCCGTCGCCGTCGAACGCGAGGCCGATCTCGGCGTCCGACGTTTTCAGGCATTCGATCAGGTCCTGCAGGTTTTCCGGATGCGCCGGGTCCGGGTGGTGGTTCGGGAAGTGGCCGTCCACGTCGCAGAACAGTTCGATCACCTCGCAGCCCATCGCGCGGAACAGGTCGCCGGCGACCATGCCGGCCACGCCGTTGCCGCAATCGACGGCGATCTTGATCGGACGCGCGACCTTGACGTCGCCCACGATGCGCTCGACATAGGCGGCCTTGATGTCATGGGTCGAGTAGCCGCCCTGTTGCTGTGCCGGCTGGAAGTCGTCGCGTTCGATGGACTGGAGAATGGATTGATACAACGCCTGGATGGCGTCGCCGTAGATCGCCTCGCCCGCCAGCACCATCTTGAAGCCGTTGTAGTCCGGCGGGTTGTGGCTGCCGGTGACCATGATGCCCGAGCGCGCGTTCAACACGTTGGTGGCGAAATACACCATCGGCGTGGCGACCATCCCCAGGTCGATGACATCGACGCCCGCGGCCTGCAGGCCCGCGGCCAGTGCCTGTGCCAGTTCCGGTCCGGACAGGCGGCCGTCGCGGCCGATGATCACGGCACGTTCGCCCTTGGCCAGCGCGGCGGCACCGAAAGCCTGGCCGATGCGACGCGCGATCCCGGCGTCGAGCGTGCTGCCGATCACGCCTCGGATGTCATAAGCCTTGAAGATTGTTTTCGAAAGAGGGACCATGAATTATCTACCTTGCTGGAGTGGGCACCGGAATGCGCGCACGCGGGCATTGCGATCGCCGATTGGATCGGAAGGATGGAAACAGAGATATTGTAACGGCAAGAAGCGCCGCTGGGGGCGGATTGCCTGCGCGCGGGAGCGCAATCGGGCGCACAGGACGTGCGCCCGGAATGGATGCAGCGCCGCGATCCTTTACCGGGAGATCCGCGCGGGCGAATGCTCCCTGCAAAAGAATACGGCGCGCGCGAATCAGATGCGCAGTTTGTCCAGCGATTTACCGCCTTCGACCCATTCCTTGACCCATTTCGGCTGGCGGCCACGGCCGGTCCACTGTTGCGTAGCATTGTCCGGATTACGGTAACGTACGGCGACAGTGCCGGTATTCCCGCCCGCCGATTTGCCGCCACGGCCGCTGGCGCTGATCAGGTCTTTCAAAGGCATGCCCACGCTCTGCGCGATCGCGAGGATCTGTTCGCGTGCCTTTTGCACTTCCTGAACCTCACGTTTCTTCATTTCCTGCTTGATCTGCTCTTGCAGGTTGCGCAAATCGCCCAGGGATAAATTAGACAGATCCATCTTGATTCCTTCTGAGTAAAGTAGGTTGTAACGGATTTTATCCAATAACTGCTATTTGCCGCAATATACTACACCTGATTTTTCTTCAGTGTTTTTTGTGCCAAATCAGCCAGCGCGGCGCCCGGAATCTGACAATACGGGCGTACAACCATACGTAGCTGATAATGAACAGCAGGCAGAAGAATATCAAAAATCCCGTATTCCGCCAGAACACGGTCGCCGGGATAACGGCAGTCAAGGAAAACAGCCAGAGGTAAGGCGAGGTTCGTGCATTCCTTTTCATCAGCGCGCGGGCTTCTTTGCGACCGACGGCCCATTGGACGATGCGCCGAAAAATCAGGCTGTGCAGGTGGATTCCGTCCGGCATTGTAGGAGATTTCCCACGGACAAACATCCGACGATAAACGGAAAACACCGTTTCGAATGCTGGATAAATCAGCAGCAAAGCCGCGTACCACGTCGACACCTGGGGATTGCGCATCACGAGCAGCAGGGCCAGTTCGCCCAGCATGAAACCGATGAAATAGGCGCCGCCGTCGCCGAGGAAGATGAGGCCGACGGGATAATTCCAGATCAGGAAGCCGGCCGTCGCGCCGGCCACCGTCAGCGCGGCCACGAGCACGAACATATCGCTGACCTGCCAGCCGACGTAGGCGAGCGAGAACAGCATGAAGATCGTGACGACACTGGCCAGGCCATTGAAACCATCGATGATATTTACCGCATTCGCAATGCCGGCAACGGCCAGCACGGTCAGCGGCAATATCAGCCACAGCGAATCCAGGTGCAGGCTGACGAACGGCATATCCAGGCGCGCGATTTTCGCATCCAGCACGAGATACGCGAGCAGCGCGGCGACCATGGTCAAAATCAGGCGGCGCGAAGGACGCACCATGCCCGTATAGTCTTCGACGATACCGCCGGCAAACGCGATCGCGGAACAGCCCAGCAGCGTCACCAGCAAATAACCCAGGTCGGGCACGCGCCAGACCGAAATGGCGGCGGTCAGGGCGACTGCGGCAAAGATCGGCAATCCGCCAATGCGCGCCACCGCGTGCAGATGGACCTTTTGCACGCCGCTGAAATTATCGTCGAGTGCGAGACCATGCAGTTTCGAATGCTTGACGACGAGGAGCGTCAGCAGCGCGGACACGAAAAAACTTACTATGAAGGAAAACATATTATTGTTTTTTAAATGCAAGATACCGCTGGCGAAAGCGTTTGGCTTGGGACGGCATCCGCAGGATTTCCGCGAACGCGGACGGACTGAGCCAAACCATTGTACCGGATTGACACCCCGGCAATCGGAGGTGATTTGATGAAAAACGAACCGCACCGTCAAACTATCGCCAAGACAATTTACAATTGGTAATGCAGGGGTCGCCGCGAACGACCTCTTGCACGAAATCCAGGCAAATCAATTAGTATCGATCCTGCAAAAACGAATCCCGAAGCAAAATGAAAACCTATGTGATTGGCGACCTGCAGGGGTGCGCCCATGAAGCCGGCCTGCTCCTGGCCCGAATCCGCGACGACGCCGGACCTGATGCCCGCATTCTGTTCGTCGGCGACCTGATCAACCGCGGCCCGGATTCCCTCGGCGCGCTGCGCCGCATGAAGGCGCTGTCGGAAGCGAGCGGCGGCCGCGTCGACGCCCTGCTCGGCAACCACGACCTGCATCTGCTCGCGGTGGCCGTCGGCGCCCAGAAGACGAGCCGCTCGGACACGCTGGACGAGATCCTGGCCGCCCCCGACCGCGATGGGCTGATCGACTGGCTGCGCCGGCGCCCGCTCGCGATGTTCGTCGATGCGCACCTGCTCGTGCACGCGGGCGTGGCGCCGCAGTGGACAGCGGCGCAGACGATGGCACTGGCGGCCGAGGTCGAGTCGGTGCTGCGCGGCGAACACTGGATCGATTTCCTCGGCCGGATGTATGGCAACGAACCGGACCGCTGGGACGATGGCCTGACGGGCATCGACCGGCTGCGCTGCATCGTCAACGCGCTCACGCGCATGCGCCTGTGCTGGCCGGACGGCCGCATGGATTTCACGCACAAGGAAAGCGACAAAGGCCCGGAAGGCTCTGACCTGCAACCGTGGTTCGACCTGCCTCACCGGCGCACGGCCGACGTCACCGTCGTGTTCGGGCACTGGTCGGCGTTGGGGCTCGTGCTGCGGCCGAATCTCGTGGGACTGGACAGCGGCTGCGTGTGGGGCGGCAAGCTGACGGCCGTTTGCCTGGACGACCGTACGCTGCTGCAGGTGGATTGTCCCGAGTACCGGGAACACAGCGGGAAAAAGTAGACGCGATTCAGTCGTGCCGGACGGTGCCCTGCTCCAGCTTTGCTGCGATCGCATCATGCGCCGCCTGCGCCAGCTGGCGCCGGTGCGCGCCCGCCGCCGGGATCGGCGCCAGGCAGGCCAGCCGCGCGACGACCGGCTCGCCGCCAAGGATGTGCACGACGCTGTCCACGAACGTGGTCTCGCCCGTGTAGTCGACGGCCGGGTGCCAGGCACCGCGCTCGTCGACATAGGCCAGCGCCACGGGCTGCACGGGCACGGCCGCGTCGATGGCGGCCTCGAACAGGTTGGCGTGGAACGGCAGCAAGGCGCCCTGGCTGCCCGTCGTCCCCTCCGGGAAGAACGCCACGCGGCGGTGCCGGCCGAGCGCCTCGACGAGCCCCTTGAAGATGTGACGCAGGTCGCGCCGGTTGCCGCGCGCGATGAACACGGTGCCGGCCTGCGCGACGAGCCAGCCGACGACGGGCCAAGCACGGATCTCGGCCTTGGCCACGAAGCGGCACGGGTGCACGGCATTGATGACGAAGATGTCGAGCCACGAGATGTGGTTCGCGACGATGAGCGCTTGCGCGATCGACTCGGCGCCCGCCGCGCGCTCGAGGCGCACGCGGCAGATGCCCAGCAGGCGCGCCGACCAGCGCTGGATCAGCCGTTCGCGCAGGGAATCGCTCGCCCACGGAAACACCAGGGCGCAGGTAACCAGGCCCTGGACGAGATGGAGGACGAGGCGCGCGAGGCGCCACGCAAGCTTGATCTTCAATGGAAGCTCTGGGAAAGCGCCGCACCGGCCGCGGCCATGACGCCGCCGCGGCCCGTGCCAAGGATCAGCGTTCGAACGCGACGTGGCCGGCGACGATGGTCGCCTTCACCTGGCCGGTGAGTTCGTAGCCGAGGAAAGGCGTGTGCTTGCCCTGGCTGGCCAGGGCGGCGGCGTTGACGGCCCAGCGCACGTCCGGATCGAACAGCACGACGTCCGCGCTGGCTCCTCTCGCCAGCGTGCCGGCGGGCAGGCCGGCCATGCGTGCCGGATCGCTCGTGATCTTCGCCAGCGCCGTCGTCAGCGCCTTGCCATCGCTGCCTTGCTCGGCGGCCCATTTCAGCATCAGGGACAGCAGCAGTTCGAGGCCGGTGGCGCCGGGCGACGCTTCCGCGAACGGCAGCAGTTTCTCGTCGTCGTCGACCGGGGTGTGGTCGGAGCAGACGGCATCGACGGTGCCATCGACGATGGCGGCGCGGATCGCGTCGCGGTCGCGCTGGCTGCGCAGCGGCGGCGTCAGGCGTGCGTTGGAATCGAAGAAGCCGATGTCGGCATCCGTCATGTGCAGGTGGTGCACGCCGACGTCGCAGGTGACCGGCAGGCCTTCCTTCTTGGCGGCGCGGATCAGGTCCAGCGCGGCGGCGGACGAGATGCGGCACAGGTGCACGCGCGCGCCCGATGCGCGCATCAGTTCGAAGATCGTGTGCAGGGCGATGGTCTCGGACATCACGGGCACGCCGGAGAGGCCCAGGCGCGACGCCAGCGGGCCGCTGTGGGCGACGCCGCCGCGGCCGATATACGGGTCCTGCGGACGCAGCCACACGGTGTAGCCGAACGTCCTGGCGTACTGCATGGCGCGCAACAGCACGGTGGTGTCCGTGATCGGTTCCTCGGCCTGCGCGAAGCCGATGCAGCCGGCTTCCGTCAGCTCGGCCATCTCCGTCAGCGCCTTGCCTTTCAGGCCGACGGTCAGCGCGCCGAGCGGATGCACGTGGGCCTGGTTCAGCAGGCGCGCGCGGTGCTTGAGCATCTCGACGAGGCCCGGCTCATCCAGCACGGGATCGGTGTCGGGCGGGCACACGAGCGTCGTCACGCCGCCCTGCACCGCGGCCTGCATTTCCGATTCGAGCGTGGCCTTGTATTCATAGCCCGGCTCGCGCAGGCGGGCGGACAGGTCCACGAGGCCGGGCGCGACGACGAGGCCGGTGGCGTCGATGGTACGCGTGGCCGTGAAGCCCGCAGGGGCGCTGCCGATACCGGCGACCTTGCCGTCGGCGATGAAGAGATCCTGGACGGCGTCGATGCCGTTCGACGGGTCGACCACGCGCCCGTTCTTGATGTGCAGTTTCATTGTGCGTGCGAGTTTAAGTGTGGCTACCGGCCAAGATACTCATAACGGCCATGCGTACAGCGATACCGAAGGTGACCTGCGGCAGGATCACGGCCTGGGCGCCGTCCGCCACGGCCGAGTCGATCTCCACGCCGCGGTTCATCGGGCCCGGGTGCATGACGATGGCGTCCGGCTTCGCCAGCGCCAGGCGCTCCGGCGTCAGGCCGTAGCTCTTGAAATATTCGCCGGCCGACGGCAACAGCGCGCCCGACATGCGCTCGTTCTGCAGGCGCAGCATGATGATCACGTCGACGTCCTTCAGGCCTTCTTCGATGTTGGTGAAGACGCGCACGCCCATCTGTTCCAGGCCGCCCGGCAGCAGGGTGTGGGGGCCGACGGCGCGCACTTCCGGCACGCCCAGCGTCGTCAACGCGTGGATGTCCGAACGCGCCACGCGGCTGTGCAGGATGTCGCCGACGATCGCCACGCGCAGGTTCGTGAAATCCTTCTTGTAGTGGCGGATCGTGTACATGTCGAGCAGGCCCTGCGTCGGGTGCGCGTGGCGGCCGTCGCCCGCGTTCACCACGTGCACGTGGTTCTGCTTCGTGTCGTTCAGGTGCTGCGCGATCAGGTACGGTGCACCCGACTGCGAGTGGCGCACGACGAACATGTCGGCATGCATGGCCGAGAGATTGTCGATCGTGTCCAGCAGCGATTCGCCCTTGCTCGTCGACGAGGCGGCGATGTTCAGATTGATGACGTCGGCCGACAGGCGCTTCGACGCGATCTCGAACGTCGTGCGCGTGCGCGTCGAATTTTCGAAGAACAGGTTGAAGACGCTTTTCCCGCGCATCAGCGGCACCTTCTTGACCTCGCGGTCGGAGATGCTCACGAAGCTCGAGGCAGTGTCGAGGATGTGGTTGATGATGGCCTTGGGCAGTCCCTCGATGGTGATGAGGTGCTGCAGTTCGCCGTTCTTGTTCAGTTGCGGGTTATGCATTGTCGTCTTCGATCGTGAGCGAAAGTTGGCCGCCGGCCGCGCGCGCCAGCGCCAGCGAACGGCCTGCGGCCAGTTGTGCGTGGGCGCCGACGAAATCGGCGGCCACGGGCAGTTCGCGGCCGCCGCGATCCGCCAGCGCGGCCAGCATGATACGCTGCGGACGGCCGTAGTCGAACAGCACGTTGATCGCCGCGCGCACCGTGCGGCCGGTGTACAGCACGTCGTCGACGAGCACGATGGTCGCGCCGTCGACGTTGAATTCGATCCGGGTCGGCTTCACGTCCGGATGCAGGCCCTTGCGGGCAAAGTCGTCGCGGTAGAACGAGACGTCGATGAAGCCGAGCCGGGATTGCAGGCCGAGGTCGGCGGCGAGCCGCTCGGCCAGCCAGGCGCCGCCCGAGTGGATGCCGACGATGGCGGTATCCGGCACGCCCTGGATGCCTGCCCTGACCTGGGCGAGCAGTTCGCGGTACAGGGCTTCGGCATCGAAGCCCGCCGGTTCCGCGTCGTTAATATGAATTGGCATGATCGTCAAAGTATTGTTGCAAAATGATGGCGGCGGCCTTGGCGTCGATGATCTCGCCCCGCCTGGCCTGGATGACGGCCGACGAATAGCGTTCGTCGACGAGTTCGACGGGCAGGTTGAAGCGGCCGTTCAGCTGGTTGGCGAAGCGGCGCGCGCGCAGCGTCATCTCGTGCTCGGCGCCGTCCGGATGGCGCGGCTCGCCCACGACGAGGCGCGCCGGGCGCCATTGTTCGATCAGGTCGCCGATGACCTTGAAGCGGGTCGCGTTGTCGACTGCCTTGATGACGGACAGCGGTTGCGCCTGCCCCGTCAGGGTATTCCCC
>Ga0207705_10001478_pt1 | contig 18715 bp, 14 predicted proteins | sample KBSC13metaG_FD_184314 | JGI IMG/M metagenome (GOLD analysis project Ga0207705, IMG submission 184314) | Corn rhizosphere microbial communities from Kellogg Biological Station, Michigan, USA - KBS C1-3 metaG (SPAdes) (version 2) | ecosystem: Host-associated > Plants > Roots > Rhizosphere > Soil ... | reverse complement strand
CCGCTCATGACGAGCGGAGCAACCCATCAAGGCCAGAGAACATTGAAGCCTCCGTCGTCCCCCGCCGAGCCCCAGCCCTTGCCCACGCCCCAACCCTTGCCCACTCCCGACGAACCGTCCGAAGACCAGACCGAGGAGGCGGTGTCGCAACTCAACGAGAGCCTGAAGAGCTGTCACAAGGTGGTGAGCGATTACCGCGCCGCTCTCCTCAACAAGCAGCCCCCGGACAAGAAGCCGCCCAAGGGCGGTTGAGACCGCCGCGGGAAATCCAAAAAAGCAGGTGGAGGTGCGACCAGTCAGGGGAGCATACGTCTCTCCTTCCAATTCTCTGTAAGGCTGCGGTTTACAGGGAATTTGCTGGAATTTGATCGACAACGCGCCCCAATATCCCTTGGAAGAGCCGCAATTTTCTACAATTTTTAGGTAACTTCCCTGCGCGAACGAACAGGGAATTCGTAATCGCTCTTCAGGGAGTGAGAGAACACGAACAGCGAGGTGCCTCGCTGAAGTAACGGAAAATCGGCGCCGTCCATTTCGAGCACTGCCGCTCCTTTGGCGGCAGCAGGCACCTCCTCAAATTTTAGAATCCTGAGGGCCCGATTCGACGCAGGAGACAATTGTCCTCCGGCAATGGTCATCTCATGCAAACTACCTGGGTTGTTGTCCACGCTATCGCCGCGGGCGAGTCCCCGCCCCCCGGCGTCGCCGGGGATGGTCACATGTGCATTCCGGCGGCGCCATGCTTCCCGTCGATGGAAAGTCCGAACCTGATTGGATGCGTTTCCGGTCTGATCGGTCCCCGTTGGATGCGACTTCTCTCGACCCGGGCGGCGCAATTCCGAACCCTTATGCCTTCGCGATGTGGAGGAGTGAGCGGCAATGCGGTGGGATCGACGAGGATTTCTTGGGGCCTCAATCGTAGCAGCTGCGTACCCCTACGCCAGGCTTCTCGCAAAGCCGCCGAGCCAGAATGCCGATCTCGCTTTGAGCTTCGAGGATGCCGGAGGCTCGACGCTCAACACTGGCGCCGAGAATAATCGGGCGTACACGAAAGTGATCAAATACCTGGACCGGAAGGGCGGCGGGACGCTCCTGGTCCCAGCCAAGGTTTATCCATTTTCGGGAGCATCCGTCTGCACCGCGGCCAATGTAACGGTATCGGGCTACGGGGCGACATTTGCCGGTGACAATTGCCGGATCGTCATCAATTCGGGTTCAACTGCCTACAGCCTGCAAGGTCTTACCCTCGTCGAAACCTCCGGAAGCAAGTCAACTTACCTCATGGATTGCTACGGGTCGGCGTGTCACTTCAAAGATGTTCACTTTCAGAAGAACCCGCCGGCACTGGGTTACATCGCATATTGCCGCCAGGGAACGCTCGGCAATGTGTTTGAGAACGTTTCCTTTTCTGGCTCGAACGGAATCTTTCTTGGAGGAACGGACCATCAGGTCATTGGCGGTTGGGGTGAATCAGCCTTCGGCGACGACTGCTGGGCGATCAAATCGACCGTGGGCCCATGTTACAACATCTCTATCAGCGGCTTCCAGGCACGCGGATTCACCGCAATCGTCTCGATCGGTTCCGAAATCGGCAGCTATAACGCCGACGATCCTGACCGGAGCATGTTCGTTAGAAATGTGGTCCTCGAGAATTGCTCCGCAGAGGCCTGTACCTATCTAGCCTACATTAAACCAGGCGGCCTTAACGAATACGACTATCGCGACGGCTTGGTCGAGGACATCACAATCCGCAATTGCCAACTGACTGACAAGACCGGCAAGCAGTTCCGCAACGGCGTATTCGTGGCGCCGGGGAGGGGCGCCATTGTTCGCCGGCTGAACATTCAAAATGTGACCATCACCGCTCGCGGGGCAAGCCCGGCGGTGCAGAGCATCAGCGGATTGTACTTGCTCCCGATGCGAACAGTGGACGGTACCGGCACGGGCGCTTCTATCGAAGATGTTTCCGTAAGCGGCCTCCGCTGCACCGATCCGTTTGGAGGCGCAGCCACTAGCGCGGCTGCGCCGGGGGTTCCCCTCCATTCCTTGGTCGCGATCGAGAAAATCGACCCTGCTGTCGGCCAGATCCGTCGTGTCGACATAAGTGACTCTGGCGTGGATGGCTGCGCACGAATGGCCGCTGCCCTGGGCTTAAATTTGGAGGGGCCAGTCACCTTCAACCGCTGCACATTCGATAAGTACGCCGCCGCGATCTACGGTTCCGCTGATAAAGGATCAGTACTCGCAAGGTCCGCTGTCACTTTGACGGACATTACAGCGACACCGTCGCCTTCGGCTCCGGCGGACACTCGTGGAGTGATGCCCGATGCCAAGCCCGACAAAACGATCGATTATTTGGGAGACATCGAGCAGGTTTCGCTTGCGTCGGTGACGGCGGGAACAACTGTCAGGTCGCCGATCTACACCAGCGCTCGCGACACCTGGGTCAGCATGGTCGAAGTCGTTGTTGCCCAGCCAATTCTCGCCAGCGACACAAATTTCGTCCGCTTTTTATTGCGCAATGCGGCCAGCGGGGAGGTGCTTGGGTCGGTGACCACAGCAAGCGGACTCTTTGAGCAAGCCGGGGTGCCGATTTCGATAAATGGGGACATCAAATTCACTGGCGCTTCGGCCTGCATTCCCAAAGGAATGCAACTTGTCGTCGAAATTTCGCAGGGTGGATCGGGAGCCGAGGTTGTCGACCCAACATTCACCGTTCATTGTGTCCCATTTGGTGTAGCTTAGCTAGCGGCGAGCGGTGAACCGTGGGTTCTAGCCCGGAATCTATATCTGGCACCGGAATGATTACATGTGTTGATCAGTTTCTGGAATCGTGGCCAACCGCTCTCGTAAACGGCGCAGCGCAACATCGAGATGGGCGGCGACTTCGGGGCAATTGCCCTCTGCGTCGACAATGTCCATTGCTTGGGTGATCAGTGAAATTGAATGCTGCAACGGAGTGGCTAATTGATCTCGTACTCTTTTATGGGCCAACACACGCCCCCCCAGTTTTTCAACCCTCAGAGTGTCTGGTTAAAGCATTCCGCAAAAAAGCTATTTGCTTACCAAACTGAGGTACGACTGCGCAGGCACCTTACTACAAAGAAGCGATCCAAGGTAGTTCTCGAGCCATGCCCGTCCTTTGTCCGTGAGTAGAACGAGCCGAACTCGCTGATCAGACTGCTCCTGTCGCCTCTCGATTAGTCCGCGCTGGGCCAGAGCGCCTTGGATGCGCAGCCCCGTGGACTGAGGGACATTCGCGGCGTAACTTAGGCCGGTGACAGTCAGGCGCTCGCCGTTTGCGGGAAGGCAATACAGAGCGAGCATCATGTCCCATGCCGGCTCGCCAAAGAGTTCGCCATGCAACAGTTTGTCCCGGTTTCTCCTGGCCCGGTAGATACCCGAAGCGAGCTGGCATAGGTCAGCAGCTGTTGGAACGGTGTCAGGTTTCGCTTTTACACCGACCGCTTCCGCTGGGCCGTCCACCTGCAGGCGGATGTCAATTTGTAGTCGCAAATCCTCAGGTTGGCAGTTCGTGGCGACAGAAAGTGCGGTCGTCTCAATTTTTTGTTCTCGTGACACAATAGCGCGGACCTCCTCACCGCAACCGAGCGCCCGAGCAGGACTCTTTTCTAGGATGCCAGTAGAAGCGCTGCAACTTCATCCGGTTCCGAAACGGACATATCCAATGTCGAGTAATCCGGCGTGCAACAGACGCGCTTCGATGCCTCGAATTTGCAGTCGCTTCACTCGACGATCCACCGGCTCGCAGCAGGACCGGCAATTAGAAGTTGCGCACCGCGATTCGATCGATCGTTCGCTTGCCCGCGGCGCGGCCGAGCTGGACGAAGAGATCGACGGTACTTGCAACATAAGCGCGAACATCGGAGCGGCCGAGTGCCGTGCCGGACTGCAGGGCGAGCAGGACGAGTTGCTCAATGGCCGATTCCGGCGAATCCGCGTGTATCGTCGTCATCGAGCCGGGGTGCCCTGAGTTGATCGCGCGGAGGAAGGCAATCGCCTCGATGCCCCTGAGTTCCCCAAGGATGATCCTGTCCGGCCGCATTCGAAGCGATGCTGAAAGCAGGTCATCCGCACTGACCCGCGCTTCCCCAAGGCCGCCGCGGACCGCGACAAGGGCGAGGGCATTGGCATGATCGACGCGGAGCTCTGGCGTGTCCTCGATGGTGATCAGCCGCTCCTCAGCGGGCACTTCACGAATTAGCGCGTTGAGGAAAGTCGTCTTGCCCGTCGACGTCCCCCCCGACACCAGGATGTTGAGCCGCTCGCGCACACCTTCGCCAAGCGCTTCGGCGATCCGCCCCTGCCGAAGGAGCGCAGTCACGGACGCGGAGACCGGCCGGCGCTCTTCGATCCCTCCGGTCGAAGTGCCCGCAAATAAACCTGCTCCTTCATAGTCGTCGAGCCTGAGTTGCGCCGCGACATGTTTGCGGATCGCAAGCACGGGCGAGCTAAGCGTCGCTGGCGGGGCGATGACCTGGACTCGCGAGCCGTCCGGCAGAATCGCCGAGAGAAGCGGATGCTCGCGGCTGATGCCCTGGTTCGTCAGCGCCGCCACCTGCCGGGCGAACCGCATCAATAGGGCGTCGTCGAGATCGCGATTCTCCTGCCGCTCGATTCCTCCGCCGACAGCCTCGATCCAGATCTCACCCGGCCGGTTGACATAAATGTCCGTCACGTCGGGACGCGCCATGACTTCGGCCAGCGGAGCAAGGGCGGATCGCAGGTACACGCCGGTTTCGGCGGAGTCGGTCGCGATCGCGGTGGCCAGGTTCATTCCTTGCTCGCTGAATCGGGAAATTCGAGATCGCGAGCCACGAAGATGCTGATGCTGGTCCCAGGCCTGATGCTCAAGGTGGGAGTGATGCGACTGGACTGCGCCGGACTCGCGGATTGCGGGACCGCGCCAGGCAGCGACAAGATCAGCGAACCGGTCGCAGCGCGCGTCACGAGGCTGCTTCCGATATTTGCTGCCGACCCCACAACCGCATCCCCGAGCCGGGTCCAGAAGTGAGTGTCGACACTTGCCCGAACGCCGACTCGGCCAACGGTGTCCGTTGCCGGAGACTCGAGCGCGATCGTGACTCCGTCGGGACGAACAAGACGGGTCCAAGTGATTGCCGCCCGATTCTGGCCGGGCGCGACCTCGCCCCCATATTGGCCTATGAGTCGACTTCCGCGGGGGATCAGCACCTTCTTGCCGTCAAAGCCGCGAACGTCGCGCGAGACGATCGCCCGGGCCAGTCCCGCGCTTGTCGAATTGAAGGCCGTTTCGAGCACGGCAGGGATGAGAGCGCCCTGAGCGACCGTATTGGAGCGATTGGCGAGCGTACTTGCGCGGGCGCGGCCGCCCCATTGCGGGTTCGCCGCGGCCGTTCCCGCGGCACCGCTCGCACCCGTCTGGGTCGGGGCGGGCGCAGTGGTATCGATAACCAGGGCCGGACCGGTCGAGGGCTGGGCAGCACGAGGAGGAGCCGGCATCGGCTGCATCATGGGGCGCTCGTAAACGACCTGGGACTGCGGTGCCGGCAAGACTGGGGACCGCGTCTCCGCCGCCAGAACTGGAGCAGGAAGGGGTTTTGTGACCTGCTCCGCAAGCGGCTGGGACGACCGAGCGGGCGGAATGTAGAGCGGCGGCGGTTCGGGAGCAAAGATCACTGCATCGCCGCGCGGCCGCACCTCGGGCTCTGGCTGAATGCGGCGCTTCGAGCTCAACAGTGAGAAAAGAAGGATTGCGGCGGCCAGCGCTAAGCCTGCAATGATCCACCGGGACGGACCGCTGCTTCGAAGCTGCACCACTGGCTTTACGCCCGAAGCAGCAGCGGCTTCAGGGCCGAACAGCTGTTGAAGCCGCGGATCGCCGATGTCGCTAACCGGCATCAACGTGTCTTCCCAGGCGCAAGCCGCACAGCCTCTGCGACGAGATCGTCAATCCGGAAGACGAGCTTCGCGGGGACTCCGTCGACGACATAGACGTCGTGGCGCATCCCGCCATTGGTGAGCATTTCCTGGCCGGTCGAGCTGACCGCATAGGTCGCTGGGACGGGCTTGTCTGCGGGCCAACGGATATAGGTATGCTCGCCGTCATTGCTGACCGAATCGGGCCGCAGCATTCGATCCCCGCTGATCCTGTACCGACTTCGGGCGCGACGAAGCGGGGAAACATCGACATATTGTTCGCCCACCGTCACCGGAGCGATTTCAGGATAGGTGAAGCGCACGGTGTAAGGCGTGTCCGCCATCGGCGCCGCGACTGGCACGAGATCGAAATTATAGACCCGAACAGTAGTGATGACCGTCATGTTCGTTGCAACGGCTGCATTGGGCTTGATGAACAGATGATCGCCCGAATGGTTAACGCTCACCTGCCAGGCGCCGCCGTCGCCGACGGCAACATTCTGCACCTGCTCGTCGGGCGAAAGCTCGACGGTCAGCTGGTAGCCCGGGGCGGCCTCGAGCTGAACGATCCGATCGGGATCATAGACCACGCTCTGAAGATGCGGATCGCCATCGCCAGGCTGCGGACGCACTTGGCCCAGGGCCGGAGCGGCAAGCGCAAGGGCAAAAGCGAAGACAACCCGTCTCACCGCGGCACTCCGTCTGGGGTTGCGGCTGTGGAAATGGGAGTTGCTGGCAGCGCAGGCGCAAGCTTTGCGACCGCCGGCGGCGCGGGTGCCTCGCTCACTGGAAGCGACTCAGGGTCGCGCCGGTAGGAGGTGATCTGAAAACCGAGCGGGTTCACGAATCGATCCTCCAGCTTCATCGGTTCGCCAGACCAGCGATATCCGATCGTCGCGATCCACGGTTGAGGTGGGTGCGCCTGCCCGCCGGGATCGGTGCGGACGGTCTCGAACCGCACCAACGCCACGTCCTTGCCAACCGGCGAAATGCTTTTCACCCGTGCGTCAATCACGGCGCCACGGGGCAGGTTAACCAGCAGGCTCGCCGGATTGGAAACTTGCATCCAAGACAAGTAGTCGCTCCGCGCGCGATCGGCCGAAAACAGCGCCACCTTCCGGTAATTGGCGTTGATCGTTGAGTAGTCGAATCCCTCGCGGGCGATCACATATTGGACGAGGAAGGACTGGGTCAGCGCCGTATCCGGCGCAATCGTGGCGGGGTCGAGCGGCTTAAGCGCCTGCACATAGCCGGTCGTCCGGTCAACCAGCAGGGTGTAGGGCTCCACTGTCTTGAGCGGCGTGAGAAGGAACAGCGCTCCCGCCTCGAGAACGGCGATTAGCGCTGCCGCGCCGGCTACCCACCAGGCAGTTCGCTGCGACGATCGCAGTGCCTGAATCCGGTCGACGTTCCAGCTTCCTGCTTTGGCATAATAATCGTCAAGCGATTTGCGGCTCTCGTCGTTCATTTCACAAAATATCCCGTCTTCCAGACCTTGCCGTCACCCGCGCCCGGGCGCGGCGGCTGAAGGAGCGGCCAACCGGCGACGCTAGGCTCACGTGTGGCGAAGGATGAGCGTCCAAACCCGACGCGGTCGGACGCGCAAGGCCCACCGTCGGCGAACGGCCACCGCTGTCCCGCCTGTAACGCGACGTTAGGATGTCGGCGACCGCGGCTGCCCGGCTGCGCTCCTCTCGGTTCGCGACCAGCGCAGGCGCGAGCCGCTGATCGCCACGATGCTGAACCGAACCGCTGGCGACCAGGTCGGCGATCGGCAATGGGAGCGCCAGCCGGAAAGCGCGCGCAAGGCGGAGACAAGCGAAAAGCACGCCGATGACGATCAATGAGAACGCGCAAATAAGGACGAACAGCTCAGCGGGAACCGTCGGGAGATCCTCGCCGGCCATTCGCCGCGCGAGAATCGCTGCAAGCCAGGGCTCAAGCATTGTGAGCTCGAAACCGAGGGCGATCGACACGCCAACCGTTGCGAGCGCCGTGCCCGCCAGGACCCGGACCCAGCCCTCGAACAGGCTACGCGTTGAATCAAACATGAGGAAGGCGATGAAGAATGGTCCCAACGCCAGCATCAGGCCGGTCGCGACTCGAACCAGCCCGAGCCCCGCAATCGCAGTTATCAGGTAGAGGATCCGCGAGCCTCCAAGCGCGAATGCGTTGAATCCGGCAAAGGGAGGCGGCGGAACGTCGTCCCGGATTCCGACGCCCACTCCGGCGATGGCCAGCTGCGCGAGCGCCCCGTCGGCCGCATCGAGGCGCCCGACCAGCGTCCCGTCGGAACCCGGGACCGTCGACGGGCTGCCGATATCGCTGACGATCTGCGACGGACCGTCGATCGCAAGGTCGTAAACCAGCGTTCGGTAAGCGGGCCAGCTCGTCGCGAGCGCAAAGACCGCGCCGATCTTGACCATCGCGAGCGTTCCCGAGCGGATTGTCAGCGAGCGGCCGAGAAGCAGATTGTAGCCGATGAGTGCAATGAAGATGGTGAGGAAACCGCTCAGCAACAGCGACAAGGTTGAGCCGGGCATCGACAGCGCGTGCCAGGCATTGACCCCGAGCGCCTGCGCTTGGCAATCGATGAAATGCGTCGTTGACCCGATGAAGCCCGGGGACCGCGGCGGGCCGAAACAAAGGTCCATCAGGCAACCTCCAGGAGCCGCGGAAGCCACAGGGCCGGATCGTCGCCCGTCTCGAGCCGGATCTGATCGAGGAGCCGCACAGTCCGTTCGCGGCCGGAGAGCACCGTCAGAAGCTCCTTTTCACCCGAGAGATTGAGCCTCGCGACAACGCTGTCATTGCCGTGCTTGATGAGAAAGCAGTGCGCGCTGTCGGGAAGCGTGCGCACCAGCTCAAACTCATGCTCGGTGAGGCCAAACCCCTCAATATAATCGGCTGCATTGGCCTTGGGATTGGACATGAAGATCTGCGTCGCGGCCTGCTCGATGACGGCGCTCGCAATCCGGCTCTCAAGCGCGTCACGGGCGCTCTGGGTTGCAAAGCCGACGATCCCGTTTCTCTTCCGGATCGTCTTCTCCCAGTCCCTGATCCGGCTTACAAACACTTCGTCGTCGAGCGCCTTCCAGCCTTCGTCAACGACGAGGATCGCCGGGCTGCTGTCGAGCCGTTCCTCGACCCGGTGGAACAGGTACATCATCGCCGGCGTGCGACTGACGGGGTCATCGAGAATCTGGGTCATGTCGAAACCGACGGTATCGGCGTCGATGTCCGTGAGGTCTGTGTCATTGTCGAACAGCCACGCCCGTTCGCCGTCGCCCCACCAGGGTCTCAGGCGCGCCCAGAGATCTGAGCTGTGCGGTCGATGGCCACCGCGGAACAGCTCGACTATGTAGCGAAGCCGCTCGTGCTTGGCCGGCTGTCCGGCATTGGCATCGACGGCTTCCTTGAGCAGCGTCAACTCCTCTGTGTCGACCCCGCCGGCGAGCACGCTCAGCCATTCGATCAGGAACTTCCGGTTGACCGGACTATCGGGAAGTTGCAGCGGATTGAGGCCCGAAGGGACGCCCGGACGCAGAACGTCGTATCGGCCGCCGATCGCTCGGATGAACAGCTCGGCGCCGCGGTCCTTGTCGAAGAAGACGATCCGGGGCGCAAATTTGCGCGCCTGGGCGAGCAGGAAATTGAGAACGACTGTCTTGCCCGAACCCGACGGCCCGATGACCGTGAAGTTTCCGAGATCGCCCTGGTGGAAGTTGAAGAAATAGGGTCCGGCTGCGGTCGTCTCCAGAAGCGTGACTGCCTCGCCCCAGTGATTGCCGCTGGGCCGTCCGAGCGCGAAGTTATGGCAGCTCGCAAGCCCGGCAAAATTGCTCGTCGAAACCAGACCGCGCCGGGCGATATATTTGAAGTTCCCGGGGAACTGGGCCCAGAAGGCAGGCTCCAGCGCGATGTCTTCCCGAACGCTCAGAATCCCGAGGTCGGCAAGCGCCGCCTGCGCCTCGGCCGTTCCCTCATCCACCTCTTCGGGCGAGGTTCCGCGAATGGCGATCGTCATATGATGTTCGCCGAAGCCGGCACGGCCCGCAGCGACCTCGTCCTTGGCATCGCCAAGCTCGCCGCGAAGGCTGATCGCTTCGTCCTCGGCCGATTTCATGCGCCGGAGCGCTAGGTTCATTCGCGACAACGCCGCCTGCCGTTCGACGAAGCCGAACGACTGCGACAGCGTCATTTCGAACGGGAGACGAAGCAACTCGTCCAACATTCCCGGCGCTGTCTGCCCCGGATAGTCCTTGATTGACACCATCCCCAGGAACGACCGTTCGGATCCACCCGCCCGGCCGAGCTCCACCGCATCTTGGCCGAAGCTCACCCGCCGGTAGGGGAGATAGTCGCCCAAGTCCTGCATCGGTAGAAGAACGGGCCGCATCTCGCCGTTCAGAAGGTAGGAGAGGAACTCGAGCGGCTCGGAGCAGGGTCCCTGCTTTGTCTCATAGACGCCGAGCAGCCTCGGCTCGTAGCTGGAAAGCGCGGCGAGAAGTCCGTCACGCGCTTGGTTCAGCGCCTGAAGCTCGAATCGCGCCGCTTGAGGCTGGTCGGCTATTGCGCGCCCGAACTTCTTTTGCAGTCGGTCGAACATGCCGATCCGGCCCTGAATCGGGCGCCGGACCAGGGTCACGAACAGATCGTTCACGTAGAGCTTGCGGGTGGAGAGCCTCGCCTTCCAAGCCTCGTCCAGCTTGCGTGAAAAGCCGTCAGGGAAGTTCGCATCCAGGGCGACCTCCGCCTCGCGACGGATGACGTGGTGATAGATCGCGAACCGCGAGGAGCCGATCGACTGGAGCACCGCGTCGCGGATGCGCTTGCGGTAGTTGAGCTCGTCACTGTCGGCGGTCTCGAACAGCAGACCGCGAAGCTGCACGACCTGCATGAGCAGTCCATCGCGCGTCTCGATGGTATGGTCGTCGACAGGCCGCGCATACGGAAGGTGCCTGCCGACCGCCTGCTCGCGCACTGCGGCTTTCGGGTCCTCTGTCAGGGGCGGTAGGAGTTGCATCCCCACACGCCGTAATTTTTGATTCGCGGGCAGTTCGCTACACGAGCGAGCCATAGGTCGAAGATCCGCGGTTCCTTGAGACAGAGCAGGACGCCCGCGATGTGCACCACCGCGGCCGCGAGCAGCACCCAGGCGGAACGGAAGATCAGGAACAGCTCGGTCGAGACGATCAGGTTCGCGACGAAATAGCTGTAGGTAACGCCCGCGAACATCTGCGGGCGCGTGAGCGCCACGAACACCGTGTCCCGCTCGAGCGCGCCGCTCATTGTCCCAGCGTTGCCGTCGAATGGATGCCGGCAACGATCGACGACGCGCCGAACAGCACGAAGCAACCGAGGATGACGGTCACGCCGTAGCGCCAGTTGATCCGGCCGGTCAGCATCATGAACCCGACTGTCGCAACAGCGATGACTGCAGCAACGGTTGCGATCGTGCCGAGCAATGTCCCCTGCAGCCAGCCCATTGCAGAAACGAGTACGCCCGACCCTGCCGGGTCAGAGTAACTGTCCTGGGCCTGGGCGGCCGACGAAATCAGAAGTACCGAAGCAGCGGCAAGCGCCGCCCGCGCGCGAATCCAACCGGGATGCATCTGTCCCCCACGTCCCCAGCGATTCGGCAGTTAGATAGTGGGGCAACAATTGCCGTTTGCCAACAGGGATTTGGCACAGCAGTGGGCCGCGTCGTCCTCAGTTCCGCGGCTAGATGGCTCCGACACATGATTAGCTGAAGAGGTTCACTCGGATACGTCAGGTCACTCATCCGCCAATTTATCAATATCGAGGACGCATTGATTCCAAATACTATTTTTCCTTGTTAAGTTTTCCTGTGATCGGTGCGGGAGCGGACTCATCAGCTTTTTCCAAGTGCAGCATTTTCAAAACGAGTGCACCGCGATTGAACTGGCCGAAATGCCCATAGACTCCCGGTGCGCTGGAGGTGGTGCCAATAAAATCGACGCGAAAGGCTTGCGTTTGCCCCGTGAACTTTACCCCGTGCTTGGCCAAGATCCTCTCAACATCAGCCTCAAGCCATACATCGCCATTGGAAGTCGATGGAACTTGAGAAGCGCCTTCATAGAGTACAGAAACTTCTGGTCCGACGACCCAAACACCGGAGATTCTTCTGTGCGGTAGCTGTTCCATGCATTCCTTGGTTCCGGTAAACATCATTCTGGATCCAACTTTGACCCAGCAATCGCTCTTCTTATCATATGAAGGCGATGCCTTTTGACATGAACATATCAATACTATTGACAGTGTTATGGCTAATGCGAACGGCACCCTCGGTCTATACTTTAGAGCTTCGTAATACGAGAATCTTAATTCTCCTGGTTGAACGAATCTCACTGGCACCCCCTCCCCGATTGGATGGCCCATCTTGTGATGATGATGCCGACCGTATTTGTTTTCGAATTGAAATTAGAATCTTGAGTAGAAGGATTGTACGCGTTCCCATACTCGCCCGGATGCGTGTGAACGTTTATGACGGGAGCACGACCATTGCTGATGCTTATGATAAACTCCACGTATTCGAGCTGATTCGAGGCTGTACGTGTGCCCGTCCACTCCGTTCCGATATCGAAACTGTCTCCGTTCGGGAAAACGAGAAACGATTGTTCTAGTCCAGTCGTGAGTGTCTTTTGCCACGCTCGTTTCATGGCCGAATCTACAACTGGATCGTTAAGTGCTCGATTCACAAGATCTCGATCAGCGGGGCTGAGCGGTGAAAAGGCACACGCCCCGAACTGATCCCGATCCTCGACGCGGCTAGCGAGAGTTGCGCCTCGAAGATGCGCCGATAGGTGGTGGACGGGGGCTAGCGCCTTTTACCCTCCGTCCTGCTCGCCTCACTCGGCGAGTCTCATTCTCCCGGTTATGGGCCGGGCGGCGCTATACGACATTTGCCTTCACGCAAAAGCAAAGTGAAGAGGTCTCGGTCGAAAAGCTCAGAACGAGATCTGATCTCTGAATTCTGCCTTAGGCAAGTAGACACCCACGAGCCTGTCATGATCGCGATTAGCAGTGTGAGAGCCGCTTCGCTGGCGATGACGTTGGATTGAAACCGTGCGCCGGAATTCACCTCCAGAGACTGACACGGAGAATCGCGACTCATGCGCGCTCCACGGGCAGTCTCCACCGACAGTTTCGTGGCATGAAAGGCGTAGAACTCCGCTGCTTTTTCACCAGATAAAACAGAGACTTAGCCATTACAATGTGGGTGGAGGCCCGAGCCGGAATCGAACCGGCGTGCAAGGATTTGCAGTCCTCTGCGTAACCACTCCGCCATCGGGCCGAGGCCGATGCACTTCGGGGCAATTGCGCCCGCGGTCAAGGTGCAAATCCGGCACGAAACGACCACGAGCCTCGATCACTGACTTGCAATTGAGAACTATTCGCATTAGCGGCAGCGCAAACAGGGGGACCTGCCGTGAACCGTTATCTGCTGACTGCGACCATGATCTCCGCATTCGTCGCGACCGCCGCGCATGCGGAAGAAAATCCGTTCGGCTATTCCTACACCGCCGGGGTCGAGGAGCCGGGCGAGACCGAGCTCGCCCTCTGGGCGACCGACCGGCGCGGCAAGGACGACGGGCATTATGACGCGCAGGACTACCGGCTCGAAGTCGAGCGCGGGATTACCGACCGCTTCCAGATCGCCGGCTATGTGAACCTCGCAAGCCATCACGTTCGCGACCTTGGGCCCGACCATGACCGGATCGACCGCGACTTCGCGTTCCAGGGGCTGAGCCTGGAATTGAAATACAAACTCCTCGACGAGAAGAAGGACGGATTCGGCCTTGCCTTGTACGCCGAGCCGGGCTGGTCCCGAATCCACAAGGTCGAGGGCGAGAAAGGCACCGAGTACGAGCTCGAGCTCAAGGTGATCGCGAGCAAGAGCTGGATGGACGAACGCTTGATCTGGGCTGGAAACCTGACCTTCGAACCCGAATGGGAGAGGGAACGCGAAGAGATTGCTCCGGGGGTCGTGGACAGGTCCTGGGAAAAGGAGCTCAAGCTCGAGGCGACGACCGGGCTGGCCTATCGTCTTGCGCCCCATTGGCGGGCCGGCGTGGAAGCCCGCTACGCCAGCGTGTTTCCGGACTGGACCGACGGCCTGCACAGCGATGCACATGCGATCTTCGCCGGCCCGACGATCAGCTTCGACAAGGACGAATGGTCGGCCAGCCTGACCTACCTTCCGCAGCTGGCCGGCGGCCCCGGCCCGGGAAGCCGCAATTTCGACGAATTCGAGAAACGCGAGATCCGCCTGAAAATCTCGCACGAGTTCTGATTGCGCGCCTTTGCGGCGCTTAAAATTCGACCAACGGGGACGGTTCAGCTTGGCGTCGGCGCCGCGTGCCGATAAAGCCGCTCTTGCATCCCAACTGTATTATCGGCATATAACACCTGATGACGATCCAGACCCCTGTTCCGGATTTCGCAGCGGCCCGTGCGTCGATGGTCGACACGCAGCTTCGACCCGAAGGGGTCAATTATCCGCCGGTCGTCGAGGCGATGGCGGCGGTCAAGCGCGAGGATTTCGTCGCCCCGGAAGCGCGCCCGATCGCCTATGTCGACCGCACGGTCCCAATGGGCGACGGCCGTTTTCTGTCGCCCGCGGTCGTGACCGGCAAATTGCTGACCGCGCTGATCCCGCTCGCCGGTGAGCGGGCGCTCGTCGTCGGCTGCGGCACCGGCTATGCCGCCGCGATCCTGAAGCTGCTCGGGCTGGACGTGCTCGGCCTGGAATGTTCGGCCAGTCTTGCCGGCCGCGCCCGTGAACTCGGGATCGACGTGGTCGAAGGACCGCTCGAAGAGGGTTGGAAAAGCAAGGCGCCTTACCATCTTGTGATCATCGACGGTGCCGTCGAATTCATCCCGGAGGCGATCATCTCGCAGCTCACCGACCACGGCCGGCTTGGGACGGCGCTGATCGATCGCGGCATCTGCCGCCTCGCGACCGGCCGCCGGGCCGGGGACGGTTTCGGCCTTCAGACGATGGCGGATTCCGGGGCGGCGGCGCTTCCGGGCTTCAAGAAGCCGCGGACATTCACCTTTTGACGTTTGGAGTGATAGTGGCTCGTTACCGCACTTTGCTGACGGGAACCCTCATCGTGGCGCTTGGCGCGTCGACCGCCTCGGCGGACACGCTGCGCGAGGCGCTGTTGTCCACCTATGAGGCCAACCCGACCCTCACCGCACAGCGCGAGGCGTTGAAAGCGACCGACTCGACGGTGGCCATCGCCCGGGCCCAGGGCAGGCCGCAGGTCAGCGCGACCGCCGGCCTGAACAAGGATCTGACGCGCAGCGGAATCCTCGATACCGGAGGCAAGGGCCCGACCCTGTCGGTCGGCGTGGATCTCAGCATGCCGCTCTTTACCGGCGGCCGGGTCAACAATTCGATCAAGGCAGCCAAGACCCGCGTCGAGGCAGGGCGGGCGACCCTGCGCGGAGTGGAGGGCGACGTCTTCACCGACGCGGTCTCCGCCTACATGGACGTGATCCGAGACCGCGCGATCGTCGAGCTGAACCAGAACAATGTGAAGGTACTTCAGACCAACCTCGAAGCGACCAATGACCGCTTCGAGATCGGCGACGTCACCAAGACCGACGTCGCCCAGTCGCAGGCCCGCCTCGAGCTCGGCCGCGCCAACCTCGCCACCGCAATCGGCCAGGAAGCTTCCAGCGAGCAGGAATATCGCCGGGTCGTCGGGCACGAGCCGGGGGATCTGGCTCCGCCGCCGCCGCTGCCGCCGCTGCCTGCATCGCCAGACGAGGCGGTCCGGATCGCGCTTGCCAGCAATCCCGACATCGAGGCGATCAACCGCCAGGCGCAAGCCGCCGGCTATGACGTGAACGTCGCCCGAGCGCAGCGGCTTCCGTCGCTTTCGGCGGGCGTCAGCGAGACCTATGTCAACGCTCTGGGCGGCTCCATCGGCGGCGTGCCGCGCACCGGCACGCAAACGACCGCCGGGGTGAACGCCGTCATTCCGATCTATCAGGGCGGCGAGCCGGCGGCTCGAATCCGCCAGGCCCAGGCGCTGGAGGGGCAAACCCACGAGCAAGCGGTCGGCACCGAGCGATCGGTCGTCGCCCAGACCCGCTCCGCCTTCGCCACCTACAAGGCGTCCCAGGAAGCGATTTCGTCGCAGGAAACCGCGGTCAAGGCGAACGAGCTCGCTCTTGAGGGTGCGCGCGCCGAGCGGTCGGTCGGCACGCGCACGGTTCTCGACGTGCTGAACGCCGAGCAGGAGCTGCTGAATTCGCAGGTCGCGCTGGTGACCGCGCGCCGCGACGCCTACGTCGCCGGCTTCCAGTTGCTGAACGCCATGGGCCAGGCCGAAGCGCAGGACCTCGGCCTCGACGGCGGTCCGCTCTACGATCCGCTCGGCAATTATCGCCGGGTCGCCGGGGACTGGAACGACTGGTCGAGCGATCCGCGGCACGTGACCGTTGCGACCCCGATCGCGACTCCGGCGGAAACCGGACCCCCGGCACCCGCCACCCAAGGGGTGACACCGCCCAAGCAATAAGCGATATGTTGCCGCCGCTTATGCAGACGCCCGCCCGCGAACCCTCGATGGAAGACATCCTTGCGTCGATCAAGAAAGTGATCGCGGAGGAGAAGGAGCTGCGCACCGCGGTCGACGAGGCCGAGCGCGCGCGGAGCGACGAGCCTGAACAGGAGGGCGAGGAAGAGGTGCTCGAGCTCGACCAGCCCATTGAACCGGCTGCCGACCTCGGCCCGCCGCTGATGGACGAGAGCGTCGCCCAAACCACCCGCCACTCGCTTGAAGAACTGTCGAGCGTCGCCGCGACCGCTCCTGCGACTCCCGCCGGCAATCCGCTCGAGGAGATGGTGCGCGAGATGCTCCGCCCGATCCTCAAGGAGTGGGTGGACGAGCATCTGCCCAACATCGTGAACGATCACGTGAAGCGGGAAATCTCGCGAATTACGGGCCGTAAGCTCTAGCGATTTTGAGCTTCGCCGGGGGTTTGCTACGCCTCCGGCATGACTCGCACCACGCTCCTGCTCGCGGCCGCAGCCGCAGCCCTCGCCGCTTCGCCCGCGCTCGCGCGGCCGATGACCGCAACCGACATGCACATGATGCACCGGATGGGATCGCCCGCGATCTCGCCGGACGGGCGCTATGCGGTATTCACCTTGAGCGACACCGATCTCGCGGCGAACAAGCGCAACAACACGCTTTATTCGCTCGACCTGAAAAAGGCCGGCGGCGTGCCGCAGCCGATCGCCGGGGCCGAAAAGGGCCACGACGCGATGTTCGCGAACGACGGGTCCTTGTGGTTCCTGATGGCGGTGGGCGACCACGACCAGCTGTTCCGGACCACGATCGGCGGCGCGCCCGCACAGGCGAGCGACTTCTCCGGCGACATCGGCGGGTTCAAGGTCGCCCCGAGCGGCGACCGGGTCGTTGTCTGGGCCGACCGCGACCTTCGTTGCGCCAACCTCAATTGTGCCGATCTTCCGAAGAAGCCGGAGACCGGCAGCGGCCGCACCTACGACCAGCTCTTCATCCGGCATTGGGATACCTGGGCGGAGCCTGGCGTAAAGTCGCGCCTGTTCGGCTTCGCGGTCGAAGGCGGCAAGCTTGTCGGGACCGGCGTTCCGCTGACCGGCAATCTCGTCGGCGACGTACCGTCGAAGCCATTCGGCGGCGGGGAAGAGATCGCCTTCTCGCCCGACGGCCGAACGCTGTTCTTCGCGCTCCGCGAAGCCGGCCGGATCGAGCCCTTGTCGACCAACCTCGACATCTTCCAGGTTTCGGAGAACGGCAGCACCGCGCCGGTCAACCTCACCGACGCCAATGACGCGACCGACACGCTGCCGGCCGTCTCACCCGACGGCAAGACCCTGGCCTATGTCGCCATGGCCCGTCCGGGCTACGAATCCGATCGCCAAGTGCTCCAGCTTCGCGACATCGCGACTGGCGCGACCCGTGCCCTCACCGAGAAATGGGACCGGTCGGTGGGCTCGATCGAATGGTCGCCCGACGGCAGGAGCTTGCTGGTGACTACCGGCGACACGCTGGAGGAGCCGATTTTCCGCATCGACGCGACATCCGGCAAGGTCACCCGGATGACGAAGGACGGAAGCTTCGGCAACGTCCACGCTCTCGCCGGCGGCGCTGCGATCGCCACGATGAACAGCATCTTCGCGCCCGACGACCTCTACCGGATCGACTCCAAGGGCCGCGTGACACAGCTCACCGCGGTCAACAAACCGCTTCTCGACCAGCTCGACCCGGTGACTTTCAAGAAATTCAGCTTCACCGGCGCCAACAACAACACCGTCTGGGGCTGGACCCTGAAGCCGGCGAACACGACCGCGCCGCTCCCGATCAGTTTCCTGGTCCACGGCGGGCCGCAGGGCAGCTTCTCCGACAGCTGGTCCTATCGCTGGAATCCGCGGCTGTTCACCGCGCCCGGCTATGCCGCGGTCAGCGTCGATTTCCACGGGTCGACCGGCTACGGCCAGGCCTTCACCGACGCGATCCACGAGAACTGGGGCGGCTGGCCGCTGGAGGACCTGCAGAAGGGTCTCGCTTTCGCGACCGCCAACGATCCGCAGCTCGACGCCGACAAAGCCTGCGCTCTCGGCGGCTCCTACGGCGGCTACATGATGAACTGGATCGAGGGGAAATGGCCGGATCGGTTCAAGTGTATCGTCCAGCATGACGGCGTCTTCGACGCCCGGGCGATGGCTTATGAGACCGAGGAGCTCTGGTTCGACGAGTGGGAGCACGGC
>Ga0207705_10001476_pt1 | contig 18730 bp, 21 predicted proteins | sample KBSC13metaG_FD_184314 | JGI IMG/M metagenome (GOLD analysis project Ga0207705, IMG submission 184314) | Corn rhizosphere microbial communities from Kellogg Biological Station, Michigan, USA - KBS C1-3 metaG (SPAdes) (version 2) | ecosystem: Host-associated > Plants > Roots > Rhizosphere > Soil ... | reverse complement strand
TATCGGGCCAGCCTGATTCCAGGCTAAAAAACAAAAGGAATTACACATGTTAGGAAGGACAAAGGCGGCCCTCGCCGGGGCGTGCGCAATTATCTTCGCGGGTGCTCTCCAGGCCGCTACGCCGACGCCCATCTTCCTGGCGAAGGCTGGCGCAAGCGACCTCTACGAGCGCCAGGCGAGCCAGCTCGTCCTGTCGAGCACGCACGACAAACAGATCCGCGACTTCGCAAGCGAGATGATTCGCGATCACACCAAAAGCACGCAGATGGTGAAATCGGCCGCGATGCGATCAGGCCTGCATCCCCGCCCCCCGATGCTCGATCGCGCTCAGCAGGGCATGCTGGCCGCGCTCCGCCGCGCGCATGGCGCCGACCGAGACCGCAAATATCTCGATCAGCAGCGCAGCGCGCACAATCAGGCGCTCGGCCTGATGCAGGACTATGCCGCCAGCGGTTCCGCGCCCGCCCTCAGGAAGGCCGCCGCTGATATCGCGCCCGTCGTCCAGCATCATATCGACATGCTGAGCCGTATCCGCTGAGCCGGATCGGGTGCCGCCATCGCGCGGCGCCCGCCCGGTTGCGGCGGCGCGCCCGAGCGGGCAAGGCGCGGCCATGCTTGCTGCCGGCGCCCCCTTTGTCCTGCTTGATGATGCCCGGCCCGGTGGCCCGCGCATCCTCTACCGTGAACCGCTCGACATCATCGCCGCGCGCCGCCCGGAAGACGTCGGTCCCGCGCTGGAACAGGTGCGCAAGGCGCTGGCCGACGGGAAGCACGCCGCAGGCTGGATGAATTATGAGGCCGGGCACGGGCTCGAGCCGAAACTCGCGCCGTTGGCGCAACCGGGCGAAGACCTGCCCTTGCTCTGGTTCGGTTTGTTTTTTGAAGCCGAGCCTATCGATAAAGCTGCTTTGGCCGATCTGCTCGGCGATCCCGCTGGCGCCTGGGTGGGGCCGCCGCGACCCGGCATTTCGCGTGCCGCTTATGAACAGGCGCATGCCCGCGTGCAGGACTATATCGCGGCGGGCGACATCTATCAGGCCAATCTCAGCTTCCGCGCCGATGTCGCGGTGCGCGGCAATCCGCTCGCTCTCTATGCCCGGCTGCGGCGTAACGCGCGCGCGGGCTGGGGTGGGATCGTACATGACGGGCGCAACTGGCTGCTCTCCTTTTCACCCGAATTGTTCTTCAAGAGCGATGGCCGCCATGTCGAGGCGCGACCCATGAAGGGTACCGCATCGCGCGCGCAGGACCCGGCCGAAGACGAAGCGCTGGCGCGCGCTCTCGCCGCCGATCCCAAACAGCGCGCCGAAAACCTGATGATCGTCGATCTGATCCGCAACGATCTGTCGCGCGTCGCGCAGGCCGGCAGCGTGGCCACCCCCTTGCTGTTCGCGGTCGAGCATTATCCGACCGTCCACCAGATGGTATCCGCGGTCGAGGCCGATCTCGCGCCCGGCCGCGATGCCGTCGATCTGGTCCGTGCATTGTTTCCGTGCGGATCGGTCACCGGCGCGCCCAAGGTGCGGGCGATGGAGGTGATCGCGGAGGTGGAGGCGGATGTGCGCGGCCCCTATACCGGGGCGATTGGCGCTTTCGCCCCCGATGGCGGCGCGGCGTTCAACGTAGCGATCCGCACTCTGGTGCTGGAGGAGGGACGGAATGACGCGCGTATCGGGCTTGGATCGGCGGTGGTGGCAGACTCGACCGTCGAGGGCGAATGGCAGGAATGCCTCGCCAAAGGCGCGTTCCTGACGATGGACCAGCCCCGCTTCGACCTGTTCGAAACGATGCGGTTCGATCCCGACGAAGGGATCGTCCGGCTTGAGGAGCATGTCGCCCGGCTCGGCGAAAGCGCGCGCGAATTCGGCTTCTCGTTCGACCGGCACGAAATCCGCAACGAGATGCATGCCGCCACCTTCCGCCTGACCCAGCCTTCGCGCGTGCGGCTGATGTTGAGCCAGAGCGGTGCGGTGTCGATCGAAGTGACCCCGATTCCCGCGACCCCGCCCCAGCCGGTGGTGGTGCGGGTGGCGCCGTTGCCGGTCGACCCGGAGGATTTCCGGCTGCGCCATAAGACCACCGATCGCGCTTTCTACGCTGCCGCGCGGGCAAAGGCCGGATCGTTCGAAGTGTTGTTCGAGCGGCCTGATGGGCTGCTGACCGAAGGCAGTTTCACCACGTTGTTCGTACGCAAAGGCGAGAATCTGGTGACGCCGCCGCTGAGCCTTGGGCTGTTGCCGGGTATTCAACGCGCGCTTTTGCTCGAAAGCGGTGAAGCGATCGAAGGCGAACTCACGATCGCGGACCTGGGTGGTGAATTCTATCTCGCCAACGATCTGCGCGGGCTGATGAAGGCACATTTGGGCTGAGCAAAGGCTTTTGGCTGGTTCAGTTGCGCTGACGGCACCGGCCCGCACCCCCACCCGACCTCCCATAGAATAGGCCGTTGGGAGGCCGGGTGGGGGTGCGGGCCGGTGCCGCCTCGTCCAGCTTTGCTGCACTAAAGACTAACACGGTTGAAGCTGGCGAAGGGCAGGGTCTATAGGGCCCGCGCCTTCTCTACCCTTTGGCAGAAAGACCCACATCGATGAGCCTCCTCTCGGCCGCGCTTGGCCGCATCAGCCCTTCGCCCACGATCGCCATGACCGGCCGCGTGCTGGAACTGAAAGCGCAGGGTGTCGATGTGATCGGCCTGTCCGCGGGCGAACCCGACTTCGACACGCCCGATTTCGTCAAGGAAGCCGCAATCGAGGCGATCCGCGCAGGCAAGACCAAATACACAAATGTCGACGGCACTGCGGAGCTGAAGGCCGCGATTGCCGCCAAATTCAAGCGTGACAACGGCCTGGTCTACGAACCCGGCCAGATCAGCGTGAATGTCGGCGGTAAGCACACGCTCTTCAATGCTTTGGTCGCGACGGTCGAGGCCGGCGACGAGGTAATCATCCCCGCGCCTTACTGGGTGTCTTACCCAGACATCGTCCAATATTGCGGCGGCACGCCCGTGATCGTCGCGGCGGGCGCGGCGCAGAATTACAAAATCCAGCCCGAGCAGCTGGAAGCGGCGATCACACCGCGCACCAAATGGCTGATCCTGAACTCGCCCTCCAACCCGACCGGTGCGGCTTATACCGAGGCCGAGTTGAAGGCGCTGGGCGAGGTCCTGCTCAGGCATCCCCACGTCTGGGTGATGGCGGACGATATGTACGAGCATATCGTCTATGGCGACTTCGAGTTCACCACGATCGCGCAGGTCGTGCCCGCGCTTTATGAGCGTACGCTCACCGTCAACGGCTGCTCCAAGGCCTATGCGATGACCGGCTGGCGCATCGGCTTCGCCGGCGGCCCGACCCAGCTCATCAAGGCGATGGCCAAGCTGCAGTCGCAGTCGACCTCCAACCCCTGCTCGATCGCGCAGGCGGCGGCTACCGCCGCGCTCAACGGCCCGCAGGATTTCCTTGCAGAGCGCAATGCCGCGTTCGAGCGGCGGCGCGATCTCGTCGTGTCGATGCTGAACCAGATCAACGGGCTGCACTGCCCGCGCCCAGAAGGCGCCTTCTACGTCTATCCCGATGTGTCTGGCCTGATCGGAAAGCAGACACCGGGCGGGAAGGTAATCGACACCGACGCCGCGTTGATCGATTACTTCCTCGACGATGTCCGCGTGGCGGCGGTCCATGGCGAAGCCTTCGGCCTCTCGCCCGCCTTCCGCATCAGCTATGCGACTTCGGAAGCGGTGCTGACCGAGGCCTGCCAGCGTATCCAGACGGCCTGCGCGGCGTTGCGCTAGTTCGGCTCACGCCGAAGCCGCACCGGCCCGCACCCCCACCCGGCTTCCCATAGAATAACCTGTTGGGAGGCCGGGTGGGGGTGCGAGCCGGTGCGGCTGTTCGTCACGAAAGCGTGTGCTGGAGCGTGATCTCGCAGTTCAGCAACTTCGAGATTGGGCAATTCGCCTTTGCGCCCGCTGCCACCTCGGCGAACTTGTCGGCATCGATTCCAGGCACCGACGCCTTGAGCGTCAGGTCGGAGCGCGTGACCTTGAACCCGTCGCCATCCTTGTCGAGTGTCACCGCCGCTTCGGTCTCCAGCGTGCCATCATTGAAGCCTTCGCCCGCCAGCGCGAACGACAGCGCCATCGTGAAGCAACTCGCATGCGCCGCTGCGATCAGCTCCTCGGGATTGGTGCCCTTCTCATCGCCGAAGCGCGTGCCGAAGCCGTAGGGCGTATTGTCGAGCACACCCGACTGGCTGGAGATATGGCCCTTGCCGGGCTTGCCCATGCCCTCGTAACGCGCGGATGCTCTGCGTGTCGTCATGATGATTATTCTCCCTGCCAGTAACCGGGCCAACGTCTGCCGCGTATATTCGCTGCGCCTCTAACCATTCCACTAGGCGCACCTATATGATGAGCCTCCTTTGGAGCAGAGTGATGACACGCTTTTCCTCCCGCTTGTTCGCCGGTGCCGCCGCGCTCGGCCTTGCCCTCACCCTCGTTTACGGCACCGAGAGTGCTGCTGCTGAAAACGCCGTTCACGCGCCTGCGCCGATCGTGACCGTGCCGAGCACCGCGCATTCCGAAACCGCGATCTTCGCGGGCGGTTGCTTCTGGGGCGTGCAAGGCGTGTTCCAGCACGTGAAGGGCGTGAAGAGCGCGATCTCCGGCTTCACCGGCGGCGGCAGCGACACCGCCCATTATGAGCGGGTGTCCGACGGCGACACGGGCCATGCCGAATCGGTGCGCGTGGTCTTCGATCCGAGCCAGGTCAGCTATGCCCAGCTGCTGCGCGTCTATTTCTCGGTGATCACCGACCCGACCGAGCTCAATCGGCAGGGCCCGGATACGGGTACACAATATCGCTCGGCCTTGTTCCCGACCAACGAAGCGCAGCGCAAGGTCGCGGCGGCCTATATCGATCAGCTCCGCAAGGCGAATGTCTGGAAGGCACCAATCGTAACGCGGATCGAACGCGCCCAGCCTTTCTACCCGGCCGAGGCCTATCATCAGGACTATCTGACGCTGCACCCGGACTCGGGCTATATCCGCTATAACGACCTGCCCAAAGTGGCCGCGCTGAAGGCGATGTATCCGCAGCTCTGGCGTGAACAGCCCGTGCTGGTGAATGCCAGCCGGGGCTAATCAAGCCGCCAGGGGAAAGCGGAGCAGCTTGTTCTCGACCGGCACCAGAGCCTGAGCCGGTCCGCCGACCGCGCGGATGATTACCGGGTCATCCGCGTCCATGCCGCCTGTGAGGGCACCGAAGGCCGGCAGGATCAACTTGGTTCCGCTTGCGACGAAGCAGCGCCGCGCGACCCGGCGGCCGCGCACGCTCAACCGCAATTTGGGATGGAAATGCCCCGACAGTTCGGGGCGCACATCGTGCGGATCGGCTTCGTGGCGCAGGACGAGCCCGTTGACCGCCGCTTCCTCCAGCACCACGCCGCCGCAATGATCGGTCAGCACGCTGTCGTGATTGCCGGTGATCCAGGTCCAGCGCGTCGCGGCGGTGAGCGCGATCAGCCGTGCGCGGGCGTCGGGGGGCAGGCGGTCGCAGCCCTCCTTGTCGTGAAAGCTGTCGCCCAGGCACCAGATTTCCCGCGCGCCGGTTTTCTGCTGCAAGATCGCCAGCTCGCTCAAGGTCGCGATCGAATCGTAAGGCGGCAGCATCTGTCCACCGCGCGCATACCAGCTCGCTTTTTCCAGATGCAGGTCGGCGACCAGCAGCGCCTCGCGCGCGGGCCAATAGAGCGCGCCCGGGCCCAAAGCGGCCAATTCGACGCCGCAGAACGAAAAGCGAACCATGCCTTGCTATAGGCATGGCCCCAACCCTCACGCAACGGCTAAGGAGGCCGCATGGGACTCACCGGAATCGACCATGTCCAGCTTGCCATGCCCGCGGGCGGCGAGGAACAGGCGCGCACTTTCTATCGAGACCTGCTCGGCCTTCCGGAGTTCGCCAAACCCGCCGCGCTCGCGGTCCGCGGCGGCTGCTGGTTCGAGGACGGCCCGCTCAAGGTTCATCTCGGGGTCGATCCCGATTTCCGGCCCGCGCGCAAAGCGCATCCGGCATTCCTGGTAGACGATCTGGCCGGCCTGATCGCGCGGTTGGCGGCGGGAGGTCATCCGATTGTCGAAGACATACCGATCGAAGCCCAAACACGCGTCTTCACCCAGGATCCGTTCGGCAATCGGATCGAGCTGATCGAACGCGTTTAGCGGCAATCATAATGTGCCGCGGCCCTTCCATATCGCCCGGCGCCACGCGCTTCCCTTTTTGCCCTTCAAGGGCTAAGGGAGCGCACTTTTTCGGTACATCGCAAGATTGAGGACTTCGCTTGGCGAAAGAAGAACTGCTGGAAATGCGCGGTCAGGTAGTTGAGCTGTTGCCCAACGCCATGTTCCGCGTGAAGCTCGAAAACGATCATGAGATCCTGGGCCATACGGCCGGCAAGATGCGCAAGAACCGCATCCGCGTGCTGGTCGGCGACGAGGTGCTGGTCGAACTGACCCCCTACGATCTGACCAAGGGCCGGATCACTTATCGCTTCAAATGACCCGCCGCAGGCGGGGCATCCCGGCTCTGGCCGGGATCCATTCATAGGCCTGCGCGCCTTGCGCCTGATCCTCGCATCATCAAGCCCGCGGCGTCGTGATCTGCTGGCGCGGATCGGCGTCACGCCGGACAGTATCGAATCCCCCGCGATCGACGAAAGCCCCAAACCGGGCGAGCTTCCGCGCGTCTATGCGCTGCGGCTCGCACAGGAAAAGGCGGCGGCGGTCGCACGGGGCGACGGCGACGTGGTGATCGCCGGCGACACCACGATCGCGCTCGGACGCCGTATCCTGCCGCCCGCCGACAGCGAAGCCATTCAGCGCGATCTGCTGCGGCTGCTCTCGGGCCGCCGCCATCATTGCTTGTCAGCGGTGTGCGTAGTCGGCCCCGACGGGAAGGCGCGCACCCGGCTCGCGGACACGATCGTCGCGTTCAAGGCGCTCTCGGAGGCCGAGATCGATTCCTACATCGCCAGCGGAGAGGGGCTGGGCAAGGCCGGCGGCTATGCGATTCAGGGCCGCGCCGAGGCGTTCGTGCGCTTTCTGTCGGGCACGCATTCGGGTGTGGTCGGACTACCCCTCTTCGAGACGCGCGCCTTGCTGCTGAGCGCGGGCTATCCGCTTGGCTGAGTGGCTCTACGAGGCCGGGATCGGCGAGAATCGCGCCGCTTTGGTCGATGGCGGGCGCATCGTGGAAATGCTGGTCGAACGTGACGATGCCGCAACCCCGCGGGTCGGCGCGATCTGCCGCGCGAAGCTGACGCGCAAGGCGGACGGATCGGGGCGCGGGCTGGTCATGCTCGACGACGGGTCGCAGGCACAGCTTCGGCCGGTCCCGTCGGGGCTCACTGAGGGCGCGTCGCTGATGGTCGAGGTGATCCGTGAGGCGCTGCGCGAGGGTGTGGAAACCAAGCCGCCGCGTGTACGCGCCGCAACCTCGGATACGGCGACGGAAGGGCCGGATCTGCGCGCACGCCTGGCCGCAAGCGGACTGCCGGTTCGAACGCCCGGCGCCGGTCCCGATCTGCTGGAGACGCATGGCTGGTCCGAGGCTCTGGAAGAGGCGGCGAGTGGGATCGTGGCCACACCGCAAATCCTGCTCCGGATCGCCTTGACGCCCGCAATGACCCTGATCGACGTCGATGGCGCGGGTGCGCCAGCGGATGTGGCGCTGGCGGGCGCTCGCGCCTCGGGCGAAGCGATACGGCGATTCGGGATTGCCGGCTCGATCGGAATCGATCTGCCGACGGTCGCGGATAAGGCCGGGCGTCAGGCTGCCGCCGCGGCGCTGGACGAGGTCCTGCCGCAGCCTTTTGAGCGGACTGCGGTCAATGGCTTCGGCTTCCTTCAGATCGTGCGGCGGCGCGCGCGCGCATCGCTGATCGAAACACTCCAGGCGGATCCGGTGCTGGCTGCAGCACTCGCCCTGCTACGCCGGGCCGAGCGCACGCCGGGTCATGGCGGGCTCACATTGCTCGCGAATCCTGCCGTCACGGCGCGGCTTGAGGCGCGTCCCGATTGGATCGACACGCTTGCGCGGGCGCTGGGCGCGTCGGTTGGCTTGCGGTCGGACCAGGCGCTCGCCATATCGGCGGGCCATGCCAGCCGCGCGCAAAACTGATCGCTCCGCCTGCCCTAATTGCGGCAAGCCGATGAGCCCCGAGCACAAGCCCTTCTGTAGCCCGGGCTGCCGTGACCGGGATCTGATCGAGTGGCTGTCGGACGGCTACCGCATTCCCGGCCCACCCGTCGAAGCCGACGAGCAAGATTCTCTGCGGAACGGATTGGACCTCGATGAGAGCTGATTCACGCAATCCGTGGAGGGGCGCGATGCTTCCACGAAATTACGATCAGGCTCTAGACAGCTAGCGGAACCGGCCTCTATAGGCGCGCCTCCCAACGCTTCCGTGCCCAGGTAGCTCAGTTGGTAGAGCACGTGACTGAAAATCACGGTGTCGGCGGTTCGATTCCGTCCCTGGGCACCATTCTTCCGATACGCCATCGTCCGAAAGGGGCCAGCGTGATCAGCGCGAAGAACGATCCGCCCGACGATCTGCCCCGGTATCGCCTGCTTACGGGCAAGGACGACGCGGATTTTTGCCGCCGCGTCTCGGCCATTCTGGATCTGGGCTACATTCTTTACGGATCACCGTCCTGCACTTTCAACGGCAAGGATGTGATCGTGGCGCAGGCGGTTATCTGGCCAGAATAGGAAAGCGACTTTGCCGTCAGAGGGTGCCGAACCGGCTGCCTTCGATGATGGTGAAGACGACCGCGATGGTCGAAGCCAGTGCGCCGCAACCGAGCATCGCGATGGTGGTGCGCTCCAGAAAGGTCGCCTGCGCCGCCGAGCCCTCGGATTTCGGGGTCTCGAACACCCGCTCATAGTCTTGTTCGCTCATATACGCCTCACGGGGCGCGGATTCCGCGCCGATCGGAAGGCGATACGCCTGCTATCCGAAAGGTGCGACTAGCGAAGGATAGTAGCCGTTCGGCCTTTCGCGTCCGATCTGACCGTAACTTGGACCTCGGCGATCATGGTGTGCCTCCGTTTGGCTCAGGGAAAGGAACTTAGGGCACGCCCAGGCTTTCCGGAGCCTCGACCTCCAACGCCCAAGGAGCCTCATGCGCGGCACTGATCTGATGACCCATTCGAAGGTCATCCTTCGCCCCGATCCCGGCCGCACCGTGGTCCGGCCCTTCCAGCCCGCCGATCCCGACGGATATACGATCAAGGGGCAGCCGCGGCCGCATCGCATCGCCGAACGGATATTGTCGCTCGACGAGACGGGGCTGAAGGCCGAGCTCGACCGGATCATGGCGTCGTTCAGCGGGCGCCAGGACGATATCGAGGACATTCTTCAGCGGCGCTTCGATGACGAGGTCAGCGCGCTCGAAATCCCCAATGGAAACGGGCTCACCCACCTGCGCAAATTGGTGATCGGCGGCTATTTCTGCGAGGAATTCTCGTTCGAGGCAGCGGCCTTGTTCAATCCCAGCGTGGTTCTGAGCCACGACCAATCGGGTCTCGACGAGGGCACGGTGCGCTTCTTCCTGTCGCTGCGCGGAATCGGCGAGGGGCATGTCTCGTCGGTCACCTTCCGTACTGGCACCTGGACTCCCGCGACCGGCGACATCACGATCGACGATCCCCGCCCCGCCGCCATCCCGCCGCAGATCGAGCGCAAGGAAGGGGAGGAGGGGCGCGAGAGCCTCTACCTCAAGAGCATGGGCAATCACGACATCTCGGAAACCGTGCTGTTTCCGATGACGCCGGCGCAGGCGCGCGGGATCGAGGATTTGCGTCTTTGCCCTTTCCGCGAGGACGACGGACGGATCGCACACCTTGGTACTTACACCGCGTTCAGCGGCGTGGAGGCGCGCTCCGAGCTGCTGCGTGTGAGCGACGACCTGCGCCATTTCGAGATGCACGTGCTCAAGGGCGCGTCGGCCCAGGCCAAGGGCATGGCTTTGTTTCCGCGCCGGATCGGCGGCAAATACGCCATGCTGGGGCGGATGGATAATGAGAATGTCTGGTACCTGACCTCGGACGATCTGCTCACCTGGGAAGGAGGCGAGATCATCATCCCGCCCAAGTACAGCTGGGAATTCGTCCAGATGGGTAATTGCGGCTCGCCGCACGAGCTGGACGAGGGCTGGCTGGTGATCACGCACGGCGTTGGTTCGGTGCGCAACTATTGCCTGGGCGCGAGCCTGCTCGACAAGGATGACCCGACCAAATTGATCAAGCGGATGGAATTGCCTCTGGTCCATCCCAGCCCCAAGGAGCGCGACGGCTACGTGCCCAATGTCGTCTATAGCTGCGGGGCGCTGGTCCGCGACCGCACTCTGCTGCTCCCTTATGGCGTGGCGGACAGTTTCACGACTTTTGCGTTCGCCAAGGTCGACGATATTCTCGACGCCATGGTTTAGCGCTCCGGCTTCGCCTACGCGATGGTCTAGCGCGCGCGCTTCGCCTACATAGCGGCTTCCGGCGGTCCGTTCGCCGTGGGGAGTGACGTTTGATGAAGATAGTGCGCGGGCTCTGGAAGCTGCTGGTCGGCGTCAAGGACGCGCTCGTCCTTCTTCTTCTGCTCCTCTTCTTCGGCCTCCTCTATGCAGGGCTGACCGCCAAGCCCAATCCCAAGCTGGCCTCGAGCGGCGCATTGCTGATCAAGCTGGACGGCTCGGTGGTCGAGCAGCCTGAGGATGCCGATCCGCTGGCTATCCTCTCGGGCAACGGGCCGGCCACGCGCGAATACAAATTGCGCGACGTGATCCGCGCGATCCGTTTCTCCGCGACCGATCCGGCGGTGAAGGCGGTGGTGCTCGATCTCGATAATTTCAACGGCGGCGGTCAGGCGGCGATCGCCGCGATCGGCGCCGCGCTCGACGAGGTGCGGCGCACTGGCAAGCCGGTTCTGGTCTACGCCACCGGCTATGCTGACGACGGCTATCAGCTTGCCGCGCATGCGAGCGAGGTCTGGCTCAATCCGATCGGCGCGGTGCTGATTGCGGGGCCTGGCGCGCCCCACCTTTATTATAAGGGGCTGCTCGACAAGCTCGGCGTCACCACGCACGTCTACCGCGTCGGCAAGTTCAAGTCGGCGGTCGAACCTTACATTCTGACCGGTCAGTCGCCCGAGGCCCGCCAGGCCAATCAGGCGCTCGCGGACTCGCTGTGGCAGACTTGGCAACAGGACGTGACCACCGCGCGGCCCAAGGCCAAGGCGGTCGCGGCCTACGCCGGCGATCCCAACGCGGCTTTAGCCGGTGCAGGCGGGGACAGCGCCAAAGCGGCACAGAATGCGGGTCTGGTCGACAAGCTCGGCGACCGCATCGCCTTCGGGGAGCGTGTGATCAGCCTGGCGGGCGCGGACGGCACCGGCGCGCCGGGCGGCTTCGCGGCACTGCCGCTCGCAAACTATCTCGCAGCGCACCCCGAAGGCGACAGCGGCAAGGTCGGTGTGGTTACGATCGCGGGCGATATCGTGGATGGCCGCTCCGGGCCGGGTCGCGCGGCGAGCGAGACGATCGCTGGGTTGTTGACCGACGAGCTCGGCAAGCATCGCATCAAGGCTCTGGTCGTCCGCGTCGATTCGCCGGGCGGATCGGTCACCGCGTCCGAACGGATCCGGAGCGCAATCCTCGCCGCCAAGGCGCAGAAATTGCCGGTAATCGTGTCGATGGGATCGGTCGCGGCCTCGGGCGGCTATTGGGTTTCGACCCCGGGCGATACGATCTTTGCCGAGCCTTCGACCATCACCGGGTCGATCGGCGTGTTCGGCATCATCCCGACGTTTGCGGGCACCTTGCAGAAGGTCGGCCTGTCCGCGGATGGTGTTGCCACCACGCCGCTCTCGGGTCAGCCCGACATTTATCGCGGCACCAGCCCGCAATTCGATACGTTGATCCAGACCGGCATCACCAACATCTACGCCCGCTTCACCGGGTTGGTAGCCGCTTCGCGCCATATGAGCGTGCAGAAGGTCGATGAGATCGGCCAGGGCCATGTCTGGGCGGGCGGCATCGCGCGGCAGATCGGGCTGGTCGACCGCTTCGGCACATTGGATGACGCGATCGCCTTTGCGGCCAAGCAGGCCAATCTGAGCGGCAACGACGCGCATCCGCGGTGGATCGAGCAGCAGCCCAATAGCTGGAAGGCGCTGCTGCGCGAATGGACGCAGAAGCGCGACGGCAGCGAAACAAACAGTGCGGTCGATCCGTGGACGCGCATCGCGCATCAGCCGCAGGATGTGCTGGCGCACGCGCTGGCGGACGCACGCGCGCTCGCCTTCGGGCCCGCGATCCAGGTACGCTGTCTCGAGTGCAGCGCGGTGGAGCCCGCGTCGGCGCAGGACAAGGCTTCGTTGGCGACGCTGATGGCCAAGCATCTGGGGTTTTAGCGCGGCGCCACTCGCGCGTCCCTTAAACTTACTCTAGAGGCCCCCGCCTGATGGCGAAAATCGAGACTCCCCGCCCCATTCGCGGCACCCAGGATATGCTGGGCGAGCAGGCGCAACGTTTCACCCAGGTGGTCGAGACGTTCGAGCGCGTGCGCAAACTCTATGGCTTCAACCGCATCGAGACGCCGGTGTTCGAGGCGACCGCGGTCTTCTCGCGCTCCTTGGGCGAAACCACCGACGTGGTTTCGAAGGAGATGTACACGTTCGAGGATCGCGGCGGCGACAGCCTCACGCTGCGTCCGGAATTCACCGCAGGCATTGCGCGTGCCTATCTGACCGAAGGCTGGCAGCAATATGCGCCGCTCAAGGTTGCCACCCACGGCCCGCTCTTCCGCTATGAGCGCCCGCAAAAGGGCCGCTTCCGGCAATTCCACCAGCTTGATGCGGAGATCATCGGCGCGGGCGAGCCGGCGGCCGATGTCGAGCTTCTCGCTTTCGCCGATCAGCTCTTGCACGAGCTTGGGGTCGCCGACGGCGTCACCCTCCAGCTCAACACGCTCGGCGACAGCGCCACCCGCGAGGCATGGCGACAGGCCCTGGTCGCGCATTTCGAGGGCGCGCGGGACGCGCTTTCGGAGGAAAGCGTCGAGCGTCTGGCCAAGAATCCGCTGCGCATCCTCGATTCCAAGGATCCGCGCGATCGTCCGATCGCCGACGCCGCGCCCGAGATCGATGCGCATATGTCGAGTGAAGCGGGCGCTTTCTTCGAGGCGGTTACCAAGGGGCTGGATGCCGCCGGCGTCAAATGGACGCGCAACGCGCGCCTCGTGCGCGGGCTCGATTATTATCGTCACACCGCGTTCGAATTCGTCACCGACCGCCTCGGCGCGCAGGGCACGGTGCTTGGTGGCGGTCGCTATGACGGGCTGATCGAAACGCTGGGCGGCCAACATACCCCTGCCGTCGGTTGGGCGGCCGGCATCGAGCGGCTGGGGATGCTGATCGACGCGCCCGCGCTGAATGCCATTGAACTCACGCTTTTGCCTGATGAAGAGGCCGCGAACACGATTGCGACCACGCTGCTCAGGCTTCTCCGTGAGGGTGACATCAGATGCGCGATGGCGTTCAGTGGCTCGTCAAAAAAGCGATATGACAAAGCTAAGCGCGATGGTTCGCTGAGAGGATTGGCCGTTAGCGTTGGTAATTCGGAAGCAGAGGCAATCGTAAGAATACGCGACATGGTAGAGGGTGCACCACCCGTCAGGAAAAGGCTCTTGGAAGCTTTGCAGAAAGCTTTCAGGGTCTCTGAGAACGAGGAAACGCGAGAGATCTCGCTCTACCTCAAAAAATGATCACGATCCCACTCGACCGTATCCGCCAGATCGAGGCCCGCCGCGACGAATTGTCGGCGTCGATGGCGCGCAGCGATCTCGCGCCCGACCAGTTCGTGAAGCTGTCCAAGGACTATGCCGAGCTCGAACCCGTCGCCAACGCCGCGCACGAGGTGCGCCGCCTGCGTCAGGAGCAGGAAGCGCTCGCCTTCATGGTCGAGGAAGAGGGCGATCCCGAACTCAAAGGCATGGCGGCGGAGGAGCTGGCCAGCCTCAAGGCGCAGCTCGAAGTCGCGGACCGCAAGCTGGCGCTCGCGCTTCTGCCCAAGGATTCAGCGGACGAGCGGTCCGCCATCCTCGAAATCCGTGCGGGCACCGGCGGCGATGAGGCCGCGCTCTTCGCGGGCGACCTGTTCCGCATGTACCAGCGCTATGCCGACACGCAGGGTTGGCGCACCGAATTGATGTCCGCCTCGCCCGCCGAACTGGGCGGCTACAAGGAAGTCGTCGCCTCGGTCACCGGTCAGGGCGTGTTCGCCAAGTTGAAGTTCGAATCCGGCGTCCATCGCGTCCAGCGCGTGCCTGCGACCGAGAGCGGCGGGCGCATCCACACCTCGGCGGCAACGGTGGCCGTGCTGCCCGAGGCGGAGGAAGTCGACGTCGCGATCGACGAGGCCAGGGACCTGCGGATCGACGTCTATCGCTCGTCAGGGCCCGGCGGCCAGTCGGTCAACACCACCGACAGCGCGGTTCGTATCACCCATCTGCCGACCGGGCTGGTGGTAATCCAGCAGGACGAGAAGTCGCAGCACAAGAACAAGGCCAAGGCCTTGAAGGTGCTGCGCTCGCGCCTCTACGAGATGGAGCGCGAACGGCTCGCCAACGAACGCGCCGGCGCACGCAAGTCCATGGTAGGTTCAGGCGACCGGAGCGAACGTATCCGCACCTACAACTTCCCCCAGGGCCGCGTGACCGACCACCGCATCAACCTCACCTTGCACCGCCTGCCCGAGATCATCGAAGGGCAGATGGATGAACTGCTCGGCGCGCTGATCGCGGAGGACGAGGCGAGCCGGCTGGCGCAGCTTTCGGAATAGGGAAGAGCGCGGATGCTCCCGCTCCTCCTCTTCGCTGCGGTGGCGGGCGTGGGCCCGCCGACCGACAAGCCCAAGATGGGCCCGATCGAGAAAGAGCATAAGGTCGTGGTCGACGCGGTGCGCGGCTGCCCCGAAAGCGAGGATGACGACGAGGTCGTGGTCTGCTCGCGCGATCGCGGCGTCGCCGAAGGCTATCGCCTGCCCAAGCTCGACCCGCGCTTCGCGCTCGGGCTGAGCGCGAATGGGCGTACCCAGCTTACCGATCCGGCGTTGGGCGCGACGGGCGTGGGCTCGTGCAGCAATGTCGGCGCGGGCGGAAATACCGGTTGCACCTTGCGCAACATCAAGAGTTGGGCCGACGAGCAGAAGCAGAAGAAGGCCCAGGACCAGGCTTGGCAGAACCCGAATTGAACGCCGGCCAGAAGGTGGCCGAGGCGGCACGGAGCCTGGCCGAAACCAGCGATACGCCCCGGCTCGACGCCGAACTGCTGATGGCGCATGCGCTGGGCGTCGAGCGCGAGCGGCTTTTGCTCGATCCCCCGAAAGGCCCGGCGCCTGCTTTGTTCGACACGCTGGTCGAGCGGCGGCTGGCACACGAGCCGATAGCCTATATCGTCGGCCATCGCGCCTTCTGGGCGATCGACCTGATAGTGGGCCCGGGGGTGCTGATCCCGCGGCCCGACAGCGAGACCCTGATCGAGGCGGCAGTAAAGCATTTCGGCGGGCGCGCGCCGCAGCGAATTCTCGACATGGGCGTGGGATCCGGCGCGCTGCTGCTCGCGGCGCTGGCCGAATGGCCTGAGGCGACCGGACTGGGTGTAGACCAGAGTGAAGCCGCGCTGGCGATCGCGCGGGGGAATGCCGAACGGCTGGGGATGGCGGATCGCGCGCGGATCGAACGGGGCAGCTGGGATGCGGCCTCGTCCGGCGAATTCGACCTGATCCTCTGCAACCCGCCTTATATAGAAGCCGGTGCCGTGCTGCCGCGTGACGTGGCAGACTATGAACCGGCCTCGGCTCTGTTCGCCGGCGCTGACGGCCTCGACGATTATCGGCGGATAGCGCCGGCCTTGCGGCTGCCGCCGGGCGGCGTCGCGTGCATCGAGATCGGGCACAAACAGGGACAGGCCGTTAGAACTTTGTTCGAAGTTGCGGGTTTAGATACGCAGATCAGGACGGATCTCGCAGGGCGGGATCGCTGTGTGGTCGTAACCCCGCGCGCGTGATTTCCCCTTGGAATTGCCCGAGGGAGCGACTAAATGGGTATTGGGATTGGGGCGTCGCTAAATCGAAGCAGACCCCCTGCGCCCACCCCCAAGGGCTAGGCCGCCAGTTGGCGTCTCGGCAGATGAGGCTGCGGAAGCCGCGCATGTTTTGCGCGCCCCGGCTGTCACACCTTGGCAGGGGTTGGGCAATATATTCGCGGACGAGAGTCGTCCGGAATGACCTCCGGGGAAGCCCGGACTTGGAGTGGTGAAAATTACCACCAGTGACAAGGATTAGACCAAGTTGATGAACAACCGTCAGAACGGTCGCCGGCGCGGCCGTGGGGGCCAGCAGGCGCGTAACGGTCAGCCGGGTGGTCCCGATCGTGGCAATCGTCTCGACAATCGGGCGCGTGGCAATGCCGCCCAGCTTCTTGAGAAATACAAGAATCTGGCGCGCGACGCGCAGATGCAGGGCGACCGCGTAAACACCGAATATTATCTTCAGTTCGCGGATCACTATTTTCGCGTTCTGAATGAGAATCGCGCGCGCTTCGAGGAGCAGCGCCCCCGTCAGCAAAACGACGATCGCGAGGATTTCGGCGGCGACGAAGATGGCGGCGACAACCGGCAGCAGCGTTACCAGGCCGAAGGCGAGCAGGCTGAAGAAGGTTGGGACGACGGCGAGCAGTCGCAGACCGACGATCGCCAGCCGCGCCAATATGAGGAACGTCAGCCGCGCCGCGAGCGTCAGGCCTATCGCAACGACGAGGAAGGCGAACGCGAGCCTCGTGCCGAGCGCCCCGAACGTACCGAGCGGGCTCCCCGTGAGGGCGCGCGCGAAGGTGGACGCGAGCGTGGCCGTCGCAATGGCAATGCAAACGCGAATGGTAACGGCAACGGTTATGCCAATGGGAACGGCAACGACTTCGCCGCGCCGGCCTTCCTGAGCGAGCCGCTCGCGCCGCGCTTCGAATTCCAGGGCGATTCCGATGAAGCGCCCGCGGCGGAAGCTGCGCCGTCTGCGGAAGAGGCCGCACCCAAGCCGCGCCGCCCGCGCGCGCCGCGCCGCCCGCGCGGCGAAGGCACCGCCGAGGCTTGATCGAACTTTGCCCCTCCCCGGATCCGTCCGGGGAGGGGTTTCTCTTTAAGACCATCCCGACCCCTCGCGCGGCCTATTGCCGGCGCCAGCACCGCGAGTCGGGGCTGAGACAGGGCCAATGCCGATCAGCTTTGTCGGCTTCCGCTTTCCTTCATGCCCCTGAAGTGGGATTATCCGCGCCCACCCGACTCCAAGATCGGGCGTGAGAGAGAAGGAGAGGCGGCATGACGCTCGCGACGATCCTCCAGCAGCGTGAGGGCGAGGTGATCCAGGTCACCCCCGATACGCCGGTCCATACTGTAATAGCCTTGCTCGCCGAACATCGGATCGGTGCGGTGCCCGTGGTCGAGGATGGCGCGGTGATCGGCATCATGTCCGAACGCGATGTGATCTACTCGCTGCGACGCGACGGCGCCGCGATTCTCGATTGGGCGGTCGAACGCGTGATGACGCGCCCTGCGATCACGGTGGAATCCTCTTTGTCCCCGATCGCCGGACTCTCTTTGATGACGCGCCGGCGAATCCGGCATTTGCCCGTGGTCGATTCCGGCCGGCTGGTCGGATTCATCTCGATCGGCGACCTCGTGAAGGCCAGAATCGAGGTCATCGAAGGGGAGGCGGAGGCGATGCGCGCCTACATCGCTTCCTGATTCTGTGGATAAACCCAGCGATTCGGGGCGGTTAGGGCAATTCACTACCTGCCGACCGTGAAAATATTTGGCAGTTTTCCGCCATTTTCGACCCACGGACGGGCAATGCGCAACAAAATTGCAATTTAGCGGTTGACGGGTCGGGCGACCGAACATAGATAGCCCCTCGTCAACGGCGCTTCGCCACTGAGCGAAACGCGGTTTACCGCTACATCGGTAACACTCCTCCTCCTCTCCACAAGAGAGGGGATGGAAAGTTGCCGATTGGCGGTTTGCTCTTTCTCATTGTTGGATTGATGAAGGGACATGTGGGCGGCGGCCCCGGGTCCGACGGCTTCAAGGCGTCGGGTGCTCGGTAAAATTATGCCGTTCCAATGAGTTCCAATCGGGTTCGCCTGATCGGAATATCATGTCCTAATACACACCATGTATTTGTGCAGGAACGGCTCCTTGAAAGCGGCCTAACTGAGTTCGAGTTTTCCCTCGGGCTCGCTTGGTCGTTCAAAAACTTGAGAGTTTGATTCTGGCTCAGAACGAACGCTGGCGGCATGCCTAACACATGCAAGTCGAACGAGACCTTCGGGTCTAGTGGCGCACGGGTGCGTAACGCGTGGGAATCTGCCCTGGGGTACGGAATAACTCAGAGAAATTTGAGCTAATACCGTATGATGACGTAAGTCCAAAGATTTATCGCCCTGGGATGAGCCCGCGTAGGATTAGCTTGTTGGTGAGGTAAAGGCTCACCAAGGCGACGATCCTTAGCTGGTCTGAGAGGATGATCAGCCACACTGGGACTGAGACACGGCCCAGACTCCTACGGGAGGCAGCAGTGGGGAATATTGGACAATGGGCGAAAGCCTGATCCAGCAATGCCGCGTGAGTGATG
>Ga0207705_10001471_pt1 | contig 18764 bp, 11 predicted proteins | sample KBSC13metaG_FD_184314 | JGI IMG/M metagenome (GOLD analysis project Ga0207705, IMG submission 184314) | Corn rhizosphere microbial communities from Kellogg Biological Station, Michigan, USA - KBS C1-3 metaG (SPAdes) (version 2) | ecosystem: Host-associated > Plants > Roots > Rhizosphere > Soil ... | reverse complement strand
AATAATTACCGGAACATTTGCGTGTTGAACTACTGGCAATATTGTTGAAGACAAGGCATACGTCGTGACATATAGAAATATCAGGTCCACATCATTTTTTCTGAATGAATGACCTGCCTCCATTGCTTTTTCAGCAGTATCGATTAAGCCGAGATTTATTACTTCTACCTGGTCTTCTGATATTTTCTTATGTACAATATTTATATAGGTCTCCAGCTTTTCCTTTAATCCGGAAAATTGCTCCCAGTATACATCCAGTCCTATACCAAATAATCCAAGTTTTAAATTATGCATGTTATACGTATTTTATGCCAAGTGAATTACTTTTGTGCGGAAGAAAATAATAAAGGGATTGAAGAAATGTACAGTTCCATTTTTCGCTTTGAAAATTTATATTGCAATTTACAATCCTAAGCCAAAAAGTAGGCGTTTTCGAAGGCTTTTTTGATTTTCTTTCCTTCATTAGTTTCCTTTCAACTAAAGAATTAAAACCTTTCAGTTTTTGTATTCTTAATTCACTTTCTTTTTTTGAAAAATCAAGACCGTTTTTAGAGCAACATAATGCGATTCATCTGTACCTGGACAATGACATAGCAGGAATCAATACCGCTTCTTATGCTAAAAGTTTAAATGAAAAATATCATGATGAAAGTGCACTTTATAAAAACTACAAAGATTTGAATGATTGGATGATCAACATTGGAAAAGGAAGGTAAGGGCAAGCAATAAACATTTTTTAAATTATGAAAACAGCAGAGATTCCAGGTTATGGAAAACAAACTAAGGGTGCCTTTAATCGCACCCGGCAAGATGTACCGTTGTATCACAACCGGAAATTTTATCCCCTTTGCTCCGGAGTCGCGGGGAGTAGAAATAAAACAATATTCAAAAAATAAATTAAATAGAAGAGTGATGAGTGAACAAAAAAATCTCCGAAACAAATGGCTTCATTTAAGATTATCAGAAAGTGAATTAAATTCTATAGGAAATAATTTCAATCAATCAGTGAAAAGATTAGACACTTTAGACAAAATTTCTGAAATAAAAACGTGGGCAATTTTTAAACGAAAAAAGCAAAGAAATTTTTATTAAGAAAGTAGATGAAATCAAAGAAAAAATAAATCAAATCTCTGATAAATGGTTGCAAGAATAAATACAAGCAAAAGCATTTCAAAAGCGCTCAATTATAATGAACAAAAAGTATTTAATGGAAAGGCTGAATGCATTCTTGTTTCCGGTTTTATCCACGACTTGGATAAACTTAATTTTTATGATAAACTTCATCATTTCGAAAGGCTCATTTCACTCAATGAGAAGACAACAATCAATACGCTTCATGTGTCCTTAAATTTTGATTCTTCCGACAAAATAAATACTGAAAAATTACAAGCGATTGCTAACAAATACATGGAAATAATTGGCTTTGGGAATCAACCTTACTTAGTTTATCGACATGATTATTAATCTCACCTTGTTAATAAAATTCTTAGATTAATTTTTATTTTTCTAACACTTCCATTTCTCCTCTTTTCATCCATAATCATTTTATTTTATTTCGGCTTCTTCAGGTGTTATTCTGATATATTTGTAAAAGTCATTTGCGCTTTTATGACCGTTGGTTTTCATAAATAATTCCACAGTAGTTCCAGCCCGAAATTCATTGGTGCAAAATGAACGGCGACAGGTATGCGAAGTGATCCACGAATACTTAGATTTCACCTCGATAATATCATTATTTTCCTTTTTATAAGAATGTTTAACCAGACTGTTCAACCCTGCTATCTGCAGCATGTTCACCACTTACCCGATTGGGTGTTGATGTTTACTACTCGGTTGTTGATGTCCAAGAACCGGAATAATAGGATTACACCCGTTATAATCCATGTGCATAATATTGGCAGTTAGCGAAAGAACAGGCAGATTTTTTTTCATCTGCACAATATTATGAAACAGGTGTAAAGGATTTTACCTTTTTGAAAGATTTGAGAAATGACTTTTGAAGGTTATTTTAGGGCAAAGCGTGCACTTCTGTTTTTATTAAATTCATCAAAATAAAAATCAGAACAATTTATTGCTTTACTGTATTTTTAATTCGCGGCAGGACACAAGCGGGGATGGTTGCGCTAACATCGGAAAACACCTGCGAAGGCTAAGTTATCCGGGCAGCGCTTACGTGTCGTGCGGGAAATAGGAGAACAATTCTTTCTTTATTTCATCATTTTAAAGATAGCATAGGTATATTTTTAATACTTTAGCATTATAAAATCGTTTAAAATGAAATCAATCAGAGTTTGTTTGGTTTTTATTGCCCTGCTATTCTTTCATGTAACGCAAGCGCAGCAATGGGTTTCATTATTTGATGGTAAAACCTTACGACTGGAAGGTTGGCGATAATGCATCTACCTTCAGCGTGGATAGTGGTATGATTAAAGTAAATGGCAACACGGCTCACCTGTTTTATGAAGGTGCCGTAAACAATCATAGCTTTAAAAATTTTGAATTCAAAGCAGACGTAATGACAAGGCCTCATTCCAATTCAGGTATTTATTTCCATACGGCTTTTCAGCAAGCCGGCTTTCCGCAGGTTGGTTACGAAGTGCGGGTAAATAATTCTCATACTGACTGGCGGCGTACCGGCAGCTTATACGGTATTGACGATGTGAAAGAAGTGGTGGCACCAGACAATGGTTGGTTTACAGAATACATTAAGGTTACCGGCAACCACGTGGTTGTAAAAATTAATGATAAAACAGTTGTTGATTATACGCAGCCAACTAATGTGCCGCCGCCGGATAAAAAAGGGCCAATTGATTCGAGCGGCACCTTTGCATTGCAGGGACATGATCGCGGCAGCACTGTTTATTTTAAAAATATTATGGTGAAGGTGTTGGCTGATTAATAATATCCAGGAACATCCATATAATCCATGTGCAGAACATTGGCCGTTAGCAAAAGAACCGGCAGATTATTTTTTTCATCTGCAAAATATTATGAAACAGGTGTAAAGGATTTTACCTTTTTGAAAGATTTGAGAAATGAGTTTTGAAGGTTTGGCGTGAAGTGTCGGGAGAAGAGTAACGTCAAAAAGCAACGATTATCCTTCAATTACGGTGTATTACACTTATGTGAAAAAACAGGAACTTTAAGGGACTGTGATCGCAGGTCTCGACAGCTGCAGCGCACAGAGGGTCTTCTAAGGATTTAAATTATATTCCACAGGGAAATAACTTCTGTTAATAAATATATAATCTCCATCGCCTGCAACTACTGCGGCATTTGATTTTGTAATGCAAAAAGAAAATACATGGTGGGGGTATATGTTTTGGAAAGAAACGAAATCGGGAGTTTTCATCAGTCCATATTTAAGCGAAACAAAAAACCTTACCTTCCTCTAACCCAATAAAGATGTAATTAACGTTTTGAATTAAGAATTGCAGTAAATAAGCAAATTGTTATTTCAGCTTTTTTCGATAAGATTAAATTTTTATTTTTCTAACACTGCCATTTCTCCTCTTTTTATCCATAATTCTTTTATTTTATTTCCGGCTTCTTCAGGAGTAATTCTAATGTATTTGTAAAAGTCTTTTACACTTTTATGACCGCTGATTTTCATAATTAGTTCCACTGGAGTTCCAGCCAAAAATTCATTGGTACAAAATGAACGTCTGCAGGTATGCGAAGTGATCCAGGAATACTTCGGTTTCACTTGGATAATATCTTTATTTCCTTTTTTATACGAATGTTTAATCAGACTGTTCAATCCTGCTAAATTTCCGATCGTTTTAATATGGCGATTAAACTCAGCATTTGTAAGAACAGGAATATTTTTTTCAAATCGATTTTTCAAAATTTTGACTGCAGTTGTTCGTAAAGGAATAACTACCCAGTGATCGGATTTCTCTTGTTTTTTATAGAGCATATCGTCGCGCATATCATGCTCATCCAACCTCGCAAAGTCTGAGAAGCGCAAGCCTGTAAGACAGCCCAATACAAAATCCTTACGGTAATCTTCTAAATGGGGATGGCCTGAGAGATCTACTTTTTGTATTAATTTGATTTCATTCCAAGTCAGATAGATTGCGTCAACTTCTTCTTCCAAAATCGTCCATCCATCCATATCAATAGGAGGAATAATTCTTTTTCGAATCCGGTTACGCAAAAAAGTCCTTAGCTGTTTTATAGTTTTTCCTATCGTATTTGTTTTTAATCCAACAATGCGTTCTTTCCTTCGTTTCTGTACATATTCAAATGAAAGAAAATCAACTAAGTTTTCATAAAATGTCAAGTCCAGACAATCAAACGTAATGACTTTGCCCCTGAAGGCCTGGAATTCCAGCAGGTGATCTTTCATGTTTCTATAAATCCTTGGCATATCCTTGCACACCTTTTTAATTTTTGATTCGATATAATCGTCAATCTGGAAAAAGAAATCCAAGTTGATCTTTGGGTTTTGTTTCTGTTTTTTTTCCTGCTCACGCTTTTTCACCAGGTCGTTTAAATTAAAAATATCTAACCCTGGAGAATAATATTCTTTGGTGAAAATACCAATCTCCTTAACTCCTTTTTGCCTGGCAAAAGCAATCACGTTTTCTACTAAGCGGATTTGTTCTTGTAGACTTTTATTAAGTTTTTTTGAATCTCCAAATGAAGGTGGAAGATTTGGTGTAATACAGAGATTTTTCTTATCCCAACAATCAATGGGAATAGAGATTCTTGTGTCTAATAATGTTTTTTGTTCATTGTTATAACAATACTGGATGTGTATTAAATTTGTGCGATCTTTTCTTGGCCGAATACACACTGGTTTAAGTGGTAAATACATAGTCCTTGCCATTTTAGTCGAGAAAATAGTCGAGGAAAACCATGTAATTCTTAATAAAGATAGAAAGAGCCTTTTGAATACAAACGTTATAATTCTCTGAAAGCCATCGACTTAAAGTAAAGTTGAGTAAAGACAAATAAGAACCGCATGTCCACGATTCTTGTATAGGAGGTCCCGAGCGGATTCGTTAAATACTCTTAACGTATTGATTACCAATGTGATTTTATTTTTAGTCTATCATTTGGTCTATCTAAAGGTTTTCTGGGAAAGAACTTTATTTAAATTGATTCAAAATTACTATTTTGGTTTTAAATTCAAATGGAAAATAACCCTTTGGCTTTTGTTTGCATTAAAAGTGGAAAAGAAATATTCACCTGCGTAATCTTAAGGTTAAAGCGTTTGCGTCCTCAAATTAGCGATCGATCCTAACCGATATTTTCGCTTCTTTATTTTTGTATTGGATAATCTTTCAATTTGCCTAAATCAACATTAATAAAATTTTATTTTATTCAGCAGCACCTTAAAGGCTTTATTCATTAAATTAGTCGATGTATTCTGCTTTGAAGCGAATGACTGAGACCAGTAATCATTGAAATGAGAATTTTAGCAACGGCAATGTGCCAGGCTTGTAAAGCAAGGATTTGTGCATAGGATAAAAGCCTGCGATTGCTATTAGGCTGGCATGCGAATGGAAACGATAATGCTGGGGTTGAAGGAAGCAGCGGAGAAGCTGGATACACAATTATTTTTTAAAGCACCTTTTCCGAAAGAATGAAGGATGTGGTGCGCGCTTCTATCTTTATTAATTTATGTTTTTTTACTTGAATATTATTTTTTACATGGGTTTTCAGACGGCAAATCATATCCTTTTCAAATTCACGTGAAAGTATAAAAGCAGCATCAAGATTGATTGTAATTACTGAATCCAAGCCTGCATCTCAATGTGAAATTGCCGGCTCTTTTTATTGTACCTTCATTATTGACGAGAATATCAATGACACAATGACATGATTTTATTTTTACAATTCCTGGGTAAATGTTATTCCTGTTACCTAAATCTATATAAACTGTAAAATTTTTTTCCTACTCCATCAATCTTTTTTCAACATTACTCACTGACTCAAGAGAACTTGAAACTCCAATTATATCGGCCCCTGCTTCTGCTAGTACTTTTGCCATCTCTTCACTAATCCCGCTACTGCAACTTGTAACCAGTGCTTTTTCGCTGCAAGAGTAAATTAACTATAATCATTTTTATTTTAATTAGAAGAGAACAAGGATACAAAATAAAGGCTAGCATTTCTGAATTATTTTTGTGCAATCGTTACCAAAACACTTCAATCTTTATTAACGGGATCAGATAAAAATTCATTATTTTTATCTTCGTTCAAGGGGTTAAATTCAAATAGATTGAATAATGAAATTTGATTCGGTTACTATAAAGGATATTTCAAAAGCATTAAATATTTCTGCTTCAACAGTTTCCAGAGCTTTAAGAGGAAGTTATCAGATTAGCGATGAGACTAAAAAAATTGTTTTAGAGTATGCTGAAAAAATAAATTACCGACCTAACCCCGTGGCATTAAGTTTAAAAGAAAGAAGAAGCCGTGTTATAGGGGTAATGGTTTGTGAGATTGCAAATAACTTTTTTTCAGAGGCAATTAATGGAATTGAATCAATCGCTTATAATCGGGGATATCACGTAGTTATTTCACAGAGTCATGAATCAGAACAAAGAGAAAAAGTAAATATTGAACACTATGCTTCGAGATCTGTGGACGGAATGTTGATATCGCTTGCAAGTGAAACGGAAGATATTACCTATTTAAAAGAGTTGTTTGACAAGGGATTGCCGATAGTTTTTTTTGACCGGATAACAGATGAGATTGATACGCATAAGGTTACCGCAAATAATTATTTAGGAGCGCTGCATGCCACAGAACATCTCATTTTTCAAGGGTATAAAAAAATAGCTCACATAACAAGTTCCCCTTCGTTATCCATCACCAAAGAAAGACTTAAGGGCTATATGGATGCTCTTCAAAAACATAATATTCCTTTTAACGATTCGCTAATAAAGTACTGTAATTATGGAGGAATGGTGTTGGCAGAAATAGAAAAAGCAATTGCTGAATTACAAAACGGAAGAATTAAACCAGATGCTGTTTTTACTGCCAGCGATCGGATAACAACGCTTTGTTTTGAATTAGTTAAGAATTTGAAATTAAAAAAGGAATTAGGGTTTGCGGGGTTTACGAATTCTAAAGTTGGGCAGCTTTTTAATCCACCGATGACCGCAGTAAAGCAACCTGCTTTTGAAATAGGCCAATTGGCGACCCAATTACTCATTGAAATGATTGAGAGCAAAAGACCAATTGTTGATTTTCACACGAAAATATTGGATACGGAACTAATTATCAGGGAATCATCTTTAAAAAGGGAATAAGAAAAACACAAATCTTATTTATTTGTTGGGTTACTACCGAGCAGAATCAATATTTTCCGCAAGAATAATTATTTTTTATTTTTTTGATTTCTCTGCCCTGATCATCTCTGCGCCTGCCAGTAAAAAAGCACCGATGGCATGTGTATCGTTTAATCCTTTCGGGCGGTCATAGTAGAACCTGATATCATCGGCGATATTAGTGCCTATGCAAACATCCTTTATTTGTCCGTCAGGAGTTACATTGGAAACCAATCCCTTCCAGCCATCTTCAGCAATGGTAAGATAAGTTTTATTTATCCAGCCTTCATTCACAGCTTTGGCTACTGCATAAGTAAACATGGCCGTTATTGAACTTTCTAAATAAGAATCAGGCTTGTCTAAGACCTGGTGCCAAAGCCCTGTGGTGTCCTGGTAGCGGGAGTAACCAACGATTTGTCTCAGTAATAAATTGATCAGTTCCTGTCTTTTGGGATGATTAGCAGGAAGGTTATTTAGCAATTCTGTTTGTGCTACGGCAAGCCATCCATTACTTCGGCCCCAGTGCGCTACTCCGTTCATTTGAACATCACTGTACCAGCAATGAAAGAACAATCGTGTCGCAGGATCATAGAGATATTTATTAAAATTCTCAACCTGTTTTATAGCGTCATCGAAATATTTATTATCGCCGGTTATTTTCCCCATGCGGGCTAAAAAGGGAACGCTCATATAAAGATCATCAGCCCAGATTGTAGCATTGCGTGGACGAGGACGTGCAAGTGTTCCATCCGATAAACGCAATTGCTTATGGAGGATATAATCTCCCGCACGATCCAGATAAGTACGGAAGTCTTTTTTATTATCAAAAACGTAAACATCGGCCAGTCCCGCAGCCATAGCGCCACAGGCATCTAAATTACCCATGCTAAAAAAAGAACTCCATTCAGGTCTATGTGCTTTGGCATCATATAATTTTTTAAAATAGTTAATGTTATTGAAAATAAAATCAAAATTATGTTTTGAGTAATCTGAGTATTTTTTATCATTAAGTACACTGGCAATGCGAACCATACCTGTGTTTAAAACGCCATTTACATAAGCCCATTTGTTATAGCCACTTTCCGCTTTTACATTTGAAGAAGTATCTTTTCCATTTGTGCTTGCAAATTTTTCACCAGTTGCATTATTTATAAATTGAAAACTGGTATTTTCAATTACGCGGTCTGCAACTTTCCGGGTGACTTCTTCAGGATCATTTTTTGTTTGGGCAAAAAGATTAACTGAAATAATGAGCAAAGGCAAAAAAAGTATTTTCATTTTTTTTTTATTTTTCGATGTGTTTTTTATTTTGTTTATAAGTTCTTTTTTATTTTCTTCTATCTTTCAACTGAGCCAAATACAAGGATTTTGGCTTTAATCCATCTTGATTCTGACCTTCCCATTCTCCATCGGGCCTGTCTTTAAAACGGCCCTGATATTTTCCACCTTTTAAACCAATGCAATAATTCTTTCCATTCACATATGGACTTTGAACTGCTGCTCTTTTTGCAGTACAGTTCCAGAGTATCTGGGTGATGCCTACCCAGCCATGGCCACTTCCATAATTACCACGATCCTGAATATTAATATCTCCATCGGTAACAATATTGTCATACAATGTTCCCATGCTCCATCGGTGATGCGGCCCAATATCTGCATGGGTATTTTTTGCAGTGCAATTATAGAATACATTAGGCCCGCGGGTTCTGGCACCTGTTACGTAATCGTGTCTCCCTTCGGTAGTATGGCAATTCATAAATAAATTCATCTGACCATTGTTGTAGAATGAATATCTGCGGCCACCTGTAATAATTGATTTTGCATCAAAACAATTGCAATTGGTAACCGTTATATTTCTTGCATCGCTTTCCAGGCTTACGCAACTGTAACCAAAATAACGTGAAGTAATGTTGCGCACCCAGCCATTTTCTATCTTATTAAATTTTATCGCTTCCCATCCGTGATTCTCCGCTGTATCACTTTCGTATTCTGATTCGCAATATAAATTTTCAATTCCCACATTTGCAATACGGCCATTAAAATTGTATTTGTAAATTTCGGCAACTCCATACTTTGGCTCCATTGCCATTACAATGGGGTTATCAATAGATATTTTATTGCTTTCAATTTTTGTTATTACTCTTTCAAACTCTATATTATATTCTTTTGCTCTCCATTGTTTGGTTCCTTTTCTTTCCACGATCTGATCCATTTTTAAATCTCTTATCCACTCATCAGTAGCAGGCCGATAAACTATAATGCTATCGCCAACTTTATATCCTTTTGATGAAGCAACCGTAAAGGATTTTGTTCCAACAGGGACGTAGGCATCTGTAATTTTTGTTCTTGTATATGGCAACTCTTCTATTTTTCCGTTGCCAGAAACATTGATTAATGTTCTCTGTAAAGTGCCTGTAGCTACAAGCTTTGTATCCTTTCCTTCTCCGCGCAGAATAATTCCGCCTGTTTCAATTTTAATCGTTCCTGGAATATTATAACTACCTCTTTTTAAAAGAATAGTTCCCCTGAAACCGTCTTTATCGGGGGATTTTTTTGATAATTCATCAATTGCATTCTGAATAATTTCTTCACCATTTTTATTCGGTGACGGCTCAATGGTTTTTACTATGGCAACATTTGGAATAATTTTATTTCCATCAGAATATCCCACACGGCTAAAATCCGGAAAAATATTTCCTCTTTCATCAGGAATATAAGTGAGTGTGCCGTCTTTACTGACTTTTACGAATTTTGATTCCCATGATTTTATGTAAGTAAAAGATACTAAAAAAAGTAACCCTACGATAAATAAGAAAACACTTTTTGATAAATTAAGTTTCATTTTGACGATGGCATTTTTAATTATGACCAAAAAATTTCACCATAATATTCCTACAAAAAATTAATATTTTAGGCACAATGCCAGAATTGTTGAATAGGTTGCTAATACCATAATCTCATTTTCGTGGGATTATTATTCAATTGCATTGAGATTAAAATCGCTTCTATTTTGGTTTATTAATTTGTTTGATTATGAAAAAAAGAATTAGTTTTTACCATTTCCTCTTTTTATTTCTTTGCTCTACTCATGTTTTAGCTTCTGACACTACACTCATTCTAAGCCCAGATGGTGCTATTCATTTTAAATTATTTCAGCTGGATAAAGGGCTTGCCTACACGATTATTTTTAATGGAAAAACTATTATTGAGCCTTCTCCTTTTTTAATGACGGTTGATGGAATTTCTGTTACACAAAATATTACTATAACAAAAACCGAACGCTACAAGATCAATGAAACCTATCAATGGCGTGGTGTACATTCAAAAGCAATTAACCACTGCAACGGGGCAAAAATTTACATTAATAATAAATCGGAATGTATATTAGAAGTTCGTGTGTTTAATAATGGCGCAGCATTCAGAATAATTATTCCCGGCAAACAAAATAAGTCCCGTATTCCAGGTGAGACGACTCTTTTTAATATACCTGCTAAAAGCACTATCTGGTATCATGACCTAAATATGCATTATGAAAGTGTACACGTCAAAAAACAAATTGATAGTGTTCGTGACGGTGAATGGGTGGCACCTCCCGCAACCTTTAAATTACCTGAGGGGATTTATGCGAGTATTACAGAAGCGGCTTTGGTAAATTATGCCGGAATGGCTTTGCAGGCTGACGGCAAAAACGGATTGGTACTTAGATTGGCAAATGAGCAACCTACTTCTTATCCTTATAAATTGCGATATAGTCCTGCAGATACTCTGCGGTTAAGGCAGCCTGCAGTTATTAGCGGAACCATAACTACCCCATGGCGTGTAGTGATTATCGGCAGAGATTTGAATAGTCTGGTAAACAATGATCTTGTTGCAAATCTTAATGCTCCACCAGATCCGAAATTATTTCCTCAAGGAATAAATACAACATGGATAAAGCCTGGCCGTGCGGTTTGGAAGTATTTGAACGGAGGAGGCGCCGGAAGTTTGGAAGTGATGAAACATTTTACTGATGGCGCTGCAGCATTAGGATTTGAGCATAATATTTTGGAGGGTTTCTGGACAAGATGGACACAAGATCAGATAAAAGAACTGGTTAACTATTCCAATAAAAGAGGGGTAAGCATTTGGCTTTGGGAACATTCAAAAAGTTTGCGGAGCGCGGCAGCAAGAGATTCTTTTTTTAGAAACTGTAATGAACTTGGGGTGGCAGGTGCGAAGATTGATTTTTTTGACAGTGAAGCAAAAGAGGTGATTGATCTGTATGAAGATATTTTAAAAGACGCGGCAAAGTATCATGTTATGTGCGATTTTCACGGTGCCGATAAACCGACGGGATTAGCAAGAACTTATCCCAACGAAATGATAAGAGAAGCTGTGAAAGGAATGGAAGCCACCAAGCTTGTTGACAGGGCCACACACGAAACCACAATTCCCTTTACCCGTTTTCTTGCGGGCCCCGCAGAATATACTGTTCTTCATTTTGGTGACAGGAGACAGAATACAACGTGGGCACATCAGGTTGCGAGTGCGGCTATATTAAGTGGACCATTATTAACATATGCTGCAAATCCCGATACCATTTTAGCCAATCCCGCAGCAAAAATTATTAAAAGCATTCCGGCTGTGTGGGATGAGACAATCGTATTACCGCCATCTGAAATTGGCAGCCTTGCTGTGTTTGCAAGAAGAAAGGGGAGCACCTGGTTTGTCGCCATAATGAATGGAGTAAAGCAACAAAAAATAAGAATTCCTTTATACTTTTTAAGCGGAAGTTATAAAGTGCTGATGGCAAAAGATAATACTCATAATCCAGCATCAATTGTTATAGAACATTCTTCTTATTCATCAAAAGATAGTATCGAATTAAATCTTGTTCCCGGTGGTGGCTTTATTGCCAGATTTTCAAAATAATTTGTTGATGCCAAATTAAGAATTGAAAAAGTATAATATCAGCATAAAATACAATAATTTATAAAAATAAAAATAACCTAACAAAGAGGCATTCATAGCAGGCCTTTTAATGATAATTAGTCTTCTAAAAATAAATTTACAATTATGAAATATTTTAAAATTTCGGTTTTTCAAATCCCACAGAAAATTTTTATAAAAAAAAGAATTATAAGTGTATCGCTTATTCTTTTTTGTGCTTTATTTTCAGATAATATATATGCACAGTCAGTTATACCTGTAAAGGGGTATATTACCAGCCAGAGTGGCGAGCCCCTTGCAGGGGTTTCTATCGTGGTAAAGGGTGGTAAAAAAGCGGTTGTTTCTGATAATGGTGGCCGTTTTGAAATTAACGTGCCTGGAAATAGCACACTCCTGCTTTCTTATGTGGGCTATATTAATAAAGAATTAAAAGTTGGAAACAAAGCGTTGCCAAATCTTTCAGTTCAATTAATAGCAAATAAAAATGAACTCGATCAGGTCATCGTAGTAGGCTACGGAACCCGTAAGAAATCTGACGTAACGGGTGCCATTACTTCCATTAGTGAGCAATCTATTAAAGATGTACCTGCTTCTAACTTAGCATCTGCATTGCAGGGGCAGGGCGCCGGCATTGATATTCAAAGAAGTGGCGCTAACAGCAAGCCTGGCGCCACGCCTAATATTTTGATAAGGGGGACCAGGTCGTTAGGAGCAGATAATGATCCCCTGATCGTTGTCGATGGTATTCCTTTCGATGGTAGCATTAATGATATTAACCAGGATGATGTTTCTTCTGTAGAGGTGCTCAAAGATGCATCCTCCACTGCAATTTACGGCTCTAGAGGAGCGAATGGCGTAATATTAATTTCTACGAAAAGGGGTAGGGTTGGCAAGCCAGTATTGACATATAATGGCTATGCCGGGGTTACCAATGTTATCCGCGACTTCCCGGTAATGAACGGGCAGGAGTTTGCCACTTTAAAAAAATGGGCGAAAATTAATGCCGATCCTACAGCTTATACAGGTATTGATGACCCAAAGTTTCTTACAGATGGTACCTTTTCGCCTGAAGAAGTAGAAGGCCTTAAAATAGGACGCAGCACTGACTGGCAGAAGCTCGTGTACAAGCAGGGATTTATGACCGATCATCAACTGGGAGTATCCGGGGGATCAGAAAATACCCAATATGCGGCATCGCTTGGATACTTTGATCAAAAAGGGATCTATCCAGGCCAGGAGTTTCAGCGCTTTAGCGTAAAAGCAAGTATAGACCAGCAATTGGGAAAATATATTAAAGCAGGAATTAGTTCATTAAATACTTTTACTCTAAGAAATGGGGAAAACATTAATCCGATGGCGCAGGCTTTAAGAGCTAACCCGCTTGTTTCACCTTATGACAGCGCCGGAAATGTGGTGAATGATTATGTTCCAGGAAATGCTAATCAGGTTTGGAATCCATTAGGAGATCTGGTTCCAGGATCAGTAGTGGAAGACCGGAAAAGATTCGGTACGTTCACTACTTTATATCTTGAGGCGAGCCTGATGAAGGGATTGAAATACCGGTTAAATGCCGGCGCGGAAGTAAGGAGTGATGTATATGGTAATTATTATTCCGCCAAAACTTCTTACAGAGTTAATAAAGGCGGCTCAGCTTCCGTTAACCGTACAGATTTTCGTACCAATTATACAATCGAAAACTTATTGACTTATGATAAAACTTTTGCTGAAAAGCACAAGATAAACCTGACGGGTTTATATAGTTTACAGCAATCTAACAGACAAAATAATAGTTTTGATAATACTGATATTGCTGCAGATTACCTGGCTTACTATAATCCTACTTATGGAGCTAATTTAGCAGGATCCGGAAACTATGAGAAATGGGATATTATCTCTTACATGGGCCGCATCAATTATAGCTATAATGATCGTTATTTACTTACCGTTACCATGCGTTCCGACGGATCATCCCGTTTGGCGCCAGGCAATAAATATCATGGTTTTCCTTCGGCAGCGGTAGCCTGGAACATTACCAAAGAACCATTTTTTAAAAACTCCGGTAATGCTATTACTAACTTAAAATTAAGAGCCAGCTATGGAAGAGTAGGCAATACGTCTATTGACGCTTACCAGACTTTGGGATCCTTATCATCGATAGTATATAATTATGGAACCGTAACCACTACAGGAGCTTATCCTACCAATGCACCTAATCCCACACTTGCCTGGGAATATACTTCTACTGCAAATATTGGATTGGATTTTGGTTTTTGGGGTAATCGGATTTCAGGTTCTGTCGAAGTGTATAAAGAATTTACCGATTCATTGTTATTACCGCAGACTTTACCACCTACATCCGGTATTCCAAATAAAATTCTTACCAATATTGGAAAAACAGAAAATAAGGGTATTGAAATTCATGTAAGCACGGTTAATATCCAGGGCAAAACCAGAAATAGCTTTAGTTGGACAAGTGATATTAATTTCTTCATCAATCGTGGAAAAATAACACGATTGGCCAATGGAGTTACCAGTGACGTAGGTAACAAATGGTTTGTAGGACAGCCGTTGGATGTTATTTATGATTATAAGAAAGTGGGCATTTGGCAAAATACGCCTGAAGATTCAGCCGCGGCGAAGGCTTTACACCTCACCATTACAGGCCCTTCTTCGGTAATAGGAACCATCAGGGTAGCTGACCTGAGCGGTCCTGATGGTAAACCCGATGGAAAAATTGATGCCAATGATAAAATAGTATTGGGAACCAGCGAGCCTAAATGGGAAGGTGGCATGACCAACAGATTTGGCTTTAAAGGCTTTGACCTTACTGTAGTAGCTTTTGCAAGAATTGGCAGCATGTTAAACAGTAGCCTTGAAGGTGGTAATTTTGTGAACACTTACCAGGGAAATTACAATAATCTAAAAGTGGACTACTGGACACCTACCAATCATCAGAATACCTTTCCCAAGCCCAATTTTGCTTCAACCAATCCTCTTAACCGTTCTCAATTGGGATATTTCAATGGTAGTTTTGTTAAGATAAGAAGTATCAGCTTGGGGTACAATCTTCCACAGGCTGTATTGCAGAAATTAACAGCAAGATCATTACGAGTATATGCTACTGCGTCCGATCCATTCATTTTTTTTTCGCCGTATCGCAGGGCAGGTGGGTTAGATCCCGAAGGTACAGGTACTGTGGGCATTGATACACCACCAGTATGGGCTTTTATTTTTGGAGTGAATGTGTCATTTTAATTAAAAATCTTTAAAAGTTGTATTATGAAAAAAATATTTGTTTTAACAGTTACGGTATTCATTATAATTTTAGCCGGCTGTAATAAGCGACTGATTGAATCTCCCAAATCAATTCTTGTTCCTTCTTTTTTTGCAACCAGCCAAGGCCTTCAGCAAGGATTAGACGCTGCTTATGCGGGTATGCGGAGTTTTTGGGGAAATCAAAATCTGTTTACAATGACGGTTATAGGCACAGATGCATTTTCGAGAGGCGTAGATGGCAATAGTGATATTAACTTATATAGCAGTAATTATACTACATCGCACGGTACGGTTGCTGCCATTTGGAAAGATGCTTACACTTTTATTAATACTTGTAATGGTATTGTAGATAATGCCCCCAATGTAGATATTCCGCAGTCAACAAAAGATGAAATGATTGCAGAGACTAAATTTCTGCGGGCTAATTATTACTTCATTCTTGTACAGTTTTATGGAGATGTTACTTTAAATAAGAATTTTCAAACGGTTCCTACCACATCGGCCAAACGTGATCCTATTGCAGATGTTTACAACTTTATTATTAAGGATTTACAAGATGCTATAGCGGGATTACCTGCCGGCCCAAAAAGCAGTGGTGTGTTGCCCGGAAAAGCTACCGCAGCGGCAGCCAAACACGTATTGGCAAAAGTATATCTTACAAGGGCGGGATCCTCTGCAAAACAGCCGGATGATTATCTTAACGCTTATAATACCGCTACGGATTTAATCAATTCCAGCGCTTCTTTGGGGCTAAGCCTCTTACCTGATTTTGGAAAAGTATTTGCCGAAGGTAATGAAGGAAGCTCCGAAGTATTATGGACAGTGCAACATACAGCCGACATTGCATTTAATGGCCCCAATAATAGTGGCGGTGCAGATAATGTTTTGAATCATATGTGGGTCCCTCAATATGAAAAGCAACCGGGCATGATAAGAAGCCTTCAATACGGACGCCCCTATATCCGGTGCATACCTACTCTTTGGTTACTGGATACTGCATTTTCAGAAAGAGTGAATGATACCCGCTATGGCAAAACGTTTCAAACAGTATGGTATGCAAATAATCCTGATCCAAAAGCTTATCCAAAATGGCCTGATCCTTTGCCTGCCGGTGCGCCTGCAGGAGCTAAAGCTGGCCAGCCAAAATTTGGATTCGGCGACACCGCCATATTTATGCCCGGTTATGATGTAACCGATGCTCAAATAAAAGCTGCACCTTACACGCTTATTCCTCCGCGTAAATATAGTATTGCGTTATCTCCTGCAATGTTTAAATATTTCGATACAAAACGTGCCGACCTTAATTCGCCATCCATTAGGCCGGTTATTGTTTATCGTTTAGCGGAAACGTATCTCATTGCCGCTGAAGCTGCTTTCATGGCTGGCAAAACACCGGAAGCGCTTACCTATGTGAATGCTGTAAGAGAAAGAGCAGCCTATCCTTCAGGCAACCCGCAGGCAATGGATGTGGCCGCTTCAGATCTTTCTGTTGATTTCTTTCTTGATGAACGCTCAAGAGAATTATGCGGAGAAAATATGAGATGGTGGGATCTGGTAAGAACCAGCAAGCTGCTCGAAAGAGTACGGTTGCATAATAAAGAGGCAGCACCTAATATTCAGAACAAGCATATACTACGGCCAATACCGCAGGCACAGATAGATGCTACGACTACCGGTGATCCGTACCCACAAAACCCTGGCTGGTAAAATAAATATGAATGCAATTCTTTTTAAAATACTGTTTAACTATAGATATGCAATTATCAAATAAGATTAAAGTTTTTTTATTCTCTTTAGTATCGGGCATCTCCTTTGTAGCGCAAGCTCAAAACGGAAAGATATTTTATAACGTAAAAGATTTTGGCGCAAAAGGCGACGGAGTAACAATTAACAGCAATGCCATCAATAAAGCTATAGATGCAGCTGCCGCTGAAGGTGGCGGAACCGTTTATTTTCCTGCAGGAAATTATCTCAGCGGCTCCATTCATCTTAAAAGTAATATTTGTTTATACATTGACCAGGGAGCAACATTAATTGCCGCTTCGGATTCATCTGAATTTGATAAGCCGGAAAAAAGTGTAAATGATATCTACCAGGATTATGGCCACAGTCACTGGCATAATAGTTTTATCTGGGGAGAACATTTGCATGATGTTTCTATTATGGGCGCCGGGACGATTTGGGGGAAAGGATTGGTTCGAAGTGGAAGCAATGGGAATGGCAAACCAAATAAAACAATCAGCCTTTTGCTATGCAGAAATGTTAATATAAGAGATATCTCCATTTTGCATGGAGGATGGTTTGCATTACTTGCAACCGGCGTCGATAATCTTACTATAGATAATGTGAAGGTGGATACGAATCGTGATGGCTTTGATATTGATTGTTGTAAAAATGTTCGCGTCTCCAATTGCTCAGTGAATTCTCCGTTTGATGATGGGATTTGTTTGAAAAGCACCTTTGGTTTAGGTTATGCGAAAGCTACTGAGGATGTTACAATCACCAATTGCTTTGTAAGTGGTTTTGATGAAGGAACGTTATTGGATGGTACTTTCAAAAGAGCAAATACAAAAAACCATTCGCCGACCGGAAGAATTAAATTTGGCACAGAATCAAACGGTGGCTTTAAAAATATTACCATCACAAATTGTGTATTTGAATATTGCAGAGGGCTTGCGCTGGAAACTGTTGATGGTGCGCTGCTTGAAGATGTAACCATCTCAAATATTACCATGCGTGATATAGGTAATGCACCTATCTTTATTCGTCTTGGAGCAAGAATGAGAGGGCCGGATACAATACCTGTCGGCGCTTGCAGAAGAATTATTATCAGCAATATAGTTGCTTATAACGTTGATGGCAGGCAAGGGACTATTATCGGCGGACTCCAAGGTCATGATATTGAAGATCTGCAATTAAGCAATATAAGAATTTACTATAAAGGTGGGGGCTCAAAAGATTCTGTAAACCGTACTGTTCCTGAATACGAAAAAGATTATCCTGAACCTGCCAGTTGGAAGACAATGCCTTCTTATGGGTTTTATATTCGCCATGTAAAGAATTTAAAAATGCATGATATACAGGTAAGTTTTATGGATGATGATTATCGGCCTCCGTTTATTTTAGATGATGTAAAAGGAGCGATTCTTTATGATATCCAGGCCCAAAAAACTGCCGGTGTTTCTTCTTTTATTTTGAAGAATGTACAGGATGTAAACATTAGGCAAACTATTGGTGTGAAGGATACTTTTATTAAAAAGGCATCCAGGAAAG
>Ga0207705_10001470_pt1 | contig 18767 bp, 18 predicted proteins | sample KBSC13metaG_FD_184314 | JGI IMG/M metagenome (GOLD analysis project Ga0207705, IMG submission 184314) | Corn rhizosphere microbial communities from Kellogg Biological Station, Michigan, USA - KBS C1-3 metaG (SPAdes) (version 2) | ecosystem: Host-associated > Plants > Roots > Rhizosphere > Soil ... | reverse complement strand
GTTGTTCGAGTAAGGCGGGCCAGACAGAGACGGGCATCGGTTGCTCTCCAAGATGGAATGCTCTTGGGTTCGGCAACCAATCCACAGATCCCTGTCAGAATAATCAATTAAGATGCGCCGGCCCTAGATTTCGCGAGGCAGAGTTTCCCCTATGAAGCGGGTCGAATGGGAAGCGCACTCTGTCAGTTTTTCTCGATCCGTCCGCGCCCGGCAGGCCAAAGGTTTTGTAGGCTCGATGAACATAAAGTGCGATAGGTGATGAGAGCAAAGGGTGTTGTACGGTGTATGCTATAATGAAACAGCAACCTTTGAGTTTTCCATTTTCGCTGTTCAGGAGTCTATTCCATGTCCTTACCGGATGTCTCTTATAGCCGCCGTCTGACCCGTGCTGTTCGCGTCGGCAGCATCGTGATCGGGGCCAACAATCCCATCGTGGTGCAGTCTATGATTACCGAGGAGACGCACAATGTGCCGGGGGCGGTGGCGCAGATCATCGCCATGCACCAGGCCGGTTCCGAGATTGTGCGCGTCACGACCCCGAATCTAGCGGAGGCGAAGTGCCTGGCCGAGATCAAATCGGAGCTGAAGCGCCAGTATCGGGATGTGCCGCTCGTCGCCGATGTGCACCACCAGGGCAGCGACATCGCCGTCGAGGTGGCGAAGTATGTGGACAAGATCCGCATCAATCCGGGCCTGTTCGTCTTCCGCAAGCGGGTGCAGCGCACCATCGACTACTCCGCGCTGGAGGTCGAGGAGGAGCAGGCCGCCATCGAGAGCGAGCTGCTGCCCGTCATCGAAGCCTGCAAACGCTATGGCCGTGCGATGCGCATCGGCGTAAACCACGGTTCGCTGGCCGAGCGCCTCACCGTGATGTATGGCGATACGCCGGAGGGCATGGTGCAGAGCGCCATCGAGTATATTCAGATCTGCGAGCGCCACGGTTTCCAGGACATCGTGATCTCGCTCAAAGCCTCCCGTGTCTCGGTCATGCTTCAGGCCAACCGACTGATGGCGCAACGCATGGCGGAACTCGGCATGGACTATCCGCTGCATCTGGGCGTGACCGAAGCGGGCGACGGCCAGTACGCGCGCATCAAGAGCACCACGGGCATCGGTACGCTGCTCGCCGAGGGCATCGGCGACACCATCCGCGTCTCCCTCTCGGAAGACCCGGTCAACGAACTTCCCGTCTGCTACGACATCCTCCAGGCGCTCGGCCTGCGCCGCACCAAGACGGAGTTCATCGCCTGCCCCTCCTGTGGACGCACCAAGTTCGACCTTCCGACCGTGCTGGCGCAGGTGAAATCGGCGACCGGCCACCTGGCGGGCCTGAACGTGGCAGTCATGGGCTGCATCGTCAATGGCCCCGGCGAGATGGCCGATGCCGACTACGGCTATGTCGGCAAGGCAGGCGGCAAGATCTCGCTCTATCGCGGCCATGAAGAGGTCAAGAGCGGCATTCCGCAGGAGCGCGGCGTGGAAGAGCTGATCGCGCTCATCAAAGGCGACGATCGCTGGGAAGAGCCGCCCGCCGGCTACGTTCCAACGGTCTCTCCCGTCGCGTTCAACGATCGGATCACCATCGGTATTCCGCTCGCCGTCAAGTAGCGTCGAAAGGGTTACTCTGGTGACCTCGTTGCCGCCCTCCAGTTCCTCGGAGAAAACAGAACAGGACGCGCCCCGCGGCGCGTCCTCGCGTCATGTCCTGCCCGAGACGACCCTCCTGATGGTCCTGGGCTGCCTCGACCTCTTCAGCACCATCTATCTCCTCGCCACCCGCGCAGGCTATGAAGCCAATCCGCTCTTCGACGCCATCCTCCAGAACTTCGGTCCGATCGGCTTCATCGCCTTCAAGGTCCTGATGCTTGGCGGCCCCTTAGCCCTGGCGGAGTGGGCGCGCAAAAGCAACGAAACCTTCGTCCGCTCCGCACTCCGCATGGGCATCATCCTCTACGTCGGCTTCTACCTCATCAACTTCCTTCGCTTCAACATCCACCATTTCGTCTAAACCACGTTTTCACGATGGTGTGATGAACACGGTTATTGCAGTTCCTGCTCGCTTCCGTAGCACTATTCGGGCAGGACGCTCCGACCGAGCGCATTCGCCGCTGCATCCTCTGCCAGCGCGACGACCATATCCGGCAGTCCTCGCTCTTTCGTCAAATAGCGGCGCAGATGGAAGGCGGCATAGGTCGCGGCGACGGCTCCGACCGCGCCGATCACGGCGCCTGCCGCCGGACTCCGCCGGTTGGCCGCGCAAAAGCTGCCTCCTACGAGCGCGCCCGATAAGGCCCGAAACACCACACTGGGCGGAGCCGTCCGGTTGGGGGTGAACGGCAGTTTATCCGCCACCAACTCGCCGCCGGCCGCGATCGCCAGGACCATCGGAGTCGCGACATGATCCAGCGGCGTCGGCGCCAGATGATGCTGTCGGGACAGCCAACTGCGCAGCACGGCAGGTGCGGTCAGACTGCGCATTCCGGCCACCACTCCCAGGCCGAACGTGCGCAGAAACAGAAGAGCGTTTTGATTTTGCATGGTCGTTGATTCCGTTCGATAGCGTCGATCGATCTTGCTTCGAAGAGAGAGACGCGGCAGGCTGACGTTTTGTTCGTTTTTCGCCTGCCCGCCAACCAGACAGAATATCAGGGCGACTTGTGAATGCAAGAACGGTACGCAAAACCGTTTTCAAGGAACCTTTTCTCGTCGTATGAGGGTCGTACGGGACGCATAACGTCTGCCGTCTTCGTTCGTAGAAGAAGGGCAGGCATCTCTATGTCCGTCAATTTGAGGAAAGAGGTTTTTGAATATGCCCCGTCTTACCGTCGCGCACGACTTTATCTGTCCCTGGTGCTGGGTCGCCTGGGAGCAGGCCAAAAAGCTCGCCGTCGAGTTTCCCACGCTGGAGCTGGATTGGGTCGGGTTTGAACTGTTGCCCGAGGGTCTGGAATACATCCCCGCCGTGCCCGATCCCAATGAGCCCAAGAAGCCTCGCATCCCTGGCAGGTTCGAACTGCTTCTCCTCGCGGACGGGCTGACCTTGCCCAAGCGTACCCACTCATTCTCCCGCTCCCGTAAGGCGCTGGAAGGCGTGGAGTACGCCAAGACAGAGGGCAAAGCGGACGCCTATCTTGGCGGTGTCTATCACGCCTATTGGGAAGAGGATCGCGACATCGCAGACTTGGAGGTGCTGAAGGAGGTGGCAGAACAGGCTCGACTGGATGTCACCGCCTTCACCCGCGCGCTGGAGGAGCGCACGTATCGCGACAGGGTCGTCGAGTACGACGATCCCGCCCACGCGGCAGGCATCTGGAACGTGCCGACCTGGGAATTTCCCGAAGAGTGGGTCGCCGAGCAGCCCTACAGTGTCGTCCATGAGATGGCGACGCGGTTCATAGAACATTCTGCAACGTAGCTTCGGCAGGAGTCGAGAGCGTTTGTGCCGAACACAAGGACCATTCCGGTTTGATAGAAGAAGGAGCTGACCTGCGATGAGCCTGCCGACAGACCTGTCCGACTATGTGGAGCGCCCCGATGACGCCTATCGCTATACGATTCTGACGGAAGAGAGACTCGGCAGCGGGACGCGGTACGACCTTAGTCTGACTTCGCAGGTGTGGCAGGGCATCACGTGGCAGCATCGCCTGCAGGTGTTCGTGCCGTTCGGAGCGACCCGTTCCGATCTGGCTCTGCTGACCATCGGCGCGGACTTCGGCAATCTGGACTACTACCGTGGGCTGGGCGATCTCTATACGCAAGCCACCGGAAGTGTCTGCGCGTTTCTGTTCGACGTTCCCAATCAGCCGCTCTTCGACGGGAGAGTCGAGGATGAAATCATCGCCTACACGCTCGCGCAGTGCCTCGACACGGGGGATCCCGAATGGCCCCTGCTCCTGCCCATGACCAAGAGCGCCGTGCGGGCGATGGATGCCGTTCAGGCGCTGCTGCGCGCGCAGGAACGCCCTGCGCCGGAGCGATTCGTCGTCACGGGGATGTCGAAACGAGGCTGGACGACCTGGCTCTCCGCCGTCGCCGACAGCCGCGTCGCCGGGATCATTCCCATGGTCTTCGATAACCTGAACCTGTTCGCCCAGATGCCGCATCAGCAGGAAGTCTGGACCGACTACAGTGAGCAGATCAGCGACTATACCGAATACAATCTTCAGGCGCGGATGGCCACGCCGGAGGGTTTCCGCCTCGCGCAGGTCATCGATCCCTTCACCTACCGTGAGCGGCTGAGTCTGCCGAAACTGATTATGAACGGCGCAAACGACCGCTACTGGGCCACCGATGCGCTGAACCTCTATTGGGACGGACTGATCGGGCCGAAACATGTCCTCTATATTCCCAACTCCGGGCACGGCCTGAACGACCCGCAGCGGATGTGGAGCGCTGCCCTGGCGTTTGTGCAGGCCGTCGCCGCGAAAACCTCGCTGCCCTCCCTTCAGTGGCAATATCACGAAACCGCTTCCGAACTCCAGTTGACGGTGCAGACAGAGACGCCCGCGGCTGCCGCACGCCTCTGGTTCGCCTATTCCGAATCCCTGGACTTCCGAAACAGCGTCTGGGACCCGGCTCCGATGACCGTGACTCCTGCAAACTGCGCCCTCACGCTGGCACTGCCGGAGGACGGCTGCCTGGCCGTATTCGGAGAGATCGACTTCGCCACCGCCTCCCATTCGACCTACTCCCTCTCCACGCAGGTGCGCATCGTCGATCGTCGCGCCTCTCTCTAGGTGATGGTCGAGAATTCATGGGGTTGCGTGCAGAGAGGAACTCATTGATACAAGAGCAGGATTGGAATCGGGAGGAGTGTGCGGGCAATCCGTTCCATCTCTCGGCGACGCTGGCGAGTGGGCAGAGTTTTCGGTGGCGACAGGAGGCGTCCGGCATCTGGTGGGGCGTGGTGGGGGAGACGGTGATCGCCGCGCGGCAGGCGGGATCGGAGCCGGAGAGTCCGCTCTACTGGCAGACCTATCCCGAGCCGAATCGCCGCGATCTCGTGCGCGACTATTTTCATCTGGATGTCGATCTGCCCGCGCTCTATGCGGACTGGATCGCGGCGGAACCGCAGATGGAAGCCGCGATCGCTGCGTTTCGGGGCCTGCGTATCCTCCGCCAGCCGCCGGTGGAATGCTTTTTTGCGTTTCAGTGCGCTACCTGCAACACAGTCATCAAGATCGAGCGCAGTGTCCGCAAACTCGCACAGCGGTATGGGGCGCTTCTCCCGCTTCCTCCGGGACAGCCCTATCCCTTCTCCGCCCCGTTTCATGCCTTCCCGACGATTGAAGCGCTCGCAGAGGCCGATGAGAAAGCGTTGCGTGCCGATCTCTGGGGCTATCGCGCGCCGCGCGTCATCGCCCTGGCCCGGCATCTGCAGACCCTGCCTCCGGACTGGCTGCTCTCCCTCCGCGCCCGTCCCACCGCGGAAGTCCAGGCGGAACTGGTCGCTCTCCACGGCATCGGCGCCAAAATCGCCGACTGCATCAGCCTGTTCGCCCTCGATAAAGACGAAGTCGCCCCGATCGATACGCACACTCGCCAGATCGCCGTCCGACTCTTTCGCCCCGATCTCGCCAATGCCTCCCTCACACCGCGTATCTACACCGCTCTCCGCGACGAATACCACACGCGTTTCGGAGACTACGCCGGTTGGGCGCAACAGTACCTCTTCTTCGCCGAACTCCGCCGCGCCGCCGACTACCTCCCAGGTACTTAACTTCGATGTCTTTTCTTATGCTCGCTTCGCTCGCTCACCTGAATCCCGTCCCCTTTCCCACAGGGGAAGGGGACGGGCGTTTAATCCCGCCCGGTGAGGTGCGGGGCTTATCCCTTGACGGCGGCGAAGCGCTCGGCGACTTTGTCCCAGTTGACGACGTCCCACCAGGCGGCGAGGTAGTCGACGCGCTTGTTCTGGTATTTCAGGTAGTAGGCATGCTCCCACACGTCCACGCCGAGCAGGGGAGTCTTGCCTTCCGAGAGGGGGCTGTCCTGATTCGGGGTGGTGACGACGGAGAGGGCGCCCATGTTGTCGGCGACCAGCCAGGACCAGCCGCTGCCGAACCGCTTGGCTCCGCCCTCGTTGACCGCTTTCTTCAGGGAGTCGAAATCGCCGAAGGTCGCGTTGATGGCTTCCGCCAGCGCGCCGGTCGGGGTTTTGCTGCCGCCGGGGGTCATGATCTCCCAGAAGAGGGTGTGGTTGGCGTGGCCGCCGCCGTTGTTGCGGATCGCGGTGCGGGTGGCATCCGGGACGGGCAGGGTGTCGAGGTTGATCAGAATCACTTCGATGCTCTGCTCGGTGATCGCCGGAAAGTCCTTCAGCGCGGCGTTCAGGTTGGTGACATAGGTAGCATGATGCTTGTCGTGGTGGATCTGCATCGTCAGCGTGTCGATGGTCGGCTCCAGCGCCGCGTAGTCGTAGGGCAGCGGGGGGAGGGTAAAGTCAGGCATGGTAAGGCTCCTTCAAGAGATCGTTCGCAGTTGGGGAGGCTCGTCTGGGACGCGCCACCGAAAGGGGGCATCACTGCGCGCCCTCTCTGTAAATTACTGCACGCCCGGTATGAATCCCTGCCGGAAGCCCCGGATCAGGCGATCAAATTCCGAACGCGTAACATTCCCTACTACGCACGACGCTCCGATATAGTGCGAAGAGAGCAGTCGGATCAACGAAAAAGCCCCTCTCTAACAGAAGGCTATGGGCCACAATCGCTTTCAGAAGAGGCCGCCGGGCTGAAGCCCTCCGCTAGGAGCCTTCGGCTGAAGGCCCGCTGAAGCGGGCACCTTTCTCGTTGCAGGAAAGCTCTTCCAATTGCATTTCGCGTGCAGAAACACGAATTTGTGCCCACTTTAGGTCTTCGGTTGCGGAGCAACCCCTAGCGGAGGGCTTTAGCCCGGCGTGCTCAGGCTGTCTTGTCCATCAGCGGTTTCTTCACAATACTCTCTGGTCACTACACCAAGGGCCAGAATGTCAAAACGTCCATATTTGTCAAACGCAATTCGATAGTGTTTGACGTCCGATTCTTGGATGCCGCCCCATGATCCCCCACCCATTCTGTCCTTCAAGTGGCTCCGCAATCCATGAGCGAGCATCTTTTCGATGTAAGGCGAACCTACAATCTCGATAAACTCAAGTTCATTATTGGCGGCAAGAAATTCCCATTCCATTTCGTTGACCTCTGGGAAATCATCATAGAAATAGGTATCCCAGCCGAAACGGTACTCGACGACAGTATTAAATCTGATCTCCCCAAAGCGCTCTTGGACAGGAATAGAATAGTCAGCGGTTGGATCATAGTCCTCGCCGATCCTATACGAGATCACAAAACCGATCTCGCTATCCTCCCGTCCTACAATCTGAACCCGAATATCAGCGGCCAGGCGCGTGACTAAACCGGGCATTGGGATGTTTCTGATTTCCATCGCACGAACTCCCCGGAAAGATGGGTTTATGAATAGAGGCGTTTGCCCATGCTGACGATCTCTTCTACTTCGAAACCGAGGCGTTGGTAGAAGGCGATGACTTCGGTATTGGTGGCGCGGACCTGGAGGTTGATTTTGAGGCAGCCGCGTTGGATTAGCGCGGCTTCGACATGGCGCAGCAGGGCGGAGCCGATTCCGTGTCTTTGGTATTCGAGATCGACGGCGACGGAGTAGATCCAGCCGCGATGACCGTCGTATCCGCCCATGACGGTTCCGACGACGCGCTCTTCGAGGGTCGCGACGAAGAACAGGTCGTCCGCAACCTCCTGCTTCTTGCGAATGTTCAGGGCCGGATCGTTGTGCGGAGCGCGGGGTTCCAGAAGGCGATTCCACAAAGCGATCACGGCCTGCTCATCCGGCGCCCGATAGATGCGTATCTGCATATTTTCCGTCTCTTCTTGCCGTGGCCACTGCGAGCGTGCTTCGCCAATCCGGACGCCGAATTTGAAATCCTGTAAATCTTGTTAATCCTGTCTAAAATGCATTTTTTGGACAGGATTACAGGATTTACAGGATGGGATCCATGGATTCCGGCTCGCGTCTAGCGGCGCACCTGGCCAATGTTGGCGAGGCGGTCGAGGGTGCGCTGTGTCGCGACACGCTGCTGCAGGGCACGGTCGAGTTTGAGCATCAGCAGTTCGAACACATCGACATCGGGGATATTTTTTTCCACATAGTCGAAGGCGCCCATCTTCATACATTCGACGGCGTTCTTGACATTGCCGTAGGCGGTGAGGACGATCACCTCCGTAAAGACATCGCGCTCGACGGCGGCTTTGAGCATCAGAATACCGCTGTCGCCTTCTTCCATACTCATGTCCGTGATGACGACATCGAAGGAAGGTCCGCCATCCTGGAGGGCCGCGATGCCAGCCGCCGAACTCTCCGCGATCTGCACCGTATGGCCGTCCCGCTCCAGGCGGCGCTTCAGCGCCTCACGCACGGTCTCTTCGTCGTCCACTACCAGTATTCTGCTCATTCCGTTGTTCTCCTCAGTTATTCACTCTCGACGGGAAGGAAGATCAGGAACTGCGCGCCCTGACCAGGCTCGCCTGTCTCCCGAATTTTGCCGTGATGCGCGTCCACAATGCCTTTGACAATGGAGAGGCCGAGACCCATCCCTTTGACACGCGACGAGAAGAACGGCGTAAAGATCTTCTCTTTCATCTCCTCCGGAACGCCCGGCCCCGCATCCGCGAAGGTGATCTGGACATAGGCGCGGGACGGGGAGAGTCGGACGAACGTCGGCCCCTCTGCCGGCGCAATCGCGTCTACACGCACCGTCAGCGTGCCGCCCTCGGGCATAAAACTCACGGCGTTCTCGATCAGTTCCCCGAAGGCCCGTTTCAGCTTCTCTCCATCGCAGCGCACCAGGGGCAGATCGGGCGCATACTCCGTGACAAGCTGCACAGGGCTGCGTTTGGGGAAGGTCTCGGTCACCGTCTCCTGCACCAGGGCGGCGATGTCGGTGGGGCGCAGGGTCAACTGCGTCGCCATCACGAAGTCGCGGAACTCGCGCAGGATCTCTTCCAGGCGGTAGACGCCGCGCTCGATGCTGCCTACCAGCGCGCTGACCTCCTGGTTCATGTTCTGGTGCGCCAGCGCCTGCGGCTCCAGACACTTCGTGAGCAGATACTTCAGTTCGTTCAGGTCACCCTTGATCGCGAAAGTGCGGTTGCCGATCATGTGCGCCGACTTCGCCGAGAGTTCGCCCCAGGCCGCCATGCGCTCGGAGCGCAGGACGCGTTTGAAACTCCAGATGTTGTCTACGGCGATGCCGACCTGCCCGGCGATGGTCGTCAGCACCCGCTCATCGCTCTCGGTAAAGCGGGCGCGGAACCAGGCGGGCGTCGCTCGCGGACGCGAGACTCGCAGGACGCCCAGGGTTCGCTCCCGGCCGATGATCGGCACCGCGAGAAAGGCGCTGCGCTCGTCCGGCGAGAACTCCGGGTAACGCCCGATCCAGCGCGGGTCGTCGCGGGGATCGTCCAGACGCAGCGCCTGCCCGGTCAGCCCGACCGTGCCGGTCAGCCCTTCGCCCAGTTTGTAGAAAGCCGATCCCACCCCGGCGAGCAGGTAGCCGCGCGTCGCCTGCAGCACCAGCGTCTCCCAGGTCTCGTCCAGCAGAAACAGGGAACAGCCTTCACAGCGCAGGGCCTCTGCGGCGACGTCCACCACGCGGCGCGCCAATGGCCCGATCTCGGAGGTCGCCGCCAGATCCCGGCCGATCTGCACCAACAGCCGCTCTCGACTGCGATACTCTTCAAATGCGAGGCCCGCCGCGATCGCGTTGGCCAGGGTGGTCAGCCAGGCCAGATGCTCCGAACGGAAGTGGTCCGGCTCGTCGCTATCGACATGGAGCACCCCGCTGACACGACCTTCGGCATCGGAGAAGGGCGCAGCGATCTCACTGCGGACCTCCTCGAAAAACATGACATAGTGCGGGTCTACACGCACATCCGGACAGAGATAGGGCTCCCCTGTGATCGCGACATAGCCGGTGATGCCGCGCTGCGTCTCGTTGTGCGGCTGCAGACGGATGCGTTTGATCTCTTCGGTCCAGCCTTCGCCGGCTGTCTCCACCACCGCCAGTTCGCCCGTCTCCTGAACGACTCGGGCCAGAAAGGCGCGCGAGCCGCCCGTCAAGCGCACCGCTTCCAGCAGAGTCTCATGCAGAAAGTCCTGGGAGGCATGCTGTGTCAATGACAGGCTCAGGAGACGGTTGGCGACCGTCAGAAAATCGTCGGGAGGGGATAGGGGAGTCTCGTCCGGCATGGTGAACCTTTCAGAACAATAAGGCCGTCAATTCGGAGTAGTATACCTGTCCCTCGCTGTCGCGTCAATGTTCCGGCCGAGGAGATAGGTGGGGAAGGCGATAAGGTATAATTGGGGTTCGAGACGGAAGGGGAGGTGCTGAATATGAAAGCGCAATTCGAGGGCATGCGCCCTGGGGAACCGGTGATTAGAGATGACGAGGGACGGCGCATCGCGGTGGTGCTGCGAATCGTTCCGGAGACACCCGAAGAGGTCGCCGAACTCAAAAAGTTCTGCCGCCTGACCGACGCCTTTACCTTTACGATCGACGAAGAGTACCGCGTCAACGAGGCCCATATCTTCCCCGTCTATGGCGAGCGTACTTTCCCTATCGTGCCGAAAAATATCTATCAAGAAGAGAATTTCTGAAACGGGTTGCAACTATGAAAAAGACCTATTTCCTGCCGGCGGCCCTCGGGCTGCTGGCTTCTGCTTGCGTCTGTTCCGCCGATCCTCCCGATGTCGCGCGTGACCTGAGCGCCGGTGTCGGCGCGCAAGGGCGGCTGATGTGGATCGACGGCACCGCCAATATCGTCCGCACGCGTATGGAGGACGGCAAGAAGATCGTTGTGGACTATACCACGACGCGGGCGGGCGTCCAGGAGATCGTGCGGAAGTGCAAGGCCGCGCATATCAATACCCTGGTCGTGGACGTCAAACCGCTGGCAGGGCTGGTGCTCTACAACAGCAGGATCGCGCCGCATATGCGGGAGTGGCAGGGGCATCCCGTGCCGGATTTCGATGTGCTGGCGGCGTTTGTGGAGGAGGGCCACAAAGCCGGACTCCAGGTGGATGCTTCCGTCAATGTGCTCAGCGAGGGCCACAAGTACTATAGCGTCGGGCCGGCCTATCAACATACCGACTGGCAGAGCATCGTCTATACGGTCGATCGCGGCATGATCGCCCTGAACGAGTCCCGCCTCTCCGTGCGCGCCCCCGACGAGCCGGACGACCCCGCCAAGCCGCTCCTGCTGGCCGACGACAGCACCGTTCTCGGCGGCAGCGGCACCAACGGCCTGGTAGGGCTGGAGAGCAAGGACAACAGCGGGGGCGTGGACAGCGGCGTGCCGCTCGGGAAACAGTTGAACGTCGTCTTGGACGAGGCCAATCGCGTGGCCGGGATGGTAGACAGCGCCCTGCTCGGAGACGATCCTCTCACCGCGCCGGAAAACGGGCATCTGGTGAGCGTGTCGCGTCCGGAAGATCGCGCGTGGGCCGCAAAGAATCTGCCGATCGGCTCCGCCGTACGTTTCGATATGCGCACTGGGCGCACCCCCATCGCGCAGGCTCCCAGTGAGAAGGTCGCCTGTTTCGTCAACCCGCTCCATCCGGAGGCGCGCCAGTATGAGATGGCCATGGCACGCGAGATCGTCTCCAACTACGATATCGACGGCTTTGTCCTGGACCGTTGCCGCTTCAGCAACATCAACAACGATTTCAGCGATCGCACACGGGAGGCTTTTGCACAGTGGCTGCAGCAGCAGCCGCGCCGCGGCAATCGCCGCGGTGGATTTCCGACCACGATCAATCAGTGGCCGCAGGACATTTTCTCGTTTCCTCAAGCGCCCGGCGGCACGATTAAAAAAGGTCCCCTCTACAAGCCCTGGATGGAGTTTCGCGCTCAGACCATTCGGGACTTCGTTGCCGAACTCGCACGCACCGTGCGCGCCGTCAAGCCGCAGATCGTACTGGGCACCTATGTCGGCTCCTGGTATCCCGGCTACTACGAAGTCGGCGTGAACTGGGGCAGCCCGAAGAACGGGCTGCGCTACTCGTGGTACACGCCCAACTATCCCCGCACGGGCTACGCGGAGTTTTTCGACTGGATCTCGACCGGCTGCTACTATCCGAACGCCACCGAAGACGATGCCCGGATGCAGGGGCAGAATCCCCAGGCGACGGTGGAGTTCGCGGCGACGCTCTCCAATAAAGCCGTCTCCAGCGGCGCGTTCGTCTACGCCGGGATCTACCTGCAGGACTACCTCCAGAAACCGGAGATGTTCCTGCGCGCCCTCGAAGCCTGCGCGCAGCGCAGCCAGGGCTGGATGATCTTCGATCTCTCGTTTATGGACAGCGAGAATCTCTGGCCTATCCTCGAAAAAGCCTATCCGACCAGCGCCGTCGCGCCGCACAACCTGCCCGGTCTGCTGCCTTCCGCCCGCGCAGGCTTCGATAGCGCCGAATAGGCTGACTGCATGCTAAAACATTGTGAATGCTATCACAATCAAAATTATTTGCATGCAGGGGTTGACAGATCCGAAAAAGTGCGATACAATAGCAGTGTACAGAGGGAAGCATCCTGTTCCCCTTTCACTTTCACCGGTTTTCCGGGTTTTGTGCAGTAGAAAGCGGAGAAGCCAAAAAAACTTCACAGGAGGAAAACCGCGTATGCGATATCGAAGAGATTTCGGGACGAGGTTCACTTGCTGGAAAGGACGCGAAGGATGACGCCACCGGACTGCAGTAGTTGAGGCTCAACGCACGACAGAATGCGAACTAAAGTCGCAACAACCGACGCGAACGGGGACCCCCAGAAACCATTCGGGCACGGAGACGCGAAACGTAATGCGCGACGATACTGCGCTTCTAAGATTTCGCTCTGTCCTCGCGTAAAAAGTGTCGCTTAACCGCATACTTTTAACACAGCCTCTGCCCGGCCAGACCGGGACATAAGAATTGCCCTCCGGATCCGCCAGGATCCGGAGGGCTTCTTGTTGGCACCGGTAAGCGCCTCTACTTCACGGGCTTGCTCTCCGTCTTCTCATGCTTCTCGTCCGCTTTGATGCTCTTGCCGCAGATGGGGCAGAACTGCCAGTCATCGCTCGCCGTGGCGGGCCGCTTCGCGCCGTCGAAAGGACAGAAATCCCAATCGTCGTGAAATGCGCGTCCGCACTTCTCGCACTTCGGCGCCTGGTGCTGGTGGATCACTGTCACCTGATGCTTGCAGTTCGGGCAGGTAAACGTGGAGCGAGTCTCCAGCAGATTGGTCGTCCCCACCAGGGAGTTGCCCAGCGTGTAGACGCTCGATAGCGGGGTACTCTGCAGCAGGTTCGTTTTTTTGAACTGAAAATCCGGGATCTTGAGGGGCGCGTTGGCTCCCTTATTCCCTGGCAGCAGACCATTCAGTTTTTGGTTCAGTTGCAGTTTGTTCGCCCCTGCGCCGTAGTTCAGTTTGAGCTCGTTGAGATTTCCATTCCCGTGAAAATCTTTATTGCCGTCGTTAAAGCGGATTGTCGGACTATTCTTGAGGTCCCAGTTGTTGTCGCCCCAGAAGAAGTTACTCAAGTAAGGGTTGCGGGCGACCTTTTTACCAAGATGGAAGACCATGCTGGTCTCTTTTGAGTCCGCCTTCTTCACGGTCTGTTGATTCCAGTTCAGCCCGGTGGCATCGGTCAGCATATCGAGGGCCGTGTTGAGACGGATGTTTTTTGCCACGACCGTGACTCGAGCGTCGGCAGGAGTATCGGCCTCCAGGACAAACTCGTATTTCGTCTGCTCGTTTAACTGCTTGACCGCCTCTTTGAGAGGCGCATTCCGCAGATTGAGATTGACGCGTACATTCGATTGCGCCTGGGATGCGAACAGCGTATTTCCGGAGACAATCTGGCTGCCTGCCGGGAGGAGGTAGGTGTAGTTGAGCAGCTCTTCCTTGGGAATAACCCATTGCAAGCCTGAGGCGACATCCGGCTTGACCTTCGCCGGAGGCGTCTCTTTGGGTGCCCTGGGATCAGGCTTCGCCCCGTCTGCCTGCGCGCCTTCGACCGGCTCCTGTATCATCGCGACACGGTAGGGCAGCGTTGCGGCCAAGCCGGTGAGAGGTTTGACGGGGGACTGTTGCGCCATCACGACGGTGGGCAGCAACAGCAGTGCGCCGAGAATCATTCGGAATTTCATGGTTGGGTCTTCTCCTGTTCGAGTCGTACGGGAATAAGCGCAGCCCCGATCTGACTCGCCGTGGGGTCGGCATCGTCATCGGGCTGAATTGCGAGTTGAAAGAGTGCGGGCGTCACCGTGATGGTCGCGGTCTCTGAATCGGCATGCGCCACCCAGACCGGGGTCAGTGTCTGCATCACGACTTCCCGCTCCACCGTCTCTGTGGTCCAGACGCCGGCAGTTCGGTTCGGGCGGGGCGGTAGAGCGCTGTTTTGCGCCAGGGAGGAGTGCAGACGAGGACGCCTGCCGTGGCGCTCCCGCCGGTACCGAGGAAGAAATCGTCCGTTAGAGACAAGAAACTTTGCGGTCTCGATCGGAGGCAAAAGAGCGGAGCCAGGATCGCTGGGTACGCCTGCTGTCGAAACCGACGTGACCGCATCGGGTTTGGTACGCACAGTCGCCGTTGATTCGGGAAGATTCCCGATTCCGAAAGGACGATGCGATCCGTGCAGGCGGAAGCCGATGCCCGTCAGCAAGACCAGTCCGCAGGCGGAAGCGAAGAGGGCAGGAGCCAGCCGAGACCGACCGCAGCGGCTGCCGGATCGTCCGTGGCGTGCCAGCGCTCTGGCAACGAGATCTTCCGGGGCAGTCGTCTCGGATTCGTAGCGTGCCGCCTCGTGCAGCGCCGTATGCACCACCTCGGTGCGACCTGTCTCATTCGGTTCGGAGGGGAATCTCATTGTGTCCAGCCTTTGACTTCGGTCTCTATACGGACAGGATTGGCCAGGTCATCGAGCTGCAGATCCTGCAACTCCCGCGCCAGACGGCGCATTCCGGCCTGTACTCGACTGCGTACGGTGCTCTCCGCGATGCGCTCCAGGCGCGCCACCTCTGCCAGCGAAAACTCCTCGAAAAAATGCAGCCAGATCGGCACGCGCTGCGGCGTGGGCAACGCGGCGACGGCCTGCCGCACGCGCCGTTGTGCCGCGCGGCGCTCTGCCAGGCGCTCCAGCGGCTCAGTAGCCGTGGTGTCCGGGGCCTGCTCGGTCTGCCAGAAGCGGATGCGCCGCTTCCAGGCTGACTTCTGATAGTCGTGCGCGGCGTTCAGCGCGATCCGACAGAGCCATGCCTCGAAAGACGCCTCCGCCCGGTAGGTGCGCACCGCGCACCAGGCCCGAACAATGGCCTCTTGCGCCAGATCGTCCCGATCCGGCCCCGGCGCAACCGAACTGACGATTCGCCAGAGACGTCCCCGGCTCCGTTCACATAGAGTCGAAAACGCTTCCTGATCGCCTGCCATGGCCCGTGCTGTCAACTCTTTTTCGGCTTCCACAGCGTTCACGGTTCCGCCTCCACCCCTTAGACGAGACAGCCCAGCCAAAACCGCGAACCTTTCACCGCTTCCGACAAAAAAATCCTACAGGAGCCGCTCCTGTAGGATTTCCTATACCAAATATGTCCGGCTCAAAGGTGTCCGGCCCTATGTTTCTAACGGTTTCGGCGGCGACGACGGCGGCGCAGCGCTCCTCCGCCTGCCATGCCCAGCACGCCCAATCCCGCGATGATGCCCGACGGCTCCGGAACGCCGGGCGCGCCCGGATCGTCCGCCGGAACGAAGTTGTAGCCGAACTGAAGGTATTTTGGAGACTGCAGACCGCTCGGCCCTCCCGGAACGCCTGTATTGATACCGCCGGCAATGACGAGAGAAACCGCAGCCGAGGTAGGATTCAGTATCGATGTGTCGAATTTATAGATGCCGTCGGTATAGGTGGTGTTGCCGCTGCGGCCGCTGGCCCCACCGAGCGCCGCGATGTAGAGGTTACCGTCCGGGCCGATGTTGTTGCCGAAGGTGAAGTGCAGGGCGCTGGAGGAAGTCAGCGAAGTGGGGGCATTGAACGTCGCCGTGGCTCCCGTACCGGCGCCCGAGATGCTGTAGTGGTAGACTCCATCCGGGCCGGCTCCCACATTCTGCTGCACATAGAGCGACCCATCGCTTGCGATCGACATTCCGGAAGGAGCGGTCAGGCCATGGTCGCCGGAAGCGATCAACTGGGTCTTGGAACTCAGGTCGGAAGGCAGCGCCCAGACGCCCGCACTGCCCGAATTGCTGCCGGTGTAAGCAGCCGCGTAGATCGTACCGTCCGCCGCGATCGCCAGATCGTGCGCACCCGCGAAGGTGATAGAGGCTACGATTTTACCGGTCGTCAGATCCACCTTATCGATAACGTTGCCGCCCGATTCGGGAGCGTACAAGAATTTGCCGTCATGCGTGACGACAACGTTACCGATACTATTGAAGGCATGGGGCGTGTTGTTGGGGTTCAAAACGTTGATGGTGCCGATCGCATTGCCGTTGAGGTCGTAGCGCGTGAGGGTATTGCCGCCGCTGTTAACGATAATAATGTCGTTGTTGGTGCCCTGCACCCCCTCTTTAATGCCACCTGTGATGAAAACAGCGTTGGTCGTGTTGCCGCCGAACCCGGCAGGCATAATAGTGTCGATGGTATTGGTGCCGGAATGGTACCGGTAGCTGTACCGATCCAGGTTCGCCGCTTTGTAGTCGCTGACATAGAGAAAGCCGGTAAAGTCGGCGGCTTGCGCCAGCAATGGGAAGGAGAACAGACCGGTAAAAAGACCGGCGGCAAGAAGAGAACGCGAATACGACATTTTTTTTCCTTTGATCAATCCCGACAGAACTACTCGCGGCGGTGCGTAGTGTCTTATCGCCCGTTACGCTCAGGAATCTGTGCGCTACCACAATAGTAAACGGTTCCGGTGTGACCCTGCATCGAAAACCGGAACGCATTTACACATATAATAAGCGAAAAAGCTTCCCAGGGGCCTCTGCGAAATGGCAGACTTTGTGCTTTCAAACCGAAAATATCGTTCGCTGGGTTGGAAACCGGCTTCTTAGAGGAAACTTGTCTCGTCTTCGCACCTCTCCCAAAAGAAAATCCCCAGAAATCGCTCCTGTGGGGATTCACACATCGAGATTCTATTGCCGGTCATACCGGCGGAACTATTTGCGAAGACGGCGGCGGAGACGGGCACGCAGCATCCCACTGCCCGTTACGCCCAGGAGACTGAGAGCCATGACGATGCTGGATGGTTCCGGAGTGACCCCTGCGTCGTACGCCGGAACGAAGTTGGTGCCGAACTGAAGGTACTTCGGAGAGTTCATGCCGCCGAGTCCGAGATTGGTAGTGCCGTTTTCGATATGCCCGGCGATAAAGTTGGAAACCACCAGCGAGGTCCGGTCGAATTTGTAGATGCCGTCCGTGTAGTTGGTGTTGCCGGTGCGGCCGCTCGCACCGCCCAGAGCGGCGATATAGATGTTGCCGTCCGGCCCGATGTTGTTGCCGAAGGTGAAGTGCAGGGCGGTGGAAGAGGTCAGCGAGTGTGCGGCATCGAAGGTGGCGGTAGCGGTGGTAGTGCCGTTGGAGAGCGTGTAGTGATAGACCCCATCCGGCCCCCCTGCGCTGGCAGGAGCAGTATTGTTATGGACGTTCTGTTGAATGTAGAGTGAGCCGTCGGCGGCTACGGAGATACCGGTCGGCGATGTCAACCCACCGGTAGTTGTGATCAACTGTGTCTTGGTGCTCAGGTCGGAAGGCAATGCCCAGACACCCATGCTGGTGGAGACGGTGCTGCTGTAGGCGGCAGCGTAGATCGTGCCCGTCGTAGGATTGATCGCGATATCGTGAGCCCCGGTAAATGCCGTCGAGTTGACGATTTTACCGGTAGCCAGGTCGATCTTGTTGATAACGTTGCCGCCCTCTTCCGGAGCGTACATAAATTTGCCGTCCTTGGTGATGACGACATTGCCGATCCCGTTGAAAGTGTGCGCGGAATTGTCGGCATTCTTGACGTTGATCGTCCCGATGAGGTTGCCGTTGAGGTCATAGCGGGAGAGAGAGGCGCCACCGGTATTGACGACGATCATATCGTTGAGGGTGCCCTGGATTCCCTCTTTGATGTTGCCGGAAACAAAGATCGCGCTGGTCGTACTGCCTCCGGCTCCGGCAGGCGTAACGTTGCTGATGGTATTGGTGGCGGCCGTATACCGATAGCTATACCGTTCGAGCTGCTGCGCCCCATAGTCGGTCACGTAGAGAAAACCCGTGAAGTCTGCGGCCTGCGCAGGCGCCGAGAGAGAGAGCAAACCTGCCAACATACCGGACGCGAAAACAGAGATCAGTCTCGAATGCGAAAATAACATTCAGGCTCCCCTTCAACAGAAGGTTGGTGGTGTGGATCGCCACTGCGAACGCGGGATTAAGAGTGCACGATAACCGAACGGATTTTGCACGCCAGCCCGCTTGCCTGCAATACTGCGCGAATGGCGATGCGATGCGAATACATCATATATCACACATATGATGCGCCAACAAGCGGTCGGGCGTCCTCTGCGAAATGACAGATTTTGTGCTTCCGAGCAAAAATAGGTCGTTTAGGGGATGTAATCCGCCTCGTTTGCAGCGAACTTGCCTCTGCCTGCGCATCTCTTCCAACCAAAAATCCCACAGGATTCGCTCCTGTGGGATTCACGCGCCGATATTTTCTTGCCGACCATCCGGGCAGAACTACCTGCGACGACGAGC
>Ga0207705_10001469_pt1 | contig 18776 bp, 17 predicted proteins | sample KBSC13metaG_FD_184314 | JGI IMG/M metagenome (GOLD analysis project Ga0207705, IMG submission 184314) | Corn rhizosphere microbial communities from Kellogg Biological Station, Michigan, USA - KBS C1-3 metaG (SPAdes) (version 2) | ecosystem: Host-associated > Plants > Roots > Rhizosphere > Soil ... | reverse complement strand
ATCTGGCCAGCGATATGTGGCGTGCCGTCTACGGCCCTCTCGGCGATTGGGTCGCCAATGGTCCTGACCGAGCGCGCAAGTTCGGCATGTCGTCACGCGAGGGTTTCGAAGTCGAGTTCGGGTGGAATAGCGTGACGACGCTTCGTCCGGGCGCGATGCAGATCGACGTCGAATACGCGGAAGCATTTGAACAGGCTTACATCGCATCCCGTGACCGTCTGCCATTGATCAAACTGGCGCCTGGCCAGCCGGAGCCGCGTATCAACGTCGAGACAAGCCACCGGGCCGCGCTGATCCGTCGCGCGATGGAAGCGACGATCCTGGCCGACAGCCCTCTTTACGAGCGGTTGCCGATACCTGTGCGATACCGCGCCTCAGGAGCGATCGAAGCATGGAGACAACTGCGCGAAGATGCCGGCAAATCCGGCGAGTTTTTCTCGCAGCGGCTGACATCCGAGCCGCTCGGCGACCTGATGCATAACTTCCCCGAATATCTGCGAGCATGGGCGCGGGGAAATCTCTCTTGTATTGGCGACGACGACGACATGGGCCACGCACAGCGCAGCGTCATCATGCAGGCGTTCAGCGCGAGCCACGGCGCCCTGTACGAGCCGACGCCGGCATTGCATCGCCTGCTCGACGACGCGTACATTGCTGACGACGTGCCGGTCCACATGATTCGCTTACCTGTCGACGTACTGTGCATCGTTCCTGATCCTTCGTGGTCGGGCCGCAAGCGCGGTGTCGATGCGATTTTGCTGTTTCGTCGCCGGAAGGAGGTGGATGGTGAGGTGGCTGACGCACTCAGCATCCAAACCTGGGGACGTGTGGGCGTAGGCGAGGAACGACGTATCCGACTGCAACTACTGGAATTCCTGATCGCCGTGTGTTTCCCGCGACGGGCTGGAATCCGCGCCGTGCTTGAGCCTTGGCTCGAATTGTAGAAGCTCGATCTAAATCAATTCGGCGGCTTCGCGAATGCGCTGAGCAGTTACGGGCAGACCATTGCGTTCAAGCGCTTGGGCGAAATGTTCCGGGGACGCTTTTGGATTTCGCAACCGGGCTCGCATACCTTTGAACGCCGTCATAGTGGCGATATGGTCTAAATCCCATTGGTTGATGATGAAGCGGTCGGGATGAATGACTTCGATCCCATACTGGCTGACGACCTCGGCGGGGAAATCCCGCAGGTTGGCCGTCACGATGCAATCTGCATGACCCGCGATGGCCGCCGCCAAGACATGCTGGTCGTTAGGATCGGGGAGCTTCATATTTCCGACGAGCGGGGTCCACGCGTCTTCGTTCACCTCCCAATCTGGTACAGCCTCCCGCATGCCGTCTCGGCGCGTTTCGAGCCTTCCTTTTAGTGTCGGACGAAGTTCTTCGAGGTTAGTGATCCATTCCAGTTCGATGCGTTGAGTCCACTTCGCAGCGAAGAGCCCCGCAGTCGCCAAGCTCATGAGCGAATCGGCGACTGCAATCGGAAATAGAACGCACGCATCGAGCAGAGCCGTATAACGTACGTGACCGGCCATGTCAGTAATCCAGTCCCAGTTCTTGGGCGTTTGCCGCCAACTTGTCTAACGCAGCGTTTTGCTTTTCGCGCATTTGACGGGCGTACGCGATGAGATCCTCAAACGCGATCCGACGATGCGTTCCAACCATACGATGCTTAAGCCTGCCGGCCTCTATTTCCTTGATCACGAATGGGCGCGACACGTTAAGGAAGTTGGCTGCCTCGACCGTGGTGAATTCGCGGTCTGCTGGCACGAGGGTGATCTGCCGGCCCTCACTCATGGCACCGAGCAATTGCCCAATGAATTTCAGTGACGCCGGCGGGAGAGCAATGGACGGATGGTCTCCGGAATCAGTCGTCAGGGTAATTTGCGCCGCGCACGAATGATCCAAGGCTTCCATGATGCAGCGCTGTGCAACCCGGGCCATTTCAAGATCGTTCTCCGTCATCGGCGGTGGCGTCATCTCCCGAATCCGCTCTACGGTGCGCATATGTTCCTCTCTCCGAAGTAAATTAATGGGCGCTACGCTTACAACCGCGCGCACGCGGTTGTAAGCGTAGCGCCCATCTGCATTAAATGCAACAAGTGAAGTAAGTGAATGGTAGCACTGGGTCGCATTGTATAAACGGGGCCGTATCATCGGCTGGTGATTAGCGTATGAAGGGTCGCCGCCGCTGCTCGGATGTCGGGGGATCTGACATGGGCTTGCCGCCCGCATCACGGTAATCGGCCGTCCAGCTTGATCCAACCGAAGGGCTTGACCCGGTTGTAGGCTCACAACCGGCTTGGTTGAATCTATCGAACCGGCCTCACGCGTTCCCCGATGCGCGATCTGACGTAGTGCTCTGTCATGTTTCGGCTCTGGTGTCCGAGTAAGTTTTGCGAGTGCGAAAGGTCGCCAGTGTCGCTTGCTGCCTTTGCCCGAATATCGCGAAATTGGAACGAGACGCCTGCCAGCTTGCGCGCCTTGTCGAATCTCGATCTCAGTTCGAACGGGCTTACCGGCGTGCCGTCATCGTTCTGCAAAAGGTTGGCGCCCGTCATCTTCCGGGGCCGAGCGATGATGCGCTCGATGACCGCCTTCAACTCCCCCTCAACCGCAATTCTCAGGTGCTTCCCGGTCTTGTTTTGGACGATATGTATGTGATCGTCCCGAATATCCGCTCGCTTCACTTTCAGCACGTCGGCCGGGCGCTGTCCGGTCAGGTAGGCAACGTCCATCGCGTCTTGCAGCGTCGAATGGGCGACGGCATAGACGGCGCTGAACGCTTCGTCAGTCACGTATATGTCCCGCCCGCTCTCGCGGAACCCTTTGACGCCTGCGCATGGATTCGATGCGCTCGTGTAACCCCACTCTCGAGCCTTGTTGTAGATGTGACTCAGCAGCGCTTTCTCGCGGTTCGCACGCACCTTCGCGGTTTCCCCGCGAATGTCCAGATAGACGTGTGAATAGTTCTCCCCGTTTGAGCGCCTTGTTCGAGATGCTCTTGGCCGCCAACTCCGCGAGGGTGAAACGGTGCCCTAGCTCGTTCTCTAGTGCGACGGCTTCCAACGTCGCGGCGTTGCGGCGGTTTTGAGCAATGCGCCGCCGCACGGCGTCATCGCTTGCATACGGGTCCGATCGATAATGAACGTAGTGCAGCCGGATATTCGAGTGCTCCAGCTCGCGAGTGTGCAGCTTGCGAATTTGTCTCCGCCACCACAATTCGCAGCTCACGCGGGCTACTTGCTCGGCGGACTGATCGAATTCGGGTAGGGCGACGCCGTATGCCTTGCACGTTGCCTTTGCGACCGTCAACGCGTCGTGGCTCGCGAGGCCGATTGTGCGCAACTGGAAATCGTTGGCGATGCGTCGTGCCTTGTCGCAGATTTCCACGTCGGATGCATTCGGACGAACCGGCAAGGTGTCGGGCGCGTGCTCTTCGAGGAACGCCGTAGCGCTGCGCTCAGCCGCGGCTATATCGAACATGTACGGCGCATTCGCGCGCTGTGCGCTGTTGCGGCCGGCTTCTTCAGCCTTCCGGTATGCCCGCTTGTACCAGCGGAATGGCAGACGTTGGCGGGCCTTCTTCATGGCCGGCAATGTCGGCAAGGTGGCGTCAATCGCGTGCGCGTAGACCCACATCATCGCCCCCTTGCCATGCGGCGGGGTTTCAGCACGCGATAAATGCGTTCCAGTGCGGCATCGCCGATCGGCGTCACTCGGACGGGCGCCACGCTCAATGGCCGGCAGGCTAGCCGATTGCGGTAAGCGTCCGTTGTCACGCTGCACTGCACATGCTCGACTTCTTCCGAGCCGTCCTCTCGGTAGCCAAGTTCGAAGAAGGCGCTCATCTGCGACGCGCCCCCGCGGTCAGCAAGTCAACGATGATTGCGCCGGCACAGAAGTCCGGCGCGCACGTCTCAGTTGATCAGCGGTAATCGTCATGTTTGCCCCTTGTCGGATAAGACATCAAGTGTCGGTTTATGCAAATCTATCCCGTGGTTATCTATCCGTCAACTGTAGCCATATCCGACAGTCACGACGAAAAAAAAACCGGCGCATGCCGGTTTGTCTGTTCGCCGCGTCTGGCGATTTCAACCTTGGTCCTTTCCCTCGCGCGCTTTTCGCACGCGCTTCGCACGCTCATCGCTGACCAAGTCGGGGTTGATCTGAGCCACATGCTTTTTCACGAGCTCTGTGTCGATCGGGGCGTCCGGGTCTGTAACTTGGGACGCCATGACGTTCAGGACGCCCGCCACGAGCTCAATCTGCTCCATCGCTTCACGCACTTTCTCGGCCGGATACCTCGACGAGACGAGACTAAGCAGCAGCTTGAAGAACGCGTCGCGCTCATCCGGCGGTAGCATCAGAAGAAGCTGCCCAGCCTTCATGACTTGCAGATTCTCTGATCCAGAGCCGAACACTTCTTCGAGCGGTGTTTTTGGAGATTCCGGGTTATCTCGGCCCGTGAGCAGCTTGTTTGGCGTTATGCCTAGTGCCTCGCACAGCTTACGGATTTCGTTCGCGCCGGGCTTGTAGCGCCCCGCTTCGTAGTCGTGAAGCGCTGTCCTGGCTATGCCCGTCGCAGTGTGGAGTTGGCTTACCGAAAGTCCGCGCGCCTCGCGGCTTGCCTTTAACTGGATGGCGATGACATCAAGCGGCGGAGCTTCGCCGGTTGTCGCACTGTTGCCTTGTTCGATCTCGGCCTCGGCGTTCGCTTTGTGTGACCCTTTCGCCCTCACCATGCTTCGAGACTCCTATAACGACCGGCTGCTCAGATGTCGCTACCTGTTCGGACGGCTGTTGCGTTCTGATTTTTGTAGAGCATGCGTTCCGAATGTAGAAGTGAAAAAGGGCTCCGATTGCTCGGAACCCTTCTGAATTCTTGGTGGGGCGTGAGTGACTCGAACACTCGACCGACGGATTAAGAGTCCGCTGCTCTACCAACTGAGCTAACGCCCCAATAGACTGCGAATTATGCAGTACTTTTTTGAGCTTGCCTAGCCCCCTTCATCGTTTTCCCAAAAATTCGCCGCGCCCCGCCGCCCGTAAGGTTGTGCCCCGTTCCTGGCTGGGTTTTTCCCGTGCCGGTATGATTGCGCGACTGCACCGCAGTCTCGCGCGCCGCCCGATGCCGCCGCGCGGCGCACGGCCGAAACAAGTACGACCCGCGCCCACTGCAGCCGCCACGCGAAGCCTCGCACCGGATTGAACCGCCGAAGCCCCATGCTGGCCGACAGGAGAGAACAATGACCGAAACCGCCGTCCTCGACTTGCTCGATCGCGTCCTCGCTCCATGGGTGCGTTCGCTCGCGCTCCAGCCGGTGTCTGTCTCCGACGACAGCGCGACCCTGCGCCTTCCGTTTTCGGGCGAATTCCGTCATTCGGGCGGTGTCATTTGCGGTCAAGCCTTCATGGCGGCAGCCGATACGGCTATGATCGTCGCCATCTCGGCCGCGCTCGGCGAGTTCCGCCCCATGACCACGGTCTCGCTCAACATCAGCTTCATGCGCGCCGTTCGCAAAGGCGACGTGCTCGTCACGGCGCGCGTGTTGCGCATGGGACGCAATCTGGTCTTCGGCGAAATCGAACTCCTCGACGACGAAGGCAAAATGGCCGTCCACGCGACCACCACCTACACGCTGATCAACTGACCGAGCGCTGTCCCCGCACGGCGAACCCCGATAAAGGAATCCGTTATGTTCGATCAGGTCGTGTTCGCCGGCGGCGGCAACCGTTGCTGGTGGCAGGCCGGCTTCTGGGATGTCGTCCAACCGGAACTCGCACTCGCGCCGCGCGTCATCACCGCCATTTCGGCCGGCGCGGCCACGGCCTGCATGTTGTACACCCGAGGCGACTCGCAATGGGTCATGCGCTATTACGAAGACGTCCTGCGCAACAACAAGAAAAACGTCTATTGGGGCAATCTTTGGCGGCGCGGTACGGCCGTATTCCCCCACTACGAGATCTATCGGCGCGCACTGCTCGACATCTACAGCGAACCGTTCGCCAAGCTCGCAAGCGCGCCGGAAATCCGCATCGGCGTTTCGCGTGTGCCGCGCTGGCTCGGCCCACGCTCGTCGGTCGCGGCCGGCCTCATCGCCTACAACATCGATAAGCACGTGCGCAAAGTGCTGCACCCCAGCCTCGGACGCACGCTCGGCTTCCGCTCGGAGTTCGTGCGCGCCCAAGACTGCGTCATCGTCGACGAGCTCGCCGATCTGATCTTGCAATCTTCGTGTACGCCGCCGTTCACGCCTGTCCTGCGACGCAACGGGCGCCCCGTGCTCGACGGCGGCATGGTGGACAACGTGCCGGTCGGCGCACTAGACGAAACCCCGGGCCGCGTGTTGGTCCTGGTGACGCGCTGCTACCCGCGTCCCCAGACCTTCGTGATCTCGCATGGCATGCAACAACGTCTCTATGTGCAGCCGTCGCGCAAAGTGCCGATCTCAAGCTGGGACTATACGCAGCCGGCGCTGATGCGCCCCGCCTACGAACTCGGCCGCGCCGACGGCGAAACATTCCTCGAGCGGCTACCCCAACGCTCGACATTGGCCGCCGATCGCGCATAGATAGCGCGCCCGCATCGCAGGATCGCCACAATCGTGCACGGACGGCTCTAGCCGAAGCGCCCGCGCCCGCTAGAGCCCTCAGCGTCGCCGCACGACGCTCAACGCCTCAGGGTTCGCGACACTCGTGGTGTCGCCTTCGTCGAACGCGAGAATATTCTTGAACGCCGCGCTGAAGTAGAGCTCGTAGCTTTCGCGCTCAACGTAGCCAATATGCGGCGTGCAGATCACATTCTCCATGCGCAGCAACCCATAGCCCTGCAGAATGGGCTCGCTCTCATAGACGTCGATGGCAACCATGCCCGGCCGATTGTGCGACAGCGCATTGACGAGCGCGTTGTCCTCCAGCAACTCGGCACGGCTCGTATTGACGAACAGCGCCGTCGGCTTCATGCGCAGCAAATCGGCCTGCGTCACGATGCCGCGCGTGTCGTCGTGCAAGCGCAAGTGCACCGTCAAGACGTCGCTCTCTTCGAACAGCGCTTCACGGCTCGCCGCGACCTCGTAACCGTCGGCCTTCGCCGCCTCGAGCGAATGCTCGCGCCCCCAAATCAAAACGCGCATGCCAAACGCTTTGCCGTAGCCGGCGACGAGTTGTCCGACTTTGCCGTAGCCCCAAATACCAAGTGTATGTCCGCGCAACACGGTGCCGAGGCCGAAGTTCGGCGGCAACGCCGATGTCTTGAGCCCCGATTGCTGCCACGCACCCTGCTTCAAGTTCGCGACGTACTGCGGGATGCGGCGCTGCGCGGCCATGATGAGCGCCCACGTGAGTTCGGCGGGCGCGATCGGCGAGCCGGCGCCTTCGAGCACGGCAATGCCGCGTTCCGTACACGCGGCCAAATCGATGTGGTTCGACGCCTTACCCGTCTGGCTGATCATGCGCAGATGCGGGAGCTTATCGAGCAACTGCGACGTGACGCGCGTGCGTTCCCGGATCAGGACCAAGGCATCGACTTCCGCGAGTCGGCTGGCCAACTGACCGAGGCCGCGCACGGTGTTATTGAACACTTTGACGTCATGGCCGGTCAGTAGCTGGAAGCAATCGAGTTTGCGGACGGCGTCCTGGTAGTCGTCGAGAATGGCAATCTTCATAAGCGAGGGAGGTGAGTGTTGCAGTGCACGATGTACGGGATAGACGGAGTGATATGCTTCTCGGTTCCAACCCTGTCACAGGAACCCAAGCTGGCATGAGCGATGCAACGAGGCTCGTCACGATGCTCACGGCTTTCACTAGGCAGGACCGCTTCTTTTTAACAGCTTGTCGCGCTCGCGCGCAAGCCGCGAATGATGTGCGCGCACCGTTCGGTGTAAGCGCTGCCCGTCGTTCGCGTGCTCGGCGGCAAGCTTTCCCGCTCCTGACGCACCCGTTCATGCGCGCACCGTACGCGCATGAATACGCCTCTCGCATGCAGCGTCAGCGAGCCACGCCCGTTTCCTTCTTAACGATCACAAAACGGAGACTGCTCGATGAACCATTCCGCCTTTGGAGGCGTCAACACACTTGAAGTGCCCGCTTACGTCAAACATCGCAAGCTGATTGACTGGGTCCAGCGCATCGCCGCCCTGACGAAGCCCGAGCGCGTCGTCTGGTGCGACGGCTCGCAGGAGGAATACGATCGTCTGTCCGATCAGATGGTCAAGGCCGGCACGCTCAAGCGCCTGAATGCCGAGAAGCGCCCGAACTCGTACCTCGCATGCTCCGATCCGTCAGACGTCGCGCGCGTCGAGGATCGAACCTTCATTTGTTCAGAGCACCGCGACGACGCCGGGCCGACGAACAATTGGATGGAGCCGTCCGAGATGCGGGCTACACTCGACGGTCTTTTCGACGGGGCCATGCGTGGTCGCACGCTCTACGTCGTGCCGTTCTCGATGGGACCGATCGGCTCGCCGATCGCGCACATCGGCATCGAGCTCACCGATAGCCCGTACGTCGTCGTCAACATGCGGATCATGACGCGCATGGGGCGTGCCGTGTACGACGTGCTCGGCGAGGACGGCGAGTTCGTGCCCTGCGTGCATTCGGTCGGGGCGCCGCTCGAGGCGGGCCAAGCCGATGTCCCTTGGCCTTGCAATCCGACCAAGTACATCGTGCATTTCCCCGAAGCGCGCGAGATATGGAGCTTCGGCTCGGGGTATGGCGGCAACGCGCTGCTCGGTAAGAAATGCTTTGCGCTGCGAATTGCATCGACGATGGGCCGCCGCGAAGGCTGGCTCGCCGAGCATATGCTGATTCTCACCGTTACCTCGAACGAAGGGCGCAAATATCGCGTGGCCGCGGCATTCCCGTCGGCGTGCGGCAAGACGAACTTCGCGATGCTGATCCCGCCGCGCGCGATGGACGGCTGGTCGATCTCGACGATCGGCGACGACATCGCTTGGATCAAGCCCGGCAAGGATGGGCGCCTCTATGCCATCAACCCCGAAGCCGGGTACTTCGGCGTTGCGCCCGGAACGAGCGAGAAGACCAACTACAACGCCATGGCGACGCTCAAGCGCAACGTGATCTTCACGAACGTTGCGCTGACGGACGATGGCGATGTTTGGTGGGAAGGCATGACCGATACGCCGCCCGCGCATCTGATCGATTGGCAAGGTAACGATTGGACGCCCGAGATCGGCAAGGAAACGGGCCGCAAAGCTGCGCACCCGAACGCTCGCTTCACGGCGCCCGCGTCGCAGTGCCCTTCGGTCGATCCCGATTGGGAAAATCCGGCGGGTGTGCCGATCGACGCCTTCATTTTTGGCGGCCGGCGCTCGGGCACCGTGCCGCTCGTGACCGAGGCGCGCAACTGGGTCGAAGGCGTCTACATGGCAGCGACGATGGGCTCGGAAACGACAGCTGCCGCAGCGGGCAAGCAAGGCGTCGTGCGGCGCGATCCGTTCGCGATGCTGCCGTTCTGCGGTTACCACATGGGTGATTATTTCGACCACTGGCTCAGCGTCGGCGAGCGGCTCGACACGCTCGGGGCCAAGCTGCCCAAGATCTTCTGCGTCAATTGGTTCCGCAAAGGGCCCGACGGAAAATTCGTCTGGCCGGGCTTCGGCGAGAACATGCGTGTACTGCGTTGGATGATCGGGCGCATCGAGGGGCAGGCGGACGGCGTCGCGCATGCCTTCGGCGTATCGCCTCGCTACGAGGATATCGACTGGAACGGGCTCGAGTTCACGCGCGAGCAATTCGAGCAGGTCATTTCCGTCGACGATGCCGATTGGCGCAGCGAGCTTGCGCTGCATGGCGAGTTCTTCGATTCGCTGCGGCAGCGGTTGCCTGCTGCGCTCACGCAGACTAGGGCAGACATCGCAGGTCGTCTCGCGGCCGCTTGACGGCTATTCGACCGTTCCACGGCCGATTATGGCTAATCGGTTCGTGAAAATGCAGTGGCCCGGCGCCGAGCGCGCCGAGTTTGGGCTTCGTGCCCCACTCTGGGCAATAGGCGCACTGCGCCTGCGCCTCCAAGCCGCCGTCGTTCGGGCGGCTTTTTTTATGCGCGAACGACACCCCATCCCATTGCACCTTCCGCCGCCCCGCCCTGCGTCCATCGCTTGTTTCTTGCTACAGAATAAAAATTCGCGTGTTGCGCAACTCTGCGCCGGTTCCAAAGTCGTAGGACAATCACGGATTGGCTCGGGAATTTTTTTCTGAGTATCAACAAGCGGCAGGAGTCGTCAATGGATCATTTGCAGTCAATGCGTGTGTTCGTAAAAGTGGCGGATCTTGGCAGTTTCGCCCGTGCAGCCAGCGCGATGGACATCTCCAACGCCGTGGCCACGCGCCACGTTGCCGACCTCGAAGGCCGGCTCGGCACGCGCCTGCTCAATCGCACCACGCGCAGCCTCTCGCTGACCGAATCGGGCCAGGTCTATCTCGAACGCGCCCGCCAAATTCTCGATGAGCTCGAGGACGTCGAGCAGATGGTCGTCGCGCGCAATCACGAGCCGGTCGGAACGCTGCGGATCGTCGCCCCGGTCGTCTTCGGCTTGCACAACCTCGCCCCGGTGCTGCAGACCTATACGCAGCGTTATCCGAAAGTCGTGCCGGATCTGACGCTCGTCGATCGCAGCGTCGATCTCGTGGAAGAAGGGTTCGACGTCGGAATCGTCATTGCGCAAAAAGTGCGCAGCGCCAGCATCGTGACGCGGCGTCTGACGACAGGTTGCATGATCGTCTGCGCGACGCCCGCCTATCTGGAAAAACACGGCACGCCCAAGCGGCCCGAGGAACTGCTCGAGCATGCGTGCCTGAGCTTGCCTACCGAATATTGGGGCGACGAGCGCGTCTTTACGGGACCGGAGGGCGAAGTGCGCGTGCGGCCGTCCAACGTCATCATCGCGAACAACACCGAGATGCTGCGTCAGTTCGCGCTGCTCGACATGGGCATTGCGATCTTGCCGAGCTACTTGATCGGCGGCGATGCGACACGCGGCAATCTCGTGCGCGTCCTGTCCGATTTCCGGCTGCCGCAAGTCGAGATCAACATCGGTTATCCGAGCCGTCGTCATCTACCGGCGAAGGTGCGCACGTTTATCGATCATCTTGTCGAGCACTTTGGCCAAACGCCAAATGGCACGCTGGGCGAGTTGTGGCTCAAGGACGTCTCGGCGCCCGCCCATGCCAACGCCTCGCCGCAGTTCGAGCCTGCCGAAGCCGGCGACGACGAGGTATTCGAAGTGGAAACCGAGGCGTTCGACGGCCGGCGCGACGGCACCCTCCGGAAAATGGCGCGCCAGCCGCGGGTGCGCGTGAGTACCCCGTCGCCGCTGTAACCGACGATGGGGCGGCCTCGGCTTGCTTCGGCTAAGTCGAGGCGGCACGCGCTGGGTACCGCTGAAATGCAAAGCGAGCGCACGAAAGGTGCGCTCGCTTGATGTCGTCAACCGTCCAGCCTTGCGCCGGTTAGGCGTTGACCTTTCTGGAGGTCGCTCGCTTGGCCGGGGTTTTAGCTGCGGCGGTCTTGGCGGCTGGTTTTGCAGCCGTCTTCGCCGTGGTTTTTGTTGCCGCCTTCTTGGCGGTAGCCGGCGCGGCTGCCTCGTCGGTCCCGTTCGATTCCGCGCCCGCCGCAGCGGTGCGTGCCGCTGCTGCCTTCGCGGCCGTCTTCGCCGAGGGCTCTTTCTTTTCGAATTCGAAGCCGATCTTGCCGTCGCTTTGCTTGACGAGATAAGCCTTGAAGTTACGGCCCGTGCGCGAGGACTTGAAGCCCGTCAGCAAATCGGTTCTGCCTTCGCCGAGCAGCTTGGCCATCTGCTCGCGCGCGATCTCCTGCTGCAAGATCACTTTGCCCGAGCGGAAGTCGCAGGTTTTCGGGTTCGCCACGGAGTTCTCGCACACATAGCTCATGCCGTGCTCGAACACGCGCGCACGACACTTCGGGCACGTGCCGACGCTTTCCTGTCCGGAGAAATCGGGGGCTTCGCCGTCCTCGCCGCCGGAGTCCTGACCGAAGTCGAACTCAAGCTTGTAGTTCTTCGTTTCGTCGTCGAATGCGAGCTTGAGGATCGCGGAGAACGGGCGCCCCATCTTGCTGCGAAAACCGGACAGTGGGCCGATTTGCTTCTCTTTGAGTAGGGTTTCGGCTTCCTCGACTTCGAACTGGCGGCTGCCGGGGATCTTCGAAATCGAGAACTCGCACTGCGTGCAGGCGAAGCGCCGATAGTTCTCTTTGACCTGGCCGCCGCAATTCGGGCACGGCGTGCTCAGCGTCGCGTAGTCGCCGGGGATCGTATCGGAGTCGTACTCCTTCGCGCGCTTGACGATCGTCTGCGTCATGCGAGCAATTTCCTGCATGAACGCGTCGCGCGGGAGCTTGCCTCGTTCCATCTGCGACAGCTTGTATTCCCATTCGCCCGTCAACTCGGGCGCCGTCAGTTCCTTGACGCCGAGCCCACGCAAGAGCGTCATCAACTGGAACGCCTTCGCAGTCGGAATCAGCTCGCGGCCTTCGCGCACGAGGTATTTCTCGCCGAGCAGTCCTTCGATGATGGCGGCCCGCGTGGCCGGCGTGCCTAGACCCTTGGCGGCCATGGCCTCGCGCAGATCGTCGTCCTCGACGAGCTTGCCCGCGCCTTCCATCGCCGAGAGCAAGGTCGCTTCGTTGTAGCGCGCGGGCGGCTTGGTGGTCAGGCCGTGAGCGGCGATTTCGTCGGTCTTGACCTTTTCGTTCTTCTGCACGGGCACGAGGTTGGCATCTTCGCCGCTCGTCTCGCGGCCGTAGATCTGCAACCAGCCCGGCTCGACCAGCACTTTGCCCTCGGTTTTGAAGTGATGCCCGACGACTTCGGTGATGCGCGTCGTGATCCGATACTCGGCCGCGGGGAAGAACACGGCGAGAAAGCGTTTGACGACGAGGTCGTACAGCTTCTGCTCCGGCTCGGACAGCGCTTTGGGCGCCAGCAGCGTCGGGATGATGGCGAAGTGATCGGTGATCTTCGAATTGTCGAAGATGCGCTTGTTCGGCTTCACCCAACCCTTATCGAGCGCTTGCTTCGCGAACGGCAGGTAGTTGTTGCTCTCCTTGAGCATCTCGAGCGTGCTGTTGACCGTGTCGATATAGTCCTCGGGCAGCGCGCGCGCGTCGGTACGCGGATAGGTCAGGACTTTGTGCTTCTCGTAGAGCGCCTGGGCGAGCCCGAGCGTGTTCTTGGCGGAGAAGCCGAAGCGGCCGTTCGCCTCGCGTTGCAAGCTCGTCAGATCGAACAGTGCCGGCGACAATTGGGTCGAGGGCTTGGACTCTTCCGAGACCGTCCCGATTTGCTCGCGGCAGGCAGCGACCACCGTTTCCGCGGCGGCGATGCTCCAGAGCCGCGAGTCGCGCTTCTCCGGGTCGAACTCGTCGCGCTTGAATTTCGTATCGAACCAACGGCCTTCGTAGAAGCCGCCCGCGCAGACGAATTGCGCCCGCACTTCCCAGTAATCGCGCGGCACGAAGCGGCGGATTTTTTCCTCGCGCTCCACGACGATCGACAGGGTTGGCGTTTGCACGCGCCCGACCGTCGTCAAAAAGAAGCCGCCGCCCTTGCTGTTGAAGGCGGTCATGGCGCGCGTGCCGTTGATGCCGACGAGCCAGTCCGCTTCCGAGCGGCAACGCGCGGCGTCGGCGAGCGGTTGCATCTCGGCGTCGCTGCGCAAATGCGCGAAGCCGTCGCGGATCGCGGCCGGCGTCATGGACTGCAGCCAAAGGCGTTGGACCGGCTTCTTCACGCTCGCGTGCTGGGCGATGAGCCGGAAGATCAGCTCGCCTTCGCGCCCCGCGTCGCATGCGTTGATAAGGCGCTCGACGTCCTTTCGCTTGATCAGCTTGGTCAGCACCCGCAACCGCGACTCGCTCTTGGCGATCGGGTTGAGGTCGAAGTGAGGCGGAATGACGGGCAGGTGCGCGAAGCTCCATTTCCCCCGCTTGACTTCATATTCTTCAGGCGCGGCGATCTCGAGCAGATGGCCGACCGCCGACGAGAGCACGTAGTCGTCGCTCTCATAGTATTCGTCATGTTTGGTGAAGCCGCCGAGTGCGCGCGCGATGTCGTTCGCGACCGAGGGCTTCTCCGCAATGATCAGTGCTTTGGACATGACTGGATTAATGTAGTGACCGGGGTCCGATCCCGGAAGGTGTTTCCTTTAACGACCGCTTTATAGCACACGGCGCGACAGCGGCGCCCGGTTCGCCCAAAAAGCACGGGGCCGGCGGCGAGCCGCCAAAGCCTACCGCGACGCCGAAACGCATGGCGTGCAAACTTCGCCGACGGCGGGCGGGCGTGCTCAGCGTGCACGGATCGTGCCGCATCGCGGCGGACCGCTCCTCGGACCCACTGAGTGAAAGGAAATGGGGTCAGGCGAGTGCAAGCGCTGGCCTGACCTTGGGTGCCCCGACCGCACCGGGCAATGCCGTCAGATCCGACAGGAGCCGTTCGGCAATGGCTCGGTGCGGTAGGACGGTGCCGAAAAAACGCGCGGTGATGCCATCTTCGATTAATAGGGTCGGAAAATTTTCCACGTCGAGGTCGTCGAAACGATCGGCGTGCGTTTCGATGTCAAGCCAGACAAAACACATGTCGGGATGCGCGTCGGCAAGCCCGTCGAAGGTGTCGCGGTACTCGCGGCAAGTGCCGCACCACTGTGCGCACAAGCAAGCGACGAGCAGCGTACTCGGGTTGGCTACGCGCTCGGCGATCCGGTCTGGGTCGGTGTCGAGGTTCAGCGCGGGCATGAATGCGTTCCTTCTTTCTATTGCCGGTAGCGATTGGGGGACTGTAGCACGGCCCATTCGCCCGTCGCTTTGGCTCAACGACGCTCGTGCCGGACATAACGGCCGCCCGGCAGGACTGTGAGGTGTCCGCGCAGCTCCAGCTCGAGCAACGCGCCTTGCAGCGCCGCGCTGCTCATTTCGGTACGGGCCGCTAAGATTTCAAGAGCGGCCGGCGCGTGGCCGAGCGCGTCGAGTAAGCGGGCCGCATTGACGGAAAACGCCGGGGGCGGGCTGGGCTCGGGCTCGCCCGCGAACAGCGGGAGTGCGCCGAGCGGCGCGCATGAGCGCACCCCGATCGCGGCAGGCCGCGCGTCCCGTGGCGGCTCCTCGGCAACAGACAGGCGCCGTTTCGCGATGGCCGGCGAGGCGGCTGTCGGCACCGGGGCGCTCGAGGCCCGGGCGTGCTTGCGGGCGTGCTCGGCCGGCGGCCGCCGTGCCAGGCCCCATTCCTCGAGGATGTCCAAAGGGGTCTCGGTAAGCTTCGCACCATCCTTGATCAAATGGTGACAACCGCGCGCCAGCGGCGCATGGATCGACCCCGGAATCGCAAACACGTCCCGCCCCATTTCGTTGGCGAGCCGCGCGGTGATCAGCGAGCCGGAACGCTGGGCCGCCTCGACGACGAGCACGCCCTTGACCATGCCGGCGATCAGGCGATTGCGTTGCGGAAAGTGAGCGGGCTTGGCCGGCGTGCCGAGCGGCCATTCCGACACGATGGCACCACGCGCCGCGATATCGTCGGCGAGCACACGGTGCTGGGCCGGATAGGCGAGATCGGCCCCCGTGCCGATCACCGCTACCGTCCCGCTGCCGCTTTCCAGCGCACCGCGATGAGCGGCCGCGTCGATACCCAGCGCCAACCCCGAAACGATGACGAGCCCGGCACCGGCGAGTTCGCGCGCGAAATGTCCGGCGTCCTCGATGCCTTGCGGCGTTGCGGTGCGGCTGCCGACGATCGCCACGCTCGGTGCGTGCAGCCATTGGAGCTCGCCGCGGACATAAAGCAGCGGCGGCGGATCGTGCAGGTTCAGCAGCGCGCCCGGGTAGGCGGGGTCATCGAGCGCGACGAGCGCATGCCCGGGCAGTGCGCACCAGGCGGACGTGCGCTCGGCCTCGTCGCCCGTGTCGGTTCGCGCCGCCGTAGCGACGGCGCGCGCGGCCTTTTCGCCAACGGCCTCGGCCAGCACGCGGTACGTTTGGGCGAGGACGGCTTGCGGATCGCCGAATGCGGACAGCAGGGCACGCAGTGCCGCAGCCGGCAACGCGTGTGCTGCGCTGAGCGCAAGCCATGCCTGAAGGCGCGCCGGCGTCATCGGCTGTGCGGTCATCGATACCGGCCTTCGCGTAGCGGCCTGCGCGCTCGCGAGTGCCGTGATAAAATTTTCACCATCCGAAATACCTCCAACGTAGCTGATGCGTGGGTTCGCGATCGTTGCGAGCGGCGCGAAGGTGCGCGCGGTTCGGCGTATCTTCCGTGTCCGGCGGTGGCTGCACCAGCCGGCCAAACGGCCTACGGCAATCCTGCAAACTCGATCACGCGCGTCGCGGCTGCGTCGCAACGACTTTTGACACCATGGCTTTACTGAGCATCCTCAATTACCCCGATAAGCGCCTGCATAAGGTCGCGAAACCGGTCGAGAAGGTCGACGAGCGGATCCGCAAGCTCGTCGCCGATATGGCCGAAACCATGTACGCCGCGCCGGGCGTGGGCTTGGCCGCCACCCAGGTCGACGTGCACGAGCGTGTCATCGTGATCGATGTCTCGGAAACGCACGACCAGTTGCACGCATTCATCAACCCCGAGATCGTTTGGTCCAGCGACGAGCGCAGGATCAACGAAGAAGGGTGCCTGTCGGTGCCGGGCATCTACGACAGCGTCGAGCGCGCCGAACGTGTGCGCGTGCGTGCGCTCAACGAAAAGGGCGAGCCGTTCGAGCTCGATTGCGAGGGCCTGCTGGCCGTCTGCATCCAGCACGAGATGGATCATTTGATGGGGCGTGTATTCGTCGAATATCTGTCGCCGCTCAAGCAGACGCGCATCAAGACGAAGATGAAAAAGCTCGCGCACGCCATGTGACGCGCCCCTATCGCCGCCGTTTCAACCTGATCCGATGACTCATACGCTGCGCGTGGTCTTTGCGGGCACCCCCGAGTTCGCCGCCGCCGCGCTCGCCGCCATTCATGAAGCCGGCTTTGCCGTGCCGCTCGTGCTGACGCAGCCGGACCGCCCCGCGGGGCGCGGCATGAAGCTGCAGGCCAGCGCCGTCAAACGCTACGCGGTCGAGCACGGGCTGCCCGTCGCGCAGCCGCCGTCGTTACGCCGTGGAGGCAAGTTTCCGGCCGAAGCTGCTGCGGCCATCGATCGACTGCGCGCCACGCCACACGATGTGATGGTCGTGGCGGCGTACGGCTTGCTGTTGCCGCAGGAGGTGCTCGACATCCCGCCGCACGGGTGCATCAACATTCATGCATCGCTGTTGCCGCGCTGGCGCGGTGCCGCGCCGATTCATCGAGCGCTCGAAGCCGGCGACGCGCAAACGGGCATCACGCTGATGCGGATGGACGCGGGGCTCGATACCGGTGCGATGATCGACGTGGGGCGCACCCCGATCGATCCGCTCGATACAACGGCCACGCTACACGACAAGCTTGCCGCGCAAGGGGCTCGACTGATCGTCGCTGCGCTTGCGACGCTCGAACGCAACGGCGTGTTGTCCTCGACGCCCCAGCCTGCCGACGGTGTGACGTATGCGGAAAAGATCGCCAAGCACGAGGCCGCGCTCGATTGGCGCCGGCCCGCCGCTGCGCTGGCGCGCCAGGTGCGTGCGTTCGATCCGTTTCCAGGCGGGGTCGCGACGCTCGAGGACGGCACGACGCTGAAGGTCTGGTCCGCCGAGCCCGTTTCGGCCCCCTGCGATAATGCGAACGCTGAACCAGGCACCCTCGTCGAGGTATCACCGGAGGGCGTGGCGGTAGCCTGCGGCGACGGTGCGCTGCGGCTTACGCAACTGCAAAAGCCGGGCGGTAAACGCTTGCCCGCACGCGAATTCTTGGCCGGCGCAGCCCTCGCACGCGGTCAGCGTTTGCTACTGCCCGACACGCGCTAGGCGCAGGTTGCCGAGCCCGACGGGCGAGTGCACGAACCCCGTTCGTTGTGCGACGATGGCGGGTGCAAACGTCAAGTCCCATAGCACTGAACGTAAGAAGCAAGAAGCAAAAAGGAGGTATTCGCGCATGTTCGGCATCGTTCATTTTCCGTTTTTCGTCGCTGCGGTTTTTCTGCTCAACGTCACGCCGGGGCCTGACACGGCCTACATCGTCGGACGCAGCGTCGCACAGGGTCGCGGCGCCGGCATGATGTCGGCGCTCGGCATCTGCACGGGCTGCTGCGTGCATACGATCGCTTGCGCGTTCGGCTTGACCGCGTTGCTTGCCGCATCGGCCACGGCTTTCACCGTCATCAAGTTCGCCGGGGCCATCTACCTCATCTATCTGGGCGTGCGCCTCGCATTCACGCCGCAAGCCAAGTCGCAAGCGGCTACGGCCACATCGAATGCCGGCCCCGCACAGGCCGCCAAGCCGCTTAAGCAGCTCTTTTTGCAGGGCTTTTGGACGAACGTGCTCAATCCGAAAGTCGTGCTGTTCTTCGTATCCTTCTTTCCGCAGTTCGTATCGGGCGAGAGCGGGCACAAGACGCTGGCGTTTCTGGCGCTCGGCGGCGTGTTCGTCGCGATGAGCGTCGTGTGGTGCTCGTTCGTCGTCTGGATCGCGAGCAGTGTGACGCGGCGCTTGGGCGGCAAGCCCGGCGTGAAGAAGTGGCTCGACCGCGTGGTCGGCAGCGCGTTCGTCGGTCTTGGGCTCAAACTTGCGACGACGCGGTAGCGGAAACTTTCGTTTTTGTAGCGGACTCAAACGCATATCTGACGAATAGCTTACAATCGAGGCGATGCGTCAGGCGCGG
>Ga0207705_10001468_pt1 | contig 18793 bp, 14 predicted proteins | sample KBSC13metaG_FD_184314 | JGI IMG/M metagenome (GOLD analysis project Ga0207705, IMG submission 184314) | Corn rhizosphere microbial communities from Kellogg Biological Station, Michigan, USA - KBS C1-3 metaG (SPAdes) (version 2) | ecosystem: Host-associated > Plants > Roots > Rhizosphere > Soil ... | reverse complement strand
GGCCGGCGTCGCACCGGCTTCGTGCAGCGCCTCTTCAATCGCCCGCACGCACTCGGCCAGGTCGGGGGCAATCTGTACCCGGTGGTACGCGTCGCACGTGCTCCCGTAGCCGGCGATCTCGGCCAAGGGCGTCGCGCCGCGCGCGAGGGCGTGGTCGAGCGATTCGACGACAAACATCCACGCGCCTTCGCCGAGGATGAAGCCGTCGCGGTCGCGGTTGAACGGGCGCGATGCCTCGGCCGGGTCGTTGTGCGTGCGTGTGCTGACGACGCCCATCATTTCGAAGCCATGCAGGATGCCCGGCGCGATCGTCGCGTCGGCCCCGCCGGTCAGCATCACGTCGACTTTTCCGCTGCGAATCAGCATGACGGCGTGGCCGATGGCGTCAGTGCTGCTGGCGCAGCCGGTGCTGACGACGTGCGATGGACCCCGGATTTTCAGCTGAATCGAAAGCTCGCTCGACAGGTTACCGTGCGTGCCGGCCGTGATGGCGTAGGGGCTTCGCTTCCCGCCGGAAAACAGCCGGCGGTACTGCTCTTCGACGAATTCCAGCCCCCCACCGCCGCTGCCGAGGCTCACGCCGATGCGGCGGCGGGCGGCGACATCGTCTTCTGCGGGTTGAAGCCCCGCTTGCGCCATCGCCTCCCCTGCCGCAGCGATGGCGAACGGAATCATCCGCGGGACGCGCCGCAGATCGGTGGCGTCCATGTGCTGCAGCGGATCGAAATCGGTCACGATGCCGGCGTAGCGCGTCTTGATCGTGCTGGTATCGAAATGCTCGATGCGTTTCACGCCGCTGATCCCGCGGCGACTGTTTTCATCGAAGGCCGCCCGCCCGACGCCGTTGGGGGAGACGACGCCGATGCCGGTGATCACGATCTTGCTGCTCTGGGGCACACCCATGCTAGGCCGGCTGGCGGGTGACGGTGAGGACGCCGTCGATTTCCTTCACCCGCCCCACCACCGGCACGCGGTTCAGGCCGGCGGCGAACTCGAAATCGGTCGCCAGGTTCGCCCGGATCAGGTGATGGCCGCTGGCGCCCTTGGCGAACGCGCCGGCCAGGTCGTCCTTTGCAGCATTCCACGCTGACTGCGCCATCAGAGCGCTGTCGTTGGCAAGCTCGGCGTCTTCGAGAAAGGACATCACCGCACCGCATCCGACGAGGTCGTCGAACGCCGGCTGACCATCCGTGCCGGAGCAGAGGAGCGTGACGTTCAGTGGCTGACTCGACACTATGCGGGCGACCGCGGCCGCGCTGACGAGTGCGCCGGTGTAGAGGGCCGCTGCACTCTTGGCGGCGACAAGGGCCTTGGTGCCGTTCGTCGTGGACATGAAGATCGTCCGCCCGCCGCAGCGGTCGAAGGTGAAGTCGCCGGGGCTGTTGCCGACGTCGAACCCTTCCGGCGGCAGCGTGTGCACCTCGCCGGCCAGCAGTTTTGGGGTGCCGTCAAATGCGGCGTGCGCGCTGCGGGCGGCGTCGATCGACCCGAACACGCGGATGGCGGCGGCCCCGCTCGACAGCGCTGCGGCCATGGTCGTCGTCGCGCGCAACACGTCGAACACGACGACGGCCCGCTCGTTCAGGTCCAGCGGCGTCAGCAACGACGGCAGCAGCACGACTCGCACCGATTTCATACCGATTTTGTACCGCCGCTTGACGATTTTGCCACGGCGGCGACGCTCAGGTTGTGCAGAAGACGATGGTCATCAATGTCGTGGGGCTCACGCCGTCCTTGATCGGGCCACATACGCCGCGCATCGCGCAGCTGGCCGGCGCTAATAACGGTCATAGCGTCGCGACGATCCGCCCGAGCCTGCCGGCCGTCACCTGCACGCAGCAGGCAACGTACCTGACGGGCGCCCTGCCGCAGGAGCACGGGATCGTCGGCAACGGCTGGTATTTCAAGGACGATTGCGAAATCCGCTTCTGGCGGCAGAGCGACAAGCTCGTGCAGCGGCCGCGGATTTGGGAGATCGCGCGGAAGATCGATCCGGGCTTCACCGTCGCCAACTGCTTCTGGTGGTACGCGATGTATTCGTCGGCCGATTACACCGTCACGCCGCGGCCGATGTACCCGGCGGACGGGCGGAAATTGCCAGATGTCTGGACCCACCCGCCGGCCCTGCGCGGCGAGCTGCAGCGGACGCTCGGCCAGTTCCCGCTTTTCAAATTCTGGGGGCCGGGGGCGGATATCGATTCGTCGCGCTGGATCACGTCGTCGGCCATCGAAGTCGATCGGCGGTTCAATCCGACGCTGAACCTGGTCTACCTGCCGCACCTCGATTACTGCCTGCAGAAATACGGGCCCGGTGCTCCGGAAATTGCCGCCGAATTGACGCGTGTCGATGCCGAAGTCGGCCGGTTGCTCGACCATGCCGGCGAGACAGGGACGCGCGTCATCGTGCTGAGCGAATACGGCATCAGCGCGGTAAATCAGCCGATCCACATCAACCGCGCGCTGCGCCAGGCCGGGCTGATCACCGTGCGCGACGAGCTCGGCCACGAGTTGCTCGACGCCGGCGCATCAGCGGCGTTTGCAGTGGCCGATCACCAGATCGCTCACGTCTACCTGAACGACGAATCGAAGCGTGACGCGGTGCGACAGGTGCTGAAGCAGCTCCCGGGCGTGGCCGGCGTGTTCGAGGGAGAAGGCCGCCGCGAAATTGGCCTCAACCACGACCGGGCCGGCGATTTCGTCTGCCTGTCTCAGCCGAATGCCTGGTTCACGTACTACTACTGGCTGAACGACGAGCGGGCGGCTGATTTTGCCCACACCGTCGAGATCCACCGCAAGCCGGGCTACGACCCGGTGGAATTGTTCCTCGACCCGAAGATCAAATCGCCTAAGCTCACCATCGGCCGAAAGCTGATCGCGCGGAAGCTCGGGTTCCGCGCGCTACTCGACGTCATCCCACTCGATGCAAACCTCGTCCGCGGCAGCCACGGCGTCGTACCGACCTCGTCGGCCGAGGCGCCGGTGCTCATCAGCAGCCAGCGGAATCTGCTCGATCGGCACGAGTTCGAATCGACCGACGTGCTCGGCGTTATCCTCAATCACTGCCAAGCCGGTTAGACTAGCACCATCGCATGTTCAAGCGGATCCGCACGCTGAAAATTTCGCTGGCCACCAAGTGCCAATTGCTCTTCGGCGTGGCCACAGTGCTGGTCATCGGGGCGGCGCTCTTTTTCCCGTGGCAGCGGATGGAGCAGCTGTCGGACGCGCCGAACTACTCGGCCGGCCATCTGCTGGCGGACCAGGCGGTGCGGCAACACCTGGAGCTCTACACCAGCGCCACCACCCGTCCCGCCCTGCTCACGGTCGGCCGTCCTTCGGCGCAGCCGACGGCCGAGAACGAGCCACGCGGGCCGCGGCTGATCTCGGTCCGGCGGGCCAAGGATCCGGACCTGATCAAGTTCGAAAGCAGTTCGATCACGAGCTTTCAAAAGGACCCCGATCGCCGCTCACGCGGGGCCAATATCAACTCGACCGACCGTTTCCGCTACGCCGAGCCGCTCTACGCCAAGGGCCAGTGCCTGCAGTGCCATGCGACCGACACGCCCCGGCTGGTGGCGACGATGCCCTCCACCACGGCGGCGGCGACGACCGGCCCGGCCGTCGGGCGGCTGATCGGCATTGTGTCGGTCGATATCCCGCAACAATCGTCGTTCCAGCAGCAATTGCTCAACCGCGTGCTGCTGTTGGTCGCGGGTCTGATCGCCGGCGCGCTGGCGGGCGTGACACTCTACCTGATCATCACCCGGCTGATCCTGCAGCCCGTGCGCGTGCTGCAGGAAACCGCCGAGAAAGTGTCGGCCGGCGACTTGAACATCCGTGCCCATATCCACAGCGGCGACGAGTTCCAACAGCTCGGCGAGACGTTCAACACCATGCTGGTGAACCTCAAGACCAGCAACGATCGCCTGCTGGAAATGAACAAAAGCCTCGACGTCCGCCTCGGCCAATTGGCACAGGCGAACGACGCGCTGTTCGAATCGAACAAGCTCAAGAGCGAATTCCTCGCCAACGTCAGCCACGAGCTGCGCACGCCGCTGAACAGCATTTTGGGCTTCGCCGACCTGCTGAACGACGCCATGCCGGCCGACGCCAAGCAAGCTCGCTACCTGCAGAACATCACCAGGGCCGGGCATAACCTGCTGGAACTGATCAACGATTTGCTCGATTTGGCCAAGATCGAGGCCGGCAAGATGGATGTCCGGGCCCAGCCGCTCAGCCTGGGCGATCTGTTCGAAGGCCTGGTCAACCTGCTCAAGCCGCTGTGCGAGCCGCGGAAGATCATTATCGACCCGATCGTCGCCGCCGGCGTGCCGATCCTGAATACCGACCCGGCCCGTCTGCAGCAGGTGCTGTACAACTTCCTGAGCAACGCGATCAAGTTCTCACCCGACGGCGGGACGATCGATCTTGACGCCGCCTCGCCGGCTGAGGGCATCGTGCGGATCAGCGTCCGCGACCACGGCCCGGGCATCCCGCCGGAGCAGCAAAAAGTCATTTTCGAAAAATTCCGCCAGGCCGACCAATCCCACACCCGCTCGCACGGCGGCACGGGCCTGGGCCTGTCGATCGCCCGCGAACTGGCCCAGCTGCTCGGCGGGACGATCGGCGTTCAGCAACGTCGGCGAAGGGTCGACGTTCTGGTGCGAGCTGCCGGTGTCGATCGAATCGGGCGAACGGTCGGTGACGCGGGGTGCTTAGCAATCGAATGCCGTTCGGGTGCCAAGGGTGAGTACTCTCACCCTTGGCACCCAACAGCTCAACGGGCGAACGCAGGCGTCGCCCCTACTTCATCCGCCAAAGCTGCCCACCTTTCCTCATCTTGCAACCGCCGGGCCAACCTCTAGCATGGCGGAATGAATCTGAGACCGGGAATCCCGCTCCTGAGCGAGGTCGACGCCCTCGTCGCCGACCCGTACTACGCGCAGCACACCGAATACAACAAAAAGTTCCTCGCCCGCCACGGCGAATCCCTCAAAGGCTACGGCAAGCTCTGGGGCCAGGACCCGTTCATGCTCTGGAGCCGCCGCTGGGAATACCCTTTCGAGTACCAGAAGGTGCTGGCCTACCTGCAGGCGAACACCGACCGCCCGCTGACCATGCTCGACGGCGGCAGCGGCGTCACTTACGTGCCGTACATGCTCTGCGACGCGGCCCCCAACCTCAGCGTCGTCTGCTGCGACACCAACACGTCGTACGCACCGATGTTCTCGCAGATCAACCAGGAACTGGGCACCGACCGTGTCACGTTCCAGGAAGCGATGCTGCAGAAGCTGCCTTACCCCGACGGCGGCCTCGACATCCTCTGCTGCATGAGCGTGCTCGAGCACACCGACAACTATGCCCAGATCGTGGCCGAGTTCGCCCGCGTGCTGAAGCCGGGCGGCCTGCTGGTGCTGACCTTCGACCTGTCGCTGGACGACAAGTTCACCCTCACCCGCGCCCAGGCCACCGATCTACTGAAGGGCGTGATCGAGAAATTCACCCTCGACGTGCCGGATGCGGTCGACGAACTGAAGCGGATGGACCAGAAGCAGGCCATCCTCAGCACCGACGCCATCAAGGCCACCAAGCCCGAACTGCTGCCGTGGCGCTACCCGATGCTCAAAGGCGTGCAGGACCTGATGCAGGGCCACGGCTGGACGGGCGGCTTCCGCAGCAAATCGGTCTTCTGCCTGAGCGGGATTCGGAAGGCGTAAACGGAAAATCCCAAAAACCAAAAACCAAAGACCAAAAATGTCAGCTAACGCTCTTGTTTGGTTTTTGGATTTTGGGCTTTGGTCTTTTTCTTCCCTATGACCGAACTCCCTGCCGAAACGCTCCAGTTCGCATCGCCGGCTTATTCCGGCCGTGACGTCCTGCGCTGGTTCTGGGCCGCCGCTTCGGTGTTGCTAGTCGCCTACCTGCTGCTGCAGAACCCATACTGGGTTCCGGGCGGAGACAGCGATTTTTACGTCGCCGTCGCCCGTTCGATGGCGCTGGGCCAAGGCTTCAAATACAACGGCCTGCCCGTGGCGATCAGCCCGCCAGGCTGGCCGTGGCTGATGGCGCAGGTACTGCGGTTCTCGACCTCATTCCTGGCGCTGAAGCTGCTGACGATGCTGTGCATGTACGCATCGCTGTTGATCAGCTACTTCATCGCGCTGCGCTTCGTCCGCCCGGCCACGGCGGCGGTCTGCATTCTGCTGTGCGGGCTGCTGATGCCGGTCTATTCGCTGACGTATTTCACGCACAGCGAAGGGATGTACTGCCTGCTCTCGGCGTGGGCGTTGCTGATCGCGCTGCGCCTTCGCGAGGGCCGCAGCGGTGCAGTGGGCATCGTCACGCTGCTGCTGCTGTGCGTCGGCATCGCCCTGACACGCTGGGCCGGGCTGCTGCAGGCGATTCCGCTTGTTGCGGTGCTGCTGAGCGGAAAACGCGGCACACCGTGGTTCACCCGGCATTGGAAAACCGCGTTGGCCGTCTTCCTCATCTGCGCCGGCACGTTCGCTGCCGCCCGGATCATGCAGAAGCTGACGGTCGATGAAGTTCTTCTCTCCAAGCAATACGGCAACGGCGAAGACTCCGACGAACCCGAACTGCCCCCCGAAACAGCGACCGTCAGCGCCCTGCCGACAAAAGGCAAAAACTCGCTGCCGGTCGAATACACGCAACGTTTCCTGAACGCCGGCAAGTGGTTCGCCTGGCTGCTGTGGCAGCCGAGCCGCTTCGCGTCGGTGAACAAGTATCTCGACTTTTTCGTCGGCCTGATCGGCTGGGGCGTGATCGGCCTGTTAGCATGGCTGGCGATCGACAGCTTCCGCCGCGGCGAATGGCTGTGGATCTCGCTGGCGATCTACTGCGGCGCGCTGTGCATGAATTGGCCGAATCCCAATTCGCGCTACTTCGTGCCGGTGGCGCCGCTGATCCTGATCGGTTTGTTCCTGGTGCTGCAGTTGGGCCGGGAGCGTTACCCGATGCGGGCGTTCGATGGCTGGAAGTGGCTCCGCCGCGGGCTGTTCTACACGGTGCTGCTGGCCAACCTGGCGATGTACGGCGTCGACGTGATCGTCATGCGATCCAGCCACTTCTACGACACCTTCGAGGCCGGCCAGCACAAAGACCTGATCAACGCCGCCCGCTACCTGCTCGCCCTGCCGCAGCGCCCGCCGACGACCATCCCTGCGGATCAGCAAGTGCAGCCGGGGGAAGGCAACCTGATCGTGAACGAGCGTTACGAAAACCTCGGCCGGGTGCGCTACAGCGCCGCCGGCACGCGGTCGATGGTGCTGCTGATGGATCGCCCTGTGAAACCCCTCCAGCACGGCAGCCCCAGCCGGCTGATGGACGATTTCCAGCCCCGCCTGACCCGTGAGATGAACCGTGTGCACGGCGAATTTCTGCTGATCCAAAAGCCCGCCATGCCGTGGCGGCTGTGGCACTTCAAGCTGCCGATGGCGCTGCAGACACGCCTGATGAAGCCCACGACCAACCCCACCGACCGCGAGCCGTCGGGCGGGTGGCGGCTATACCACTACAACCGGGATACCCGAACCTTCACCCTCCAGCCGACGCCCAGCGTCGACGACTGGCCGACGCACGTGCCGGGGATGGAGTGAGGGGATTTGCGATTTTTGATTTGCGATTTGCGATTGCAGAATGAATGCCCGATGAGCGAACGACCCGCCGAATCTCAATCGCAAATCGCAAATCGCAAATCGCAAACGATCGCCATCCCCATCGTCGCCGGCATCGGCAACGCGATCATGGCCGAGCCGATGGTTCGCCAGTTCGCGGGCAGCGGCGCGCGTGTCGTGATCTTTGCGCAGACCGGCGCCATGGGCGAAATCTTCCGCCGCATCGACGGCGTCGAAGTGGTCGTCACCGGCAGCGGCGCGAAAAAGCGATTGGCCGGCATCCGGCAGGTTCGGCAGCTTCGGCCGGACGTGTACTTGGTGCCGTTTCCGTCGAACCGGTGGCAGTACAACCTCCTCGCCGCCGCCGCGGGCGCGAAGCGGGTGGTGATGCACGGCTACCCGGTCGGCCATTGGTCGGCGCTCGGATTTCTGCACGGCGATCGCGTGCCGGCGCAGCGCGGGTTGCATGACGTCGTTCAAAACCTGCGGCTCCTCGAGCCGCTCGGTATCACGCCTGATATGACACAGGCCCCGCGTTTCGCGCTTACAGACGCCGAGCGGCAGGCCGCCGAAACGCTGCTGGCCGAGCGTTCCGTTCGCCGCCCCTTCGTGGCGATGCACGCGGGCAGCGCGACAACGATCCTCGCCGCGGCGAAGCGCTGGGAACCGATCAATTACGGGCATCTCGCCGACTGCATTGTGAAGCAGATCGGCTTGAACGTGGTCATCGTCGAAGGCCCCGACGAAGCCGGCGTCAGCGAAGCCATCATGCGACATTGCGATCGCCCGATGGTGCCGCTGAAGCTTGGCGGCCCGCTCGGCCAGAGCGCTGCGCTGCTGGAAAAGGCGGCCTTTTACGTCGGGACCGATAGCGGCCTGGCCCATCTCTCCGCCGCCGTCGGCCGACGTGCGGTCACGCTGTTCGCACCGGCCGATCCCGACCGCGTCTGCCCGTTCGGCAGTCGCGACCTTGTCGTCCAACCGCCGGGGCTGGATAAGCCGCCCTTCCTCTACCCCTGGTCGGCCACCAAGCCGAAGCTCCCGGCCGGGGCTGAGAACTGGATCAAGACGATCAGCGTCGAGCAGGTGATGGAGAAAGTTCAGAAAGTCGCCACCGAGGTCGGCTTGTGAGCGATCCGGTCGAAGATCTTCTCGACGCCCCCGATGCCCCATCCGCCCCGCCGAGGCGCAAGCGGCCGTGGGTGAAGTTTCTGAAGCTGGCGCTGCTGCTTCTGGTCGTCGGCCTCGTCGGCTGGGCGATGGTGAAGCAATGGCGGCTATTGGCGGCGAACGACGTTGAGGTGCACGTTCGGATTCTGCCGCTGATCGCCGCCCTGGCGTCGCTGGTGGCAGTGGCGTGCGTGCAACTGCTCAGCTACCGAATGCTGCTCGCTGCCTATGCGAAGGCGCCGCGCTGGCGGAACATGCCGACGATCGCGTGGGTGCCGGCGATGGGCAAATACGTCCCGGCGGCCGCGCCTGTGGCGGCGACGGCGCTGCTGAACCGCTTCGGCGTTCCGCTGGCGCCGGCGATCGCCGTCGTCCTCACCCTCGACGGCTTGGCCGTGCTGGCGGGGCTGATTACCGGCGTGCCGCTGCTGATGTGGCAGCCGATCGCGAAAAATCTTCCGTTCAGCTGGCTGATCGCCGTGCCGGTGATCGTCTGCGGCATGCTGTGCCTGCTGCCGGCCGTCTTCGCGGGGTTGCTGAATTTCCTGCTGCGAAAGCTGAAAAAACAGCCGCTGGCGCGCACGCCGTCGCTGGTGGAATTTATCGTTCCCGTGTCGTGCGCGTTCGCGCAGTGGCTGTTCTCCGGACTGGCGCTGCTGTTCATCGTGATGAGCGTCCGTAGCGACACCTCGGCCGCCCTCTGGTCGAAATTGCCACTGCTGATTTGCTTCGCCGCCCTCTCGCAGACGGTCGGCTACCTGGCCGTCTTCGCGCCGGGCGGGTTTGGCGTCCGCGAAGCGATCCTGCTGGCCTGCTTCACCCCCCTTCCCGGCGTCGGCCCGCTGGCGGCGGTGATCGTGCCGATCCGGGCGATCATGCAGATCGTGCTCGAACTGAGCCTGGCGAGCGTGGGGCTGATCCTGGCGCGCCTGGTTCCCTCGTCTGGTGTTGCGGTCGAGGGCTTAAAGGGGACGCAGATGAACGCAGATGAACGCAGATAGGAATTGGGAAGAGGAAGAGGAAGAGGAAGAATAAGAATAAGAAGAAGAAGAAGAAGCAATTTGCTTCTCGTCATTGCGTCAGAACTTACATTCTCTATCCAAAATCTTGTTCTTCATCTGCGTCCATCTGCGTCATCTGCGTTCATCTGCGCCCCCTTAAACCTCCGCACGCAGGAAGACGCGACCTACGACAGCAGCACCTGGATATTGCTGCGCAGATCGAGCGGATCGTTGTCGGCCGTGTTCGTCCCGAGTCCGCCGTCGAGGATGTCGCTGCCGGCGCCCCCGATGAGGGTGTCGTTGCCGCCGCCGGCGTAGATTTTGTCGTTGCCGCCGCCGCCGATGAGCGATTCGTCGCCGTCGCTGCCGAACAGGCGGTCGACGTTGGCGTCGCCGCTCATGGTGTCGTTGCCGCTGTTGCTGTAGAGCCGGTCGTCACCGCCGCCGCCGTAGGCAAGATCGTTTCCGCCGCCGCCGTTGATGCGGTCGTCGCCGTTCAGCCCGTAGATGATATCGGGCTGCGCCCCGCCGGTGAGGGTATCGTTACCGTTGCCGCCGGCGATGGTGTCTTTGCCGGCATCGCCGATGGCGTAGACGCCCATCGTCATGGCGCTGAGGTCGATGCTGTCGTTGCCGTCGCCGCCGTAGATCTGGACGCTGCTGAAGCTGTTCGTGGCGAACGTCTGTTGCGCGCCGTTGAGGGTGAACACGGTGTTCGATCCACTCTGCACGCCGACGATCTTGTCGCTGCCGCTCGTGCCGTTCACGGTCAGCACGCCGTTGCTGATGCTGGCGAAATCAGGAACGCTGAGGGTGAAGGTGATCGGCGTGTAGCTCCACCGCGCGTGGCCGCCGCTGTCGGTGGCCTTGGCGGCGAGGTAGTAGCTGCCCGCCCGCAGGCCGGCCGTGGGAACGCCGACTTTGCCGCCCTGCAGGTCGCTTTCGTTGAACGGCTTGCTCGTCAGCAGGCTCGCGCCGTCGTACGGATTCGTGTCCTGATCGATGTAGACCGACACCCGGCTGTCGCCATCACGGTCGGCGGTGAAGAACTGCGTCGAAATCACCTGCCCGGCCGTAAAATCTCTTCCGCCGCGGAAGGTGAAGTTGAACGCATTCGCCCACTGGCTGCCGCTCTGGCCGGCCGAATCGCGGGCGGCCTTCCCGCCGATCAGGTGGCTCACACCGCTGCTGGGCCGGGTCTTGCCGCCGATGGTGCTGAAGGCGAAGCCGGTGTCGTCGCGCGACGGCGCCGACGACGTGCCGAGGTACCACGTCGGGATTACCGGATGATCGCCGCCGTCGAGGGTATTGGTGTCGATCGTGCCGATGTAATACGCCGTGACCGCCTGGTGGGCGCTGACGAAGTGCTGCTGCTGGACCGTGCTGTCGAGATTGCCCTGGTACGTGCCGTCGACCGGTTCGCCGTCAAAATCGCTGTTGTTCGGATCGCCGTCGGTGCGCCAGTAGTCGTCAGCGAAGGCCACGTTGTCATAGACGGCCATCTTCTGGTCGCCGAAATCGGCGCCGAGGAAATCGTTCACGCCGTCGACCGGGTGCGGGTCGAGAAACGTGTCCTGATCCACCCACACGCCGGCCTTGCCGAAATCCTGCGAGAGTGCCGTCACCAGCGATGCCCCGCGGCTGTGGCCGATGAGGTGCAGCGGCAATTGCGCCAGCGCCGGCGCGCTGCCGTGGGCGCTCAGCATGTAGTCGGCCACCACCTTGGCGACGTCCTGCGTCGTGTAATTGCCGCTGCTGACCGTCGACCAGTCGAGCTTCAGCACCATCTCGCCGCCGAGGGTGTCGCGGTAGTCCTTCTGCCCCGAGTCGGCCGCAAACGAACTGACGCCCAGCTTCCCGCCCGAAGCGGTGACGGCCATTGTGTAGATGCTGGCATAGCTGCTCCCGCCGGCCCGATCCGCGACGTCTTCCGCCGCCGTGGCCACCCAGCCGGTGACGTTGCCCTGGTAGCCGTGGGTGATGAGGGTGATGCCGGCGAAGAGGGTTCGCGCTTCAAGGGGTTCGTGGAGCATGAGGAATGGTAGGTCCGGCGGGCGACCCAGGAGATTGACTGAAGGACGTATGCGAGCGGGCAGCGATGGCTTACCACGCTCCCCGCCCCCACCTAGCCTCCCCCGGAGGGGGAGGGATAAGAAAGGCGGATCGCCAGTGCTTACGGCCGCGTGACGTGCACTTCGGTTTCGTGGTGCTCGCCGTGCGCGCCGTTGGGGATGCTGTGGAAGATCGGGGCCCAGGCGTCGCTGAGCGTCGGCAGGCCGGCCTGATGGTTTTCGTCGGGGAGCGACACCTTGATCGTTCGCTTGCTGCTGTAAATACGGCGGCGGGCGAGGTACAGCAGCTCTTCGCTGATCTTCCGGTGCCGGCCCATCATGTCGGCCAGCAGCGCGACCGCGCCCATCAGGAAGGCCAGCACGAACAGCACGCCGCTGACGGTGATCAGGCTGGTGAACGGCGTCGTTTTGTGCACCCAGCCGATGGCGGCCCCGTCCTTGGCGCGGAGCACGATTTCGGTGTTGAACAGCCACCAGAAGAACATGAACAGCCCCGTCACGCTGCCCATCGCGAACAGGATCCCGGCGATGCCGCCGAAGAATTTCAGCGGCTGGATGTCGCGCATCGCACGCAGAATAATGGGTAGAGAATTCGTCGCGTATTTCAGGATGCTGCTGGCGATGCGGCTCTTGCCGTGTTCACGCACGCCGCGAACCTTCAGCGGCACTTCGACAATGCGAACGCCCTTGCTGAACAGGTCGATGAAGCATTCTTGCGTGTAGGTGAAGCGCCCGAACAGCGTCATGCGGTAGGCGGCCTCGCGGTTGAAGGCGCGGAAGCCGCAGCTGACGTCGGCGAAATCGGTGCCGCCGCACACCCAGTTGATGATTTTGGTAACGATCTGGTTGCCGTAGTACTTCACCGGCGGCATCGTCGGGCGCAGCGCCGGATCCTTGAAACGGCTGCAGGTGACGAAGTCGGCCTGGTCGTCCAGGATCGGGCGGATGAGCTTGGCGATGTCGGCGGAGTTGAATTGGCCGTCGCCGTCGATGTTCACCATCACGTCGGCCCCGCGACGCATGGCCCGCTCGAGGCCGGTGCGGAAAACGGTGCCCAGCCCCGGCCGGCCGACGATGTTGATCACGATCGCCCCGGCTTCTTCAGCCAGCTCGGCGGTGCGGTCGGTGCTGCCGTCGTTGCAGACGATGACCTCGACCTGATCGATCCCCGCAATGTCGCGCGGGATCGTCCGGATCACGTCGCCAATGGTCTTTTCTTCGTTCAGCGCGGGGATGGTGACAATCAACTTCATATAAACGCCGGCGCCCCCTGAGACGTCCGCCCAGACAGGCCGAAGGGTTCGGCGGATGGGTTGCATGGTATCGGGCGGCATAAGTGGCTTCAAGACGGACGCCGGGGGGAGGGCCCGGTTACAAGTCCGAATGACGAAATCAGAAATCCGAATCAAATCCGAAATGAGAATGACGAAAAACGGGCCAGCCCGGCTTTCCCGGGCAATAATTGTCCCGCAAGCCCCTTTTTTTCTTCGGATTCCGTCATTCGGGCTTGATTCGGATTTCTGATTTCGTCGTTCGGATTTTTAAGGCTATTCAGCCTTCGCCTGCTGCCGCAGCATCTGGATATACGTCCCGTACACCCCCCGAATCGGCTCGGCCGTGCGGCTGAAATTGCCGTCGCTCTGCAGCGTCACCGTGTAGAGCAGATCCGGCGAGAACGGTCCCCAGACGCTTTTGCCCGTCGCCACCTTCACGCCGGCGGCCTGCCGCAGGGCAGGATCCTGCTCCAGCTTCCAGAACTTGTGCCACAAATCCTGCTCGAAGGCGACGATTTTCGGATCGGTCGATCGGTAAAACGTCGGCACACTGTCGGGCGTGTCGATGGCCGTGCCGCTGGCGGGTGTCTGCTTGTCGCCGTAGACGCGCGTGAACAGACAAATCGCGTGGCCACGAAGCGGGTCGTCCTTCATCACGAAATCTTTTTCGAATTCGATCACCGTGGCGTCCAGATGCGCCTCGGTCCCCTCGATCGACAGCTCCCGCGGCGGCAGCGCCTTGCCGGCGCGGTCGTATTCCACGAACAGCAGTCGAGTGATCGTCTTGTCGCCGACTTTCTTCTGATCGGTGACGATCATGTCGGCGATCCGCTTGTCGGCCGTCAGGTGATCGACGACCTGTTCCAGATGCTGCTTCTGCTCCTGCAACTCGGCCACCCGGCGGGCGTCCGCGGTCGACACGCGCCACCACTGCACACACGCCGCGGCGATAACGCCGAGGGCGGTTACGGAGCCGATGCGAAGGGCGGCGCGGTACATCCGGGAAACATCGGAGGATAACGAAGCTTGCCTTGAAAAAATCGGGGGTGGAAACCCGAAATCCGAAGCCAGAAATCCGAATCAAGCCCGAAACCCGAATGACGAAAAGGGAAGTTTCGAGGACTTCTACAAGTCAGCCAGAAATGTCGTTACCGCTTGCAGTTTCGGATTTCGTTATTCGGATTTGATTCGGATTTCTGATTTCGTCATCCGGATTTTGTGTCTGCCAACGCGCTTTGAATGTTCAAACTCCCTCCCACGGAACATCGAATGTTCCCGCCCGGTTGATTCGAGTCTTTTCCCTCCCACAATGCCGCCCATGTTCGAAGCCCTGCGGCGGATCCCGCGCAAAGAAAAGGTTGCCATCGGCCTGTCGATCGGCACGGGCATTCTGCTGCTGGCGATCAAATTCGCCGCGTACTGGATCACCGAATCGTCGGCCATCTTTTCCGACGCGGTCGAGAGCATTGTGAACGTGATGGCGTCGATGGTCGCCCTCTGGGCCCTGGCGGCCGCCCACACGCCGCCCGACGAGAAGCACCCCTACGGCCACGGCAAGGCCGAGTTCTTATCCGCGGCGTCCGAGGGCGGGATGATCGGCATCGCGGCGATCTTCATCTTCGTCGGCACGCTCAGCCACATCTTTTTTCACCAGCAGGAACCGAAGGAACTCGTCGTCGGCATTGTACTGATGGTGGCCGCCATGGCGGTGAACGGCGCGATCGGCTTCGGCTTGGTGCGGATGGGCAAAACGCAGAAATCGGCCACCCTCGAGGCCGACGGCTGGCACCTGCTGACCGACGCCGTCACCAGTGCCGCCGTCCTCGTCGCCCTGGCCCTGGTGAAACTCACCGGCCAAAGCTGGTTCGACCCGGCCGTCGCGTTCCTGATCGCCGGCTACGTCGGCTGGACCGGTTTGCACGTGGCCCGCGAGTCCTTCGGCGGATTGATGGACGTGCAGGATGTCGAAGACGAGAAGGCCCTGATCGCCATTCTCGACCGCCACGTCGGCAAGCGCGGCGCCCAGCCGCAGATCTGCAGCTATCACAAGCTCCGCCACCGCCACAGCGGGCGGTACCACTGGGTCGACTTCCACATCATGGTGCCGGCCCATCTGAACGTCGCCGAGGGGCACCGCATCGCCAGCGAGATCGAATACGAAATGGAACAAATGCTCGGCGAAGGAAATGCGACAGCCCATATCGAGCCGTGCGGCAGCGACGTGTGCGAGATCTGCGGCTCTTAAGAAGACTTTGCCAGGTCGAACGACCTCTTACCCCTCTCCCTGTGGGAGAGGCTGAGTGAGGACACGGAGCGTCGTAGAACCCTGTTGTACAGAAATTTCAGACGCCGCGACGTAAGTCGCGGATTCTCGGAAACCAAAAGTTAGCGTGCAGTGAGGAGAATTCGCGACTTGCGTGACGGCGTCGATGATTTGTGGAAATCGATGTCGAGAGACGCTCAATCCCCTCACCTAACCTCTCCCCGAGGGAGAGGGACCGGATGCGCCTCCGCGAGTGTTACAGCGGCTCGATGCTATCCACCGCCACGTGATACACCGACGCCACCTTGCCGGCGTCGTACGTCACGTTCACCTTCAGCGTGCCCTTCACGCGCACTTCGCCGTTGTAGAACGGCAGCGGCTCGCCCTTCGACGAGGTGCTCTTTACGAAGTGCTGCACCTGGGCCGGGCCGCTGAAGCAGCACTTGGCGATGCTGTAGACGAGGTCAAAGTGATCGACGGCCGGGCCGGCGGCGTCGGGGGCCCACATTTCGCCGACGAGAATCACCTTCTGGCCGTCAAGGTCACGGAAGCGCTTCGGCACGTCATTGATCGTGCCCACCTGCTGATCGAACGGGAACAGGCTGATCGTCTTAAGGTTGACCTCGGTATAGCCGTTTGACAGCTTGGTGATGCCGCCGGTCATCGCTTCGTGCATGTAGATGTACACCGGGTAGCCGACGACACCGCCGATCACGAGGATGAACAGGATCACCCGCAGGTTCAGCCACGGGCCGCGGCGCGACGGCTTGGGGTGCGCGTTGTAATCGACAACCGGAGGAGCGGATTGCGGTGAACTGATCGACTGACTCATACGGCCCTCTTCTTGTAGGGGCGACGCATGCGTCGCCCGTGGACCATCCTGTAACAACAACGGGCGACGCGTGCGTCGCCCCTACGAGGACGGTTCAATTCGCCATCTTAATACTCGACGGCTCGATCGAGAAAATGCTCATCACGAAGCCGTCATCCTTCTTTACTTCCACCTTCAGCGTGCCTTCGACGGTGATCCGGTCCTGGGTGGCCGCCATCCACTTGTCCTTCGGCAGTTCGACCATGGCCACGTGCTGCAGCTTCGGGGCGGTACCGTAGCAGCAGCTCATCATGTCGTTCACGAGCAGAAACCGGGTGACCCGGCCCGTCTGATCGAGCGGGAACATCACGCCGGGGATCTTCACGTGCGCGCCGTTGAGCTGCCGCACGTCGGCCGGGATCGATTTGTCGTCGTCCTCATTGTAGTCGAAGTTGCCGAGCTCGTGCAGGGTGATATTGAGCGTTTCGCCGTCTTTCGGCTTGGGATGCGGGACGCGGTTGGCGCCGGTGGCGGTGGTATCCGGGGCGCCGGGAATCGCCCCATTTTGACTCTGCCGCGTGGCCGGCGGCGCGGCGAGCTGCTTGGCGGCGAACCGCATCCGCTCGCTCATGGCCGACTGCTGGCTGGAATCGGCCAGTTTGCCGTCCAGCTGCTTGTAGATCGCCATCGCCGTCCCGTAATCCGCCGCCGCGAACGCCTGGTCGGCCCGCGCCAGCATCGCCGGCTGGTCCTCGGCCAGCGAATACGACGCGGCGGCAAGTAAAACGGCGGCGGCGACGGCTAAACGCATAGGGACACCTATTGTGACGTACGATCTAAGTCCGTCCAACGACTTTTGCTGGCTGTAGGACGAGTGAAACGTGAAAACGTGAAGAGGAATTGCCGATCTTCACGTTTTCACGTTTCACTCTTCTTGCAGACCTACAGCGCCACCAGGTTCACCGCCACCGGCGTCTTGTACGCCTTCAGGGCGGGCACCAGCCCGGCGATGAACGCAATCACCACCACGGCCACCAGATACAGCAGTTCTTCCGGCCCCACCTTCACCCAGTTGATCGGCTCGCCGAGCGTCCTGGCGAGATAGCCCGACCCCACCGCGCACATCGCGTGGCCGAGGACAAACCCGATCGCCCCGCCGACCGCCCCGACGAAGGCGGCCTCGACGCTGATCAGGAACAGAATCCGCGTTTTCGTCGCCCCGAGCGCCCGCAGAATCGCGATCTCCCGCGACCGGGCGGCCACGCTGTTGTAGATGGTCGTCAGGATGCCGACGGCCGCGACGACCGTCACCAGGCAGCTGATCACCAGCAGCAGCGTCACCGGCCCTTCCAGGAAGTTGCTGAAAAAGTCGCGCATCACCACGGCCGGGCTAACGGCCATCACGTCGGGCAGGATGTTGACAGTGGTCAGCATCCGCATCGCGTTGAAGCTGCCGCGCGTTTTGACGAGGATCGCCGAGATTTCCCGCCCCGCCATCACGTCCGGGTCGAGCGTGATAATGCCGTCGGGCGAAACGGTATAATGCTTCTTGCCTTCGTCCTCGCCACCCGACGCGCCCATCTTCTCGCCAGTGCGGAGCTGATTCCGCTGAATCTCGGCCTCGGCGTGTTCGAAGATGGTGTAGAAGCTCGTCAGCCCGATCCACACGCACTTGTCGGCGGCCGTGTGCGTGGGCTTCAGCATGCCGACGACCGTCCACTTCTCCTTGTGCACGTCTGGCTGAGCCCCCGGCTGCGGGAACCCGTGCGTGGCCTGGAACGTGTCGCCCAGTTTCAGCCCGGTCTTCGCCGAGACGTCCGAGCCAATCACCGCCTCGAACTTGTCATTGTTAAAGATCCGCCCGGCCGCGATCTCGAAACTCTGCCCCGGCCGATACGTGAACCGCCGGTTCGGGTCGTCTTCCGTGTTCTCGATCCGTTTCCCCTCATCGTCGTACCCGAAGAACTGCGGCACCGTCCCCACGATCGGCTGGCCGTTGTAGCTGTCCCCCACGCACTGCGGAATCGCCTGCTTCACGTCGGCCCGGAAGTTCGGATCCTTGCGCAGCGTCTCCAGCACCTCCCACTTCACGTTCCCGGGGCTTTTGTCGATGTGGTAAACGGTATTCACCACCAGTTGCAAGCTCGACGCTTTCGGCCCGACGATGATCTGGTAGCCGTAATCGGTCTGCCCGAACACGTGTTGCCCTTCGCGGTGCAGCACGATGATCGCGATCGCCAGGCCGACGCCCAGGGCGATCGAAAACACGGTCAGAATCGTCGACAGCGACCGCTGGCGGATCTGCTTGAGGATCAATTCGAAGAAGTTCATGGCGGTTTTTTCGAGACGCGTTCGAGATGCTTCTGGTCCCCTCTCCCGTGTACTCACGGGAGAGGGAACAATTACCTGCGGTTCAACTCATCTAACCGAATCACCCGATCCAGTTGCTGCGCGATCGAGGGATCGTGCGTCACCAGCACCAGCGCCGCCCCGACTTCGCGGCAAAGCTTGCGAATGACATCGAGCACCTGCTGTGCGGTATTCGGATCGAGCGCTCCCGTCGGCTCGTCC
>Ga0207705_10001467_pt1 | contig 18803 bp, 11 predicted proteins | sample KBSC13metaG_FD_184314 | JGI IMG/M metagenome (GOLD analysis project Ga0207705, IMG submission 184314) | Corn rhizosphere microbial communities from Kellogg Biological Station, Michigan, USA - KBS C1-3 metaG (SPAdes) (version 2) | ecosystem: Host-associated > Plants > Roots > Rhizosphere > Soil ... | reverse complement strand
GCAGCCGTGGTAGAGGTAGCGCGCCATGCCGATGCCGTAGTCGGGCAGGAACACGATCCGGTGCCGCACCAGCGGGTCGTCGCTGAACTTCACCATCTGCTGCACCAGCGCCTTGCCGCCGTCGTCGGCCGGATGCGACTTGCCGGCGATGACCATCTGCACCGGGCGTTCCGGGTCGAGCAGGATGCGGGTGAGCCGCTCCGGGTCGCTGAGCATCAGCGTGAGGCGCTTGTACGACGGCACCCGGCGGGCGAAGCCGATCGTGAGCACGTCCGGGTCGAAGACGTCATCGATCCAGCCCAGCCCGTGCTCGGACGTGCCGCGCTGCAACCACGATTCGCGCAGCCGCCGGCGTACCTCGTGCACAAGGCTGGCGCGCAGCAACCGGCGGGTCGCCCAGATCGCGTCGTCGGGCACCTTGGCGATGCCCTGCCAGCCGTGCGCCTCCTCGGTCAGCTCGGGCCCGATCTCCCGCGCGGCAAGCTCCATCACCTCACGAGCGACCCAGGTCGGGGCGTGCACACCGTTGGTGACACTGCTGATCGGGATGTCGCTCGGGTCGAAACCGGGCCACAGGCCGCGGAACATGTCGCGGCTGACTTCGCCGTGCAGCTTGCTGACTCCGTTGGCGCGCTGCGCGAGGCGCAGGCCCATGTGCGCCATGTTGAACTTCTCGGGGTCGGCCTCGGCGCCGAGGGCGAGGATGCGCTCGACCGGTACGCCCTTGCTGGCGTTGTCGCCGCCGAAGTGGTGCTCGACCAGCTCGATCGGGAACCGGTCGATGCCGGCCGGCACCGGTGTGTGCGTGGTGAAGACGGTGCCGGCGCGCACCGCGGTCAGCGCCGCGTCGACGGAGAGGCCTTGCTCTTCGGTCAGCTCCCGGATGCGCTCGATGCCGAGGAACCCGGCATGCCCTTCGTTGGTGTGGAACACCTCCGGTTCGGCATGGCCGGTGACGGCGCAGAACTCGCGGATCGCCCGCACGCCGCCGATGCCGAGCAGCATCTCCTGCAACAGGCGGTGGTCGCTGCCCCCGCCGTACAAGCGGTCGGTGACGTCGCGCTCTGCCGGTGCGTTGTCCTCGATGTCGCTGTCGAGCATCAGCAGAGGGACCCGGCCGACCTGTGCCTGCCAGACCTGCGCCTTGAGAGTGCGGCCGCCGGGCAGGCCGACACCGACATGCACGGGGCTGCCGCCACCCGGCTCCGCCGGGTTGTCGCGGAGCAGGACGAGTGGCAGTCCGTTGGGGTCGAGCGGTGGGTAGCGCTCCTGCTGCCAGCCGTCGCGGGACAGGCTCTGCTTGAAGTAGCCGCGCCGGTAGAGCAGCCCGACGCCGATGATCGGCACACCCAGGTCGCTCGCGGCCTTGAGGTGGTCGCCGGCGAGGATGCCGAGGCCGCCGGAGTATTGCGGGAGCACCTCGGTGATGCCGAACTCGGGTGAGAAGTAGGCGATGGCCAGCGGGACGTCGCTGAGGCCTTGGTACCAGCGCGGCTGGGTGAGGTAGTCCTGCAGGTCGTCGTACGCGTCTTGCAAGCGGCGCTGGAAACGCCGGTCCTTGGCCAGCGCGGACAACCGCTCGGCGCTGACCTCGCCGAGCAGCCGGACCGGGTCGTGCTTGACCGCTTCCCACGTCTCCGGGTCGACCGACTCGAACAGGTCGAGACAGTCCGGGTTCCACGACCAGCGCAGGTTGAGCACCAGCTCGCCCAATTGCTGCAGCTCGGCCGGGATGGCAGCGCGAACGGTGAATCGCCGGAGTGCCCTCACGGCGGCGACCCTACCCGCGCCCGCACGCCCCTCGAACGCGTCACGTGCGTGATCATGGCGTTAGCAGTGACTTTTCATCACGAAGCGTGCCTTGGCAGTCAGCAAACGCCATGATCACGCGGCAGCGGGGCCCACGCCGAGCATTTGCTGGGCCACGGCGATTTCCGGCGAGCGACGCGGGTCAAGCGCTGCGATTCGCAGCGGCGCGTCGGCGATTGCCTGGCGCCATTCCGCGCGGATCCGATCCGGCCGCTGCAGATCGATGTCGACGAAACGCATGGTGTGCCAGCCACGCCGATGCAGCCAGCGGTCACCGACGCGATCGCCGCGGAACACCGGCTTCTTCGAGTGCGGATCGAATCCGTCGTATTCGCCCCAGAGCAGATACCGGCGGATCCCTAGGTCGGCACGAGCCAACACGAGGCCATCGTCATCGCAAATCTCGAGGCCAGGTTCCACATGGATGTCCTCGTCTTCGAGAATCAGCCGAATTGTGGTTTCGGGCGGCGAGTCAACTCCTTCACGGCTGCGGTTGACCAGCCGCCGTGCCCGTGCGACGTAGCGTTCACCGGGGAATCGCGAAAGGCAGGCCAGTAGCTCGGCCCGGGAGGAGTGTCCGTCTCGGAGCGCTCCGTCGATGATCTGCACGACGAGCAACTCGTTGAGCGTGGGATCGCGGGCCAGTTCGACGAGCGTTCGAGTCGCCGACATGCACGGAATGCCTTGGACGACGGTCACGTCATCGGCAGTCAGTAGCCGATGGTGCAGCCGCATCCCGGCACGCTGCCGGTGTGCGTCGTTCTGTCCAACTGCCAGATGGACGGTTGCGTTTGCAACTGCCCACGATTCCGGCAGCCAGCGAAAGCGACGGAGAACGGCTGCCGTTTGCATCGCCGCGATCGCGTTCGGATGCTGTGTCAGCAGCGCCGCCTTGACTCGTCCGAGGACGCCGGCCAGGTGCACGGGCTCGGCGAGAACGCCTCGAAACGGCGAAGCCAGCCTGGCGCTTCGCAGCTTGGCATCCAACTGACTGGACGACCACCCGGCAGCGATCAGGGACTGACGGGTCGTCGGCACGGCTGGAAGCACGCGCACGAACCTGGACGATCAGGGTCCGGCGCTGGTGGCCCAGCAGCCGATCTGTGGAAGGGGAGACCGAGATGGCCGTTGTGTGCCGACGGACCCCGGCGCCGCGATCTTGGCGTTAGCAGGGGATTCTCGTCGTGATCATGGCGCTAGCAGTCGGCAAACGCCATGATCACGGGGATGGTCGCGGAGGCGAAGGGTACAAGTCGGGGCGTTCGACCCGCGGGAGCATGGGTAGGTTCGGCCACGATGATCGGACGGATTCCCATCACGGATGTGCGGCCGCTCGTCGATTGCGGGCGGTGGCCGGCCAAGGCAGCCGTCGGCGAGACGGTCTCAGTGAGCGCCACGGTTTTCCGCGAAGGCCACGACATGGTCGCGGCCGACGTGGTGGTCATCGACCCCAGCGGGGGGCGAAGACCATTCAACCGCATGCGCAAGCTCCCGGATATCGGGCGGACGGACCGGTGGGAGACCGAGTTCGTCGTCGACGCCGAGGGCATGTGGACCTACCGGGTCGAAGCATGGAGTGACCCCGTCGGCACATGGCGTCACGACGCCGAGATCAAGGTCCCGCTCGGTCAGGACGTCGATCTGGTCTGCGAGGCCGGCGCGCGCCTCTTCGAGCGCGCCGCCGACAACGCGCCGAAGGCCAGCCGCTCGGCGATCCTCAAGGCGGTCGAGGCGCTGCGCGACACCGACCGCAGCCCCGAGGACCGCATCGGGCCGGCGTTCGACGCCGACCTCGTCGCAGTGGTCGACGCCCACCCCGTGCGCGAGCTCGTGACCGAGAGCGACGACCTCCAGCTCCTCGTCGAGCGAGAGCGGGCGCGCTTCTCCGCGTGGTACGAGCTGTTCCCGCGGTCCGAGGGCGCGAGCCTCGACCCGCCTCGAAGCGGGTCGCTGCGCGACGCTGCCAAGCGCTTGCCCGCGATCGCGCGCGCCGGATTCGACGTCGTCTACCTGCCGCCGATCCACCCGATCGGGCAGGCATTCCGCAAGGGTCGCAACAACACGCTCACGCCGGAGCAGGGTGACCCCGGTTCGCCCTGGGCGATCGGCGGTCGCGAGGGCGGGCACGACGCGATCCATCCCGATCTCGGCGGCTTCGACGACTTCGACGCATTCGTCGCCGATGCCAAGGCCAACGGACTCGAGGTCGCGCTCGACCTGGCCCTGCAGTGCTCCCCCGACCATCCGTGGGTGACGGAGCATCCGGAGTGGTTCACGGTTCGCGTCGACGGCAGCATCGCCTACGCCGAGAATCCGCCGAAGAAGTACCAGGACATCTACCCGATCAACTTCGACAACGACCCGGACGGCATCAAGAACGAGGTGCTCCGCGTCGTCAACCTCTGGATCGACCACGGCGTCACCATCTTCCGGGTCGACAACCCGCACACCAAGCCGGTGTGGTTCTGGGAGTGGCTGATCGGCGAGGTCCGCAAGAACAGGCCCGACATCATCTGGCTGGCCGAGGCGTTCACGAAGCCGCCGATGATGGCAATGCTCGCCAAGGTCGGGTTCACCCAGTCCTACACCTACTTCACCTGGCGCAACGAGCGCTGGGAGCTCGAGGAATACCTCACCGAGCTGAGTCAGCAGACGGTCGACTTCCTGCGGCCCAACTTCTTCGTCAACACCCCGGACATCCTGCACGCCTACCTGCAGTACGGCGGCCCGCCCGCCTTCAAGATCCGCGCCGCACTCGCCGCGACGATGTCACCGAGCTGGGGTGTCTACTCGGGTTACGAGCTCTACGAGCACGTCGCCGTGCGACCAGGCAGCGAGGAGTACCTCGACAGCGAGAAGTACCAATACCGCCCCCGCGACTGGGATGCAGCCGAGGCCGCCGGCCGCTCGCTCATGCCCTACCTCGCCCGGCTCAACGAGATCCGCCACCAGCACCGGGCGTTGAGGGAGCTGCGCAACCTGCGCTGGCACGACCCGGACAACGACCAGATCATCGCCTTTTCGAAGCGCACCGTTTTCCACGATGGCGGCGATGACTGCATCCTCGTCATCGTCAACCTTTACCCGCACGCCGTTCGGGAGGCGACGGTGCACGTCGACATGGCTGCGCTCGGCTATGAGCCCGGGGAGGCTTACGAGGTGCACGACGAGATCTCCGGGGCGACGTGGCTGTGGGGAGAGCACAACTACGTGCGACTCGACCCGTTCTACGAGCCGGCACACGTGCTGTCCGTACGACGGACCAGCGGATGACGGCACCGGCACGCGTTCAGGTCGTCGACGGGCTCGAGCAGCCACGCGATCCGACCTGGTACAAGCGCGCCGTCTTCTACGAGGTCCAGATCCGCGGCTTCCACGACAGCAACGGCGACGGCACCGGTGACCTGCGTGGTCTGACCGAGAAGCTCGACTACCTGCAATGGCTCGGCGTCGACTGCATCTGGCTGCTACCGATCTACCAGTCACCGTTGCGTGACGGCGGCTACGACATCAGCGACTTCCTGAAGGTGCTGCCGGAGTTCGGCGACCTCGGCGACTTCGTCGAGCTTGTCGACGCGGCGCACAAGCGCGGCATGCGCATCATCGCCGACCTGGTCATGAACCACACCAGCGACCAGCACCCCTGGTTCCAGGCCAGCCGCAGCGAACCCGACGGCCCGTTCGGCGACTTCTACGTCTGGTCCGACTCGGACGAGAGATACCCGGGCGCCCGCATCATCTTCGTCGACACGGAGAGTTCCAACTGGACCTGGGACCCGGTGCGCCAGCAGTACTTCTGGCACCGCTTCTTCTCCCACCAGCCGGATCTCAACTACGAGAACCCGGCCGTCCAGGACGCGATGCTCGAGGTGCTCCGGTTCTGGCTCGACCTCGGCATCGACGGATTCCGCCTCGACGCGATTCCCTACCTGTTCGAAGAGGACGGCACCAACTGCGAGAACCTCCCGCGCACGCACGAGTTCCTCAAGCGGCTGCGCAAGGAGGTCGACGAGCTCTACCCCGACAAGGTGCTGCTGGCCGAGGCCAACCAGTGGCCGGAGGACGTCGTCGAATACTTCGGCTCGGGCGACGAGTGCCACATGGCGTTCCACTTCCCGGTGATGCCGCGCATCTTCATGGCCGTACGACGGGAGAGCCGTTTCCCCATCTCGGAGATCCTGGCCAAGACCCCGCCGATCCCGGACAACTGCCAGTGGGGCATCTTCCTGCGCAACCACGACGAGCTCACGCTCGAAATGGTCACGGACGAAGAACGCGACTACATGTACAGCGAGTACGCGCGCGACCCGCGGATGAAGGCCAACATCGGCATCCGCCGCCGGTTGGCGCCGCTGCTCGACAACGACCGCAACCAGATGGAGCTGTTCACCGCCCTGCTGCTGTCGCTGCCCGGGTCGCCGGTCCTCTACTACGGCGACGAGGTCGGCATGGGCGACAACATCTACCTCGGCGACCGCGACGGGGTGCGCACACCGATGCAGTGGACGCCCGACCGCAACGCGGGGTTCTCGACGTGCGACCCCCAACGGCTCTACCTGCCGGTCATCATGGACCCGATCTACGGCTACCAGGTCATCAACGTCGAGTCGCAGATGCGCTCGACGACGTCGCTGTTGCAGTGGACGCGACGGATGATCGAGACGCGCAAGCGCCACCCGACGTTCGGCATGGGCAGCTTCGAGGAGCTGTCCGCGTCGAACCCGAGCGTGCTTGCGTTCGTGCGCGAGTTCGGTGACGACATCGTGCTGTGCGTCAACAACCTGTCCCGGTTCGCGCAACCGGTCGAGCTCGACCTTCGCCGGTTCGAAGGCCGCACTCCGGTCGAGCTGCTGGGCGGCGTGCACTTCCCCCGGATCGGTGAGCTGCCGTTCCTGCTGACCCTGCCCGGCCACGGGTTCTACTGGTTCCAAGTCGCAACGGTGGAGAGCTGATGTCGTCGCAACCGAGCGGTGAGGCCGGGCTGCTTCCGGACTGGCTGCCGCAGCAGCGGTGGTTCGGCGCCAAAGGCCGGCCGATCCAGGACATCCGCCTCCTCCGCGACCGGCGCATCGTCGACGGCGATCCGGCGCTTCGGCACCTGCTCGTGCACGTCGACCTCGGCGAAGACGTCGAGACCTACCAGCTCCTGATCGGGCAACGTTCGGAGGTGCCGGAACGGCTCGCGCACGCGGTGATCGGGACCGATGGCGACATGCTGCTGTACGACGCTGCGCACGACGCGGAGCTCACGCACGTGCTGCTACAGATGATCGCCGGTGGCGACGACGAGCAAGGGCTGCGCTTCCGTCACCTGCCCGGCGCACAGCTGGACACTGATCTCACCAGCCTCGTCATGGGGGCGGAGCAGTCCAACACGTCGCTGGTGTTCGGCGAGGCCTACATCCTCAAGCTGTTCCGCAAAGTCGCGCCAGGGCTCAACCCCGACCTGGAGATCACCCGGGTGCTCGCTGAGGCCGGCGCGACCGCCGTCGTGCCACCACTGGGCTGGATCGAGACCGATGACGTCGCGCCCGGCACCACCCTCGGCATGCTGCAGCCATTCCTGCGCGGCGCAAGTGAAGGCTGGGCACTGGCTGTCACGAGCGTGCGCGACCTGTACGCCGAGGCCGACCTGCACGCCGACGAGGTGGGCGGCGACTTCGCCGGCGAGTCCGAACGACTCGGCGCGATCACCGCCGAGGTGCACGTGCTGATGGCGCAGACGCTGCCGTCGCGCATGGCAGACGAGGCCGAGAACCTGGCGACGGCCAAGCAGATGCACGAACGCCTAGACGCGGCGGTTGCCGTCGTACCAGAGCTCGCCGCCTATGAGGAGCTGCTGCGAGCCGCCTACGACGCGGTCGCTGCCCTGCCGGGTGGCGTGCCGGTGCAGCGCATCCACGGTGACTACCACCTCGGCCAGGCGTTGCGCGTGGACGAAGGCTGGAAGATCATCGACTTCGAGGGCGAGCCGGCGCGTCCGCTGTCGGAGCGCAGGGCGCTCATGAGCCCGCTACGCGACGTGGCCGGGATGCTGCGCTCGTTCGACTACGCCGCGCGCCACCTGCTCGCCGAGCAACCGCACAGCAGCGCACTTGAATACCGCGCCGGCGAATGGGCCGAGCGCAACCGCGACGCATTCTGCGACGGCTACGCGCGTGCGGCCGGGCACGACCCGCGCGACGACGCGGCGCTGTTGCGGGCGATGGAGATGGACAAGGCTGTCTATGAAGTCGTCTACGAGGCGCGCAATCGGCCGAGTTGGTTGCCGATTCCGCTTGCCTCGATCGAACGACTGGGTAAGGGAACAGCATGACCGAGAAGCCGGCGAAGAAAGCAGCTGCCAAGAAGGCGGCGGAGAAGCGGCCGCCAGCCAAGAAGGCACCGGCCGCGCGCCGGGCCCAGGCGCAGGGTCAGGCGCAGCCTGCAGCTCCCCGCCCTGTCAGCACCGAGGAGCTGGACCGCCTGGTTGGCGGTGCCCACCATGATCCGCACTCGATCCTCGGCGCGCATCCCGCTGATGGCCGCATCGCGGTTCGCGCGCTCCGCCCGGGCGCCTCGAAGGTCGCGATCCTCATCGGCGATGAGCAGCATGAGATGCGCCACGAGCACGGTGGCGTCTGGGTCACCTTGCTCGACCGGGCCGACGTGCCCGACTACCGGCTGTTGGTGGACTACGGCGACGGCTTCGAGCACCGGCAGGACGACGCCTACCGTTACCTGCCCACCCTCGGTGAGATGGACCTGCACCTGATCGGCGAAGGCCGACACGAGGACCTCTGGAAGGTGCTCGGGTCCCACACGCGCACCTACGACTCGCCGACCGGCCCGGTCAGCGGCACGTCGTTCGCCGTGTGGGCGCCGGCCGCCCGGGGTGTCCGCGTCAGCGGTGACTTCAACGGGTGGAACTCGGTCGCCTACCCGATGCGGGTGCTCGGCTCATCAGGGGTCTGGGAGCTGTTCATCCCCGGAGTCGGCAACGGCTCCAAGTACAAGTACGACGTGCTCGGCGCCGACGGCGTCTGGCGCGGCAAGGCCGACCCGATGGCGCAGCACACCGAACATCCGCCGGCGACAGCGTCGGTGGTGTTCACCAGCGACTACGACTGGGCCGACAACGAATGGTGTCGCGACCGCGTCGCCCGCAATTGGTACAAGTCACCAGTCTCGGTCTACGAGGTGCATCTCGGGTCGTGGCGGCAAGGCCTGTCCTACAAAGAGCTCGCCGAGCAGCTCACCGACTATGTCGTCGAGAGCGGCTTCACCCATGTCGAGTTCCTGCCGGTGATGGAGCATCCGTTCGGCGGGTCGTGGGGCTACCAGGTCACGTCCTACTACGCGCCGACGTCGCGGTTCGGGTCGCCGGACGAGTTCCGCTACCTGGTGGACCGGCTGCACCAGGCCGGCGTCGGCGTCATCGTCGACTGGGTGCCGGCGCACTTCCCGAAGGACGAGTGGGCGCTGGCCCGCTTCGACGGCACGGCGCTCTACGAACATGCCGACCCGCGCCGCGGCGAGCACCCCGACTGGGGCACGCTCGTGTTCAACTTCGGCCGGCGCGAGGTGCGCAACTTCCTCGTCGCCAACGCCTGCTACTGGCTGGAGGAGTTCCACATCGACGGGCTGCGCGTCGACGCGGTCGCCTCGATGCTCTACCTCGACTACTCGCGCAAGGAAGGCGAGTGGATCCCCAACCAGTTCGGTGGCCGCGAGAACCTCGACGCGATCGACTTCATCAAAGAGATGAACGCCACGGCGTACAAGCGGGTTCCGGGCTGCATCACGGTTGCGGAGGAGTCGACCGCGTGGCCGGCGGTGTCGCGACCGACCTATCTGGGCGGGCTCGGGTTCGGCTTCAAGTGGAACATGGGGTGGATGCACGACACCTTGGAGTACATGTCCAAGCCGCCGGTCTACCGGCAGTGGCACCACCACCAGATGACGTTCTCCCTCGTCTACGCATTCAGCGAGAACTTCGTGCTGCCGCTCTCCCACGACGAAGTCGTGCACGGCAAGGGCTCGCTGCTCGGCAAGATGCCCGGCGACCGCTGGCAACAGCTGGCCAACCTCCGCGCGCTGTTCGCGTTCATGTGGGCACATCCCGGCAAACAGTTGCTGTTCATGGGCAGCGAGTTCGGCCAGGAGTCGGAGTGGTCCGAGGCCCGGTCGCTCGACTGGTGGCTGCTCGACCTGCCCGACCACCACGGCGTCTGGCAGCTGATCCGCGACCTCAATATCGTCTACAAGGAGCACGCGGCGTTGTGGTCGCAGGACGTCGAGGGCACCGGCTTCCAGTGGATCGACGCCAACGACGCTGAAGACAACGTTCTGTCGTTCCTGCGCTGGGGCGACGACGGTTCCGCGGTCGCCTGCATCGCCAACTTCGCCGGCACGCCGCACGAGGGCTACCACGTCGGTCTGCCGTTCGCCGGTGAGTGGCGCGAGGTGATCAACACCGACGCCGATGTCTACGCCGGAAGCGGCGTGGGCAACATGGGGGCGATCCGCGCCATCGAGGAGCCCTGGCACGGCCAGCCGGCCAGCGCCACGCTGCGGGTCCCACCCCTCGGCGTCTTGTGGTTGTCGTCCCCGCCACGTCCCTGATGGCTTACCAGGCCGGGCCCCAGCCTCGGTTGATCATGGGCGAACCTGCAGGGCACGCTAGCGTGTCGTTGGGTTTGCCCATGATCAACAGGCGGGTGGGTTGGGTCGGATGCTTGGGCGCCTGCGGCAGCGGCAGGAGTGGCAGTTCTTCGCTGCCCTGACCAAGGCCGACCGCGCGCTCGGCGCGTTCTGGTGGGCCGTGCTGGTCCTGCGCGCGGTGCTGCCGGCGCTCTTCGCGATCGCCACCGGCGTGGTGGTCAGCGAGGTGCAGCACCATCACTCCGCGGCCCTCGGCGTCACGGTCGCCGGCATCACGTTCGTGGCCCTGCAGGTGCTGGCGCCGCTGCACCAGGCGCTCAGTCAGAACCTTGGCAGCCGGGTGTCAGCCTGGCTGTTCGACCGGCTGACGGCAGCCTGTGTCGCGCCCGCCGGCATTGCGCACCTCGAAGACCCGACACTGACCGAGGCACTCACCGTCGCCCGCGAGTTCGACGCCGGCATGACCGGGCCGCCGATGCGGCTCAACGTCGAGTTCATCGCCACCGGACTGCTGGACGTGATGAGCGGCGTCGCCTCCGCGATCATCCTGTTCGCCTACCGGTGGTGGGCGCCGCTGCCGTTGCTCATCGGCTGGGGCTCGACGCACTGGCTGCTGCGCGAGTCGTCGGTGTGGCGCGACCGCAACACCGACGAGGTGCGCGCGGCGCAACGCGTCGCCGACTACGACTACCGCCTCGCCGTCGATCCGCCGGCAGCAAAAGAGTTGCGGCTGTTCGGACTCGTCGGCTGGACGGTCGATCGCTTCACCGAGCGGCGCCGGCGGTTGTTCGACCTGCAATACCGTGCGACTCGACTGCGCGAACGTTCGGTGCTGCTGTGCCTGTTCATCGTCGCCGTCGCCAACGCCGCGGTGCTGGTGCCGCTGGCTTACGACGCCACCCACGGCACCCTCACGCTGGGTCGGCTCGTGGTGTTCGCCCAGGGAGCCGTCGGCGCCAGCCTGATCGCGTTCGGTGGGCTGAACTGGGCCCTCGACGGTGCGGCCGCGCCGGTTGTCGCCGTACTCAAGCTGGAGCAGGCGATGGCACCCATCGGCGCTCTCACTGCGGGAACCCGATCAGCGGCCGGCCTGCCGGCGCGCGACATCCGGCTGCACGACCTGCGGTTCGCCTACCCGCATGCACCGGCACAGGTGCTCGACGGCGTGGACCTCGAGATCCCGGCGGGATCGTCACTCGCGGTCGTGGGCGTCAACGGCGCCGGCAAGACGACGCTGGCCAAGCTGCTGTGCCGCCTTTACGACCCGACCGGCGGCACCATCGAGGTCGACGGCACCGACCTACGCGAGCTCGACGTCGAGCAGTGGCGGCGGCAGGTCGCCGTCGTCTTCCAGGACTTCATCCGGTTCGAGCTGTCGCTGCGGGACAACGTCGCTCCCCCCTCGTCGACGGCGCCAAGGGCGGGCGACGACGACATCCGCGCAGCGTTGGCGGCCGCCGGCGCCGAGCACCTCGCCGATCTCGACACGCCGCTGGCCAAGGGCTACCCCGGCGGCACGGACCTGTCCGGGGGGCAGTGGCAACGCGTGGCACTGGCCCGCGCGCTGTGCGCCGTACGGAATGGTGCCCGGCTGGTGTTGCTCGACGAGCCGACTGCACAACTCGACGTGCGTGGCGAGGCAGCCATCTTCGAGCGGCTGCTCGCCGAGACCCGCGACGTGACGACGATCCTCGTCTCACACCGGTTCTCGACCGTACGACGCGCCGACCGCATCTGCGTGCTCGAGCACGGCAGGGTCGTCGAGCTCGGAACGCACGAGGAGCTCATGCATCTCAGCGGGCGTTACCGGACGATGTTCGACCTGCAGGCGCGGCGGTTCCAGGCGACACAGGACGAGGAGGGGCGCCTCTATGACGTCCTCACCTGACGGGCCCCGCCCGATGTCCGACGAGGTCGCGGTTCCGGCCGGACTTCCGGCCATGTGGCGGTTGTGCAAGCTCGGCTACCAGCGCGAGCCGTGGCTGATCGTCTCGGCGTTCGTGCTGTCGCTGCTGTCCGCGGTGCCGGACGTGCTGCTCGCGCTGTGGCTTGCGTTGCTCGGCAACGCCGTGATTCACCACCACGACACCGCGGCCATGATCTACGCGTTGGCGCTCGGCGCGTCGGCGACGGCGACGTGGCTGCTGCGAACGATCAGCGTGCGGGTGCAGCGACGCTTCCGCGACAAGGTGACGATCGCCCTCGAGTCGCACGTGGCGCATTTGCAGGCGTCGATCCCCACGATCGCGCACCAGGAGCGCGTCGACTACCTCGACCGGCTGTCGGTGCTGCGCGACCAGGTGTTCGTGCTGGACCACATGTACATGTCGCTGTTCGCGACCGCGGGCTGGATCCTGCGGCTGGCGCTCACCATCGGCCTGCTTGCCTCGATCTCGCCGGCGCTGATCCTGCTGACACTGTTTGCCCTGCCGACCGTCGCGACCTCGTCGTGGCGGCCGGCCGTCGAACGCAACGTGCAGGAGCGCGTCGCACGCCACGACCGGCTGGCTCGGCACCTGTTCGTGCTGGCCACGTCACCCGCGCCCGGCAAGGAAGTGCGGCTGACCGGCCTCGGCGACGACATCGCCACCCGGCGGCGCAGCGAGTGGGAGCGCTACTACGCGCCGATGGCCCGCACCCGGTGGACGACATCCATCTGGTACGCCGTTGCCTGGGCGGTGTTCGGCGCCGCCTACGTCGTCGCGATCGTGTCGGTGCTGCACCGCTCGGTCGGCGCAGTGCTGCTCGTCCTGGCCGCCGGTGCGCGATTGTCGTCGTACGTCGGCGGCGCCGTCGGCGAGATCGGTTTCCTGCGCGGCATCTGGCTGGACGGGTCGAAGCGGCTGGTCTGGCTGGAGCGCTACGCCGCGGCGATCCGTGCCGAGGCAGACCAGCCGCCGCCGGCGCGGATCGAGCGCGAGATCCGGCTGGACGGCGTGAGCTTCACCTATCCCGGCAGCGATCGGCCGGCGCTCGACGACGTCGACCTGCGCCTGCCGGCCGGTGCGGTGGTCGCGATCGTCGGTGAGAACGGTGCGGGCAAGTCGACGCTGGTGAAGCTGCTGGCGAAGATGTACGAGCCAACGTCGGGCGAGATCGTCATCGACGATGCGCCGCTTAGGCACCTCGACTCCGAACAATGGCGTGGCCGCGTCGCCGGCGCGTTCCAGGACTTCTTCCGGTTCGAGTTCGTTGCGCGGCAATCCGTCGGCGTCGGTGACCTGCCGCGGGTCGAGCACGAGCCCACGGTGGTCGGCGCGGTTGAACGCGCCGGCGCTGAGGACGTCGTACGGCGGCTCATCGCCGGCCTCGACACGCAGCTCGGACCGACGTGGCCGAACGGCGTCGACGTCAGTTTCGGGCAGTGGCAGAAGATCGCCCTGGCCCGCGGCTTCATGCGCGACGAGCCGCTGCTACTGGTGCTCGACGAGCCGACGGCGGCGCTGGACGCGGAGACCGAGCACGCGCTGTTCGAGCGCTATGCCGACGCGGTGCGAGGCAAGGACAGCAACGGGCGCATCACCATTCTCGTTTCACATCGCTTCAGCACCGTGCGGATGGCCGACCTCATCGTCGTCATAGACGGCGCCCACGTCGTCGAAGTCGGGTCGCACGAGGAACTGATGGCCAAGCGCGGTGTCTACGCCGAGCTCTACGACATCCAAGCCTCGTCCTACGCCTGACGCCCTCTTCGTTGAGTGGGTCTCAGCCGTCCTCGAGGGACATCCAGACGAGGATGTCGAGGATGCGCAGGGCGGTGAGGTTCGCGCCGCGTTCGCCGGCAAAGGACACGAGCTCTTCGAAGGCGTTCGCTTCGCTCTGCAGGTCGTCGCGCATCAAGCGGCAGAGCAGGTCGATGAAGTCGACCCAGCTGCGGTGCGGATCGTGCGGGATCTTGCCGCTCGCTCGATAGCCGGCATCGATCCGCGAGTCGAACAACGGCACGAGATCGGGACGCTTGCGGTGCAGCACCTTCGACAACACGGTGCCGCGCACCCCGCGGCGGCGGTAGCGGTCCGTGTCGAGGACGGCGAACAGCGCGGCAACCGCGGCGATGTCGTCGTCGGTCGCCTCGGCCAACGAGCGCGGCGGCAGCGCGCCGATGCCGGCGAGCTGCGGCAGCATCTCGGCGAGCACGCCGAACCGCGCCGAGTCGACGTGCGCCTCGAGCAACGTCGGGGCGAGCAGGTCACCGGTGACGAGCGTGGGGCTGCCGTTGGTGACCAGCGTGTCGTAGGCCGGCCAGGCGAAGCTGTACGCCGGATTCAGGTAGTCCGTGAGCAACGCCTGTGGCTCACTCACCGGCAGCGTCCCGCAGCACAGCTGCATCGTCGTCACGGCTCCGGAGCATCCCACCCCGCCACGTCGACTGTGACGGGAACTCAGAACAGGGCGTTGGCGAGGGCGCGGCGGCCGGCGGCCAGCCGCGGGTCCTCCGAATCGAGCATGTCGAAGACGGTCAGCAACCGTTGACGTGCCGCGTCACGCTCGTCACCGGAGGTGCGTCGTACGACGTCGACCAGCCGGGCGATCGCGTCGTCGATGCGGCCGGTCACGACGTCGAGGTCCGCCGCTGCGGCCTGCGCGTCCACGTCATCGGGGTTGTCGGCGGCGCGGCGGCGCACCGCGACCTCGTCGACGCCTTCGGTCCGCTGGAGCAGATCCACCTGGGCAAGCGCGGCCTTCGCCATCTCATCTCCCGGGTCGCGGGCGAGCAGGTCGCGGTAGGCCGCTGCCGCCGCGGCGAGGTCGCCGCGGTCGATCGCGTCACGGGCAATGTCGTGCGCCGGGTCGACCGGAAGCGGCGCCGGTCCAGGTGCCGCGCCAGCCGCCTCGCCGCCGAGCCCGTTGGCTTCCGCGACCCGAAGCACCTCATCGATCACCGGGCGGATCTGCTGCTCCGGCAGAGCGCCCTGGAACAACGGCACCGGCTGGCCACCGATGACGGCGAACACTGCCGGGATTGACTGAACCTGGAACGCCGCCGCGATGCGCTGGTTGGCGTCGACGTCGATCTTGGCGAGCACCCACGAGCCGTTGCCCTCAGCGGCGAGCCGTTCGAGCACGGGTGACAGTTGCTTGCACGGCCCGCACCAGTCGGCCCAGAAGTCGATGAGCACCGGCACGCGCATGGACCGGTCGATGACCTCGGTCTGGAAAGTCGCCTCGGTGACGTCGATGATGCTGGCCGATGGCGCGGCGTCAGCGCCGTCCTGACCGGCCGGAGGCGCGGGCGGCGGCGCGGTGGCCCGCGCCTTCAAGGCGGACAGGTCCACGGCGCTCGCGACGTGCCGCGCCAGCGATGCGGGGATCTGCTGCGCCGCCTGGCGAGGAGGTTGACTCACGCCGCCCAGCCTACGTTCCGCTCAGAAGCGGGCCGGCTCGCTGTAGGTGCCCCACTCGTCGCGGAGCACGTCGCAGATCTCGCCGAGCGTCGCCTCGGCGCGGACCGCCTCGAGCATGACCGGCACCATGTTGTCGTCGGTGCGCGACACCTCGACCAGCCTCGACAGCGTCCGCCGCACCTCGTCGTTGTCGCGCTCCGCCTTGCGGGTCGCGAGCATCTGCTTCTGCGCGCGCTCGACCTCGTGCGAGACGCGGAGGATCTCCAGCGGCTCCTCGACCGTCGAGGTGGCCACGTTGACGCCGACGACCTTCTTCTCGCCCTTCTCCAGGTTCTGCTGGTACTGGAAGGCGGCGTCGGCGATCTCGGACATGAACCAGCCGTCCTCGATGCCGCGCAGGATGCCCTGGGTCATCGAGCCGTCGCTGGACATGTCCTTGATCCGGGCGAAGATCTCCTCCGCCTGCCGCTCCATCTCGTCGGTCAGCGCCTCGACATACCAGGAGCCGCCCAGCGGATCCGCGACGTTGACGACGCCGGTTTCCTCCATCAGCACACGCTGGGTGCGCAGTGCGATCTCTGCCGCCTTCTCACTCGGGAGCGCGAGCACCTCGTCCAACGCGTTGGTGTGCAACGAGTTGGTGCCACCCAGCACAGCGGCCAATGCCTCGACCGCCGTGCGCACGATGTTGTTGTCGGGCTGCTGCGCGGTCAACGAAACACCCGCCGTCTGGGTGTGGAAGCGCAACCACTGCGCGCGCTCATCAGTCGCGCCGTAGACGTCACGCAGCCAGCGGGCCCAGATCCGCCGAGCGGCACGGAATTTCGCGATCTCCTCGAAGAAGTCGATGTGCGCGTCGAAGAAGAACGACAGCCCGGGCGCGAACCGGTTGACGTCGAGACCGCGCGACAGACCCAGCTCGACATAGCCGAAGCCGTCGGCGAGGGTGAACGCCAGCTCCTGCGCGGCCGTCGAGCCGGCCTCACGGATGTGGTAGCCGGACACGGACAGCGGCTTGTAGCGCGGGATCTCCTGGTAGCAGTAAGCCATCAGGTCGCCGATCAGGCGCAGGTGCGGCTCCGGCTGGAAGAGCCACTCCTTCTGCGCGATGTATTCCTTGAAGATGTCGGTCTGGAGCGTGCCGTCGAGCTGGCCGATGTCGGCGCCCTGCCGCTCGGCCGCGACGAGGTACATGCAGAAGACAGGTACGGCGGGGCCGCTGATCGTCATCGACGTGGTGACGTCCTGCAGCGGGATGTCCGCGAAGAGCACGTCCATGTCGGCCGCGCTGTCGATGGCGACGCCGCAGTGCCCGACCTCGCCGAGCGATCGCGGGTCGTCGGAGTCGCGACCCATCAGCGTCGGCATGTCGAACGCGACGGACAGGCCGTTGCCGCCCGCGCCGAGGATCAGCTTGTAGCGCTCGTTGGTCTGCTGGGCGTTGCCGAAACCGGCGAACTGGCGGATGGTCCAGGCCTTGCCGCGGTAGCCCGTGGCGTAGAGCCCGCGGGTGAACGGGAACTCGCCAGGCCAACCGATCCGGTCGAAGTCGGCAACGGCCGACTCGTCCGCGGGGCCGTAGACCGGCTCGACTTCGACGCCCGACAGGGTCGTGAAGTCGGCGTCGCGCTTGCGCGCCGCGTCGTACCGCTGCTGCCATCGCTCGCGACCAGTGGTCATGACACCGATAGTAGGACGTCCTACTAATTCGGTCCAGCGTCACCGGAGAAGTCGCCCGCTTCCAGGCGGAGCTCACGCAGCAGCCCGAAGAGCTGCTCGAGCTGGTCCCCGTCGTATGAGGACAAGCCGAAACCGTCACACATCAGCTCGTCCGTCGCCTTGGTCACCACGGCGCGTCCCGCCTCCGTGAGCCGGGCCAACACACCGCGCCCGTCGCGCGGGTTGGGCCGTCGCTCGACGAATCCGGCCGCAGCCAGCCGGTCGATGGTGTTGGTGACGCTCGTCGGGTGCACCATCAGGCGTTGCCCGATCACCGACAGGGGCAGCTCGCCGACCCGGCTGAAATGCAGCAGGACGAGTGCCTCGTAACGGGCGAAGGTGAGCCCGTGCGGACGGAGGATCGCGTCGTAGCGCGCGAGCAACAGCTGCTGCGCGCGCATGATCGAGGTCGCGACGCGCATCGGCGCGGCCGGCCCGAAGTGATCTTCCCAGAGCTCTCCGGCCCGCGCGATCGGGTCGAACGGCAGATCGAGCGGACGCGGCACGCCGTCACCGTAGTCGGTGCTGCTACCGGCAGACTGGATTCGTGGATTGGAGTCTGCGCGGGTGCAGCCGACAGGGTCACGCGACCTACGCCCCGGACGAGCCGGGGCTGCGCGAGCGGTTGCGCACCGAAACGGCGGTCGGCGAGGCCTGGCGCTGCCTACGGTGCGAGACGTTCGTCGTCGGCCCTCCCGCGGGGCAGGGCCCGGCCGGGGACGCGCCGATCGTGCTGCGGGGCAAGGCGTTGCGCGAGGCCTTCGTTCTTCGCCTGCTGGCGGTCGAGCGCTGGATCCGCGCGCTCGTGCTCACCGCGCTCGCGTTCGCGGCCTTCAAGTTCGAGAGCTCGCAGACGTCGCTGCAGCAGCTGTTCGACAAGGACTTCCCCCGCTTCAAGGACTTCGCGGCGTCGTTCAACTACGACCTGAGCAAGAGCCCGACGGTCAACGAGATCAGAAGGTTGCTGCACTCGAAGCACAGCACGTTGCACCTCGTGGAAGGGTTCCTGATCGGCTACGCACTGCTGCAGTTGCTCGAAGGCATCGGCCTGTGGTCGCTGAAACGGTGGGGCGAATACGTCGCCGTCATCGGGACCAGCGTGTTCATCCCGCTCGAGATCTACGAGCTGACAAAGCACATCACCTACGTCAAAGTCATCGCGTTCGTCATCAACCTCGCACTCGTGGTCTACCTCGTGGTGAGCAAGCGCTTGTTCGGTGTGCGCGGCGGCGGAAGGGCCTTCCACGCCAGCCGGCAGCAGGAGTCGCTGCTCCAGGTCGAGGAAGG
>Ga0207705_10001465_pt1 | contig 18812 bp, 10 predicted proteins | sample KBSC13metaG_FD_184314 | JGI IMG/M metagenome (GOLD analysis project Ga0207705, IMG submission 184314) | Corn rhizosphere microbial communities from Kellogg Biological Station, Michigan, USA - KBS C1-3 metaG (SPAdes) (version 2) | ecosystem: Host-associated > Plants > Roots > Rhizosphere > Soil ... | reverse complement strand
CGTTCGCCAGCGCCAGCATCTCGTCGGTCATGTCGAGCCCGTATGCCTTGCCGGTCGATCCCACCCGTTTGGCCGAGAGCAGAACGTCGATGCCACCGCCGGAGCCGAGGTCAAGGACCGTCTCTCCGGGGTTAAGCTGCGCCAGCGCCGTCGGATTGCCGCATCCAAGCGACGCGAGGAGCGCTTCCGGCGGTATTCCCGCAGTCTGTCCTTCATCGTAGAGGTCGGCCGTTATCGGATCCCATGCATCGGTCGTCGCGCCGCAGCACGCACTCGAGCCGCAGCACGAGCCGGAAGTGCTGCCAGCCGCGACCCGCGACGCAGCGGCGCCGTACTTCTCCTGGACGCTCGCCTTGAGCAGCTCGCGATCAGTCACCGTGTCCATGTGCACATCCTCATATCAATAAATGTTGATGGATTGGTCAAAAAAAAACTCAGTCACAGCACTCACCTTGCCGGCCATTGGCCGCGACTCGAACGGACAGCCGCCGCCCGCGGGGGCGAAGCTCGCGGACCATCTCCTCGGCCTCCTCGAATGCTTCGCGGTTCAGCTCGTAGTACGACCAGCGTCCTTCACGCCGATCGTTCACGATGCCGGCGTCCTTGAGCACCTTGAGGTGGAACGACAGCCGCGACTGCGCCGCATCGAGGGTGTCCTGCAGCTCGCAGACGCATCGCTCGCCGCCCACCAGCAGCTCGACTATGCCGATGCGGGTTTCGTCCGAAAGCGCATGAAATATCTGCGCTGCGCGTGCACTGAAGTGTGGGGCCTGAGCGGGCATGCCATTAACGTATCAATATTTATTGATATGTCAAGAACCGGCATTCCGGACAGTCGCGGCCAGGATCAGCGGCGCGGCGACGGGATTGGGGGCGCCAGATACTCCGTGAGCCAACGGCGCGCGAGATCTGCGACGACATCCAGCGCACCGCGTTCCTCGAACAGGTGAGTCGCGCCAGGGACGATCTCCAGCCGTACCACGCCACGCATGTGTGTCATCGCCGCGCGGTTGAGCGCGATTACCTGTTCGTCGTTCCCGCCGACGATCAGCAACGTCGGAGCGCGGACCGAGGCAAGTGCATCACCGGCCAGGTCGGGACGTCCGCCCCGTGACACGACCGCCTCCACCCTGTCCGGGCGGCGTGCGGCGGCAATCAATGCGGCGCCGGCGCCGGTGCTCGCACCGAAGAGTCCGACGGGCAGATCCTTCGTCAGCTCCTGATGCGAGAGCCAGTCGATCGCGTCCACCAGCCGGCGCGCCAACAGCACAAGGTCGAAGCGGTGCTCACGGGTGCGCAGATCCACGGCTTCCTCAGCGGGCGTCAACAGATCGAGCAGCAACGTCGCGAGGCCGGCTTCGCGCAGGACATCGGCAACGAATCTGTTGCGAGGACTGAAGCGGCTGGATCCGCTGCCATGCGCGAAAAGGACAACACCGCTCGGCAGCGTTTCGGCTGGTGTCGGGAGCCCCAGCGTTCCGCCGAGCGTGACACCGGTTGCTGCTACATGAACCGCAAGCTCATCGGGCGACTCACCCGTGTGCACGCGCATACGCCGACTCGTAGGAAGGTCCATATGCGCGCGTGGCGGGTTTCGCCTGTTTGGCGGCCGCGGCCCTGTCTGGCATCCGTCCTCCGCTGTAAATCGAGAATTGGCGAGGGTATCGATATCGGCCGGATCAACGCCAGTATCTGAATCAGCGCATTACGCGGGCCAGACAGACCAGCATGGCGAGACGGTTACGCTGCCGGATTCGCCGTGCCGGCCGCGGCGGTTGCGATATCGGGTCGCTCGGCATCTGGCGATCCGCGCTTGAGCGTAAGAGTGAAGACAGACCCGATCCCGACATTACTCTCCACCGTAACGTCGCCCGCCATTGCGCGGGCGAGCGACCGGCTGATCGCGAGACCGAGACCGACTCCGTCGGCGTTGCGCGTAAGCGAGGTATCAACCTGGACGAACGGCTCGAAGATCACAGTCCGTTGAGCGGCGGGAACCCCGACGCCAGTATCGCCCACGTGTATAGCGACCGTATCATCGGTCACGTCGCAGGTCACTTCGACGCTACCGCCCGGCCTCGTGAACTTGAGTGCATTGCCCAACAGGTTGAGAAGGATCTGACGAATCTTGTCAATATCGCCGCGCACGGTCAGCGTCTGACCATCGTTGCCATTCAACCGGCAAACGTCGTAGTGCAGTCCTCCGCGCTCCATCTGCAGTGCCATCATCTCCCGAACGCCGAGCAGCAATTCGTTGACGTCCACGTCGGTATATGCGACGGAGACCGCGCCAGCCTCGAGCTTGGCAAAGTTCAGGATCTCGTTGATCAGCCCCATGAGATGTTCCTGACTGCGTGTGATCCGGAGGAGATCGGCGTGTTGCGCCGAAGTCACCGGGCCGCGAATACCCATGTCGATGAGCTGCGCATAGCCAGCGATCGCGTTGAGCGGAGTTCGCAGCTCGTGGCTCATTGTGGCCAGGAAGTCGGCTTTCGCGCGGTTGCTCGCAAGGGCCTCGAGTGTCTTTCCGCGCAGTTCGACGCCCGTCGCCTCCAGTTCATCGGCTCTCGCAAGGAGCTCGGCGTTGACGCGTGTCAACTGCGCGCTGGCGGTCTTGCGCTCGGTTATGTCCTCGATGGCCATGAGGATCAGCGGCGGGCCGTTGTCGGGCGAGCCGATGCGGCGTGCATTCAGCAGCATCGTCCGATGGCCGCGCGCCGCGAAGTCGTGCTCGACTTCAACGTCATCGAATGGCTCGCCAGTACGCAGCACGGCGTCCAGCAGAATTCGGAGGCTCGGGATGTTCCAGTCACCGCCCGCGAACTCGAACAGACTGTGCGTCGTCGTGTCGCCGGCTGAAACGCCAAAGCTATGGTAGAAAGCATGGTTCGCGCTGACAACGCAGAGATTCCCGTCCAGCACGAGCAATGGTTCGCGCACGGTCTGCACAATCGCCTCGGCGAATCTTCGCGCGTCGTCCAGTTGCTCAGCAGCGCGCTTGCGGGCGTCTATGTCGTGGTAGACGATGACAGCGCCGTCGATCTTGTTGTCCACGGTGCGGTATGGACGGATGTGCATCATGTACCAGTGACCTGCGCGGTCGCGTACTTCCCGCTCCGTCACCTCCAGCGTGTCGATCACGTGAGTGATGAGTTCTTCGATGTTCCCGACGTCTATGTTGGATTTCATGTCGCCGATGGGGCGCCCGATATCCGTCGGAATGACGTTCATCATGCGCTCGGCGCCCGCGGTGAATCGCCGGATGTGCAGATCGGTTCCAACCATGATCACGGGGACGTGCATCGCGCTCAGCAGGTTCGTGAGATCGTCGTTGAGATGGTCGGCTTCGGTATTCCGGCCCCGCAGCTCGTCGTTGAGCGTGATCAGCTCTTCGTTGAGCGACTGAAGCTCCTCCTTGGAGGTTTCGATCTCTTCATTCGTGCTCTGGAGCTCTTCGTTGCTGGACTGGATCTCCTCATTCGCCGCCTGGAATTCCTCGACGACCGACGCATGCTCTTCGGCTACCGTCTGGAGGTGCCGCTTCGCTGCCTCGAGTTCCTGGCGCAGCTCTCCAAGCTCGGTTGCGTTGTCCGCCAATTTCCGTTCGGCGATGCTTGCGCGGGCGCCGCGCCTGTTCGTCGTGCCGGGCCGCCCACCGTCACCATCAGCCGATGGACGCGTTCCGTCGGCACGGCTTTCCTCGAACGAAATGATGAAGAACTTTGCATCGGATCCGGTGACTCGAAAAGGGCGCACGTCGAGACTGACGTATTCGATGTGCTTTCCGTCGTGGAACGAAACGCCTTCCACGCGCGCGGGCCGTGCTTCGTTTCGAGCTGCCTCCAGCACCCTGCGCAGCTCGGCTGACAATTCGGACTTTACCATGTTCAGCAACAGAAAACTCGCAGTGCCTGCGACAGGTTCGATGTACTTCCCTGTTCGGCCGCGGAACTGCAGGATGCGCAACTGATCGTCCACCACGACTGCGGCCGGCGCATAGCTGCCAAGTACGATCTGATCTGCGGCGCGCTGTACGTCGGGCGACGGCGCATTGCCGGATGCGCCAGCCGAGTCTTCGACGTTCTGCGATCGCCTGATACCGACGGCGGTTGCGCTGGCGCGATCCTGAATCAATGATCGGCTCGGATGTGCCGGCCGGACGCTCAGCTGCAGCGCGTGTACCGGGCCGGGAATGCGTGTGTAGATGCGGCGCTTCTTGTCGATCGCAGTGAACAGGGTTGCAGCAGTGCTCACCGATTCCGAGCTTCCAAGCACCAGTATGCCCCCTGGCCTGAGCGCATAGTGGAAGACCGACAGCAGTCTGGTGTGTGCGTTCGGCTGCAGATAGATGAGAACGTTACGGCAGCTGACGATGTCCAGGTGAGAGAACGGCGGATCCGCGGTGATATTCTGTACCGCGAAGACACAGCAATCCCGCACAGCCTTCGTGACGCAATAGCCAGTGTCTTCCTTCCTGAAAAAGCGACTCAGCCGTTCGGGTGTGACATCGGCCTCGATACCTCGTGGATACATCCCGGTGCGCGCGGAAGCAATCGCGGCTGCGTTCAGATCGGTTGCAAAGATCTGGATCGGAGTGTCGAGCGCATGGGCCTCCAGCAGCTCGAGAAGGCAGATGGCAAACGAATATGCTTCCTCACCGGTCGAACATCCTGCTATCCACACGCGTATGGCAGCGTCATCGCGAACGGAATCCGCTCGCGCAGTGTGGCCAACCGCCACGCGGCGCGCGATGAAGTCCGGTAGAACCTTATCGGTCAGTGCATTGAACAGATCCGGATCGCGAAAGAAACGCGTCACTCCGATGAGGAGATCGCCGTACAACGTGCTCAGCTCCTCGCCGTCTTCGCGCAGAAGTTCTGCGTAGCGTCCCATCGTGTCGGTCCTGCGAAGCGCCATGCGTCGCTGAATTCGCCGCTCGACAGTTCCCATCTTGTAGAGGTCGAAATCGACGCCGAACTGACTCCTGAGCGCCGCGCAGATGGCAGCCAGGGCGTCGCTATTCGTGCCGGTGTCCGCGTCATCACCGGACACGCCGCGGCTATGCGGCCGGGCGTCCGAATCGCGCTTCCTGTCGGATGTACCATCCGATGAGCCGTCGCTGGCGTGCGCACGCAAGTATGGATTGAGCCCCAGTCGCGCGATGTGCGCCGCGATCTCGGCTGGTGACGCAACGATGTCGATGCACGCTGTTGCGATAGCCGATCGCGGCATCCCCTCGGCGGTTGCCGTTGCGGGATCCTGCGCGAACGCGATCCCGCCCGCTCCCCGTATCGCGCGAACGCCAAGTGCGCCGTCTGAGCCCGTACCGGAAAGGATCACGCCGATGGTCCTGCGTTCCTGTACTTCTGCCAGCGATCGGAAAAATGCGTCGATCGGCAATGGCGGTCGGTCGTCCGGATCTCTCGGCACCAACTTCAGATGGCCGTCGGTCAAGGTCATCTTGGTATCCGGCGCGATCACGTACGCGTGATTGACTTCCACGCGATCGCCGTTGGCCGCCTGATGCACCGGCATCGTTGCTTGCCGCGCGAGCAGCTCGGCCAGGATGCTTCCGTGCGTCGGGCTGAGGTGCTGCACCACTACATACGCAAGCCCGGTGTCTGCTGGAACGTTCCGAAAGAACTCGGACAGGGCTTCGAGGCCACCCGCGGATGCGCCGATTCCGACGACCGTTACGGGCGAATTGCGCACTGATTCACGGTCGGCCAATTCAGTCGACGTCGATTCGCTCGAGTCAGCCGAAGGAATCGGCACACGCCCGGAAGCCATTACAGTTCGGTCATTACGTCGCGGTGGTGCTCAACCAAACGTTCATAAACCTCTCAAAGCGCAAGAATCGCGCTACTTGGCGCCATCGGCTCATCAGGACACCCGATCGTACCCCTTAATCTAGCTATCCAGCCCTTCTGGATGCTCCGGGGAACTGATCTCGGCGCTGCTCGCGCGGTGGGTGCCTTTCCCCGCCCCACCCGGATCGCGGGCCTCCCTGACGCCATCGACGGCCTCTCCGGTGCCTTGTTGCTCGATTGCGGCAAGATTCGGCGAGGCGTCGACTGTGGTGCCGCGCGGCAGTGTGAGCGTGAAGACCGATCCCTGCTCCAAAATGCTTTCCGCAGTAATATCACCGCCCATCGCGCGCGCAAGCTCCCGGCTTATGGCCAGACCCAGGCCGATACCTCGCTGGCTGTACGGAACGGTATCGGTCGCGAGATGCCTGTCCACCTGCACGAACGGCTCGAAGATGCTCTCCAGCTTGTCAGCCGGTATTCCGCGCCCCGTGTCGCTGACGGCAATGCTCACCACGTCATCGGCAGCAGCACAGGTGATACCGATTCTGCCACCAGAGGGTGTGAACTTCTGCGCGTTGGTAAGCAGGTTCAGCAGTATCTGCTGCACTTTCTCCGCGTCGGCACGCGTCACGATATCGGACTCGCATCGCTCGTACACGACGCGAATTCCCTTGGCATGCATCTGCGGCGAGACCAGCGCCTCCACACCGCCGACGAGATCGAGCAGCGAGGTGTCGGCGACGTTGAAGTCCACCTTCCCTGCTTCCAGTTTCGCGAAGTTCAGAATGTCGTTGATCAGCGCGAGCAGATGACGGCCGCTCTTCTTGATGCGAGCGAGATCGTCGAGCTGTTCCGGCGTCACCGCGCCGCGTATGCCGAGCTGCATCAGATCGACATAGCCGCCGATTGCATTCAGTGGAGTGCGGAGCTCGTGCGACATCGTCGCGAGAAATTCGGCCTTGGCCCGGTTGGCCGACTCAGCCACCAGCTGCGCCTGCTCGGCCGCGACCCGCGCGCGCTCGGACTCCCTCGTGCGGCCCTCCAGCGCTTCGGTCACTAAGTGAAGCTCTTCGGTCTGCCGCTCGAGTTCGGTTGTCTGTTGCTGCAATTGCTCGTTCTGCGCCTCGAGCTCGGTTGCCTGTTCGTACAGATGCTGTTGCTGCAGCTCCAGCTCGGACGCCTGCTCCTGGAGCTGCTGGTTCTGCAGCTCCAGCTCGAGTGCCTGTGATTCCAGCTGAGCGTTCTGCAACGTCAGCGCACGAGCGGCGACCGACTGTGCTTCCGCATAGCGAGTCAGCAAACCGTTGAGAACTATCGCGAACAGAACTGCCGCGAGCGTACCGCCGATCAGCACGAGCGTCACGATCTCGGAGTGGTATTCCTCGACCGTTGACCTGGTGGCCAGGAGAGACCGCTCGGTGGACTCGATCGTGGCCACGTGCGCGCGAAGGGAATCCATGATCTGCTTGCCGCGGTTGGTACGCAGCCTGGCGACGGCGGCCGCCAATCCCTGAGTGCGTCGCAGATCGATGGAGTAATCAAGCTCGGCGAGTCGCGCGGTTACCAGAGGCGCGAGCTCGTCGAGGTACCGCTGCTGGACCGGGTTGTCGGCGGTCAGCAGTCGTAACGCGCTCGTATCGGCCGCCAGCGCCGTGAGTGCGTTGGTGTACGGGGCGAGATATGCCTCATCACCGGTCAGGATGAAGCCGCGTTGGCCTGTTTCGGCGTCCTTGAGATCGGAGAGGGTCGCACGCGTACGATCGATCGTCTGGTGGGTGTGCTCGACCCACTCACCGGCCTCGCGCGCCCGAACGATCCCGCTATAGGTGATCACGCCGATAACCAGAACCACGACGGCGACACCACTCGACGCGACCACCCGTTGCCACCGCGACATCGGCTTGGCGAGCAGGCTTTCTGACGGATATAACGGAACTCCGTCAATCTTGGGTGTGATCGGATTCGCCATCAGGGGGTCAATCAGCGGCGCTCGGGCTCATACTATCCAAATGTATTGGATAGGTGCGCACGGTGCACGCGCGCGGCGTCGACCACGCGACGGCGCCAGACTAGGCGCACGACGAGGCGCACGACGCGCGCGCATCCACGATGCACACCGATCACCATGGGATGCAAGTTGCCCACGCGGCGTACGTCGGCCGTTTCGATAGCTCGCTCGGGACCTCGCTCCTGTTTCGCGGCTCCGGCAGACAGGAACGCTTGATGGCAGCCGTTGGCTGGACTGCTCAGTGCCGGGCGCCAGTTGCGTCGAGTGCCGCGCGAAGTCCGTACGCAAGTGTCACTGCATTGTCGTTGGCCCAGAAGTGCATGAAGAATAAGCGCGGCTCTTCCGTGAGCATGTGACTGTGCACGGCCGTCACTGCAATTCCGTGACTCCGAAGCGCCCGAATCACGGGATTGACTTCCGTCCCGAGTAATACAAAGTCGCCAGTGACAGCGGCTCGCCCGCTGCCTGTAGGCTGGAAATTGATGCCCGTCGCAACTCCCATCGCCGGCGGAATTACCTCTCCATGTTCGCGAATCGTTTCCGCGCGCGGAACACTGACCTGGTAGACACCACCGTTCGTCTTGCCGGAGTAGCCGAGTGCATGCGCAATTCGCGCGGTATCGATACCCGTATCGAGTTCGACTGATGCAGCGGCAATCGGTGTTGCGGGCGTTCCGAGCGGTGTCTTGCTGCGAGCCAGCGCCGCGTGGATGGACCGAGCAATCTTCGCCGCATCGCCCATCGCCATGATGTGCATGTACATCACACGCGGATTCTCATGCAGGAGATGGTTGTGCAATGCCGTTTGAGTGATGCCACTGTCCTGCAGCGTCTGCATCACGGCCGCAACCTCTGTCTCAGCCAGTACCAGGTCCCCCATAACCATCGTCCTGCCCGAAGCCATCGGCTTGAACGCCACCCACGAACCGAGGGCGAGCGCAGGCCTGAGCTGCACGCCCTCGACGGTTACGTCCATGTCGGAGCGTGGAAATCCAAACTTGTAGACGCCGCCAGCGTTCATCGTGCCGTGGCGTCCGAGCGCTGCATCTACGGAGGCCGTCCACGGTGGCAACGAAGCCGTCGCCTGCGCCCTGCAAGGAACCGCCGCTGCCGATGCTACTATGGCCATGACATAAGCCGCCAGCACCTGGTACGAACTGTGGTACGAGCATCTGGTCAACTGCACGTTTCCTCCTCGCGCAAGGGACGTTATGTTAGTATGATACAGTTGTATCATATTGCGTAGCGAACCAATCCGCCAGCCGCCACTCCGTGACATCTCGACCTCGCTGGCTACTCCTCATCCACCAGCTACCGCCGCACCCGGACTACTTCCGGGTCAAGGTGTGGCGACGGCTCAAGCGAATCGGGGCGGTGGCACTCAAGAACTCCGTCTACGTTCTGCCGAATGGGGCGGAGGAGCGCGAGGACTTCGAGTGGCTGGCGCGGGAGATCGTTGCGGGTGGGGGCGAGGCCACGCTGTGCGAAGCAAACTTTCTCGCTACGGTGAGCCATCCCGAGCTGCCGGTGTCATCGATCGGGCGCCGAAACGGTCGGCGTCGCAGACATTGGCCGCGCGGCGCACTCTGGATCACGAGGCGCGGCGTTCACGTTGACCGAATAGCGAGTGCATGGCTCATTCGGCGTTTCATCGATCCAGCCGCTGACTTCAAGTTCGTCGATCCAGCCGTGCATGAACCACGCGAGGGCGAACTACGGTTCGATATGTTCGACGCCGAGTACACACACGTCGGCGCGGCATGCACCTTCGAGGTGCTGCTGGATGCATTCGAGCTTCGGAATGATGTTGGCCTGAGCGCGATTGCGGAGATCGTGCATGACATCGACTGTAAGGATGATCTGTTCGGACGTGCTGGAACAGCCGACGTTGCCCGTGTATTGGATGAGCTGTATGCGCACCATCGCTCCGACGAGGAACGGCTGAATCAAGGCGGCTTCATATTCGAGAACCTTTACTGGATGCTACAACCTGGTTGATGACATCTGAAAGGTGTGTCACTTTCCTGATACGCTCCGTTCCTTCCAAAGGGAGTAGATCGCTGGAATCACCACCAGCGTGAGTATCGTGCTCGTGACCATTCCGCCTACCATGGGTGCCGCGATTCGCTTCATCACGTCAGCTCCAGTCCCCTGACTCCACAAAATGGGGACGAGGCCAGCGGTAATCGCTGTCACCGTCATCAACTTGGGTCGGACACGTTCGACTGCGCCGTGCTCGACTGCCGCGTCCACGTCGCCCCGGTTCGACAGCTCACCACGCGCGTCGCGTTCGTGATACGCCTGATCCAGGTAGATGAGCATGATCACCCCGGTCTCGGCCGCCACACCTGCGAGCGCGATGAAGCCTATCGCTACAGCGACGCTCATGTTGTAGTGCAGCAGCCACATTAGCCATACCCCGCCCACGAGCGCAAAAGGAAGGGAGAGCATGACAATCGCGCTCTCCGTTACGCTTCTGAAATTGAAGTAAAGGAGCCCGAAGATGATGGCGAGCGTGATCGGTATCACAACGCCAAGTTTCTTCGACGCGCGCTCCAGTGATTCATACTGTCCTGACCATTCGAGCCGGTAGCCTGGCGGAAGCGTCAACTTCTCCGCGAGCACCTTCTTTGCATCGCCAACGTAGCTCCCAATGTCACGTCCCTCGACATCGACGTACACGATGTTGTTGAGATACGCGTTCTCGGACTTGATGAGGACTGGACCTTTGACCACGGCAATACTCGCGAGCTCACTGAGCGCGACCTGGGCTCCTGACGGCGTGGCGACCAGCACGTTCCGCACCTGTTCAGGATTGTCACGCAACGCGCGCGGATAGCGTACGAGCACGCTGTATCTCTCTCGCCCTTCGATCACCTGTCCCGCGTCCACGCCGCCGACGGCTGCGCTCAACGCCAACTGCACGTCGTCACCGGTCAACCCATATCGCGCCGCTGCATCACGGTTGATCGTTACGTCCAGGTACTTGCCGCCTACCGCACGCTCCGCAAAGACGGTGTTGGTTCCCGATACCGCCGGTAAAATTCCCTCGATCTTCTGGCCGATCTCATCCAGTGTATCGAGACTCGGCCCGAATATCTTGATCCCCACGGGGGTCTTGATCCCGGTCGCCAGCATGTCGAGCCTGTTCTTGATGGGCATCGACCACATGTTACCAACACCCGGTGTCTTCACCGTTGCATTCGCCTGAGCGACGATCGAGTCGTACGTCACCCCTGGACGCCAGTACTTCTTGTCCTTGAGGATCGCGATCGTCTCGATCATCGACAGCGGTGCCATGTCGGTCGCGGTCTCCGCACGACCGATCTTGCCCAATACCATCTGTACTTCGGGGATCTTTGCAAGATCCGCATCACGCTGCGTGAGGATCTCTTTCGCCTGTTCACTCCCGACACCGGGGAAGAGCGATGGCATGTCCATGATGGCCCCTTCGTTCAGGGGCGGCATGAATTCACTTCCGATGCGCGACCAGGGGAAGATGGTCACGAGCAGCACAGCGCCAGCCACGATGATCGTTGGCCATCGATGCCTGAGCACAAACGCGATGACCGGTCGGTAGGCCCTGATCAGGAACCGACTGACTGGGTTGGCCGATTCAGGCTGCAGCTTGCCACGAATGAAGAGTCCCATCATTACTGGCACGAGCGTGATTGATAGAAGCGATGCTGACGCCATCGACAGCGTCTTGGTCCATGCGAGTGGCTTGAACAGCCTGCCTTCCTGATCCTGAAACGCAAAGACCGGAATGAACGACACGGTGATGATCAGAAGAGAGATGAAGAGCGACGGACCAACCTCCTTGGCCGAATCGATCACAACCTCCCAGTGCGTTCGCGGGTTTCCGTCGCGCGCATTGTGCTCGATGTGCTTGTGCATGTTCTCCACCATCACGATTGCGGCATCTATCATTGCACCGATTGCGATCGCGATCCCACCCAGGCTCATGATGTTGGCACTCAGACCCAGAAGATGCATCGCCAGCAGCGCCATGAGAATGCCGATCGGTAGCGTCAGGATTGCGACCAGTGCGCTCGATCCGTGCAACAGGAAAAGCAGTGTTACGGCGGCAACAATCAACGACTCCTCTACGAGTTTGCTGCGGAGCGTTTCGATTGCGCTCTCGATCAGTCCAGACCGATCGTACCCGTCGACGAAGACCACGCCATTGGGCAGTGCCTTCTGCAGCTCCGTCATCTTGGCCTTGACACCGTTGATTACCGCCAACGGATTCTCGCCATACCGCATCACAACCCAACCAGTGACGATCTCGCCTTTCCCGTTCAGATCGGCGATCCCACGCCGGATTTGCGGTCCGATCTGGACGTTGGCGACATCTCCAACCGTGACGGGCGTACCTCCAGGACCTGTGCCTATCGCGACGTTGCGAATATCAGCAAGACTGCGGAACCGCCCACGTCCGCGTACCACGTACTCCGACCCGCCCATCTCGAGCACGCGGCCACCAACATCCTGATTCGAGGCGCGGACGGCATCGCTCACTTTCTGGATCGGAATGTCGTACGCGAGCAGTTTGGCTGGATCGACATCAACTTGATACTGCTTCTCAAAGCCACCGAAGGACGCGATCTCGGCGACGCCAGGTACCGCTGTGAGCGCGGGCCGGACGGTCCAGTCTTGCAACGCGCGCAACTGCGCCAGGTTGAGCTTGCCTGAAGTGTCCGCCAGGATGTACTGCATAACCCAACCGACGCCTGTGGCATCGGGTCCCATCATCGGCGAGGCGTCAGGAGGAAGCTTGGCTCGTGCACTACTCAGATACTCCAACACGCGGCTGCGTGCCCAGTACAGATCCGTGCCGTCCTCAAACACCACGTACACCGCCGAAAGGCCGAACTGGCTCATGCCGCGCACGAACTTGATGTGCGGTACCTTGAGCATCTCGGTCGACAGCGGATACGTAACCTGATCCTCCACAGTCTGCGGTGCCTGTCCGGGCCACTCGGTCATGACGATTACCTGCACATCGGACAGATCCGGGATCGCATCCACCGGCGTCCTGAACATCGCCCACGTGCCTGCGACCACAACCACCAGCGTAGCCAGAAGCACCATGATCTTGTGGTTCACTGACCACTCGATGACTCGCTTGAGCATTGCTCTATCTCCGCGGCTTCGGTGGTGCCGGAGGCATCTGCATCCCAGGCATGCCATTCACATTGGCGCCCTTGTCGTCAATACCTGGCATGTTCTGCATGGCCTTGTCGCCCGAGCCCATATTGCTGATCATGCTCTTGAGTACGTCACCTAGATTGGACTCGGAGTCCAGGAGGAATTGCGCCGATGTAGCTACGCGTTGTCCTGCTTCGAGACCGGAGAGGATCTCGGTGTACTCACCCGCAACTCGTCCGAGCTCTACATCGTGCGGCATGAGAATGCCTTTCCCCATATCAACGAAGACGATATTCCGATCACCCGTCTGGAGAATGGCCGAGCTGGGAACAGTCAGCGCGGTGCGATTGGGAGTGGAGAGTCTTACGGTCGCATACATGCCGGGCTTGAGCACACCGGCCGTGTTAGGCACCACGATGCGCGCCGTTATCGTGCGCGCTTCTGGCTGGAGCGTCGGATACACGTAAGCCACTCGGCCTTTGTACGAATGACCGGGAAGCCCCGTGAACACGATGTCAGCGGGTGAGCCCACGCGTACGTTGCCCGCGTCCACCTCACGCAACTGGGCGTCGACCCAGACGTCCGACAGGTTGGCGATGGTGTAAAGCTCTTCGCCAGACGTTACCGCTTGTCCCTGTAGCACCTTCTTCTCTACGACGATGCCCGACACTGGAGCATAGAGCGTGAGTGTGCGACGCACGCGACCCGTGCGCAGGATCTGATCTATCTGCGCATCAGAGATGTCCCAGAGCTGCAACCGCCGGCGGGACGCGTCCGCCAGATTAGTTTGCCCTGTCGGCAATCCCGGAACGCTGCTCTTGCCGATGCTGCGATCTACCTGGCCAGCCAGCAGAAGCTCCTGTTCTGCAGCCAGCAACTCGGGGGAATAAATTTCGAGCACGGGCTGCCCGCGCCGCACCTGCTGCCCGGTTGAATTGACGTAGAGCCGATCTACAAAGCCTCCGAACTTGGGCGCGATTTGCGCCATCTTCGTCTCGTCAAAGGTGACGGTGCCGGTGGTGCGTGTCTCACTGGTCAGTGGACGAACCTCCGCAGTGCCGAAAGTCACACCGAACTGATGGATCTGCGACGCGGTCAGCTTCACGGATCCGTTTGCTGTGACGTTCATTCCAGCCGCCCCCGCCATACTTCCGCTCATCGCGCCACTGACACTTGCATCACTACTCGTACTGCTACTCATGCCAGGCATCCCTGCCATGTTGCCGCTGGAGGAGGTGGCCACGCCAGACGCTTTATGACGCGACACCAGATACCACGCGGTTCCGACGACGAGAACAGTCACGATACCTGCAACGGCGAAGCGCATCGTGTGATTGCGGCCGTAGTTGGATAGTTCGTTCATTGGGGTCATCGAAGCACCTCGGTACCTACTGTTCGTTGGAGTTCGGCGATCGCCTTCGCGAAATCAGTGAGCGACCGCCAGTACGCGGTCTCGTAGTTGAACACCGCCGCCTGGGCATCCACTAGTGAAGCAAAGTCGACACGTCCGACCTGATAGCTTGCTGTCGCCGAGGTAAACGTCGCCCGTGCCTGCGGCAGAACTGCCTTGAGCGACAGAGCGAGAATGGTGCGCTCGCGCTCGACCTCGCTCACGCGCGTCGCGACTTCCTGTCGGATGGAATTCACATCGGCCATACGCTCTGCCGCCAACGCGCTTAGCTCCGCCGCGGCGCCCACTACTTCCTGATCCTGTTTCCGACGCTTCTGTAACCGGAGCGGGACCGAGATGAAGAACGAGACGTAATCATGGAACTGCGGCCGCTGATCGTACTCGAGCGAGATATCGAAGTCCGGCAAGTGTGCTCTGCGTGCGAGCGCGAGTCTCTGCTCCTGAGCGCCGATGCGCGCCTCGCGCGCCCGGAGCACGGGGCTGTGTGTCATTGCAAGCGTTACGAGCGAGTCGAGCGGGAGAAGAGGAGAATCCGACGGGGCGTCCCCAAGTGCGCTCGAGGAGAAGTGCACGTGCGATCCAGAGTCGACGCCCGCAAGACGTGCGATCTCGTTGGGGATAACAGCCACACCGACGGGCGTGGTGCTCGGACGGTCGAGCACTGCGTTCAGATGCGCCAACGCGGTGCGTTCCTGGGCGTCCAGCGATGCTGCTTCACCGCCCAGGCGTGCCACCTCGACGCGAGCCCGGAGTACGTCAGTCTGCGCACTGTTTCCAACTGTGTATTGAGTCTCAGTGATCCGGGCCAGGCTCCCCAGGACCTCTGCGTTGTGCTGCACGATGTCCCGCGCACGTCGTACAAAAGCCAGCTCGTAGTACGCATCACGAACATCGCGCGCCACATCGAGCCGCTGCTGCGCGAGTGTGGCGCGAGCCGCGGCCTCGTCTTCCTCGGCCGCGCGTGTCGCAAGCGACAGTTTTCCGGGAAACGGGAATGTCTGCGTTACGCGTAGCATGTTCATCGTGAAGTCGTCGGAATAGCCCGGCCGTCCATACGGGAAATCCAGCACGCCGGCCATGAGCATTGGATCGGGCCTCGCTCCGGCTGGACCTATTGTGGCGTGAGCTACGACAACCCGAGACTCTGCAGCACGCACCGCCGGATTAGCGGTCCGGGCCAGAGCGACGAGCGAGTCGAGCGCCGCCGCGCCCGAGTCTGGCTCGCTCGCGCGCCGCACAACCTGCACTGTAGCCGACCCGTTGTAATTGGCTCTCGGTATGGATGGCGCCGTTTGCCCACTGGCAGCATGGGAAACCGTGACAAGGACCACGATAACGCCGATGCTTGCGACACTACATGGAATGCCGGGCCTGCGAGACCCGACACGTTGCACGCGTCGCTGCCGACGCAAAGCGCGCCCGCAAATTTTGGGATACATGAATCCTTCGATTGAAGTCCGGGATCACCATCCGGGCCGTCGTTCGTGGCGACGCGGCATGATTGATCCTGTCCGGCGCATCCGACGTATTCGTATGCTGCCGAGCGGCTTACGGACGGCTACGAGATGTAGCCGATGTAGGCTGGACTACGCCCGCGGAGGGGGGAGCTCGGGCGCTGAGGTCTGCGAGAGAGGAACGATCGTAGGCGCGGACACGACGACAGCGGGTACTCTGGGCGTCGTGCGAGCGACAGCACTAGCGACCGGAATGGCACTCGGTGCACAGGCGGTCATCGTCACGCATTGCGCAGGCTGACTCTGCCCATCACACGGCTGATCAGTTGGGCTTCCCTGACCGGTGCGTTGCAGGGTGAGCCCTGCAGCCATCTGTGAGCTGGCCTGCATGGGCTGCATCGACGACATCGCACCATTATGCGGCATGAGGCACAGAATTCCACCGCCCGCCAGCGTGAGCTGAAAGGCCAGTACGGCCGACAGCAGCGTACCGACGAATGGAGCGAGCCTGCTGGAACGACGCCCGGAAACTGTTACCATGACACTGGATAGTACCACCCCGGGAACGGAAGTTCCAGAGGTCGCGTACCGCAAACCGGTACTGCATAGGCTCCAGGTCACAGGCATGACCTGCGGCGGCTGTGGGCGTGGCGTGTGCAAGCTGCAACAGCGGACCAATGCAGTCTTCTCGGCCATCGCCCACAGGCTCGACAGCCACGCCGCCTATTTCAGCCGCATTCCGAAAATCCGCACACGTGGCACTTGGCGCATCCTTCAGCCAACTCCAGCTGCGAGCCGCAATCAGGACACGTCTGCATGAAGCCGTCGCTGTTGCTGTACGTATCGAAACCCATCTGCATCTGAGCCTGCGCAGCAGCAACGTCCGACGCGGCCTTGATGGTTTCCGCGGTCGCGCGTGGCGCCTGTGCAGCAGCGTTCGCTGCGGAGAGCAGCTCCTGCTGAACACCCTGCTTCTCGCGCGTCCATTCCTCTAGCGCGATTCCGATCGCGTCCGGAACGGACAACACCTTGTTCGGTCCGAGTCCAACCGCGCGATCGGAGCTGATGCCGCGCAACTGCTTGTGCACTTCACGCAGCGGAATTCCTGACCGGAGCGCGAGCGAGATCATGCGACCCATCGCTTCGGCGTCGGCCATCGCTGCACCGCCCGCCTTGCCAAGGTTGATGAAGACCTCGAACGGCTGACCCTTCTCGTCTTCGGTGATGTTGACGAACATCGTGCCGAGCGGCGTCTCCTTGCGAATCGTCGTACCGCGCAGGCGATCCGGGCGCGAGCGCTTGACGCGGCGCTGCAGATTCTCAGCCTCCGCATCGTACAACGATTGCTTCAACCGCTCCATCTCCGCCGTCAACTCGGCGATCGTCCCCTGCAACTCGCCCATCTCGCGGCGGTCGGTCTTCTCGTCACGCGACGCGCTGGCCTGCGCCGTTGCACCGGTCGAGAGGACCTGGTTGTCACGCGAACCGTCGCGATACACCGTGACGCCCTTGCACTTGAGATCGTACGCAAGCTCGTAGATCGCGCGAACATCGTCACGCGTTGCAGCGTGCGGGAAGTTGGTCGTCTTGGAGATCGCGGAATCGCAATGCTGCTGGAAACCGGCCTGCATGCGAACGTGCCACTCGGGCGTGATGTCATGCGCCGTGACGAACACGCGACGCCACTTCTCCGGCACTTCGTCGAAGTGGATGTGTCCTTCCTTCGCAATGCGCTCGATCAGATTATCGGAGTACCACCCTTCCCGCTTCGCAACCGCGACGAAATCCTCGTTCACGTCCGGCATCATGACGCCGGCCTGGTTGCGCATGAACGCAACGGCGAACAGCGGCTCGATTCCCGACGAGCAGCCGGCGATGATCGAGATCGTTCCGGTCGGAGCGACCGTGGTAACGTTGCAGTTGCGCAGCAGCTGCTTGGGCCGAAGGCGCTCGCCATTCTCGTCCCGTGCGCACGTTTCATCAGGTCCGAAGATCGAGCGTGCCCATTCCGGGAACGGCCCGCGCTCGTTGGCGAGACGTTCGCTCTCGCGCTTGGCTTCGGTGTCGACGAATTCCTGCAGCGTGCGGCCGAACTCCACGCCTTCCGGCGAATCGTACGGAATGCCGAGCCGCACGAGCGCGTCGGCGAAGCCCATCACGCCAAACCCGATGCGACGAATGCGCTTGGACAGTGCGTCGATCTCAGGGAGCGGATACTTGTTGACGTCGATGATGTTGTCCAGGAATCGCGTCGCGAGATAGATGTCGCGCTTCATCGAATCCCAGTCCATCACGCCGTCCTTCACGTAGAAGCCGACGTTGATGGAGCCGAGGTTGCAGACGTCGTACGGCAGCAACGGCTGCTCGCCACACGGGTTGGTCGCCTCGTACGCGCCCAGATGCGGAACCGGGTTGTAACGTTCGGCCTCATCGATGAAGAAGCAGCCGGGCTCGCCCGTGCGCCATGCACCGTCGAGCATCTTGTCCCACACCATTTTCGCATCGAGCCGGCCAGCGACGTGACCGGTGGAGGGCTCGATCAGATCGTACATCTCGCCCGCCTTGAGCGCCTTCATGAACGCCGTCGTTATGCCGACGGAGATGTTGAAGTTGGTGATCTGGGAGAGATCTTCCTTGCACGTGATGAAGTCCAGCACGTCCGGATGATCCACCCGCAGTATCCCCATGTTCGCACCGCGACGCGTGCCGCCCTGCTTCACCGCGTCGGTCGAGGCATCATACAGCTTCATGAACGAGACGGGACCCGAGGCGACGCCTGTCGTCGAGCGGACCATCGAGCCCTTGCCGCGCAGACGCGAGAAGGAGAACCCCGTTCCGCCGCCACTCTGGTGAATGAGTGCCATCGCTCGCAGCGTGTCGTAGATGCCGTTGTGGCCGTTGGACAGCGCATCCTCGACCGGCAACACGAAACAGGCCGAAAGCTGGCCCAGCGGGCGCCCTGCGTTCATCAGCGTGGG
>Ga0207705_10001462_pt1 | contig 18833 bp, 10 predicted proteins | sample KBSC13metaG_FD_184314 | JGI IMG/M metagenome (GOLD analysis project Ga0207705, IMG submission 184314) | Corn rhizosphere microbial communities from Kellogg Biological Station, Michigan, USA - KBS C1-3 metaG (SPAdes) (version 2) | ecosystem: Host-associated > Plants > Roots > Rhizosphere > Soil ... | reverse complement strand
GCGCGCGCGCATCACCCGCGCAGCAGTAGTTTCAACATACGCCGGAAGCGCGCGCCATAGGGCGGGTTCAGCAGTGCCGCCGGCGCGAAGCGTGATTGCCGGAATACGGGTTTCATCTTCGAGAACGTGTGGAAGCCGTCCTCGCCGTGGTACGCGCCCATGCCGGACGAACCGACGCCACCGAACGGCAAGTGGTGCTGGGCGATTTGGTAAAGCGTGTCGTTGACGCATACTCCACCCGAGCGGGTGCGTTCCAGCACGCGCTGCACTACGCGTTGATCCGTTTCGAACAGGTACAACGCGAGCGGATGCGGCCGCGCCGCGATGTAATCCAGTGCGTCATCCAGGTTGTCGTAGGGCACCAGCGGCAGCAGCGGACCGAAGATTTCTTCGCGCATCACTCCGGCGTCCGCGAGGACGCCTGTCAACAACGTCGGCGGCAGCCGCCGCGCCGCGCCATCGCGTGCAGCGGCCAACGGATGCGTGATGGCACCACCGGCGACCGCAGCGTCCCGCAGTTGCAGCAAGCGCGCATGCTGGCGCGGCGTGATGATGGTGGCGTACTCGCCGCTGCCGGCAAAATCCGGATACATGCGCGTGAACCCCGCGTGTGCCCGTTCGATGAATTCCTGCTCCCGCACACGCGGCAGCAGCACGTAATCCGGTGCAATGCAGGTTTGTCCGGCATTGACGCACTTGCCGTAGATGATGCGTTGGACCGCGTGCTCGAAGCGCGCATTCGGGCCGATGATGGCCGGCGACTTGCCGCCCAGTTCCAGCGTCACCGGCGTCAGGTTTTCCGCCGCCGCGCGCATCACCTTGCGCCCCACCGCGGTGGAACCGGTGAACAGCAGATGATCGAACGGCAGCGCGGCGAAAGCCGCCGCGACATCCGCATCACCATTGACGACACGCACCTCGCCATCGGGAAAATATTTTTCGACCAGTTCCGCGAACAGCGCCGAGAACGCCGGTGTGTACTCGCTCATCTTCACCAATACGCGGTTGCCCGCCACCAACGCATCCACCAACGGACCGACGGCGAGATAAAGCGGATAATTCCAGGGCACGATGACGCCCACCACGCCGAGTGGCTGGGGCATCACTTCCGTTCGTGCGGGCAGGAACCAGAAGCCGGCGAACTGGCGGCGCGGGCGCATCCAGTGGCGCGCATGCCTCAGCGCATGATCGATGCTGCCGAGCGACGGAAACAATTCCAGCAGGCGCGTTTCTTCCGGTGGCCGGCGGCCAAAATCAGCGGAGATGGCCTCGCATATATGCGCATCATTGTCGCGCAACAACGCGCGCAGCGCTTTCAGCCACGCCGCGCGCCGTGGCCAATCGGAATACGGGGCACGCTGCTGCGCCTTGCGCTGACGGTCAAAGATGCCGTCGAGCGCATCGGCCGCAGGACCTGCTTTGCCGGAGATGCTGGAATCAGCCATCGTTGTACGCCCAATGTCTCAACCGTTGCGTCACACGCACACGCGTGACGGAGTCACGCTCGCAGTGTAACCATGGTCAGGACATCCGGCGCGCTGGCACCAAGTGGCGCGTCAGTGCGTCACCATGCCATGCGGAAGCTTCAGTGCGTGGACGGCAGGATCTTCCAGGCGAAGTCGTAATCCCACTTGTTGTAGTACAGGTTTCCGCCGTCCCATTCGACTTCGCCACGTTGCGAATCGACGGTGTCGGAACGGAAGTGCTGTTTGGCCGGAACAAAGTCGCGCGAGAAATCGTCGTTGAAGGCGATGCGGAAGTTGTCGAGTCCGCCCAGGTAGAACCATTTCAGCGCCGGATCGTCGGAAGCCAGGCGTCCGTAGGTGACGTCCGCCGGAACCCACCCGTACGGCGCGAGGTAAATCTCGGCCCAGTCGTGGATGTCGTTGTAATCGCCCTTGGTGAAGGTCCAACCCGATTGCCAGCGCGCCGGGATGCCGTTCATGCGCATCAGCGTGATCAGCAGCAAGGTCTGCTCGCCGCAATCGCCGTGCCCGGCGTCCAGTGTGTAGGCGCTGATATCCGGAATGGTGGAGTATTCGCGTGCGCCGGCCCATGGAATGTCATCCACCGCCGCGAAGATACGCCGCGCAATCTCGTAGGGATTCGTCGCGTCGCCCACTACTTGTTTCGAGAACACCCGCAGCGGTTCGCTGAACACGACGTGCGGCGCACGTTCGGCGACATACGGCGCGAGTTCCTGAGTGATTTTCTCCGGCTGCACCTTCGCGGGATCGATCGCGTGGTATTGCGCGTACAAGGTTACTTCATAGGTGATCTTGAACACCGTCGGCTTGCCGGCCTGCGCAGGCTGTTCCAGATACACCGTGCGTTGCAAGGCCGACTCCGGCGCTATCTGATGGGCGGACGGCTGGCTGGACAGGAACTTGATGTCTTCCTGCTGGCCCTTGTCCGCACGCGGATACGGGATCCACGCATGCAAGGTCTTGCCCGCGGGCACGGCATCCGCATCGACCGTCAACGTTTGCGTCACCCGCACCCGCTGCGGCAACACGCTGGTTTTGCCGGTGGCCTTCGCCTGCGCGATGACCTGGCGATCGAAATCGATATAGTTGTCGTTGACCTGCTTCGGCAGGCCACTGGTGACATAGGCAGTACCGCCTTTCTGCCGCGCCACCGCTTCGGCGCTCAGGTGGAACAAGTTGGATGGCGAACGGTTGAAGTACAGCCGCTGGCCATCGATGTCCATGTGTTCGAACAGGCCGTGCGCATCCCAACGCGCGAATTCGGCGTCGCCGAGATCGGGGATCTGTTTGCGCACTTTCGCCTTCACCTGGTCGGCGGTGAGGCTGAAATCGAGGCGCATGCGCTGCATCCGTTCGCGCTGGAACTCGAATGCCCTGCGGGCGTCCGGAGACAAATCAGGCTGCTCCAAGGCCGCGTCGATGCGGGCGTCGGCGGCCTTGAATTGTCCGGCGGTGACGAGCTCGATGACTGCGCCCAGGTCTCGATTGCCCGGATCAACGGGCGGAATGCCGGAAGCGAATGCCGCCAAAGGCAACGTTATCGAGAACGCCACCATCGCCAGCAACAACACCAGCATCAAAAACGATTTCATGATCCGCCCCCCACCGACTTCGGCGCAAGCAACTGCTTCAGGTAATCCGGCTTGCCCTGTTCGCGCACCAAATGCGGATACTTCAACCCGCCGTCGTAGTGCACCGTGTACCTTGTGACGGCACCATCGTTGCGCGCCTGGAGCTGCAACGGCTGCCCGCTCTTTTGCGCGGCGGCGATCGCATCGTGCAATCCTTGCGTGCTGTACGCGTGTCCGTCGATGGAAACCAGCTGCATGCCGGGCGCGAGCCCGGCCTTGAACGCGGGCCCTTGCCACAACACGTCCCTGACCCTGCCGTCATTGGTGAGGAACATGCCGACGGAGAACATCGCGTTGACGCCGTGGCCTTCCAGTTCACCCATGCCGACGTCTTCCAGCGCCTTCTCGTAAACCGATGGCTTGTCGGTGTACACCAGCTTCCAGCCACTGGCCTCGATGCCCGACAGCAGCGGCACCTGATCGCCCGTGCCATCCACCCACGTGTGCAGGAACGTCGCCCAGTCGTAGGGCTGGATCTTGTCGAGCGCCTTCACGACGTCGTCGAAATCGTAGGTGTGGGTGACGAAGCTGCCGTTGTCGATGCCGAAGAATGCGCGCGCGAAATCGTCGATGCTGCGCTTGTCGTGGCTCAAGCCGCGGATTTTCATGTCCACCGCCAGCCACAGCAATTCGCCCTCGCGATAGAAATCGTTCTGGCGACGCCAGTTGGCCCATGCTTCGGGCGCGCCGTAATCCACCGCGATGGTGGTATCGACCAGCGGCCGCCATGCACGGCCGGTGCGGTGCGCCATCACCGCGGCGCGATACGCCAGCGCATCACGCCAGGTTTCCGGCGACCACAAACCGCTGCGCGCGGTGAGCGTGTCGCCGAGGTAAACCGTCAGCCCCTCGTACACCCACAGCAACTTCGGCTTCTCGGGCTGCTCGAAATCAGGCCGCCACAAACCCTCGGGACGCATGAACTTGCCGTTCCACGAATGCGTGTATTCGTGCGGCAGCAGCGAGCCATCGAGCATGAAATGCGCGGGATCGGCGAACATCTTCGAGCCGCTGCGCGCCTTGTCGTCACTCGACTGGTGGTGCTCCAGGCCACCTTTGGCGGTGTGATCGCTCAAGGTCAACAACAAGTGATAGCTGTCATAGTGGTGCGAGTGGAACAGCGCCTGCGCCTGCTCGATCAGATTATGAAAATCCGCGCTCTGCTGATTTGAAATCGCGATCGCGGCTGCGCTGTCGCCCACCATGTCGAGGTAACGATGTACCGATGAACCTTTCGGCGTCAGGTCGATCTGGCGGAAGTATTTGCCGGCGATCACCGGCGAATCGACCAGTGTGTTGAACGGCACCGGCTTGAAGTCGATGCGCTTGCCGTCGCGCTTGTCGGTCTGCAGCGCGCTTCCGTAATGCCAATCGGCGGGAATCACCAGTGACGGCTGGAACATCTGGTCCCTGGTCGGATACCCAGCGCGGTACAGCGAGACGTGGTCCCAGGTGAGGTCGATGAGATTCGCCGTCACGCGATCGCTCGACGGGAACTGGAAACGGATGTCGAGCTGGTGCACGCCCGCGGGCACCGTCAGATGGAACGTGAACCGATCGAGCTCATCGCGCTGCCATGCAATGCGTTGCCCATTCCCCGAAAATTCCAGGCCCATGATGTCATTGATGGGGCCGTCCGGTGAATGGTCGCCGGGAATCCACTTCGGGTAGTACAGCGTGAGCGGCCCCGGCGCGACCGGCATCACCTCATGCACGTACAGGATCTTCTGGCCCGGATCGGGCAGGCTCACCGTCAACGCGACCGGATCGGGTGCCTCCGCGGCGAGGCACGACATGGACGCGACAAGCGCGAACGCACAAACAAGCCATGACAACCGTTTCATGTTTCCCTCCGAAAGATCGATCAATCGCCCTGCTCGAAGCGGCTGTTGTGGAAAGTCAGGCCATGGAAGGCCGTTCTGGTCTTCACGAACCTGGAGCGGCTCCACTGGCCAAATGTTTCCAACGACGCCGCGATCAGGGATGATCGCCTACAAATTTCCGCTGCCGCCACATCCACAGGTAATACAGCGGCAAGCCCACCAGCGTGATCAGGATGCTGGCGATGGTGGACCAGAACTGCACGTACAGCGCATTGGCGACGACCACGAAGGTCGCCAGCACGAACAGCGCAGGGATCACCGGATAGCCGAGCGTGCGATATGGACGCGGAACTTCCGGCCGTTTCCTGCGCAGGATGAACAGGCCGATTGCGCACAAGGCAAGGAACGGCCAGATGCCCAGCACGTAGGCTTCGGCAAGCTGCATGAAATCGCGCAGCAGCACGTACATCACCGCGATCACGACGATGAACGCGATCGCGACGTAGGGCGTTTCGTATTTCGGGTGGATCTTGCCGACGGTACGGAAGAACAGCCCATCCTCGGCCATTGCGAAGAACACCCGCGGGGTCGAGAGGATGCTGCCGTTCAAGGTGCCGAATACCGACAACATCACCAGCGCGCCGACCAGCGACGCACCCGCGCGACCCAGGACAACGGTGGCAGCATCGGTGGCCACGGACTTCGAGGCGGCCAGTTGAGGCAACGGCAAGGCGCGCAGGTAGGCGACATTGATCAGCAGGTAAACCACCATCACCAGGACCACGCCACCGATCAGCGCCATCGGCAAATTGCGGCCCGGGTTCCTGACCTCGCCCGACAGCGTGGTCAGGTTCTCCCAGCCGTCGTAAGCCCACAGCGCCGCGATCAGGCCGATACCGACTCCCGACCATTTCGCCACGCCCATCGGTTCGGCATTCAGCGGATTGTGCTCGCCACCCGGAGCGAACGCGAAGATCGCGATCGACAATCCCACGATCGCCAATACCTTGGCAGCGGTCGAAAGGTTCTGGATGTAGGCGCCAAGTTTTACCGAGCGGTAGTTCGCCGCCGCGACCAGGATGATCAGCACAGCCGCGATCAGGTGCTGCGTGGTGGCCGGAATCGGCACGAAGAAACCGAGGTACTCGGAAAACATCAACGCCTGCGCCGCCCACGAGATCGGCTGGGTCAACAGGAACATCCAGCCGAACAGGAACGCCAGCGGGCGTCCGTAGGCCTCGCGCAAGTAAACGTACGGCCCGCCCGCTGCCGGGTACATCGCGGCGAGTTCCGCGATCGACAACGCGCCGAACAGCGCGACGATGCCGCCGAGAATCCACACCAGCGCGATACCGGTGAGGTTGCCGGTATCCGCGGCGATGCCTGATGGCACGCGGAAGATGCCGCTGCCGATGATGACGCCCACCACCACGGCCATACCGGTGGCGAGGCCGAGTTTGCGGGGCAGTTCGCGCGGAAGCGAGGACGATGTGGTCATGCTGCGGATCGTACATGCCTACGGCGCGGCGCGTGGAAGCAAGCGGAACGCGGCGGAACAGTCGCACGCGACCACGTCCGCGCACATCGAAATACGTGGCCGACCGCGGCGCTCATGGATGTTTCACGCGTTGCCACAGATAACGAAACCATAACCTGCGGCTATGCTGGATGACTGTCTTTTCATTGGTGATTTTCGTTGGCCGATGAGTATGCTCGTGGGCGAACTGCGAGCGATGTTCGACAACGGCTTTGACCGTCGCGCCCGCCGTGATGCTGCCGATCGACCGCTCGGCCACGTCATTGTGCGCGATGGGGGGAAACAAGGCCGGGGCGGCACAAGTTCACTGTGCCTGCATTCCATCTCAGGAGGGACGCATCATGAAGAGCAAGTCTTTGCGTGCGCGACGTTGCGCCAATGCTTTCCAGCGCAAGGCGCTGGCGCTGGCGATCGGCGGAACGATTGCGCTTGGTTTCGGCGGCGGTGCGTTCGCGCAGGCGGTGAACGGCACTATCCAGGGCACGGTGCCCGTCGCTCCCAACGAAACCGTCCAGATCACCGGTGGCGCCGGATTCAACCGCACCATCACGGTGAACCCATCCGGCCAGTATTCGATCACCGTGCCGGTCGGCACCTACACCGTCTCGTTGCTGCAGAACGGCAAGGTGGTGCAGAGCCAGATCGACGTGGCGCCGGTGGCTGCGGGTGCAGTGACCGTCAATTTCACGTCCACCAACGCGAACGTGCAGACCCTCAACACCGTCGATGTCAGGGCCACGGTCCCCACGATCGACGTGACCACCACCAACCAGGTCACGACCATCACGCAGCAGCAACTGCAGCAGTTGCCGTTGCAGCGCACGGCGGAAGACATCGCGATGCTGGCGCCGGGCGTGCAGCCCGGTTCCGCAGTGCTGGTCGGCGGACCACTGGGCACGCCGGCAGTGACATTCGGCGGCGCGTCGACCGCCGAGAATTCGTACTTCATCGACGGCATGCTCTCCAGCGCCGTGCTCGACGACCAGGGCGGCATCGGGCTGCCGTACAACTCGATCGAGCAGCAGCAGACGTTCATCAGCGGCTACGGCGCCAAGTACGGCCGCTCCATCGGCGGCGTGATCAACCAGATCGGCAGGAGCGGATCGAACGAGTGGCACTTCGGTGTCCGCGCGCAGTGGCAGCCGGCGGACTGGACCAGTAATCCCGAGAACACCTATTACGCCAATCCGCTGGTCACGAGGGCGGGCCATCATGCGGGCGATCTGTACTCCTACAACCAGGACAACCACGGCATGGAGACGGTCTACGACGCTTACGTCAGCGGCCCGATCATCAAGGACAAGCTGTTCTTCTTCCTGAGCGCCGAGCAGGACGATTCGACCTACGCAAGCGTGGGGTGCAAGTACTGTGGCGGCTTCGAATATTTCGACCAGACCCACAAGCCCAAGATCTACACGAAAATCAACTGGAACATCAACGACAGCAATTTCCTGACGTTGACCGCGCTCCAGAGCTCCTTGAAAACGTGGGACTGGGCGTACAACTACGACTACGACACGCACAACGCGACCACCTTCTTCAACAGGGGCCAGTCGGCCAAGAACGTCTATCGGATGGGGGTGCTCAACTACACCTCCTACATCACCGACAATCTGACCCTGCATGCGATGTATGGCAAGTCGCACGAGCAGTACGGGAGTTTCCAGCCGGCCTATCCCGGGTACGACCCGAACATGGTTTTCGTGGGCGACATCTCCAACGAAAACCCGGCGTACACGCCGAACGGTCCCATCGGCAATACGCAAAATGCCCTGACGGTGACCCCGGACAACCACAAGGTCAACCTCACCGACTATCGCGTGGACCTGGACTACAAGTGGCGCAATCACGACTTCCAGGTCGGCATCGACAACGACATCACGAAAGACCTCAACGATGGCGTGGAAGGCACCGGGCCCGGGTACGGCTGGGATTACGGGATCGTGACGGGGGCAGATATCGGCAACCCGCTCATCGGCACCGATCCCAACGTTCCGCCTTACGTGGCGCCGGTGAATTCGAACCCGGCGGGCGCCAGCGGCTATTACGTGATGAAGCTCTTCCAGGCCTACAACCCGTCCACGCGGGTGGTCGAACGGGCGCAATACATCCAGGACAACTGGCAAATCACGCCGAACTTCCTGCTGACCCTGGGCCTGCGCAACGACCAGTTCGTCAACTACGACGCCGCCTCCAACCCTTACATCAGGTTGACCAAGCCCAACTGGTCGCCACGCATCGGCTTCAGCTGGGACGTGCACGGCGACTCCTCCATGAAGGTGTTCGGCAACGCCGGGCGCTACTACCTGACGCTGCCGGTGGGCGTCGGCACGACCGTGACCGCACCCATCGTCAACGTCACGCAATACGGCACCTATACCGGCGTCGACCCGGCCACAGGCGCGCCGATCGGGTTCCAGCCGCTGCCGCAGAATCCCGCGGGCGGGGTATCGTGCTGCAACCAGTACGGCTATCCGCGAAACAACCTGACCGTCGCTTCCCAGAACATCAAGGCCCCGTACTCCGACAATTTCGTGCTGGGCATGCAGCAGAAGCTCCATTTCCTGACCACGGACTGGGTGTTTGAGGCCACCGGCACCTACGAGAAACTGGGTGAAATGATCGGCGGCACTGACGATGCCCAATCGATGTGCGCGGAAGGCGTGCGCGAGGGTTACACCTGGATGACCCCGGGTACCTGCAGCCAGTGGATCCAGAGCCCCGTGATGGTCAATCCCGGCGTGGATCAGAAGATTTACGTGGGCGCGCCGGATGGATCATTGCGGCTGATCAACTGGACCGCGGCGGATCAGACCTTCGAAATGGGACCCAAGCGCAACTATTACGCGCTGGATCTGTCGCTCACCCACGTGTGGGACGGCAAGTGGTTCGGGAAGATCGACTACGTATTCTCGAAGCTGTACGGCAACGATGCCGGCCCGGTCGGACCGATGTACGAGTCGAGCGGGACCGTCGCCTACCTCACCGCGGTCTGGGCGTATCCGCGGATCATGGACAATTCGAACGGCATCCTGGGCACCGACCGCACACATTCGCTCAAGATCTACGGCGCTTATGCGATCAATCCGGACTGGATCGTGGGCGCCAACGTGTGGATCGCCTCGGGCACGCCGCGGATGTGCCGCGGCGCCTACGGACCAGACCAAGTGCGCCTGCACACCAGCAGCCAGTACCACTGGTGCGGCGGCGTACCCATCGCGCCGGGTTCGGGCGTTCCGCCGTACGGAACCAAGCGCACGCCATGGATCCACAATGTCAACCTGAGCGTGGATTACAAGCCCGGCTGGGCGGAGCACAAGCTCGATTTCAAGTTCCAGGTATTCAACGTGTTCAACAAACAGACCCCCACGTTCTACGGGAACTACTTCGTGACGACCTCCAGCCCCGGCACCAGCTACAACATGATCGAAGCCCGCATGCCGCCGCGCTCCGCGCAATTCTCGGTTGCCTACAACTGGTGAGGTTCCAAATCCCCTCTCCCTCCGGGAGAGGGGGCCCCAAAGGGGTAGGTGAGGATACGCTAACGCAATGCTCTTGATGATTGCGTGCATTCATTGCGCGCGCGGGACCGGACCCTCATCCGGCGCTTCGTGCCACCTTCTCCCCGCGGGAGAAGGGACGCGTCATGTCGAGAGTCAAGGATAATCAGGTGCCCGGCCCTCCCCTTTCACCCGTCGCCAAACGGTTGCTCGCCAGGGCGCGCAGCGAATGGGAGGCGCGCCAGTTCGAAGCCGCCGAGCGATCACTGGCCAGCGTGCTCGCACTGGCACCGCGTGAGCCGAGAGCGGTGCGGATGTTGGGAATGGTCGCGCGCAGCCGCGGCGATTACGCCAAGGCCGTCGATTGCTTCCGCACGGTCCTCGCGGCGTGGCCCGCTGATGTTTTCCTTCGAACCGAACTCGGCCTCTCGCTGCTTTCGCTTGGCGAGGCCGGGGAAGCCACGGAGCACTTTCGGTACGCCTGCGAATTGGCGCCCGACTCGGAATCGGCGTGGTTCAATCTTGGCGAGGCGCTGTGGCAACAGGCGCACGGCGAGGAAGCGGTCACAGCCTTGCAGCGATCACTGGCACTCGAACCTCGGCACATCCAGGCGCGCATCTCACTGGCGCGCGCACATGCAGGCCTGGGGCGCGTCGAAGCCGCAGTGGCGGAGTTTCGCGAGGTGGTGCGCCGCGATCCCGTCAGTGCCGACGGCTGGTACGGGCTGTCACTGAACACGGTCCTCGGCGCCACCGATGCCGCACACCTGCAGCAACTTTATGCGCGCACGGACTTTCCGGCCCGCACGCACTATCTGCTCGGTTTCGCATTGGCAAAGGCACTGGAAGACCAAGGCAATCATGCACGCGCTTTCGAAGTCCTTCGGGAGGCAAACGCGGCGCAGCGCGCGAGCATGCAGGTGAAGTGGGATGCCGCCGAAGAACATCGGTTGGTGGATGCGACCCGGGATGCCTTTGCGGATGCCGTCCCGCCGTCACTGGATGCAGCGGCCGGCAAGGAAGCCATCCTGATCACCGGCATGCCGCGCTCCGGATCGACATTGGTCGAACAGATCCTGGCTTCGCACCCGGAGGTCGAAGGTGCCAATGAAATCAGTGACATGCTGCAACTCATCAATGCGGAATCTCGGCGCCGTGGTGCGGAATTTCCCGCGTGGGTCAACGCTGCCACGCCGCAGGACTGGCAACGACTGGGGCAGGAATATCTCGCGCGAACCGCGCGCTGGCGCGCGATCAAACCACGCTTCACCGACAAGAACCTTCTGGGCTGGCACTTCACGGGTGCCGCGCTGGCGATGCTGCCGGCCGCGCGCGTGATCATCGTCCGGCGCGATCCCGTGGAGACTTGCCTGGCGTGCTGGCGCCACTGCTTCACCGACGTAGCCGGCTTCGCATGCGACCTCGACGACCTGGCCGATTACTGCACCGGCTTCCTGCGTCTGACACGTTTCTGGCTTGAGAAATATCCGGCGCAGGTGCTCGATCTGCAGTACGCAGCGCTGGTCGCCGACCCGGAGCGCGTCATTCGCCGCATGCTGGATTTCTGCGGGTTGCCCTTCGACCCTGCCTGTCTCGAATTCCACAAGACATCGCGCGCCGTGCTGACGCCGAGCGCCGCGCAAGTGCGACAGCCGTTGCACCGTGGCAGCGCACGCAGTGCACGTTACGGCGACAAGCTGGATGGCCTTCGCCAGCGCTTGCGGGGCGCAGGCGTGCAATTCGAATGAAATTACCGAAGGCCCTTTTTTGCTTGTCATCCCGGCGAAAGCCGGAATGACGTGAGGAGGTTCCACAAAGTGGCAAAACTGGTACTGGTGGTGTTTGCGCTTGCGCTCGTTTGCGCACCCGTGTCGGCCGATTGCACGCCGCCATCGTTGAAGCAACCCGGGTTGAACCTGATGCCTTGGCCGGCGCATGTCCGGCTTCACGACGGCCGTCTTGCGCTGACGGAGCAATTCGATATCGCGGTGGTGACCGGCCACCCGGGCCAGCGCGTGTACGACGCCGCAACCCGATTGCTGCAGCACTTGCAGCGTCGTTCCGGAATCGCTTTCGATCAGCACGCGGTGACGACAGATTCCGACGGCAAGCAGGCGCAGCTCGTCATAAAAGTGCGCCGTCCCGGCGTACTCAAGCTCGGGGAGGATGAGTCGTACAGCCTGCGCATCGATTCTCGGCACGCGGTGTTGACTGCGGAAGGCGGTCTCGGCGCATTGCATGGATTGCAGACGTTCCAGCAGTTGCTGCAGTCCGACCCGAGCGGCTACTGGTTCCCCGACGTCGACATCCGCGACAAGCCTCGCTTCAAATGGCGCGGCCTGATGATCGACGTGGCCCGTCACTTCGAACCGGTGGACGTCATCGAGCGCAACCTCCGCGGCATGGCCGCGGTCAAGTTGAACGTGCTGCACCTGCACCTGAGCGACAACCAAGGCTTCCGCATCCAGAGCAAGGTTTTCCCGGAGCTGACCGAACTGGGCTCGAACGGACAGTACTACACCCAGGCCCAGATGAAGCAGATCATCCAGTACGCCGATGACCGCGGCATCATCGTGGTGCCCGAGTTCGATTTGCCCGCGCACGCCGTGAGCTGGTTCGTGAGCCACCCGGAACTCGCCAGCGCGCCCGGGCCGTACCATCTGTACACGAAGTTCGGTGGCAAGAACCCCGCATTCGACCCGTCCAATCCGGAAACGTACCGTTTCCTGGATCGCTTCTTCAAGGAGATGGCAGGCTTCTTTCCCGCGCCCTACGTCCACATCGGTGGCGACGAAAACTCGGGAACACAGTGGGACAACAACCCCGTCATCCAAGCGTGCATGCAGCCTGCGATCACGTCCGACACGGCGCTGCAGGCGCACTTCATCCAGAAACTCGCGGCGATGATAAATGCCGATGGCAAGCAGATCATCGGTTGGGACGAAATCCTGCAGCCGGGCCTGGACAAGGGCGCGATCATCCAGGTCTGGCGTGGCAAGGACTCGCTGTACGAGGCCGCGCGCAAGGGCCATCGGGCGATCCTGTCGAACGGCTACTACCTCGACCTGCTTTACCCGACTTCGGACAACTACCTCAACGACCCGATTCCGCCCGGCACGCATCTCGAGCGTTCGGCCCGCCGGAACATCCTCGGCGGTGAAGCCGAAATGTGGGGGGAACTGGTTCGACCTGCCACGGTCGATTCGCGGATCTGGCCGACTGCCGCCGCCATCGCCGAGCGTCTGTGGTCGCCCCAAAACGTGCGTGATGTCGCGTGGATGTACAAGCGCCTGTACGTCGTGAACCTGGAGTTGGAAGACCTGGGGCTCATGCAGATCCGCAACCTGGGGGTGCTGTTGCGCCGGTTGGCAGGGCAACACGAAATCGAGCCCTTGCAGGTTCTGGTCGACGTGATTTCACCGGTGCGGGGTTATCAAAGGATGGCGAGTGGCAACTACACCACCCATTCGCCGTTGACATCGATCACCGATGCCGCGACCGCAAACCCGTGGGCGGCGATCCGCTTCGACGAATGGGTCGATCGGTTCATGAAACATCCAAACCCCGACACGGAGCAGAAGATTCGCCTGCAACTCGAAGGATGGGTTGCAAATGATCAGGCGCTGGAGGCATTGATCGACCATTCGCCAGCACTGCATTCGGTCAAGCCGCTTGCGCAGTCACTGGTGACACTGTCGAAGATCGGTCTGCAGGCGCTCGACTACATCGATCAAGAGCGGGCCGCTCCGCAGGCGTGGGCCAGGCAGACGACGACGGATTTCCTGCAAGCGCGCGAGCCAGTCGCAGCAACGAAGCTGCGGATGGTCGATGCCGTCGAACGACTTGTGGTGATGGCGCTCAAGACCAGCCAACCCGAACATCGCGAGTCGCGTTGATGTCGGGTGACGTGTAAAAGGCTTACGCTTTTGTCATCATCCAGGAATCGCGCGGCGATACCCTGGATTCGTTGCATCGAAGATCAACGCGTTACTCAAAAGGCACTGGATTACTCGCGCCATCCATGGCGCTCGCTGGGCGCCGCGCGTTTGCAATTCCCGGATCAAGCCCGGGACAGGCTCTGCAAACGCAGTCCCGCTTTCACGGGAATGACGGCAAGGATTTTGTTGGCGGCAGTCCGCCTTATCCCTGCGCCAACGCTTCGCGCACGCGGCCATCGGCTGCCTCGAGTCTGCGTACGGCTTCCTTTGCATCGCAGTCGCCAAGCAGCATCACGACCGCCGGTTTCACCCGCCCCTGGGTCGCCTCGAGGGCCTTGGCGCAGGCGGCTTCGTTCGCGCCGGTGATCTGCTGGACCATCCGCAACGCCCGCCTGCGAAGTTTTGCGTTGGTCGCGCGCACGTCGACCATGTAGGGTCCATAGGTTTTTCCGAGTCGCACCATGACCGTGGTCGACAGTGTGCTCAGCGCGATTTTTTGCGCGGTGCCCGCGCAAAGCCGGGTGGAACCGGCGATGACTTCCGGCCCCGTCAACAATTCGATGGCGATGTCGGCGACATCGGCCAGCGCACTGCGGGGATTGTTGGCAATGGCAACGGTACAACTCCCCACCTCTCGCGCGTGGCGCAGCGCGCCGACCACGTACGGCGTGCGTCCCGATGCGGTGATGCCGACCACGGCGTCGTTCGGCCTGAGCGCCCTCGCCCGCAAATCGGCGGCGCCCGCTTCGGCGTCGTCTTCCGCGCCTTCGACCGCTTCCTGCACCGCCGCAGGACCGCCGGCAATCAACGCGATCACCAACTCCGGCGGCGTGTTGAACGTCGGCGGACATTCCGAAGCGTCGAGGATCGCCAGCCGGCCCGAGGTGCCCGCACCGACATAAAACAGGCGTCCGCCTTGCATCAAGCGCGCGGCGATCGCATCCGCAGCCGCGGCGATCGTCGGAACGGCCGCCATCGCGGCGGTTTGCGCGGCACGCTGCCCTTCCACCAGCGTGCGTACCAGTTCATCGGTCGGGCGACGGTCGAGGTCATCGAGGTCGGGACGCACCGACTCGGTCGCCAGGATGTCGAGCGCGGCATCCTGCTGCTTGTGCATGGATGGATTCATGGGTTATGTCCTCTCGCGCGCACCATCCACGGTTCATGGATGCCGTCGTCGACAAGTGCAAGGCGGCGCGCGCCATCGATCGATGTACCTTCCGCCGGCTGCAGCTGCAAGTTGGCGCCGCTGCGTTCGAGGGCTGCGCGCAGCGGATCCAGCAGAACCGGCCCCAGGTTCACCAGGCCGCCGATGACGACGCCCGTCACCGGACCTTGGGCATCCAATGCATCGGCGGCCGCGATCATCGAACGGGCCAACGCTGCCGCGCCTGCTTCGATCAACTGCGCGGCGACCGCATCGCCGTTGCGCGCCGCCTCCGCCACGGCCGGCGCAAACGCCGCCAGGCTGCGCGCGGGATTGGGATCGGAACCGAGCTTCGTCGCGAGTTCGCCGATCGAGCCGAACTGCCGGGCCGCGGCTTCCGAAAGCACGGTCGCAGGACCTCGGCCATCGCCGGCGCGCGCCGCCGCCTGCAAGCCGCGACGACCAAGCCATGCGCCGCTGCCTTCGTCACCGATCCACGGACCCCAGCCATCGACCCGTCGAAACTGCCCGTCAGCACCGATCGCCACGGTCACCGCTCCGGTTCCGGCGGCCAGCACCACGCCTGGTTTGCCGCCGAGTGCACCGGCGTGCGAAGTGATCGCATCGCTCGTCACCGCCACGCTTCGCGCCGACAGTGACTTGGCAAGTTGCTCTGCCAGGCGACGCGTCTGTGCGGAAGGTTCCAGCGCGCCGGGCGCACCCACGCCCACGGCATCGACACCACCGAGGTCATGGGTTTGCAGCAATGGCTTCGCAACCGCGAGGATGGCCGCTTCGGCAACATCGGGGCCGTTTGCGGCCGTCAGACCGAGGCTGCCATCGCCCATCGCGGTGGCCGCGGGTTCCAGTGCATCGCCCCACCACAGCGCGACGCGGCAACCGGTCCTGCCGATATCGACGGCCAACACGACCGGCGTTTTCACTCCATCGTCGGCACTGTGATTGAGCATGCCCACTCGAAGTGATGACCGCGACGTTCAGCTTGCGGACGACACGGGTGCGGTGGCGCGGCCTTCCGTGACACGCTCCGGCTCGCCGCCGGCAGCCGTGTGCCGGTCGCTGTCGGAAACGCTGCGGATCGACGCGCCCAGTTGCGTCAGCTTGCTCTCGATGTCTTCGTAGCCGCGGTAGATGTGGTAGATGCGGCGGATCTCCGTCGTGCCCTCGGCCACCAGTGCGGCCAGCACCAGCCCCGCGGACGCGCGCAAGTCGGTCGCCATCACCGGCGCGGCCGTCAGGTGTTCGCTGCCAGTGATGATGACGGTGTTGCCTTCGATCTTCGCCTTCGCGCCCATCCGCTGCAATTCGAGGATGTGCATGAAGCGGTTCTCGAACAGGTTCTCGATGATCACGCCCGAGCCTTCCGCCACCGCATCCAGCGCGCAGAACTGGGCCTGCATGTCGGTGGGAAACCCGGGATAGGGCGAGGTGTTGATGTCCACGGCGCGCGGACGCTCGCCGCGCATGTCGAGTTCGATCCAGTCGTCGCCGAGTTCGATGTGTGCGCCCGCGTGCTGCAACTTCGACAACACCGCGAGCAGCAGCTCGGGCTGCGTGTCGCGGATGCGCACCTTGCCGCGCGTGATGGCGCCGGCGACCAGATACGTACCCGTCTCGATGCGATCCGGCAGGATGTCGTGCGCCGCGCCGTGCAGCTTGTCGACGCCGTCGATCGTGATGACGCTGGACCCGGCGCCCTGGATCTTCGCGCCCATGCGCTGCAGGCAGTTCGCGAGGTCGACGATCTCCGGTTCGCGCGCCGCGTTGGCGATCACCGTGCGCCCTTGCGCCAGCGTCGCCGCCATCATCAGGTTTTCGGTGCCGGTGACCGTTACCTTCTCGAGCAGGATGTTGGCGCCACGGAGGCGGCTCACGCGAGCCTTGATGTAGCCTTCGTCCACCGAGATCTCGGCGCCCATCGCCATCAGACCTTGCAGGTGCAGGTCAACGGGCCGCGCACCGATGGCGCAGCCTCCCGGCAACGACACTTCGGCCTCGCCGAAGCGGGCCAGCAAAGGCCCCAACACCAGGATCGACGCGCGCATGGTCTTGACCAGGTCGTACGGCGCGAAGCAGGCGTGCACGTTGCTGGCGTCCACGTCCAGTTGCATGTTGCTGCCGAGGGTCAGCTTGACGCCCATCTGCGCCAGCAGCGTGTTCATCGTCACGATATCCTGCAGTTGCGGGACATTGCGAAGACGCAGCGGCTCTGCCGTCAGCAGCGATGCCGCCAGGATCGGGAGTGCGGCATTCTTGGCACCGGAGGCCCGGATCTCGCCGTGAAGCTGCGCACCGCCGTCAATCAGAAACCTGTCCATCTGAACCTCTTTCACTCCGCATCGCGACCGAACGTTCCAGGCAGGCGGGCCGTCGGATACCTCGGCATGCAACGGCCCGCGCCGGCGCGATGACGTGCCAGCATTTTTCGCTCGCTGGAAACGGTGGGTGGTGAAAGCCGTCGATCGCGCACGCGGTTTTCATCGCCGGGAAAATCATGCGCCGGCTTGCCGGGCATCCTACTGGAGAAAACCGGGGCGTGCGCGATGATCGGCGTCCCGATTTGGTGTCCGTTTGGTTCAGCGTGGCCCGGCGGCACGGCGTTGTCCGGTCGTGTCGTCGGAAGCCACTCCCGCGAAAACCCGTCGTTCCCGCGGATGGGTCAGCGACAGGCCACCACCGACCAGCAACGTGATCGCCACGCCGATCGGCACGTACCATGGAAACGCCAGTGAATGCCCGTGGATCTTCACGGCCAGCACCACCACGGCCATGACGACCACCGTGGCGATGAAGGCAACCGCCCCGTCGCGCTGATTCGCGCGCTTGACCAGCAGCCCGAGCAGGAACGCACCAAGCAACGCGCCGTAGGTGTAGCCGGTTATGCTCAATCCAAGCACCACCACGGGACTGTGCGTGTCGGTGAACATCGACGCGAAACCGACCAGTGCGCCCGCCCAGAACAGTGTCGAAATCCGCGAGATGCGCAGCAGGGTCTTGTCGCCGTAATCGCGACGGCCGAACAGGCGGATCAGGTCGGTGAGGGTCGAATTGGACATCGAGTTCATGGCCGACGACAGCGAACCCATCGTTGCACCAAGGATGCCGGCGACCATCAGGCCGGATATGCCCGGCGGCAATCCGCGAATGATGAATTCCGGAAACAGGTCGTCGGGACCACTCAGGCCGAGCTGCGCCGGTGTGCGGCCGCCGAACTTGATCCACAGCAGCGTGCCGACCAGCGAGAACAGCGCGAATTGCACCATCACGAACACCGCGCTGCCGACCATGGCCTTGCGGCTGTCGCGGAGATTCCGGCAAGCGAGGATGCGCTGCACCATGAGCTGATCAGCGCCGTGCGAGGCCATCGTGAACACCGCGCCGCCGAAGATCGCAGCCACGAACGCGAACGGGCTGGTCAGGATCGGCGCGTGGAAATCGAAGATCTGGAACTTGCCGGCCCCGAACGCGTGATCCAGCTCAGCGAGCGAGGTTCCGTGCAGCAGGATGCCGACGCTCAGGAGCGCGCCGCCGAGGTAAAGCATCATCTGGATCGCGTCGGTCCACACGACCGCGCGGATGCCGCCGATGTAGGTGTAGGCCACGGTCACGCCGGCCAGCACCACGATGATTTCCAGATAACTCGCATGCACGCCCATCGCCGCGAGCAGCAGTGCGATCGGGATCGCCGACGCGAACAGCCGCACGCCTTCGGCCAGCAAGCGGGTGACAAGGAACGTCGCCGAGGCCAG
>Ga0207705_10001460_pt1 | contig 18842 bp, 22 predicted proteins | sample KBSC13metaG_FD_184314 | JGI IMG/M metagenome (GOLD analysis project Ga0207705, IMG submission 184314) | Corn rhizosphere microbial communities from Kellogg Biological Station, Michigan, USA - KBS C1-3 metaG (SPAdes) (version 2) | ecosystem: Host-associated > Plants > Roots > Rhizosphere > Soil ... | reverse complement strand
AGCTGGCGAGCCTGCTCACTCCCGTGATCGGCCCGCGGCCGGTTGACGACGCGCATGCAGCGGCACGGCGTCGAGCCCGCGACGACGCCGTACGACGGCACTTCCCGCAGGCCGGCGACGTCGACTTGCGCAACCCCGCGCAGGTTCGCGAGCTGCTGGTGCGGATCGGCCTCGACCTGCCCGACACCCGCTCGTGGCGTCTGGAGCCGCACGCGGAGGCCTCGCCCGCAGTCGCCGCATTGCTCGCGTGGCGCAAGGCGGAGCGGTTGTCGTCGACGTACGGCTGGGCGTGGCTCGACCGCATCGATGACGACGGGCGGTTGCGCGGCGAGTGGGCTGCTGCCGAAGGCGCAGGCCGCATGACCGCGTCGGCGGGGTTGCACAACATGCCGGCCGAGCTGCGCTCCGCCGTGCGCGCCGAGCCAGGTCACGTCTTCGTCCGCGCCGACCTCGGGCAGGTCGAGCCGCGCGTGCTCGCGGTCGTCTCGGGTGACGCGGCCCTCGCCCAGGCCACGACGGACGACGACATGTATGCGCCGGTGGCTGCGCGGCTGTCGTGTGACCGACCGACGGCGAAGGTGGCGGTCCTTGCCGCGATGTACGGCCAGACAAGTGGCGCCGCCGGCCATGCGCTGCAGCAGATGCAGCGCGTCTATCCGCGAGCCCTGGATTACCTGCGTGCGGCCGAGGAAACCGGACGTGTTGGCGGCGAGCTACGCACGCACGGCGGGCGGTTGTTGCGAGTGCAGCCCGGCTGGGGCCGCTTCGCGCGCAACGCGATGGTGCAGGGTGCGGCCGCCGAGCTGTTCAAGGCGTGGGCCCCCACGGTGCGCGCCCGGCTGCCCGAGCGCTCGCAACTCGTGCTGTGCCTCCACGACGAGCTGCTCGTTCAGACCCCGACCGAGGTCGCGCACGACACGGCTTCAGTGGTGCGCAACGCGCTCGCGGCGACCGCGTCCTGGTGGGCGGCGGGCAGTGGCGTGCGGTTCGTCGCCGACGTCAGCGTCGGCGAGACGTGGGCCGCGGCGCACTGATCAACTGCTCTTGCGGGCTTCCTTCGTCGCCGCGATGGAGATGTCGATGACATCCGCGGTCTCGGCCTCGTCCAGGGCTTGTTGCTGCGTCTTGAGCGCGTTCTCTCGCTCGGTCGCGTCCGCAAGCGTCTCCAGTTGCTCAGCCTTGCGCAGTTGCGCCACCTTGGCCTGTCGCATGCGCCCCTGTTCGACGAGCACGTCGTCACGCAGCAGCGAGCCGAGAACGGTCTCGACGCCTGCCTCGAGCCCTTCGAACGCCAGCGCCGGCGGCCACTGCTCGTTTGGCTGCTGTCCCCGCAGCCTCGCGCTGGCGCGCGGCGGTTGCAGCCTTTGCCTGCTCGCGCTCGGCTTCGGCCTCCAACTCACCGGCTCGAGCCGTTGCTGCGGCCTTCTCCAGATGCAACTGACCCTCGCGCTCGAGGGTGTCGTTTGAGGCATGCAGACGCCCTACCCACCGCTAACGGCAGCAAGCACCCGCGGCGCGCATGTGAAACGGGTCAGGACAGACTGGCGGGATGGAGTTCAGCCAGATTCGCTACGACGTCGCCGACCGCATCCTGACGATCACGCTGCACCGGCCGGACAAGCTCAACGCCTTCACGCAGACGATGCGCGACGAGATGATCGCGGCGCTCGACGCGGCCGACGCCGACGACGACGTCCGGGTGGTTGTCGTCACCGGCGCCGGGCGTGCCTTCTGCGCGGGTGCCGACCTGTCCGGCGGCCAGGACACGTTTGACTACCGAGTCCGCGGCGGCACCGTGGACGAGGCCCCGCGTGACGGGGGCGGGCAGGTGAGTCTGCGGATCTACCAGTCGCGCAAACCGGTCATCGCTGCGATCAATGGGCCGGCTGTCGGCGTCGGCGTCACGATGACACTGCCGATGGACATCCGGCTGGCCGCCGAGAGTGCCCGGCTCGGGTTCGTGTTCGCCCGCCGCGGCATCACGCCCGAAGCCGCGTCGAGCTGGTTCCTGCCCCGGCTGGTCGGACCGGCCCAGGCCGCCGAGTGGGTCTACACCGGCCGGGTGTTTCCGGCGGCGGAAGCCCTCGCCGGCGGGCTGGTGCGCAGCGTCCACCCGGACGGCGAGCTGCTGCCCGCGGCGTACGAGCTGGCGCGCGAGATCGCTGACAACACCTCTCCGACCAGCGTCGCGCTGAGCCGGCAGTTGATGTGGCGGATGCTGGCCGCCCCCACGCCGTACGACGCGCATGTCGCGGACTCACGGGCGATCCATCTCACCGGGCAGCGCGACGACGTCAGAGAGGGCATCAGCGCGTTCCTGGAGAAGCGGCCGCCACAGTTCACCGGCAGCGTGAGCCGGGATCTGCCGGACATCTTCAGTGATCCGCAGCCGTCCTGGGCTGCGGACCTACCGCCGCGGTGAGCCGTCAGCAGGCGAGGGCCATGTCGATCAGGTCATCGACATTGACGCCCGCCTTCGCGGCCACTGCATCGGCACCGCAGTCGATGACGCCGGCTGCCTGCGCGCGCTCCGGGGCCGCGGTGTAGACGACGATCCGGGCGTTGGGGCACGCCGCGCGCAGCGCGGGCAGCACTTCCGCTGCCGTGACGTCGCCGAGCATGAAGTCCAGGATCACCGCGTTGGGGACCAGCCTGGCAGCCTCGCGCATCGCGCTCTGACCGTCGTCCGCCTCCGCGATCGAGCTGCACCGGTCGTCGAGCTCGAGTACCCAGCGCAACAGGGTGCGCAGGTCCGGCTCGTCGTCGACCACGAGAACGTGCTTGGTCACGGCGCCAGTGTCGATCATCGTCGTTGGGCGGCACATAGCCCCTTTGAGCCCTTTCACTAGGCAGCGTGCCTACCAAGGCGCTCCGCCGTACCCCGTCGCCCTACCCCCGTCGCCCTACCCCCGTCGCCCTACCCCCGTCGACAGCGCTGATGGCGGTTTCGTAACCTATCCGTGACCTGATCACCGTCGCCAGGCCTGGCTCGCCGAATCCTGCCGCAGGCCGCTACGGCGCGACCACGGCAGGAGCGGGGGACCCACAGGTCCCACTGGTCGCGCAACGCGCGCGACCTCGGGGTGAAGCTCCGCGAGGAGCCGGGCCAACCTTCGGTCCGAACCCGACAGCTAACCCCGCAGGCGTCGGAGGAGCTCACCCGTGCGGGTTCGCCGGCTGTTTCGTGCTGTCCGCTCTGCCCCTCGCAGGACCCATGTCGCCATGGGTGGAGGGTTGGTCGCCGCCATCGGCGCGCTGACCCCCCTGGTCTTCATCCCCTCCGCGGACGCGTCCGCCGACCCGGCGCCCACCTTGCCGCTGGCTGCCGTGTCGCTGTCCGCGCCGGCCACCATCACGCGAGGCGGTCCGGTCGCGCTCTCCGCACGGCTGACGCTGGCGGGCGTCGGTGTGCCGGAACGCCCGCTGCAGTTCGTCTCGCGCGCGCCGGGGTCCACCGCCTGGCAGCCGCTCGGCCAGGCCACCACGAGCACTGACGGCCTGGCGACCTTGCCGGTCTCCACCGTTGCCGCCGCCACCGAGTACGGCGTCTTCTATACCGACGCTGCCGGGGTAGTGGGGTCGACGACGGCCACCCAGCTCGTGCACGTCATCGACATGAAGCCGGCCGCGCCGACGACCGTCGCCTACAACGCGCCGGTGCGGCTGGCGGGACATCTGCTCGAGGACGCCCAACGCGGCATCGCGCAGCAACGTGTCCAGGTGCGCTTCCGCTCGTCCGCTACGTCGGCCTGGAGCTCGCCGGCCTGGGTCACGACCGACCGCACTGGCGTGGCGAGCATCAGCAGGCGGTTCACGCACACGTTCCAGGTCGGCATGCGCTTCCTCGGCACATCGGATCTGGCCGCCTCGCCGCTCGCGGTGGCGACGGTCGTCGTGAAGCCGCGCCCCGCGACCAGCTCGGCCGGCTTCCGCTTCCCGTTCCTGAACCCTGGCCAGGCCGAGAGTCCCGGCTCATGGACGCTCGACCAGGGCGTCGACATGTTCGCCTACGGCCAGGCCTGCGGCGCTGCCGCGAAGCTCGTCGCGGTCGGCGACGGCACCGTGATCCAGACCGGCATCTCCGGCTTCGGCCCGACCGCACCGGTGATCCAGATGAGCAGCGGACCGTTCACCGGCCGCAACGTCTACTACGGGCACACCGGTCACATCTACGTGCACGTCGGCGAGCGCGTGCACACGGGACAGCTCGTGGCGCAGATCGGCTGCGGCCAGGTCGGCTACTCCGCCGCTCCGCATCTGGAGATCGGCGTCGGCGAGCCGGGCGGCCCGCCGTGCTGCCCGCCGTTCCACGCGACGGCTTCCCAGATGTACCGACGGCTGGTGGCTGCGCTCCACTAATCGTCGCGCCTGACAAGTCGCGAGTCACACCAGCCAGGCGGTGGTTGCTCCCGGCAGCTGCACGGTCCCGGTGCTGACAGCGACGTCATCGTCGCTGGTCAGCAGCTGCGCAGCGACCGGCACGCTCACTTCGACGGCCGCATCGGTGAAGTTGGTGACGGCGACGAGGTCGTCGCGCTGGTAGGCGACGACGCCATCAGGCACGTCGAGCCAGCGGACGTCCTCGGACAGCCCCGCCACGCGCTCACGCCGCAGCCGCAAGGCACGCCGGTAGAACGACAAGGTCGACGCCGGGTCGGTTGACTCCGCTTCGACGTTGCGGGTCGCTGCGTGCTGGTCGAAGGGCAGCCACGCGTCACCGGTGGTGAAGCCGTGGCCTTCTGGCTCCGAGGACCAAGGCATCGGGGTGCGTGCACCGTCGCGCCCGACCCGGCCGCTGCGGAAGTAGACCGGGTCCTGGCGTCGCTCGGGCGGCACGAGGCTCTGCTCCAGGCCCAGCTCCTCGCCTTGATAGATGTACGGCGAACCGGGCAGCGCCAGCACGAAGGCAGTCGCGGCGCGGGCCCGTCGCCGGCCGGCAGCACCGCCGCCGAACCGCGTGGCGTGCCGCACCAGGTCCTGGTTGGACAGCACCCAGGTCGGCGTCGTCCCGTCGCGCAGGAACAGGTCCAACGAACGCTGCGCGATGTCGCGAAAGGCCTTGGCCTCGAACGGCTGGTCGACGACGGAGAAGTTGAACGCCGTGTGCAACCGGTCGGGTCCGACGTAGCGGGCGACGCGTTCCGGCTCGTGCAGGAAGACCTCGCCGACGAACATGCGGTCCGCATACGTATCGGCGACCTGGCGCCACTCCTTCCATATCTCGACGGTCTCCGGCTGGTCCCAGGTGCGCGACGGCTTGCCGCTCTCCGGGTTGTTCCGCAGCCGCTCATCCTTGTAGAGCCCGTGCGCTACGTCGATGCGAAAGCCGTCCACACCACGGTCGAACCAGAACCGCAGCACGTCATGAAATGCCTCGTGCACCTCCGGATTGCGCCAGTTGAGGTCGGGCTGCGACATATCGAACAGGTGCAGGTAGTAATCACCGCTCCCGGGATCCAGCGCCCATGCGTCACCGCCGAACACCGACTGCCAATTGTTGGGTGGGCCCTGGCCGCAGCCGGGGCGAAACATGTACCAGTCGCGCTTAGGCGATGACGGTCCCGTGATTGCGTCGCGGAACCAGGGGTGGTCCCAGCTGGTGTGATTGGGCACGACGTCGACGATCACGCGCAGGCCGAGCGCATGCGCCTCGGTGAGCAGCCGATCGATGTCGGCCAGGCTGCCGAAGCGTGGATCGACGTCGCAGTAGTCGGCGACGTCGTAGCCGTGGTCATGCATCGGTGACGGGTAGAACGGCGTGATCCAAACCGCGTCGACGCCCAGATCGGCGAGATACGGCAGCCGACCTCGAATGCCTTCGAGGTCGCCGACACCGTCACCGTCACTGTCGGCGAAGCTGCGGACGTAGACCTCGTAGCAGACCGCGCTGTGCCACCACGGCTTTGACGTCACCGTCGCATGATCCCGCGACTTGGCAGACGGTGGTGACCCTGTAGGGGCAGGAGGCGCTGACAAGTCCGCGGTCAGCGGTTGAGGGCCTGCTTGACCAGCGTCTTGCCGAAGTCGAGCGCCAGCCCGGTCGGCTTGTCGGCCGTCTTGATCACGGCGTCGAAGGCGGACAGGAACTCCTGCACGTCGTCACTGGTGATGGTGAGCGGCGGGATCAACTTGATGACGGCCATGTGGTCGCCGGCAACCTGCGTGAGGATGCGGTGCTCGGTGAACAGAGGTACCACGACCAGCTGCGCGAACAAGCCCTTGCGCGCCGCATTCAACGTCTGCCACATCGCCTTGCCACGCACCGTGGACGGCTTGCCGAACTCGATGCCGATCATCAAGCCGCGGCCGCGGACGTCGACGATGGTCGGCTGGCTGGCGGCGATCTCGCGCAGCCCGACCATCAGCTCCTCGCCGCGGGCGTTGGCGTTGTCGATGAGCTGCTCGTCGTCGATGACGGTCAGCGCGGCCAGGCCGGCAGTCATCGCCAACGCATTGCCCATGAACGTCGATGCATGCACGAACACGCGGTCAATGCTCGAGTAGACCTTCTCGAACACACCCGGGCGCATCAGTGTTGCGCCGACCGGGACGAAGCCGCCCGACAGCGCTTTGGCGACAGTGATGATGTCCGGCTGCACGTCGTCGTAGTGATGCCCATAGAACTTGCCGGTGCGGCCGAGGCCGCTCTGCACCTCGTCGGTGATGAGCAGCGCGCCGTGTTCCTTGAGCAGCACATGCGCTTCCCGCAGAAAGGCGTCCGGCGGGATGTTGACGCCCTTGCCTTGAATGGGCTCGATCAGCAGCCCGGCGACGCCGCCTTTGCGCAGCTCGCGCTTGAGGTCGTCGAGGTTACCGAACCGCACCATCGTGTCCGGCAGCAGCGGGTCGAAGCCCTTGCGAAACTCCTGCGCGCCGTTGACTGAAAGTGTGCCGGTGGTCAGCCCGTGGTAGGCGTGGTCGCAGTAGAGGATGCGCGGCTTGCCGGTGGCGCAACGAGCGAACTTCAGCGCCGCTTCCACCGCTTCGCTGCCGCTGTTGCAGAAGTAGACCCGCTCCATGCCGGGCGACCGCGCGATCAGCTGCTCGGCCAACAAGCCCATCAGCAGCGGTGCGTCGAACTGCACCATGTCGGCGAGCCCGGCTTCCAACGCGTCGTGCAACGCCTCACGGACTACCGGGTGGTTGCGCCCCACACCGAAGACGCCGAACCCCGCGAGCATGTCGAGATAGCGATTGCCCTCGGCGTCCCAATAGTGCGCACCCTCGGCGCGGACGAACTCCTTGTCGAACCCGATCGCGTGCAGCATCTTCGGCACTTGCGCGTTGACGAAGGAGCTCTGCAGCGCGTAGCCCTCGCCCGCGCGTTCGGCCAGCAAGGCCTTCAGGTCAAAGGGCACAGGCTCATGTTAAGTCGCCTCATGCCAATTCCCGGTTGCGCAGACCGCTGACGTTTCGCCCGCCCGTCGACAGGTCGGCCCGGGCGCCGGCCGCTCGCCCCGCCGACAACCCGCCGCCGGAGCTCATCGTCATCCGCAGGCTGCGCAGCTGCGGGAACTGCTGCGCCAGCATCGCATCGACGCGATCGCCACGGTCGGCCAGAACGAGCGCGGTGCCGGGCCGGGCATCCTCGGCCTGCGCATCGGTCTCTTCCTTGGTCACGGCGAGGCGGTTGCCGATGACGTCGGCATAGCCGAGCAGGAAGGCGCGGCGGAACGCCTTGGGGCGCGCCGCCGCCCGCGACGCCTGCAACATCGCGGTGGAGGCCTGCAGCAGCAGGCTGGTGAAGAGCAGCTCGACGACATCGAGGTCGACGGCGAATCCGACCAAGGTGCAGAGCCGGCCTCCGCTGGGCGCGTCGGGGCCGATCACGACCCGCACCCGGTGGGCCCGGGCCACCCGGTCGAGCAGCACCGAGCGCGGCAAGGCATAGGGCGCGTCCACCGTCAGCTGCTTGACGATCGGCGCCGTCGCGTCCAGCGCTTCCGCCTCGAGCAACGCCCGGTCGATGGCGTACTGCGCCATCAACGCCGACGCCTTCGCCGAGAACGCCTGCGCCTCTTCGACCGGGGTCGCCGGGTGCTCGGCTTTGGCGAGCAGCTTGCGGACCCGCTCCAGCACTCTGCGGTCCAATTGCGTGGGGCCCTCTAGCTCGCTCACGCAGCCCACTCTGCAAGAGGCCGCCGACGATTTCGTCGTACGACGCGCGATTGTGGACCCACCAGGGTCGAAGGGCTCTGTGAACACGCTCGCACGTCGAGTACGTTGCGGCCATGACTGTGCATCTGCGTCCCGAACTCGCCGAACTGCGCGCCAAGATGAAGGACTTCATCGACAACGAGGTCATCCCGGCCGAACCCGACCTGATGTACGGCAAGGATCCGCTCAAGGCTGCCGATCGGATGGAGGCGCTGAAGGCCGAAGCCAAGCGTCGCGATCTGTGGGCGCTCGGTCACCCGAAGGAGATCGGCGGCGGCGGGCTCCCGTTCATGGACTTCGTCTACTTGAACGAGGTCATCGGCCGCAGCGAAGTGGGCCAGATGGCCGTGGGCACAGTGTCGATGCAGGACTCGATCATGCTGCACCTCTACGCCAGCGACGAGCAGCGCGATCGGTTCCTGAAGCCGCTCGTGGCGGGCGAGGTCTACCCGAGCGTTGGCCTCACCGAGCCGGAGGTCGCCGGCAGCGACCCGACGCAGATGCAGACCACTGCCGTCCTCGACGGCGACCACTGGGTCATCAACGGGCACAAGTGGTTCACCAGTGGTGCGCAGCGGGCCGCGTTCACGACGGTCTTCGCCAAGACCGACCCGGATGCCCCGAGCAAGTACGCCCAGTTCTCCTCGATCATCGTCCCGACGGACACGCCGGGCTACGACATCGTGCGGGCGGTCCCGACGATGGGCTCGACGTCCGGCGACCACTGCGAGGTCTACTACCGCGACGTGCGAGTGCCCAAGGAGAACCTGCTCGGCGATCGAGGCGCCGGATTCCTGATCGCGCAGAAGCGGCTCGGCCCCGGCCGCATCTTCCACTGCATGCGCTGGCTCGGGCAGGCCCAGCGGGCGTTCGAGCTGATGGTGCAGCGGGCCAACACCCGCTACGCGCACGGCTCGCTGCTGCGGGAGAAGGGCGAGATCCAGCGCTACGTCGCCGAGTCCGCCGCGGAGATCCAGGCTGCCCGCCTGATGACGCTCGACGCCGCGCAGGCGATGGACCGCGGCGACGAGGCGCGGGTCGAGATCAGCCTGATCAAGTTCTGGGGCGCGACGATGCTGCACAACGTCGTCGACCGCGCGATCCAGGTGCACGGCGCGCTGGGCGTCACCGCGGACACGCCGCTGGAGAAGATGTACCGCGACGCGCGTTATGCGCGGCTCTACGACGGCCCGGACGAGGTGCACCGCATGGTCGTGGCGCGGACGCTGCTGTCGGCCGACCCGTCCAGCTACCCCTGGGCGTGAGCCCCACGAGTGTGAACACTGCAGAGGTCGAGGCGCTGCTGGCGGCAGCGGGTCTGACCGGCGAGGTCAGCGGCGTCGAGCGGATGGTCGGCGGCGCCTCTCGGCAGACGTGGTCGCTGACGCTCGACGGCCGGCCGCTCGTCCTCCGGCGCGACCCACCCGGCGCACCGCGGGGCGGCGCGATGGCGCGCGAGGCGGCGCTCATCCGCGCCGCCGGCGTGGCCGGGGTGCCGGTGCCGGAGGTGATCGCGAGCGGCGACGACTTCATCGTCATGCAACGCCTGTACGGCGAGACGCTCGCGCGCCGGATCCTGCGCGACGACGAATATGCCGAGGCACGGGAACGGCTGACGGAGCAGTGCGCACACGCGCTCGCCCGCCTGCACACTGGCGTCGCAACCGACGCCGTCCCGGACCTGCCCGCCGACGCCGATCCGCTCGACACGGTTCGCAATCTGCTCGACGCCCTGGGCGAACCGCATCCGGCGCTCGAGCTCGGGCTGTTGCGACTCGGACGTGATCGGCCCACCGCGGTCGGGCGCACAGTGGTGCACGGCGACTTCCGGCTGGGCAACCTCATGGTCGACGCCGAGGGGCTGGTCGGGGTGCTCGACTGGGAGCTGCCCCATGTCGGGGACCCGGCCGAGGATCTCGGCTGGATGTGCGTGCGGTCCTGGCGGTTCGGCGGCAAGCAGCCGGTGGCCGGCATCGGCACCCGCGAGGATCTGCTCGACGCGTATGCCGCGGCCGGTGGAACCCCGGTCGACCTGCCAACCCTGCTGTGGTGGGAGGCAGTCGGCACCCTGCGCTGGGGCGTCATCACCGTGCAGCAGGCCTATGCCCATCTGTCCGGCGCGGTGCGGTCGGTCGAGCTGGCGGCGATCGGCCGGCGCACGTGCGAAGTCGAGCTGGACCTGCTCGATCTGGTTGCGCCCCGCCCAGCCGAACAGAGCCCGACTGACCCGCCGGAGCGGCCGTCTTCGAGCGCGACGCGGATCGGGCCGCACGACCGTCCGACCGCAGCGGAGCTTCTCGATGCGGTGCGCGAGTGGCTCCTCACGCTGCCACTGTCAGGTCACAACGCCTTCCTGCAGAAGGTTGCCGAACGCGCACTTCACGTGGTGCAGCGAGAGGTGGAGATGGCGCCGGTGCTGACGCCCCGCCACGAGGAGCGGCTCGCACGGCTGGGAGTGCACGACGACCGAGAGCTCGCCGCGCAGATTCGTGCCGGCCGCGACGACGATGACGTCGTACAAGCCGTTCGTGACTCCGTCGTCGACAAACTGCTCGTCGCCGACCCCAGATTGCTGGAGCGCTGACTCCACATGGGCTGAGCCGCGCATAGGCTGGCCGCCGATGGCCGCTCTTCCCAACGTTGTGCGCATTGGTTTCGACGCCTCCCGACGGGCGGCGGACGTCGCGCTGTCGTTTCCCCGCATCGCGCTCGCACTCGAGCGGCTGGCCGACTCCACTGACGACCTGCGCCGCCTCGCCGATGCCTCCGAAGATCTGCGGCGCATCCTGCGCACGCTCGATGACGAAGACCTCGGCGTCGCGCGCGAAACGCTGCAAGGGCTCGTCGAAGCGGTCTCACAGCTGAACCGAGTGGTCGGCTCGCTGAACGCAACCGTCAGCCCGTTGCAAGGTGCGACCGAGCGACTCGGTCGCCTCGTCGACCGGCTGCCGCAAGGCCGGCGTCGCATCATCGACGCACCGGACGCGTGACGCACAACCCCATGACGCCCAACTCCATGACACAGAGCACGCGCACCGCGCCTCTCACCGCGGCGCTGTCGACGCCGGGCACTCTGCTTGCGGTCTTCGGCGCGGCCGTGGCCGTGCGGGTTGCGCTCGCGGGTGGCCAGGGCGCAGCGGCGCGACCGGCTGGGCTGATGTTCGCTGCTGTGCTCGTCGTCGCGGCGGCGTCTGCGCGCCCGCGCACATTCGTGACCGGGCGCAGCGTCGTGATTGCCCTGGTCGCAGCGGCGGCGCTCGTCGTTCCCGCTGTGCTGCACGTCGCGGCGACATCCGCGTGGAGTCCGTCCCCGGCCGGGCCGTTCCTGCCCTGGGCCGCGGCGACCGCCGTCGTCGCCGGAGCGGAAGAGGCATTCCTGCGCGGCGCGCTCTACGACGCGGTCAAGCGGCGACACAGCACCGACGCGGCCATCGTGGTCGCGGCGATCGTGTTCGGGCTCCTGCACGTGCCGTTCTACGGCTGGCACGCGCTGCCTCTCGACCTGGCCGTCGGTGTCGTTCTCGGCGTCGCCCGCGCGACCGCCGGCACCTGGACCGCTCCAGCGCTCGCCCATATCGGCGCCGATCTAGCCGGCTGGTGGTTGTTGTGACCCGCACTGCATGGCGCCGCGTGCTCGCTGCGCTCGCCGCTTTGACGATCGCCTGGCTGGTCGCACCGGCGTCGGTGCCCATCTACGACGGCATCGGCAACCCGGACCAGCCCTACCGCTACGTCAATCCACCCGCGGGCTACAAGCAGACGCCGCCGCCGACCGTCGCCAAGGCCACCATCGCTGTCACCAACGGCCTGAGCACTACGGGCTACGCCAACAGCGCAGAGATCGGCCCCCAGGTCGTCTACTACGTGCCGAACGGCTCGATGAAGGCGCCGCCCGGGGCGACCAGCATCACCGTCACGGAGACACCGGTCGCGCCCACGGCGCCGCTGCCGACCGACGGCACCATCGTCGGCAACGTCTATCGGGTGGCAGCCACCACCTCGAAAGGCGATGTCGTCATCGTGGGTCGCGGCATCGCGCAGACTCCGACACTGGACATGCGCGCACCGAGCGGCAAGCAGCCGGGACTGGTGTTCGAGCATCTGTCCGGCGGAGTGTGGAAACGCAGCACGACGCTGCGGATCGGCGTCGACATCTATCAGACGAGCGCCGCCGAACTCGGTGACTGGGCGTTGGTGCAGCTCCGCGGCCAGTCGACGGGCAAGTCATCCGGTGGCGGCATCAATGTCGGACTCCTCGCCGCCGGCGTCGCCGTGCTCGTGCTGGTAGGCGTCATCGTCGCGATCCGGCTGTCGCGGAGTCGCCGCACCCGTTAACGTCGCCCTGCCGTGTATTCACTCGTCAACACACCGACGCTCGTCCGCGATCTCGCGCGCCATCCGCGCGCCGCGGCTGTGGTTGACGACCTGCTCCGGGGCTTTGCTCTCGACGAGCCGGCGCTGGACGCCTTGGAGTCACTGCCCTACGACGACAACGATCGGGCCGTCCGAGCCGATATCCTGCGCGCCGACGCCGACAACCGGCCGGCGAAACCGACCGCAGTCGCAGCGTCGGTTGATCTGCTGGAACGGACACGGCTCGGCAGCCTTTCCGACCTGATCCGGTTCGTTCGCCACGACGTGCTGGCGGACGAATGGACCGGCGCCGCGGACATGAAACTGGCGCGGCGACCGCGTGCCCTCGACGTCATCACCGACGGCGTGCTCGCCACCGCGGCCGCGCGTGCCGACCTCGGCACACCGTGGCGGACCTGGGTGCGCGCGACCGGCGCGCCGCTCGCGCGGGCGTCGTGGGACGACATCGTCAGCGCGGTCGCCGTGGCCCGCCGCGACGCTCCGTGGCCCGCCCCGCTCGCCGATTGGGCGGTGCTGGTGCATGACGCGTGCTGGGCGGTGCATCTCAGCGGCCGTGAGCGTGCGGCCGCGGTCACGCAACTGCGCGCGTTGACCGCGCTGCTCGGCGTCTTCACGCCCGACCCACCGCCGTTGCGGGCGGTCGCCGTCACCGTCGCAGCCGTGCACGCCCATGTCGCCGCTGACCTGCTGCCAGCGGACACCCACCTGATGATGACCGCCCCGTTGTTCAGGTTGTTGCCCTAACGTCGTCTGTCGTGGACGAGGCAACCGCGACCCAGGTGGTCGAGATCCTCCGGGGCCGGCGCATCTTCGCGTCGCTCAACCGGCGCGCCGGCGTGTACAACGTCGGGGTGCGCGTGGTGATCCCCGACGGCCGGGAGGCGATCTGGGACAACGACGGCGCCGCCGGGCTCGAGGCGATGGTCCTGCGCGACGGCGTGCTGGTCGGCTATGTCCCGCAGATTCCGGATAGCGACGAGCTCGACGCGACGGCGGTCGCCGAGATCATCGCGGCGGCCGACTACGACGCCCCGGCGTCAGCCGGTCCGTCGTCGCGTCAGCCGTCACCCCGCCCGGCGTCGCGCCCTTCGCCGCCACCACCGGAAAGGTCGCTGGGTTGGCGGGACCGGTTGCGCCGGGGGCGCTGATCGTCGGTTGACAGCGGTAGGGCCTGCCCGTCGCGGGGCGCTCCGTCGATCAGGTCCCGCAGCAGCGGTTCGAGCTGAGACAGCTCGTCGACGTGCAGCTGGGTCAGATCGCGCAACCGTTGTTCTGCGGAGCTGGTCAGGTGCAGGCGCACCACCCGGCCGTCTGCACCGTCTTTCGCGCGCAGCACCAGACCGGCAGCCTGCGCCCGGTTGACCAGCTCGACCGCGCTGTGGTGACGCAACAGGAGGTAGTCGGCGACGTCGCCGATCGTCGGTCCGAGCGGGTCGTCGTGGCCTTTGATCGCGAGCAGCAGCTGGTGCTGGGCGTGCGTGAGCCCGACCGCCGCCGCCTGCCCTTCGCTCCACCGGTTGAACCGGCGCAACGCCGTACGAAATGCCAGCAGCGCCGCATAGTCCGGTGGCCCCGCGGTTGTCATCGCACCACTGTGGCAAAGATGGTGACGAGCGGGTAGTGCAGCGACGACTTGGAGGCTCCCGTGCTACAACGGCTGGCTCGTCCTTTGCTCGGCATCGCGTTCATCGACAGCGGCGTGGCGGCTCTGCGTGACGACGGCGCCCGGACCGAGCGGGCCCGCCGCCTCGGGGTGCAGGACCCGCAGCAGGCCACCCGGGCGGTGGCTGCGGTGCAGATCGGGGCCGGTGCGCTGCTGATGCTCAACCGGTTCCCGCGGTTGGCATCGCTGGCGCTTGCCGCGACGGTCGTGCCGGAGGCCGCGACGGCACACGCGTTCTGGTCACAGGAGGACAAGCTCTCCCGCGGCAACGAGCGGTCGATGTTCGTCCGCGACCTCGGCCTGCTCGGCGGCCTGCTGGTGAGCGTCGCCGACACCGGCGGGCGCGAGTCGATCCCGCACCGGGCCAAGCGCACCTCCAAGAAGGTCGTCACGTCATAACCTCACGGAGCTGACACCCGGGCGAGGACGCTGGCGACCGCTTCCTCGGCGCTGCTCGCCGAAGGCACCGACGGCTCGGGGCCGGCCACCGTCCAGCCGCGCAACCAGACCACGGGCTTGGCCTGGCGCATCGCGATCGCGACCTCGGACAACGTGCCCCAAGAACCGCCGACGGCGACGACGGCGTCGGCACTGCGTACGACGAGGACGTTGCGCCCCTGACCCAGCCCGGTCGGGATGACCACGTCGGCGAACTCGTTGGCGGCTGCGGCGTCATCGCCCGGCAACAGCGCGACCCCGATGCCGCCGGCCTGCTTCGCACCGCGCGACGCGGCCGCCATCACGCCGTCGAGGCCGCCGGTCACTACCACGTGCCCGGCTCGTGCGAGCAGGCGTCCGACCTCCTCCGCGGCCGCCAGCGTCTCGCCGTCCACGTCAGCCCCACCCGGACCGACGACCGCGATCACGGGATCACCCCGTTTGACTCAGTGGCGCGCGGCTCTCGACCAGCGTCTTGAGCTGCTGCAGCGAAGCGGGAATGCCCTGCTCCGCGCGCTCGACGAAGCCGAGGCGTTCATACAGAGCCCCCGCCGGCGCGGGGCGTGTGTCCCAGGTCTCCGTCACCCGGGTCGCGACCGACGTTCCCGGCAGTGGCTCGAGCTCGTAGCTCCACACGTGGCGGGCGAAGTGCCGCCACGCAAGCCGGCGGTCCTCGGCGTAGTCGACGACGGTGTTCTTGACGAAGTACGGGGCTAGCAGGTGCATGCGCATCCGGAACGTCGCGCCCAGGTAGAGCCGGGGCGGACCGCTCACTGCCCCCTTGACCGTGCCGGAGCCGTCGAACAGCGGATGCTGCGAAGGGTCGACGAGCACGTCGAAGATGGTCGTCGGGTCGGCATCGATCACGATGCTGTGCGCAATCACCCTGGGCGAGGGCACACCTGTCACGCAACGAGCCTAAACATCCCTGCTACTGCTGCAAGAAGCAGACATCGACGTCCCACTTCGCGAAGCCGAGCCGCTCGTAGGTTCTGATCGCGTTGGTGTTGGTCTCGTCGACGTACAGCATGCACTGTGAGAGCCCACGCATCCGCAGATGTTGCAGGCCGCGCAACGTCAGCGCCGGCCCCAGGCCCTTGCCCTGCATAGAGGGGTCGACACCGACGACGTAGACCTCGCCGATCGGCTCGTGTGCATGTCCGCCGTGTTCGGCAGGGTCGGCGCCGTGCACCTTCGTCCAGTGGAAGCCGACCAGGCGGTCGTCCTTCTCGGCGAGGAAGAAGCCGGCCGGGTCGAACCACGGCTCGCGCTCGCGCATCAACACGTCGTCGAGCGTCCAGACGCCCTGGTCCGGGTGGTTGGCGAAGGCGCGGTTGTTCACCTCGAGCCAGGCCTGCTCGTCCTGGCCCACGGTGAAGGTGCGCACGGTCACACCGTCCGGCCATCGCGGCTCCGGCACCGGCGCGAACAACGAGCGCCGCATCTGCCACAGAACTCGCTCGCGCTTGAACCCCATCGCGTGCGCGAGGTCAGCGGCGCCGGAGCCGGTGCCGTGCGCCCAGAGGCGTAGCCGGGTGCGGTCCGAGGTCTCATGCACGAGCGCGTCGACCAACGCCCGGCCGTAGCCCATGCCGCGGTAGGACGGGCCGACCGCCAACTCGGCGCTCGCGCCTTCGACGGCGTCGGTCGTGTCCAGGTGGGCATAGCCGGCGAGATCGTCGCCGTCCCAGAGCAGGAAGTTGCGGGCCCGCTCATCGCCGCCGTAGCGCAGATGCAGCATCACGTGTTCCGACAGCGGCCGCACGCCGTCGGTGTCGGTGACTTCGTCGACGAGGCGCACCGCGGCCCGGACCTCGTCCGGGCTGAGACGTGACCGCGTCTCGATGGTGGGCGCGGCCGTCACAGTGACAACCTAGGACTGCTGGATCAACCGAGGACCACAGGCTCCGGCTCCGGCAGCGGGTCGACCGGCGGAACGACGAACTTGTAGCCGACGTTGCGGACGGTGCCGATGAGCGCCTCCCGCTCCGGGCCGAGCTTGGCCCGCAGCCGGCGCACGTGCACATCGACGGTGCGGGTGCCGCCGAAGTAGTCGTAGCCCCACACCTCTTGCAGCAGCTGGCTGCGGGTGAAGACCCGCCCCGGGTGCTGCGCGAGGTACTTCAGCAGCTCGAACTCCTTGAAGGTGAGGTCGAGGATCCGTCCGCCGACCCGCGCCTGGTAGGTGCCCTCGTCGATGCTGAGGTCGCCGGAGCGGATCTCCGCGGCGCGCTCCTGCCCGACCGCATCGGCAGCGGCGACCCGGCCGAGCGCCAGCCGGATCCGGGCCTCGACCTCGGCCGGCCCGGCGGTGTCGAGCAGCACGTCGTCGAGGCCCCAGTCGGGCGCGACCGCGGCCAGGCCACCCTCGGTGACGATGGCGAGCACCGGCGCGGAGGTGCCCGTCGTACGGATCACCCGGCTGGTCCCGCGCGCGGCGAGCAGCTCGCGGCGGGCGTCGAGCAGCAACACATCCGCGGGCGGGGCGTCGACGAGCGCGGCCGCCTCGAGCGGCAGCACCTTAACGGTGTGGCCGAGCAGGCCGAGCGTCGGCAGCACTTCGGCGGAGGAGCCGGGAGCGTTGGTGAGCAACAGCAATGTGGCCACGTCGTACCTCATTGGCAGACAGCAGGTGTACGGCGGGCGACGCTGCCCACATTCGGTGCGACCTTCAGAATATCGGAGTGCACCTGACGACGCAGGACGGAGAGCGGATCGCCGTCGACACCCTCCCCGGCCCCGATCCGGACCGGCCGCTCGGCGTCGTCGTCGCGCACGGGTTCACCGGATCGCTCGACAAGCCCGGCGTCCGAGCCGTCGCTGCCGCCCTGACCCGGCACGCCGGTGTGGTCGTGTTCGACTTCCGCGGCCACGGCCGCTCCAGCGGCCATTCGACCCTGGGCGACAAGGAGGTGCTCGACCTCGACGCGGCGGTCGCGCACGCCCGCGACCTGGGCTACCGCGACGTCGTGACGTGCGGCTGGTCGATGGGCGGTTCGGTCGTGCTGCGGCACGCGGCGCTGTCCGGCGGGGTCGACGCGGTGGTGAGCGTCTCCGCGGTGAGTCGCTGGTTCTACCGCGACACGGCGCCGATGCGGCGGGTGCACTGGGCGGTCGAGACCCGCGCGGGGCGGTGGATCGCCCGTCGCGCCTTCAACACCCGGATCTCTCCGCACGGCTGGCCGAACGTGCCGGAGTCGCCGGTCGAGGTGATCGGTCGCATCGCGCCGATCCCGGTGCTGCTCGTGCACGGCGACAGCGACCACTACTTCCCGGTGGAGCACCCGGAGGCGTTGTACGCCGCCGCGCGCGAGCCGAAGGAGCTGTGGCTGCTGGAAGGCTTCGGGCACGCCGAGACCGCAGCCACACCCGAGCTGCTGGACCGGATCGGCCGGCACCTGCCGGATCTCGTCGCGCGGGGTAGGGACGTCGTCCCGGGAGTTGAGGCCTGAATGGCGCGCGGGACGGTGCGGTTCTGGGCCGCCGCCAAGGCGGCGGCAGGGGCAGCCGAGGAGCCGTACGACGCGACTACGCTGGCCGAGGCGCTCGCCGGCGTCAGATCGCGCCACGGCGAGGCGCTCGCCCGAGTGCTGGATCGGTCGTCGTACGTCGTCGACGGCGACCCGGTGGGCGGGCGGCAGCACGACGCGGTGCTGCTGTCCGACGGCGGCTGCGTTGAGGTGCTGCCGCCCTTTGCCGGTGGCTGACGTGGCTCGATGTCGGGCATCGTGATCACTCGCTGGCAGGATGACGCGCTGTGACGCAGGACCGGCTCTTCGTGCTCGGCAGCGGCGTGCTGGCCGGCGCGGTCGCCTGCGCGTTGGCCGGACTGGCGCTGGCCGGCACCGCTGCCCTCGCGGCGGGAGTGTTCTGCGTGCAGGTCGTCGTCTCTCTCGCCTGGCTCGCGGCGCTCGGCGCCCGGGGCGCGCTCGGAGGTTTCGCGATCGCTGTCGCCGCGGCGGCCGCTGCCGACATCGTGGTCGGGATCGAGAAGGAGCCGGACATCGGCCGCGCCGCGCCGGTCGTCGGGATCGCGCTGGTGGTCTGCCTGTTGCACCAGCTGACCCGTCGTCCCCGCGCTGGAGTGACGGTGTCGATGGCCGGCACGTTGTCCTCGGTGGCGTTCGGGGTTTGCGCGGCGTCCTACGTGGCACTGCTCGGCGAGCTGTCCGGTGAGCACGCCGACGCTGCGGCCTTGCTGGGCGCCGGA
>Ga0207705_10001459_pt1 | contig 18852 bp, 20 predicted proteins | sample KBSC13metaG_FD_184314 | JGI IMG/M metagenome (GOLD analysis project Ga0207705, IMG submission 184314) | Corn rhizosphere microbial communities from Kellogg Biological Station, Michigan, USA - KBS C1-3 metaG (SPAdes) (version 2) | ecosystem: Host-associated > Plants > Roots > Rhizosphere > Soil ... | reverse complement strand
CTTCCAGCCGCTCTCCGTCTTTTCCAGGATGAGCGAGAAGATGCCGTCGGCGGAGCCCCCGTCCTTGCGCGCGCGCTCAATGTGGTAGCGGCCCAGGCAGGTTGCGATGGTATCGGTGATCGGATGGGCCTCCAGCTCTGAGAAGGAGAGGTTGCCCATCAGGGTGCGGTTCGGATAATTGCGCCGGTAGTCCTCGGCAATCTGCGAGTACCCGCGCGAAATCTGGCGGCCCATGAAGATGGTCTCCGGCGAGTCCTTGCCGCGGCTGGTGAGGCGCTGGCGCAGCTCCTTCAGCGAGGGCGGCATGATGAAGATCCCGACCATGTGCGGGAACAGCTTGCGGACCTGCTGCGCCCCCTGCCAGTCGATTTCCAGCAGCACATCGTGGTCGCCGGCAAGCTGGTCCTGGATCCAGCGCTTGCTCGTGCCGTAATAGTTTCCGAACACGTTCGCGTGCTCGAGGAAGTCGCCCGCGGCGATCATCTTCTCGAACTCCCCACGTGCGATGAAGTGGTACTCGCGTCCGTGCGATTCGCCCTCTCGCGGCGCGCGCGTGGTGTACGAGATGGAAAGCTTGATGCCCGGCTCGCGCGTGAGCAGCTCGTTCACGAGCGACGTCTTCCCGGCGCCGGAGGGAGCGACGACGACGAAGAGGTTGCCCGTCACATCGTCATCCCGTCGAAGGACGGGATCCAATGATTGGGCCCCGTCCTTCGACGGGGTGACGAGCGCCTACTCAATGTTTTGCACCTGTTCCCGCATCTGCTCGATGAGGACCTTCAGCTCCACGCTGATGCGCGTGACCTCGTTCGCCACGGATTTCGAGCCGAGCGTGTTGGCCTCGCGATTGAGCTCCTGGCAGAGGAAATCGAGGCGCTTGCCGACCTGCCCGCCCTTGTCGAGCACGCGGCGGAATTCGGCGATGTGCGTGATGAGGCGCGAGAGCTCCTCGTCCACGTCGATGCGCGCGGCGTACAGCACCACTTCCTGGTGCAGGCGCTCGTCGGAGCCGGATGCGCCGGCCTCCGCAAGCTTCGCGGCGAGCTTCTCCTGGAAAGCGCGCACCGCGGCGGGCATGAGCGGCTGCGCTTCCTTCGCGAGCACGCTCATCTTGTCCAGGCGCTCGCGCAGCACGGCGGCGAGCTTCTCGCCCTCGCGCGCTCGCGTCTGGTCGAGGTCGTGGATGGCGCGCTCCAGCAGCGCCATGACCTCCTCGCGCATCTTCTCCGGGGACAGCGTGGCATCGGCGAGGACCCCGGGCCAGTGCAGGACCTCGGAGACGGAAAGCGGGCGCGCCTCGGGAAAACGCGCGAGGACCTTCTGCGATGCCGAATGCAGGGCATCCATCGCCTCGAGGTCCGGCGCCATCGCGCGCACCGCGCCCGCACCGGCCGTAAGCGAGATGCGGCAGTCGACCTTGCCGCGAGAGAGGCGCGCGCCAACCGCTTCGCGCAACGTGGGCTCCAGCGGACGCAGCTCCTCGGGCATGCGCGTCTGGAACTCCAGGTAGCGATGGTTCACGGTCTTCAGCTCGACCGCGATGTTTCCCATGGGAGTCTCGCGCGTGGCGGACGCGTATCCCGTCATGCTCGAAATCATCGGCCGCAGCGCCTTGGTTTCATGTGAAGTCTTGCCTTTACAAGGCGTGAATGAGTGCCGACAATGGGTCCGCGAATTATATCGGAACACCCTTAATGCCCCAGCAGGAAAACCAGCCGTTGCCCGCCGGCTACGTGCTGAACGGCTATCGCATCGAGAAGCCGTTGTCCTCCGGCGGGTTCAGCATCGTCTACCTCGCGCGCGACGAAGCCGGCACCCCCTTCGCGATCAAGGAATACCTGCCCTCCTCGCTGCCGCTGCGCGGTGAAGGCGGCGTCGAAGTGCTGGTGGACGAAGCCAACCTCTCCATCTTCCGCCACGGCCTCAAGTGTTTCTTCGAAGAGGGGCGCGCGCTGGCGCTCATCTCGCATCCGAACGTGGTGCGCGTGGAGAATTTCTTCCGCGCGAACGAGACGTGCTACATGGTCATGCAATACGTGCGCGGCCGCACGCTGCAATTCCACATACAGCGCCATCGCCACGAGTTCAGCGAGACGTTCATCCGCCGCATCTTCATGAACCTCATGAACGGGCTGCGCGAGGTGCACGCGAACAAGCTGCTGCACCTGGACATCAAGCCCGCCAACGTGTTCATCTCGATGGAAGGCCGTCCGGTGCTGCTCGATTTCGGCGCGGCGCGCATCACGCTGTCGGAAGAGGCGATGAAGTTGAAGCCCATGTACACGGCGGGCTTCGCCGCACCGGAGCACTACCGGTTCAAGCCCAACGAGCTCGGGCCGTGGAGCGACATCTACTCGGTGGGTGCCACGATGTACACCTGCATCGCCGGCACGCCTCCGCAGGCCGGGGACCAGCGCGAGCAGCAGGACCAGATGATCCCGCTGCGCACGCTGGCGCGGCAGGATTACTCGAGCGACCTCTTCGACATCGTCGAATCGTGCCTGGCGCTGGATCCGCTCAAGCGCCCGCAGACCGCGTACGACCTGCAGAAGCGCCTCGCGGAGGAGCCCGGGGAAGCGAAGCGCACCTCCGGGTTCTTCGAGACGATCAACAAGCCGATCTCCAAGCTGTTCTCGCGCTAGTGCGCTTCATCATCTTCCAGGACAGCCGCCAGGGCGACCGCACCGGCAACGAGGATCGCGTCGGCTATTCGTACAGCCGCGACGTCCTGCTGATGGTGATCGCCGACGGCATGGGCGGCCACCTGCAGGGCGAGGTCGCCGCGGAGATCGCCGTCACCGAGATCACGCGCCGCTTCCAGCAGGAAGCGCGCAACAGGCTGCGCAAGCCTTTCGACTTCCTCGTCTCCGCGATCCAGTCGGCGCACCGCGCGATCGTGTCCCATGCCGTCGAGCACAACCTGCTGGAGTGCCCGCGCACGACGTGTGTCGCGTGCATCGTCCAGGGCGGCTGCGCGTACTGGGCGCACGCCGGGGATTCGCGGCTGTACGTGATGCGCGACGGAAAGCTGCTCGCCGCCACGCAGGATCACTCGCGCGTGCAGCAGCTGATCGATTCGGGCGAGCTCACGCCGGAGCAGGCGGCGCGGCATCCGGACCGCAACAAGATCTTCAGCTGCCTGGGCGGCGTGGTCCCGCCGCAGATCAGCCAGGGCCGCGAGCTCCGGCTCGAGGTCGGGGACACGATCGTGCTGTCGACCGACGGCTTCTGGGCGCAGATTCCCGCGCCGCTCATCGGATCGATGCTGCGCAAGCAGGACATCACGGCGCTGCTGCCGGCGCTGCTGGGTGAAGCGCAGCGGCGCGCGAGCGGCGAATCGGACAACCTCTCCGTGGTGGCGATGACCTGGGAGAGCCAGGAAGATCCCGCGGGCGTCGATACGCAGAGCCTCGAGACCGAGGAGTTCACCTCGTCCACGAACACCACCGAAAGCCTCGACACGCCGCAGACCGCGCTGGACGACGTGACCGATGACGACATCGAGCGGGCCATCGCGGAGATACAGAACGCAATCAAGAAAGTACCGAGATAATGCGATCGTTCGAACGCACCGCCGAGCAACTGCGCCCCGTGAAATTCACGCGCGGCTATACCAAGCACGCCGAGGGCTCCGTGCTCGTGGAGATGGGGCACACGCGCGTGCTGTGCACCGCGAGCGTGGAAGAGAAGGTGCCGCAATTCCTCAAGGGCAAGGGCCAGGGGTGGGTGACGGCGGAATACGGCATGCTTCCGCGTGCGACGCATACGCGGGGCAACCGCGAAGCCGCGTCGGGCAAGCAGTCGGGCCGCACGCAGGAGATCCAGCGGCTCATCGGCCGCAGCCTGCGCGCGACGACGGACCTCGTGGCCCTGGGCGAGCGGCAGATCACCATCGACTGCGACGTGCTCCAGGCCGACGGCGGCACGCGTTGCGCCTCGGTCACCGGTGCCATGGTCGCGCTCGCCGACGCGGTCGCCAAGCTGCGCGCGAGCGGCTCCCTCAAGGCCGATCCACTGCGCGATTTTGTCGCTGCCGTGTCGGTCGGCATCGTGGGCGGCACGCCGATGCTCGACCTGGACTACGGCGAAGACTCGGGCTGCGATACCGACATGAACGTCATCATGACGGGCGCGGGACACTTCGTCGAAGTGCAGGGCACGGCCGAAGGCGCGCCCTTCACGCGCGAGCAGATGTCGCGCCTGCTGGACCTCGCTTCCGCCGGCATCTCGCAGCTCGTGCGGCTGCAACGTGAGGCGCTCGCCGCACCCGCACCGCGCGCCTGAGCTCGCGGTGGATCGCATCGTCGTCGCATCCAACAACCCGGGAAAGCTGCGCGAGCTCGCGGCCCTGCTGGCGCCGCTGGGACTGGAGGCGCTGAATCAATCCACCTTCGGCATCGGCGAGGCGCAAGAGCCGCACGATACCTTCGTCGAGAACGCGCTCGCCAAGGCGCGGCACGCGAGCAAGGCGACGGGCCTCGCGGCCATCGCGGACGACTCGGGATTGTGCGTGCCGTCCCTTCGGGGCGAGCCCGGGGTCCATTCCGCGTATTACGCCGGCCGCGACGGCGCGCGCGACGTGCGCGACGCCCGCAACAACGCGAAGCTCGTTGCCGCGCTGCGGGACGCGGCCGATCGCGCGGCGTTCTATTACTGCGTGCTCGTGATCGTTCGCGGGCCCACGGACCCCACGCCCGTGATCGCCGACGGGCGCTGGCAGGGATCCATCGAGCTCGAGCCGCGCGGCGCCGGCGGGTTCGGGTACGACCCCTATTTCATGCCCTCGGGCTCGAGCCTCACGGCGGCGGAAATGGCGCCCGACGAGAAGAACCGCGTGAGCCATCGCGCCAAGGCGATGGCGGCACTCAGGGAGAAACTAGTCCCTGCATCCTGACGGCCACGCCGTTCTTCGCGGTCTCCTTCACGAAGAGCTCGTGCACGCGCGGATCCTGGTCCGCGTACTCGATCTGGTTTCCGCCCTTCTTCACGCTGGTGGATACGCCGCCGAACAGCGCCGCGCGCTTGCCTTCCGTGAACGGGTAACGCAGCGAGCCGTATGCGGTAGCGAGGTAGCGCGCAGGGACGGCGCTGGTGTTGAAGTGCTGGTGGAACATCGCATCGGGCGGCGCGAACACCGTGCCGTGCTTCCAGTCCACCTTCACCCAATCCTTCTGGCCTTCGTACCAAAGCAGCGAGTAGCCCGTGCCGGTCACGCACATCACGTGGAAGTCCGCGGGATGGCGGTGCGCTTTCTTGTACGTGCCCACCGGCATCTCGGAGATGTGCGCATGCATCGTCCCATCGGCGAGGATGAACATGATGTTCGAGCCGCCGGCGCCCCGATCGCTCCACGGCTGCAGCTCGATCGCCGCGAGATCGGGCACGAAGTTCGTCTCCCACAGGTGGTTGCCGGGACGGATGGGAATGAAGTCGCCCTCGCCGCTGAAGTATTTGTCGCTGCCCACGCGGCCGCCGAAGTCCCATTCGTTGCCGAACACGAAGTTCTCGTCATGGAACATGTTCAGCACCGCGGGCAGGTTGGTCGTGGAGACGAGCCGCGCGGCCTGCGAGCCGCTGCCGTTGTAGAGGCGATAGCGCGTGTTCAGGGGAATCGCGAAGAGCGATCGGGGTCCCCACTCGAACGAATGGCGGCGCCCATCCGCGGTCTCGATCGTGGTGCTGCCGCGCCCGTCCAGCACGTAGAAGACCTCCTCGTACAGATGCTTCTGCGGCGCGGTGGCCTTGCCGGGGTCGATGTCGAACACGAACATGCAGAGGAAATCGCCGCGGCCCTTCAGGTGCACGGCCGCTCCCTTCGCGTCGCAACGCGCCCACGGGGCGGTCGGCACCTTCAGCAGGTCCACGCCGAAATCCTCGGTGACCGGGATGCCCTCGCGTTTCAGCCACTCGAGATAGACGTCGACGCCGACGCGCGGCGTGGCCATGTCGTTCATGAAAGGCTCCTGCGGCCGGCGAGCGGCCTGTAGTGGATGGGGGAATCGTGCGCGGCCTGCGGCGCGCCGGAAAACAGCAGCGACTTGATGACCACGGGCACCACGTCCGCCGGCCGGATGACCTCGCCGATGTCGACGAAATCGAATTCCTTCAGCTGGATGCCGTCGATGGAGAGCACGCCGCGCGCGAGCGCGATCTCCTGCTCGAGGATGTAGCCCAGGGTGCGGCCCACGTCGCCGTCGATCATGAGCACCAGTGGGGCGGCGGCGCGGTCTTCCACGGCGAAGGCGAGCGCGATCCCTTCGGCCAGCGCGCGTAGCCGCGGATACAACGGCTCGCCGCGCCAGCGCAGCGCGAGCGCGACCGCGCGATTCTCCTCGACCGGAGCGCGCATGAGCGCTGCCGCGATCGCCGCGGCCACGTCCGACGCGACGACATCACCTTCCAGCTCGAGCGCGGGTGCGACGACCGGCACGTTACGCAGGGGCAGCGCGGCCGGGTCGCCGATGTGGATGGTCTTGCCGCTCACCTGCACGGTGAACTGCGAGGCGCCGATGACGGTGGCGCGAATGCCTTCCTGCGGGGTGCGCAGCGCGAGGGCGATGCGTCCGCGCGCCAGGGCTTCGCGGATGTGCCGTGCGATGAGCGGCGCGATGTCGCCGAAATATCCGACCTCGCGGTCGTAGATGTACTCCGAGACGCCGCCGGAGAACGTGAGGTAGCGCGGCATCGAGCCGCCCACCGCCAGCGGCTCGGTGAGAAGCAATCGCGCGAGCAATTCCGTGGTGCGCCCGTGAATGGCGTCGATGATGGTGTTGGACATCGCGTGCACGACGCGATCGACGTTGCGTGGAAGATCGACATCCAGGTAATCGGCGACCTGCCGCGCCGGCTCGTCCGCGCGCGCGATGGCGCCGTCCGCGCCGAATGCGATGAGCCGCCCGCCGACGGCGAAGGCCGCCGTCGAGACGATGCGGCCGGCATCCGCGAGGGCGAGCTTCGTGGTGCCTCCGCCGATGTCCACGTTGAGGACGGGCGCATCCAGCTCGCGCGACAACGCGACGGCGCCGGAGCCGTGCGCCGCGAGCGCGCATTCGAGATGGTGTCCGGCCGAGGCGCACACGAAGCGCCCGGCGTCCGCCGCGAAGAGGTCCGCGATCGCGCGCGCGTTCCTGCGCTTGATCGCCTCACCCGTGAGGATCACCGCACCGGTGTCGATGGCATCCGCGTCGATGCCGGCATGGCGGTAACTCTTCGCGACGAACCCGCCGAGGGCGTCCGCGTCGATCGTGCCGTCGGCAAGGAAAGGCGTGAGCATGATCGGCGATTGCCACAGCACCTTGCGCTCGACCACCACGAACTGGCTGGAGAGCGCCTGCGTCTTGCGTTGCAGGCGCACGCCCGAGAACATCAGGTGCGAGGTGGAGCTGCCGATGTCGATCCCCACCGTGGTGAGCTCGACGTTCTCGACCTTCCAGATGTACTCGACCAGCTCGCCGCGGCGCCCGAGGGCGATCTCGTGCACATGATCGTCGTCGCCCTCGTGCAGCCTGAGGGCCATCAGCCTTTGCGCTTGACGACCGTGTCCTGGTAGAGCTTGAGCCACTGGTCCTGTTTGTCGAGCGCCTCGCCCGGATCGATGAACTTGATGGGAGTATCGCCGAGAGGCGATTTCACCTTGCTGCTCGACGGCACGAAGTCGCGCTCGGCGAGGATCGGCTGCCCTTCACCCAGGAAGAAGTCGAAGAGCAGCGCCGCCGAGCACGGATGCGGCGCCTTGGCGAGCACCGCCACCCCGTGCAATTGCGCGATGGCCGGCTGCAGCACGACCCAGTCGATGTGACCGCCCTTGGCCTTCAGCTGCGGCGGCTTGTAGTTGTACACGGTAAGCGCCATCGGCACCTCACCGGAGTTCACCAGGTTCGCGAGCAGCGTGTGTCCCTTGCGCACCGAGATGCCGTTCTTCTCGACGATGTCGCGGAAGAGCTTGAGTCCCTTGTCCTGCCCGTAGTGCTTGAGGAAGGTCCCGAACCAGGGCTGGTCCTCCGCCTCGATGCCCAGCCGCCCCTTCCATTTCGGGTCCGTGAAGTCCTCGAAGCTCTTCGGCACTTCCTCCCTCTTCACCTTGTCCGTGTTGTACGCCTGCACGAACACGTCCATGGTGGAGGTCGCGTACTCGTGGTGCGCCGGCAGCGTGCCGGGCCGCATGTCCGCGAAATGCGGCGAGTCCATCTTCTTCAGCAGCTTCTCGCGGCGCAGCGCCTCCTGCTCCGGCGAGTTGTTCTCGATCAGGTCGGCGGTGTTCTTGTTGGCGCGCGCCTCGCTGATCGTGCGCTGCACGACGTTCTCGGAGCTGGAGCGCCAGTCCGTGACCTTGACCCCGTACTTCTTCGTGAACGCGTCGAAGAGCGGCTTCAGGTCCTCCAGCTGCGTCGAGTGGTAGACCATCACCTCGCCTTCCTTCTTCGCGCAGTCCGCCTGGGCGGCGTTCTGCGCATGGACGGCGAAAGCAGAGCACATCAGCGCGGGCAACGCCGCGCGGGCGAATCGCACCATCGTTCTCCTCCTCCTCTTGTGTGAGGCTATTGTGCCAGCGCCGCTGCCCCCGCGGCCGCACCGAGGGTGCGCCAGTCCGTGCCCTTGGCGACGATGCCTTCGTAGGATCGCAGCTGCGCATGCGCGATGCGCGGATCGGTGGTACCGATGGCAGGCTCCCCGCGCTGCACGGCGCGCGCGGCCTCCACCATGATGCGGCGGAACTCCACGATGGCGAGGTCCGACGCGCCGAGGCGCTCTTTCGAGCGGTCGGCGATGGGACCCATCGTCTCCCACATCGCCATGTCCTGCATGGGGATGCCGCGAATGCCGGTGAAGTCCCCCAGCTTCATCGCCTGCCGGTCCTGCAGGTAGAGGTTGTCCCAGTTGCGCTTCTTGCGCCAGCGCGCGTCGAGGTCCACGCCGGGTTGCGCGCCGCAGAACTTGCGCCAGGCTTCCACGTCGATCCCCGCCCCGGGCTGGTCGCTCCAGGCGATGAAATAGAAGGACGTGTTGGTGTCGTCCATGGGGACGTTCACGTTCGCCAGGTTGTACATGTTGTTCGGCGGAATGAGCACCGTGAAGGGCGCCACGAAGAGCGAGACCCGGATGTAGTCGTGCGTGGCCGAGTTCATGATGGGGCGGCGGATCGCGGCGTAGCGAAAGCCGAACGGCGTCTGCTGCAGCTGCAGGCGCGGCGCCTTGTCCGTCGAAGGCCGCGGCCAGACCTTGTCGGTCGCCTTCGCGCCATCCACGCGCGCCGGGGGCATGTCCGTGGAATGCAGGCTCGAGCTGTGCGCGGAATCGATGGCGCCCTCGAGGATCTGCGCCCAGTTGGCCTGCACGTGCACCTTCACGATGGAAACGCGTGAGGTCGGCGTGGGCGCGAAGGCCGGCGCCTCGAAGGGCGGCATCGATTCGCGCGGGCCCATGTACGCCCAGACGAAGCCGCCGGCCTCCTCGCACGGATAGGACGTGTGCTTCACTTTCTTGCAAAGCTCGCTGGATGCGGGCTCCGACGCCATCTCGAGCACGTTGCCGGCGAAGTCCACCTTCCACCCGTGGTAGAGGCAGCGCAGGCCGCCTTCCTCGTTGCGTCCGAGCACGAGCGATGCACGGCGGTGCGGACAATGCGCGTCCAGGACGCCGAGCCGGCCCTCGCTGTCCCGGAACACGACGAGGTCTTCGCCCAGGACGCGCGCGGGCACCGGGGCGCCGTCGGCCTCGGCCACCTCTTCCGACAGGCACACCGGGATCCAGTGGCGCCGCATGATGCGCCCCATGGGCGCATCGCCCTCGACGCGGGTGAGGAGGTCGTTCTCTTCGGCGGTGAGCATTGGTGTAGGATCGACCTTGGTTAGGTTCCTAAGTTTAATCCCTTCCCATGGCCCTGCTGCAAGTGGCCCGCGCGGAGCGGGTGGCGCGAGACATCCACCTTTTCGAGCTGCGGCATCCCGGCGGCCAGGACCTGCCAGCGTTCACGGCCGGCGCCCATGTCTCGGTCACGGCGCCCAACGGCTCGGTGCGCAAGTACTCGCTCTGCAACGATCCCGACGAGCGCAACCGCTACGTGATCGCCGTGAAGCGCGATCCGGCGGGGCACGGCGGGTCGGTGAGCCTCGTGGATGGCGTGAAGGCGAGCGACCTCGTGGAGGTATCGGAGCCACGCAACGCGTTCGAGCTGGACGAGAAGCCCGCGAGCCACCTGCTGATCGCGGGCGGCATCGGCATCACGCCGATCCTCGCCATGGCACGGCGGCTCGCCGCCCTGGGAAAGCGCTTCCGGCTCGTCTACCTCACGCGTTCCCCCGAGGACACGCCGTTCGCGGACGTGCTCGCCGACGAGGTATTCCAGGGCCGCGTCACCATCCATCACGATGGCGGCGATGTCGCGCGCGCATTCGACCTCTGGCCGCTGCTGGAGAAACCCAACGGCCATGTCTATTGCTGCGGCCCGCGCGGCCTGCTCGAAGCGGTGCGCGACATGACCGGACATTGGTCCACGAGCGCCGTGCATTTCGAGAGCTTCCTCGACGCGATGGCCTCGTCGAAGCCCGAGGACAAGCCGTTCACGGTGCGGCTCGCGTCTTCGGGATCGCGCATCGAGGTGGCGCCCGCGACCTCGATCCTCGAGGCGATGCGCGCCGCCGGCCACGACGCGCCCAGCTCCTGCGAGAGCGGCACCTGCGGCACGTGCAAGACGCGGCTGCTCGAGGGCCTGGCCGATCATCGCGACCTCGTGTTGATGGACGACGAGCGCCGCGACTGGATCATGATCTGCGTGTCGCGGGCCCTCACGCCCGAGATCGCGATCGATCGCTGATGGCCACGCCGCTCGCGCTGGGGGTCGCGGGTCTCGGCCGTGCGTTCACCATCATGCTGCCGACACTCGCGCGGCATCCCGGCGTGAAGCTCGTCGCCGCGGCCGATCCCCGTCCCGAGGCGCGCGCACGCTTCGAAAACGACTTCGGCGGTAGAAGTTACGAAGCCATGGAGGCGCTCTGCGCGGACAAGGCCGTCGACGCCATCTATGTGGCCACGCCGCACGAGCACCACGCCTCCCATGCGGTGATGGCGTTGCGCGCGGGCAAGCACGTGCTGGTGGAAAAGCCGATGGCGATCTCGCTGCGGGAGGCTCAGGCGATGGTCGAAGCGGCACGGGCGGCGCACAGGCAGCTCGTGATCGGGCCCAGCCACAGCTTCGATGCGCCGGTCGCGCGCGCGCGCATGATGATCGAGAGCGGGGAGCATGGGCGGGTTCGCATGGTGCACGCGTCGTACTACACGGATTTCCTTTACCGGCCCCGCCGGCCGGCCGAGCTGGACACGACGCTCGGCGGCGGCGTGCTCTTCAGCCAGGCCGCGCACCAGGTGGACGTTGTTCGGTTGCTCGCCGGAGGGACGGCCACGCGAGTGCGCGCGATGACCGGCGCGTGGGATACGGCCCGCGCCACCGAAGGCGCCTACTCGTCCCTTCTTGCTTTCGACAGTGGCGCGTTCGCTTCGCTCACGTACAGCGGATACGCGCATTACGACGCGGACGAGGCGATGGACTGGGTGGGCGAGCTCGGACAACCGAAGGATCCGCGTGCGTATGGCGCCGCGAGGCGCACGCTCGCCGGCGCGGGCGATGCGGCTCGCGAAGCCGAGGCCAAGAACTCGCGCAACTATGGCGGCGCGGCATTCGACGCGGCCCCCGCCACCGATCGCTGGCACGAGCATTTCGGATCCGTGGTGGTGTCCTGCCAGCATGCGGACCTTCGCCCCACGGCGAAGGGCATATGGATCTACGCGGATTCGCAGAAGCGCTTCGAGGCCATCGCGCCGCCGGCCGTGCCGCGATCCGGCGTGCTCGACGAATTCTGCGAAGCGGTACGGACGGGGCGCCCTGCGCTGCATCGTGGCGAGTGGGGCCTCGCCACGCTGGAGGTGTGCCTCGCGATGCTGGAGTCGGCACGCGAGCAGCGAGACGTGCTGTTGTCGCACCAGGGGGCGCCATGAAAGCCGACCATCGACTCGCCCACCTCGTGAAGGATGCGCGCCGCGCGATGGAGCGAGCCCTGCAGGCGCGCCTCGCCACGCACGACGTTCCGTTCGGGCATTGGACGTACCTTCGCATCCTCTGGGAGAACGACGGCCTCACGCAGCGCGAGCTCTCGGCGCTCGCAGGGGTGATGGAGCCCACGACCTTCGGCGCCCTGCGTGCCATGGAGGCCCGTGGCTACATCGAGCGACGCCAGCGTCCGGACAATCGGAGGAATGTGTACATACACCTCACGCGCAAGGGGCGCGCGCTCGAAGGCAAGCTGGTGCCGCTTGCGCAAGAGGTGAACCGCGCCGCGGTGCGCGGCATGACGCGCGAGGAAGTCGCGAAGCTGCGCACGTTGCTGCGCGCGATGGTGGACAACCTGGATGGCGACGCCCAGGAGCGCGCCGCATGAGCGGCGTGCGGCTTGGCGAGCTGCCGCCGCTCTCGCTCTACGTCCATGTGCCGTGGTGCCTGCGCAAGTGTCCGTACTGCGATTTCAACTCGCACGAGAAGCGCGGCGAGCTGCCCCAGGAACAGTACGTGGACGCCTTGCTGTCCGACATCGAGGCCTCCTTCACGAAAGTCTACGGCCGGCGTGTCCAGACCGTCTTCATCGGCGGGGGGACGCCGAGCCTTCTCACCCCCGAAGCCATCGACCGCCTCCTGGTGGGCATCCGCACGCGATTGCCGCTGGATGCGCAAGCCGAGATCACGCTGGAAGCGAATCCCGGCACGTTCGAGGCGGCGCGCTTCCGCGGCTTTCGCGACGCGGGCGTGAACCGGCTCTCCCTCGGCGTGCAGAGCTTCGACGACACGAAGCTCGCCGCGTTGGGGCGCGTGCACGGCGCGGACGACGCGCGACGCGCGCTCGCGGCGGCGCTGGAGACATTCCCGACGGTGAACGCGGACCTCATGTATGGCCTGCCCGGACAGTCGCTCGAGCAAGCGCTGCGGGACATCGACGAGGCTGTCGCCATCGGGCCCGCGCACATCTCGGCATACCACCTCACGCTCGAGCCGGACACGAACTTCCATCGCTTTCCGCCCGAGCTGCCCGACGACGAGCTCTCGGCGGACATGCAGGAGCGCATCGAGGAACGCCTCGCGGGCGCGGGATACGTGCACTACGAGACGTCGGCCTTCGCCAAGCCGGGACATCGCGCCCGCCACAACCTCAACTACTGGACCTTCGGCGACTACCTCGGCGTGGGAGCCGGCGCGCACGGCAAGATCTCGTTTCGCGACCGGATCCTGCGCGACACACGCCAGCGAAAGCCCGAAACCTACATGCGTGCCGCGCTCGCGGGCGACGCGATCGACGAGGCGCGCGACGTGGCCGTGGCGGAGCTGCCCTTCGAGTTCATGCTGAACGCGCTGCGACTGGTCGAGGGCTTCGCCGCGGAGCTCTTCGAGAAGCGCACCGGCCTGCCGTTGCACACCGTCTCGCGGGAGCTCGATGCCGCGGAGGCCGACGGGCTGCTCGAGCGCGACATCGCGATCATCCGCCCCACCTTGAAGGGCCAGCGATTCCTGAACGAGCTGCTCGAGCGATTCCTGCCCGCGGCGCAGCCGAAGCCACGCCGCGTGATCAGTATTTCGACGCCGGGTACACGCCACCCTTCATGAAGGGCGGCTCGCGCCCCACCAGCGACTCGAGCAGGACGAGCTCCTCGTCGGTGTGGTTGCGGAAGCCCGCGGCATCCGCGGTCATCGTCCCCAGGCCCGCGCGCACCAGCAGCGGCTGCTCGTGGTGCGTGGTCTTCACGACCTTGTCGGCCATTCCCGGCCCCTGGAGCACCGCCTCGCCATAGCAGAGGCAGAAGTACACGTCCGCGTCGTCCACTTCCAGGTACGCACCGGTACCGCGAATCCCGATGGTCGCGGTCGCCGCCTTGATCGATACGGGCTTCTTCGAGAACACGGAGAGGACCTTGCCCGTGGAGATCAGGAGCTCGGTGAGCGTGCTCTCGCGCCCGCGCATCTCGACGATGGTCTTCTCGCGCAGGAGGAAGGCATCCTGCCCCAGCACCACGACCGCCTGGCTCGAAGGGCCGGTCGCAACGCGGTCGCCCGCCTTCACCGGAGTGCCGGCCTTCGCCGCCTGGCCATTCACCGTCGCGCTCCCCTCGAGGCGATGCACCTGCGAGGTCTTCGGCAGGTCGCCCGAAGCGAGGACGCGCGACATGAAGCCGCTCAACCCGCCCGCGCCCAGCGCACCGCTTGCCGCGAGCATGAGGATCCTGCGCCGCATTGCATCGTGCATCGCTACCTCCGTTCGAAAACGATGTCCCAGACGCCGTGACCCAGCCCCACGCCGCGCCGCTCGAACTTGGTCTGCGGGCGCGTGGCCGGTCGCGGTGCGAATCCTTCGCCCGTGTTGCGCAACGCGGGCGTCGCGTTGAGCACCTCCATCACGTGGTACGCATACTCCTCCCAATCGGTTGCGGCGTGCAGAATGCCGCCGGGGGCGAGGCGGCTCGCGGCGAGGGCGGCGAAGTCGGACTGGATGAGGCGCCGCTTGTGATGGCGCTTCTTCGGCCACGGATCGGGAAAGAACACGTGGATCGCCGCGAGGGAATCGGCGGGCACCATGTCGCGCAGCACCTCGACCGCGTCGTGTTGCACCACGCGAATGTTAGTAAGCCCTAGCTCGGAGACGTGGCGCAGCAGGCTGCCGACGCCTGGAGCATGCACCTCGATCGCAAGGTAGTCGCGCTCCGGGTGCGCGGCCGCGATCTGCGCCGTGGTCTCGCCCATGCCCGAGCCCACCTCCACCGTGACGGGCGCCACGCGGCCGAAGAGAGCTGCGAAATCAACCGCTTGGGCGGAGTATGCGACCCCGAAGCGAGGCATGAGCTCAACATGGGCGCGTTGCTGCGCGAGGGAAAAACGGCCCTGGCGCAGGACGTAGCTGCGGATCGGTCGATGGGTCAACGGGTTCGGGTGTTGCTGGGGGAGTGCGCGATTATAGGCGGCGGCCGATTTGACAGCCGGACCGGACGCGCCAAGAATGGGCCCAACGGACGCGGAGCCCTCCCAATGAAAAGCACCAACACGCTCTTCGCTCTGGCTTTCGGCGCGCTGCCGCTCCTCTCGGGCGCGGCCGACTACCTCGGCACGTTGAAAGCGCCGCAATCGGGCTTCGTCCCGAGCGGGCTCTACTCGTTCGCCAATATCCCGGTGCAGACGGGCGCCTCATCGGCGCCGCTGGCCGACCAGACCCTGCGGCTCAAGCTGGGCTACAAATATTCGCGTTATCTCTCGGTCGAGAGCGAATTCGTCGACGGCAGCCGCACGAGCGCGGACTTGTTCTCGAGCCCGGGCAACCTCACCTCCGCGTTCCGCTCCCCGGCGGCCTACGGTGTCGACACGATCGCGACGCTGCCGTTGTGGCGCTTCTCGTTCTATGGCCGCATGGGTGCCTATCGCGGCGATCCACGCAATGCGTTCGGCGCTTACTCCACGTCGTTGCTCGCGGACAACAGCACGCGCTCACGCTGGCGCTACGGGTTGGGCATGCGCTACGACTTCACCAAGTCGCTCGGGGTGCGCGCGGAGATGGAGCGCTACAGCGTGATGGGCGGCTCGTCCTTCAACAACGAGCCGGAGTCGGAGCAGATCTCGCTGGGCGTGAGCTGGCGGTTCTGACCTAGTCGTCGCCGAGGGCGTGGGTCCTGGGCGCCTCGGTGATGAGTCCCGCTTGCGGCGAGCTGGCGCTCGCCTCGTAAGGCTTCTTCGGCATGCGCCCGGCGAGGAATGCCTCCCGGCCCGCCTCGACGGCGAGCTTCATCGCTCGCGCCATGCGCACCGGATCGCGCGCCTTGGCGATGGCGGTGTTCATGAGCACGCCATCGCAGCCCAGCTCCATCGCGATGGCGGCGTCGCTCGCGGTGCCGATTCCCGCATCGACCAGCACCGGCACGTCCACGCGATCGATGATGATCTGCAAGTTCCAGGGATTGATGATTCCCATGCCGGAGCCGATGAGGGAGGCGAGCGGCATCACCGCGACGCAGCCGACCTCCTCCAGCTGCTTCGCCATGATGGGATCGTCGCTGCAGTACGCCATCACCTGGAAGCCGTCCTTCACCAGCGTCTGCGCGGCCGACAGCGTCTCGGGCATGTTGGGATACAGCGATTGCGCATCGCCCAGCACTTCCAGCTTCACCAGCGAATGGCCGTCGAGCAGCTCCCGCGCGAGCCGCAGCGTGCGCACCGCGTCCTGCGCGGTGTAGCAACCGGCCGTGTTCGGAAGGATGGTGTAGCGACTGGGCGGCAGCACTTCGAGCAGGTTCGGCTCGCCGGCATTCTGTCCGATGTTGGTGCGGCGGATGGCCACGGTGACGATCTGCGCGCCGCTCGCCTCGATCGCGCGCCGTGTCTCGTCGAAGTCGCGGTATTTGCCCGTGCCGACGAGCAGGCGGGAGTCGTAGCTTTTGCCCGCGACGATGAGCGGATCCATCAACCGCCTCCCACCGCGATCACGACCTCGACGCGGTCTCCGTCGCCGATCGCATCCGCGGCGAAGCGGCTGCGCGGCACGATCTCGCCGTTGCGCTCGACGGCCAGGCGCTTGCCGGTGAGTGCGAGCTCGCCGAGCAGTTCGGAGACCGTGAGCGGAGCGGGAAACTCCCGCGGCGCCCCGTTCAAGACGATGCGGATGGGCGCGGACATTGGAAAAATCTTAGCACGCAGGCAACCCGGCGACGCACCCCGAAGCCAACGTCGCTGATGCGGCCGCCAACGGGGTGCGTCCCTCACATCTGCTTGAAGAGGTGCGCGTACGCGCGGCTCACCGGCAGTTCCTGCTCGACGCCCTTCACGCGCACGAAGACGCGCCCGGCCAGATCGCGGCGCGCGGCCTCGACCTCGTTCAGGTTCACGATCGTGCCGCGATGGACCTGCTGGAAGGCCGCGGGATCGAGCTGCTCGGCGAGCTCGGCGAGCGGCATGCGAATGAGCGACTCGCCCTCCCGTGTCACGACGCAGGTGTACTTGTCCGCGGCCCGGAAATACAGCACATCGTCGACGGGGATCTGGTGCACGAGGTCACCCTTGAGAGCGCGCACCCAGCGAAGCCGGCCCGCGCCCGAAGGCATCGCCGCCGCGATGCGCGCGAGCATGTCCTCCAACGCGGGCGGCTTCTCGCGCGAGGCGAGCTTGCGCTTGAGCCGCTCGACGCACTTGGCGAGGCGCTCGTCGGAAACGGGCTTCAACACGTAATCGACCGCATCGCGATCGAAGGCCTCGACGGCGTACTGGTCGAACGCCGTGACGAACACCACATGCGTGCGCGAATCCACACGCCCGGCGAGCTCGAGGCCGGTGAGTCCGGGCATGCGGATGTCGAGGAAGGCCACGTCCGGCGACTCGGCGTCGATCGCGCGCAACGCCTCCAGGCCGTTGGATGCCGGTGCGAGGATGTCGAGCTCCGGCCACATGCGTGAGAGCCGCTCCTTCAGGTCGAGCGCGAGGTTCTGCTCGTCGTCGGCGATCAGCGCCACGGGTTTCATGCGGGAATTCTCACGCGGACTCGCGTTCCGCCGGGTTCGTTGTCGAGGATGTCGAGGCGCGCCTTGCCGCCGTAGAGAGCCGCGAGGCGCTCGCGCAGGTTGGTGAGCCCTACGCCGCCCCGTGTCGCCGCGGCGAAACCCACGCCGGTGTCCGCGACCTCGACCGCGACATGCTCGCCATCGCGATAGGCTCGCACGTGCACCTCGCCCCCTTCGATCTTGGGCTCCAGCCCGTGGCCGATCGCATTCTCGACCACGGGTTGCAGCAGCATCGGCGGCAGCGCGAAGGAAGCGAGATCCTGCGGGACCTCCACTCGATAGCGCAGCCGCGCTCCCATGCGCACCTGCAGCACGTCGAGATATGCGGCGATGAGCTCACGCTCCTGCCCGAGCGTCGTCTCGCGAGTGCGCGTCGCCGCCAGGGACGAGCGCAGGAAACGGATGAAGCTCTCCAGCATGCGCTTGGCCGCGGCCGGATCGGGATCCACGAGGCTCGTCACGTTGGCGAGCGTGTTGAACAGGAAATGCGGCTCGATCTGTGCCTGCAGCGCGCGCAGGTTGGCGAGCGCCGCCTCGCGCTCGATGCGCTCGGCGCGCAGGCGCTCGCCCTGCAGTGCGGCCTCGGCGCGGGCCGACCGCGCACGGCCGAAAAAAATGATCGACAGGATGGACGAGATCACCAGGCTGATCGCCGTGGTGATGGCGAGCCCCTGCAGGCTGAACATGAAATGAGGCGTCCTCATGTTCATGGTGTACGAGGCGATGAGCGACCCGAGGGTCACCCCCGCGATGGTGACGAGCGTGTAGTACGCCGTCGTGAGCCAGGGGCCTTTCACGCGCCCCTCGAGCCCGGACATGTGGCCGATGCCGAACAGGGCGTGGATCGTGTACCCGATGATGTTGGCGAAGACCAGGTACACGACCCACGCGACCAGGTTGCGGTTCGAGTCGTTGTCCATCATCGCCACGACCCAGAAGGCGGTGCCGACGATCCCGTTGAAGAGGAAGGTGTAGAGCACGTTGCGCAGCGGGCCGGGCGGAAAGCGCCTGAAGAACGGAATGGCTTCCATCGGATGGAAGTCCTCCCGAACGGTGCGGGGGGCGCACGACGGGCTCGTCTCGAGACGCTGGTGCGAGGAGGTGACGGCGCTGCTACCGCGTGGGCGGTTCGTCCAGCTGCCGGTCGGCGCGCACGCCGTCCACTACACCGATCCCGGCGTCGTCGCGCAGGAAGTCGAGCAGCACCTCGGCGAACGCTGACGGCCGCTCGACCATCGGCACGTGCCGCGCACCCGCGATCAGCTCGAGGCGCGAGCCGGG
>Ga0207705_10001458_pt1 | contig 18853 bp, 18 predicted proteins | sample KBSC13metaG_FD_184314 | JGI IMG/M metagenome (GOLD analysis project Ga0207705, IMG submission 184314) | Corn rhizosphere microbial communities from Kellogg Biological Station, Michigan, USA - KBS C1-3 metaG (SPAdes) (version 2) | ecosystem: Host-associated > Plants > Roots > Rhizosphere > Soil ... | reverse complement strand
GCCCAGTCGCGCATGTCGGAGAAATCGACCAGCGAGCCGATCAGCGTCGCGCTGTTGACCTCTTTTCCCCGGCCATGCGCCGCCAGATAGGCCAGCGCGATCGCCGCCAGCGTGCCGCCGAGGCAAAAGGAGAATAGATCGGGCGCTGTACCCGTGCGCTCGCGAACGGCGCCGATGGCTTCGACGATCCCTTCGACGACGTAGCTGCCGACATCCTTGTCCTTGTGGTCGTTCCCCGGATTGACCCAGCTGATGACGAAAACAGTCCGGCCCTCATCGACCAGCCACTTCACCAGACTCTGCCGCGGCACAAGATCGATCATGTAATAGCGGTTCACCAGCGGCGGAACGTATAGCAGCGCCTCCGCGGCCACTTTCTCCGTCGTCGGCGTGTACTGGATCAGCTGAAACAGGTCGTTTTCAAACACGACCGCGCCGGGCGTCGCGGCGATCGTCTCGCCCTTCTTGAAGGCGTCCGGGTCGGTCCGGCGTTGGACGATGCCTTTGCCGCTGCCGATGTCCTCCATCAGGTGGGTGAAACCCTGGACGAGGTTCTGGCCGCCGGTCTCCTTCGTTCGCTTCACGACCTCGGGATTGGTCGCCGCGAAGTTGGTCGGCGCGACTGCGTTCAAATATTGGTCGAGCAGGAAGCGCGCCATCGCGCCTCGCGAGGTTTCGCCGGTCGTCTTCTCGACCGTGTCCCGCAGTTGCTTGGACGCCAGCAGATAGGCATCCCGGATGGCGCGGTAATAAGGATCGTCTTGCCACTCGGCTGCGGTAAAGCGCCGGTCTCGCGGCTTTTCCGTCGGCTTGCCCGACAGCGCGTTGGTCCAGAAATCGCCCCACTGCCTGGCGGCTTCGAGCTGGACGTTGAGCAATTCGGTCGGATGAGTCGCGAAACCCAAAGCCGTCTCGCCCGCCGCCTGGGCGAGCGTGAACGGATCGAACGGAAGTGTCGGCTTGCTCATCGTTCGTCATCCCGGACTTGATCCGGGACCCGCCTTTTTGTGACGGTCGCCGAAGAAAAGGCAGGTCCCGGCTCGTTGGCCGGGATGACGGGCGGTAAAATGAACCTCATGACTACTGGCGCAACATGTCGCGGCTGACGATGACCCGCATGATCTGATTGGTGCCTTCAAGGATCGAGTGCACGCGCAGGTCGCGCCAGAAGCGCTCGATCGGATAATCCTGCAGATAGCCGTAGCCGCCGTGCAGCTGCAGCGCGCGATCCACCACCGACGATCCGGTATCCGTCGCCAGCCGCTTCGCCATCGCGGCAAAGCGCGTCTTGTCAGGCGCATTGGCCGTCACCTTCGCTGCGGCGACGTAGAGCAGATAGCGCGAAGCCTGCAGCTCGGTCTCCATGTCCGCCAGCGTGAACTGCGTCGCCTGGAAATCAGCGATCGGCGTGCCGAACTGCTTGCGCTCCTTGGTATATTTGACGGCCTCGTCGAGGCAGCGCTGCGCCCCACCCAGCGAACAGGCGCCGATGTTGATGCGTCCGCCGTCAAGCCCCATCATCGCGATCCGGAAACCTTCGCCCTCGCCGCCGACGCGGTTGGCGACGGGCACGCGGACCTCGTCGAAATTGACCTGCGCGGTCGGCTGCGAATGCCAGCCGAGCTTCTTTTCCTGCGCGCCGAAGCTGACACCCTTCATGTCCTTGTCGATGACCAGGCAGGAAATGCCCTTGGGTCCGTCCTCGCCGGTGCGGACCATCGTCACATAGACTTCATTCTCGCCGCCGCCCGAAATGAACGCCTTGGATCCGCTGACGACATAATGATCGCCGTCGAGCACGGCCTTGGTCTTGAGCGCCGCGGCGTCCGATCCCGACGAGGGTTCGGTGAGGCAGTAGCTGCCCATCCGCTCCATGGTGATCATCGACGGCAGATACTTCTGCTTCACCTCCGCCGATCCGAAGCGGTCGATCATCCAGCTCGCCATGTTGTGGATCGAGATGAAGGCACTGGTCGAGGGGCAACCATAGGCCATCGCCTCCATGATCAGCGCGGCTTCGAGCCGGCCAAGGCCGATGCCGCCGCTTTCCTCGCTGACGTAGATCGAGCCGAAGCCGAGCTCCGCCGCCTCGCGGATCGTGTCGCGCGGGAAGATGTGCTTCTCGTCCCACTCCGCCGCGTTGGGCGTGATCGCGTCGGCCGTGAACTTGCGCGCCATCTCCTGAATCTGGAGCTGGTCGTCGGTCAGATCGAATTGGGTCATTGCGCGGGCGCTCTAGCCCGCGGGTTCGCGTTCCAGCAAGCCTTCGAGCTGCAGCACCTGCCGGACGGCGGGCCGCTCCATCATCCGTTCGCGGAACGCGCGGAGGTTCGGCCAACGATCGAGGCCGATGAACTTGTCCGCCCAGCCGGTCATGACGAAGAGATAAGCATCGGGAAGAGTGAGATCGTCCCCGAACAGGAAGGGACCGTCGCCGAGGCGCTGATCGATATAGTCGAGCTTCTTGCTGAGGTCGTCGGTCACCAGCTTCTTCATGTCGGGCGTGGCCGTGGTGCTGAACAGGTAGCTGAAGCGCTTGTGCAATTCGGTGGTGATGAAATTGACCAGCTCGAGCACGCGATAACGGCGGAAATCGCCAAGCGGCGGGAGCACTTCCGGCCAATTGGTGCGGTCGCCGAGATATTGCAGGATCACCGCATTTTCAGTGAGCACTTCCCCGCTGTCGAGTTGCAGCGCGGGGACCGCTCCCTTCGGATTGATCGCGAGATAGTCGCTGCCGTCTTCCAGCTTCTTCGCTTTGAGGTCGACGCGGGCCGATTCATGATCGAGGCCGATTTCATGCAACAGTATGTGCGGAGCCTGCGAGCACGCTCCGGGTGAGTAGAAGAGCTTCATGGCGTCCTCCTCCTAATTTCCGTTGCCGAGGTCGTTGACGTCCGGATTGTCGTCGCCGGCATTGAGCTCGGCAGGCGAAGTTCCGCTGCTCTCGTCTGGCGGCAGGGTCTCGATGTCGGCATTGGCCGGAAAGCCCGTCACCAGATTCTCCTCGGCCGCGAGATCCTGGTTGCCGGCTTGGTTCGTCGCTTTTTGGCCGCACGCGCCAAGCGTCACCGCCACTCCGAATGCGATGACCTTAAGCGCATTTGGCATAGGTGAAACTCGCGGTTGGGCTGGATTCGGTGCGGATCAGCTTTTGGCCGTCGACCTTGATTGCTTCGTAGCGCGTCCAGGTCTGGCCTTCGCCGGTGAAATTGAACTTGCCGCTGACGATTTGCGGGCTGGTCTGAACGTCGGCCCCGGGAACGGCGCGCGATTCGTAGAAGCGGAGGTCATCGGCGGAGATGACCATCAACCCCTTGGCGTCTCTCCGTCCAGGCATGCAGTCGGCGGGCGTCAGGCCCCACCGGCCTTGCATGGCTGCGGGCAGGGCCGCTTGGGCCGCGGGCGCCTTGGTCACCGGCCTGGTGTCGGCATGCGGCTCGCCCGAAGTGCTAGGCGCTTGCACGTTGATGTCCGGCAGTCCGGCGGTGCTGGCCGCCTTGTCGTCGACGGGATCGTTGCGGCTGCACGCGACGATGGCGAGGAAGGCAAGGCACGAAATAAAGGGGACTCTGATCACTTAGGCTCAAACAACCGGCCCGCGTAACTTGTTGCATCGTGGCCCGATTGGAGACTGCAGTCAGTAACTGAACGCCGCGAGGCATTGCACACCCTGGTCGGCATCCGCGCTGAAATTGGCCTGGTTGAAGAACCACCGATCGGCCTTGAAGCCGCGGAACGCCGGACTGGCAATGCCGAGCCCGAAGGGCGTCTCGTCGGCGACGACATAGCTCACCCCGCCATCATCGCGCTGCTGGATGACGGAGCTGCCGCCGTAGCGGAGCACGACGGGACCAGGCTGGGGGCGAGTTCCGGACCGCACGTTGACCTCACGTTCGGCAAGTAGCAGCCGGACCGCCTGGCCGCCGGTATCCTGTGGCAGGACGAGCGCCCGGTCGCCGCGCGCCAAATGGACGCGATAACCGCCGCCACAGAAATTGCCGGGACCGCGATATTCCTCGGTGTGCGCACCCGTCCATTGCATGAGCGCGGCCGCGGCCAGAGCCGTCAGGATCATGATTCACCCCCATCGCCGAAACGATCGCGGGGTTCCTTACTCCCCTTGCGGTTCCGCCGCCAGCCGTACGCTCACCCGAAGGTCGGGATGATGAATGCGCTCTCACCGTGCGCCCCGCCGTCGGGCCAGCGCTGGGTGACGACCTTGTTCTTGGTCCAGAAGCGCAGGCCTTCCTGGCCGTACTGACCGATGTCACCGAAGCCCGAGCGCTTCCAGCCGCCGAAGCTGTGATAGCTGACCGGTACCGGGATCGGCACGTTGACTCCGACCATGCCGACATTGACCCGGCTGACGAATTCGCGCGCGGCGTGGCCGTTACGGGTGAAGATGGCGACGCCGTTGCCGTAGTCGTGCTCGCTAGGAAGGCGGACCGCTTCTTCGAAGTCGGCAGCGCGGACGATCTGCAGCACGGGGCCGAAAATCTCGTCCTGGTAGCTCTTCATGCTCGGCTTGACGTGATCGAACAGCGTCGGGCCGACGAAGAACCCGTCCTCATGACCCTGTAGCGAGAAGCCACGGCCGTCGACGACCAGCTCGGCGCCCTCGTCGATGCCCATCTGGATGTAGCCCTCGATCCGCTCCTTGTGCGCCTTGCTGACGACCGGACCATAATGGGCCTCGGGGTCGGTCGACACGCCGACACGCAGGCCGTCGATCGCCGGGATCAGCTTTTCGCGTAGGCGGTCGGCGGTTTCCTCGCCGACCGGCACGACCACCGGCAACGCCATGCAGCGCTCGCCAGCCGAGCCGAACGCGGCGCCGGCGAGATCGTTGACGACCTGGTCGAGGTCGGCGTCGGGCATGACGATGCCGTGGTTCTTGGCGCCGCCGAAGGCCTGCACGCGCTTGTTGTTCGCCGTGCCGCGCGAGTAAATGTACTGCGCGATATCGCTCGAGCCGACGAAGCTGACCGCCGCGATATCCGGATGGTCGAGGATCGCATCGACCATTTCCTTGTCGCCATGGACGACGTTGAGGATGCCGTCGGGCAGCCCCGCTTCCGTCATCAGTTCGGCGAGGCGGACGGGAACGCTGGGGTCGCGCTCGGACGGCTTCAGCACGAACGCGTTGCCGCAGGCGATAGCCATGCCGAACATCCACATCGGGATCATCGCCGGGAAGTTGAACGGCGTGATGCCCGCGCCGATGCCGAGCGGCTGGCGCATTGAATAGACGTCGATGCCCGGACCGGCGCCGACGGTATATTCACCCTTCAACGCCTGCGGGATGCCGCAGCAATATTCGATGACCTCGAGCCCGCGCTGAACGTCGCCCTTGGCGTCGGCGATGACCTTGCCGTGCTCGCTCGACAGCAGCTCGGCGAGCGACTGCATCTCGCGCTCGACCAGTTCCTTGAACTTGAACATGACGCGCGCGCGCCGCTGCGGATTGGTCGCGGCCCAGGAGGGTTGCGCCGCCTTCGCCGCATCGACCGCCTTCTGCAGGTCGGCGTTCGTCCCCAGACGGACCTGCGCCTGCGGCTGGCCCTGATTGGGGTCGAACACGTCGCCCTGACGTTCGCCCGAAGCGAAGCTGGAACCGCCAATGAAATGATCGATGCTGCGAAGCATTGGTACGCGTCCTCGTCGAAGCTGATGGAATTGACGCGGCCACTAGACCCGCTCCCGCGCAAATGCCAGTTGCCCGAGCCGAGGAGAGGGAGACTCGCGATGCGTCAATTCGCCGCCGTGCTGGGCCTGCTGCTGATCGGCGCCGCGCCCCCGCCGTCAGTGGACGCAAAGCTTCGCGCCATCATCGCGCCAGTCAGCCAGGCGGAACTGCGCAGCACCATCACGGCGCTCGTCGGGTTCGGGACGCGGCATACGTTGTCGTCGCAGACCGACCCGAAGCGCGGCATCGGCGCGGCGCTCAACTGGACCGAGGGTCGCTTCAAAAGCTTCGGGCTCCCAACGGTCCGGCCGTGCGAAGTGATGACCAACGCCCGCGTCCCGACGCCGACCCGCATCTGCGACATGGTCGCGATCCAGACGGGGACCGAGCGCCCCAACGACGTGGTGATTATCCAGGGTCACATCGACAGCCGCGTCACCGACGTGATGAACTTCACCTCCGATGCGCCCGGCGCGAACGATGACGGCTCGGGCACGGCCGCGGTGATCGAGGCGGCGCGCGTCCTGTCCAGGCACAAGTTCCCCGGCACCATCGTCTATGCGGCGCTATCGGGCGAAGAGCAGGGGCTGATGGGGGGCAAGGTGCTCGCCAATTACGCCAGGGCGCAGGGCTGGAACGTCGTCGCGGTGCTCAACAATGACATCATCGGCAACAGCTGTTCGTCAGACGGCCTCTGCGATTCCACGCATGCGCGGGTGCTCTCGGAAGGGCCGCGGTCGCAAGGACAGGCGGAGCTTGCCGCGCAAACGCACAGCCTCGGTGGCGAGAACGATGCCCCGTCGCGCAACATCTCGCGCTACCTCGACAGCCTCGCCGACCGGCTGACGATCGGCCTCGACGTCCGCCAGATCTGGCGCACCGACCGCTTCGGCCGCGGCGGCGACCACATCCCGTTCCTCGAAATGGGTTATCCGGCCGCGCGGATTAGCGTCGCGATCGAGAATTACGACTGGCAGCACCAGGATTTGAGGACCGAAAACGGTAAGCGCTACGGCGACACCATCGACCACGTCGATTTCGCCTATCTCGCGAAGATGACGAAACTGAACGTGGCGGCCTTGGCGGGCATTGCCAGCGCCCCGCCCCCGCCTGAGCCGAAGGTTGAAGGAAGTGTGAGTACGGACACGACTGTGAGTTGGCCAGTCATTCCCGGCGCCGCCGCTTACGTGGTGCGGTGGCGTCCAACGGATTCAAATCAATGGGTCGAAGCGAAGCGTATGCCGGTCAAGTATCCGCCCTATCATGACGGCATTGAGTTCACGGCGGGATACAAACAGGTTTTGAAAGGCGTCCGCGTCGACGATTGGGTGTTCGGCGTGTCCTCGGTGAGCAAGGACGGCTTCGAAAGTCCGGTTGCCTCCGCAGTGCCGGGCGGGGCGTTCAAGCCCTACGTCGCGCCGCCCAAGAAGCCGTGATCGTCACCCTGAACTTGTTTCAGGGTCCATTCCGGAGACGCGCGGTGAGCTTCACGCAAATGGATGCTGAAACAAGTTCAGCATGACGAGAAAAGGCGAAGTCCGCACCACCGACCAACCCGCCGATCAGCGCCCGCTTGCCGGCATCGCCCTGCGGCTGCTCACCGCGCTCCTGCTCGCGATCATGTTCGCGCTGGTGAAGCTGGTCGCCTCGCGCGGCGTCAACGTCGTCGAAAGCCTGTTCTACCGCCAATGCGGCTCGGCGCTTTGCGCCGCGGGCTACGTCGCGGCCGGCCCCGGATTCGCGTCCCTGAAGACCCAGCGCGTGTGGGCGCATGTCGGGCGGATGGCGCTCGGCGTCGCCGCGATGGGCCTCAACTTCCTCGCCTTCATCCTGCTTCCCCTGGCGGAGGCGACGGCGATCGGCTTCTCGGTGCCGATCTTCGCGGTCGTCTTGGCGGCTCTAGCGCTGCATGAACCGACCGGCCGCTGGCGCTGGAGCGCGGTCGCCGCCGGATTCGCCGGTGTCCTGCTGATCGTGCAGCCCACGAGCGGCGCGGTGCCGCTGCTCGGCGCATCGGTCGCGCTGGTCGCGGCGATGCTCACCGCCTCGGTGACGATCGTCATCCGCCGCCTCGGCGCCACCGAGCGCGCCGCGACGACGGTCTTCTGGTTTGCCTTTAGCTCGCTCGTTCCGCTCGGCCTGGCGATGCTCTTCTTCGCTAGACCGCACGATCCCATGACGTGGCTACTGCTCGGCGCCCTCGCGCTCGCGGGCGGCCTCGCGCAGCTCACGCTCACCGGCGCGCTGCGCCTGGCCCCGGTCGCGCTGGTGATGCCAATGGACTACACCAGCCTGCTCTGGGCGCTGCTGCTCGGCTCCTGGCTGTTCGCCGAAGTGCCGACGCCGTGGATCTGGATCGGGGCTCCGATCATTATCGCCAGCGGCCTCGTCATCGTCTGGCGCGAGCATTTGCTCCATCGCCGGGCAGCGTTGTCGGCGGAGGCCGCCGCTCCCACCTAGGGTGCAAGGAGTAGCGTTATGGCCGGTGGATGGACCCGCGACGGCGCGGTGCAGGATCAGATTGACGATACGGTGAAGGACGCGGTGCTGCGGGCGCGAGCCCTCACACCGCAGGGCGAGAGCGCAGAGGAATGCGACGATTGCGGCGAACCCATTCCCAAACGGCGGCGCGAGGCGCTGCCGGGCGTGCGCACCTGCATCGCCTGTCAGTCCGAACGCGACAAGGCCGTGACGCATTCGACGATCAACCGCCGCGGCAGCAAGGACAGCCAGCTGCGCTGATCAGCGTCTGTGACCAGTGGGCCGTGATGCCAGCCAGGCGCAGGCGGCGACGATGGCGATGCTGCCCAGTTCCAGCGCGTGATTGATTTTGACGCCGCCGAGGTGGCGCGCGAGCAGCCAGTCGATGCGGTCGATCGAACTGGCGCGGACGAGCACGAAGAGCAGGATGAGCGCAATGCCAACGACGGCTCCGCGTACGGCGGGCCGGTCTCGCCTTGAGCGGAGACTCAGGATTAGGATCGTTATCGCGAAGGCGACGGCGAGACCGGCGACGAAGCCCTGCTGATAATCGTGGCGACGGTCGTACCAGCCGTGGAGCTTGGCCTCGACACGCGCGATGTCGGTGAACAGAGTCTGCAGGTCGAGCTGCTTGTTAATGCACAGAAATGCCAGCACGGCGGTCAGCACGAGCCAGAACCGCCGCTCGCGCCGCGGTGCTCGCTGCGACGCGCGCCAACAGAGCAGGGCGCCGAGCGCATAGGCCGCTACCGTCAACCAACCATAGACGGTGGGATCGCCGATCCCCGGCTTCCATCCGAACACGCGACGTTCCTCCTGCCCCGAAACGCTGCTTTGGCAAGCGTATGCATCCGGGACAACGGCAATGTCGCGCACGACAGCACGGGCGCAGCCGCAAAGTCAGCCAATTGCGTCGAAAAGGATGTCCTACACGGCCGTGCATCGGCTAAGCAGGATCCCAATGACCGCCGTCCGTCCGCTAAGTTCCAATCCGGCAAGGGCCGTGAAGGTAACAAAGTGGAGGAAGTGGAAGACCCCCCGGTTTAACCCCCCCAAGAGTTGCAGATTCCGCGCTTCTGCTCTCTGCGAGGCGTTACCCTCGCTGTCACCCTCGGAAGTGCCGCGACTGTTACCCTGCAACCCAAGACGGCGCGCGGCGTAGAGCGTCCATGCCCCGCAACCGCTCCGCTGGTCTGCCATCCCGCAAGCAGATTCTTGATTTCATTGCCTCGTCGGACCAGCCGGCGGGCAAGCGTGAGATCGCGCGGGCGTTCGGCCTGTCGGGGCAGGCGAAGATCGACCTCAAGCGCTTGCTCAACGACATGGCGGACGAGGGGCTGATCGACAGCTCGCCCGGCCGAGCGTTCCACCAGACGGGCGGCGTACCGAAGGTTACGGTGCTGCGGGTGCAGGCAGTCGACGATGGCGGCACCGTCTGGGCGGTGCCCGAGCAATGGCATGCCGAGACCCCGCCGCCGCGGCTGCGCGTGCTGGAGCGTGGGCGCAAGGGCGCGCTGGGGATCGGCGATCGCATCCTGTCGCGAACGGAAGAGCGCGGGCAGGGGTATGTTGCCCATTCGATGAAGAAGCTCGAGCGCTCGGCCGAGCTGGTGCTGGGGGTGGTCAAGCAAGAGGGGACGCGCTTCTGGCTGTCGCCGGTCGACAAGCGCGAGCGGCGCGAGCTGGCGATTGCCGACCTCAAGGATGCCCAAGTCGGTGACCTCGTCCTGTGTGAAGTGACCGGCCGCCCGCCCCGCGCCGCGGCACGCGTCGATGCCGTGCTTGGCGACCCCTTCGCGCCGCGCAGCTTCAGCCTGATCGCCATCCACAAGCACGGACTGCGGCACGAATTCGCGCAGGAGGCGATCGATGAAGCGCATCGGGTCGCGCGGCAGCCGCTCGGCGAGCGCGAGGATCTGACCCACTTGCCGATTGTCGCCATCGATCCGGAAGATGCGCGCGATCATGACGACGCCATTTGGGCGGAAGCCGATGGCGAGGGCGGATGGAACGCCGTCGTCGCGATCGCCGACGTCAGCTTCTACGTCCGGCCCGGCAGCCAGCTCGACCGCGAGGCAAGGGCGCGCGGGAACAGTGTCTATTTCCCCGACCGCGTGGTGCCGATGCTGCCCGAAGAGCTGTCGGCAGACATTTGCTCGTTGAAGGAAGGCGAGGATCGGGCGGCCATGGCCTGCCATCTAAAGGTGTCGAAGGACGGCGAGATCAAAAGCTGGCGTTTCACCCGGGCGCGGGTGCGGATCGCGGCGAACATTGCCTATGAGGACGCGCAGGCCGCGATGGATGCGGCCGGCGAAGAGCGCATCGAGGTCAGCTCTCCGACATGCTCCATGCCACCGATCGAGGGGCGCGTGCCGCAAGCGCTCGTGGAAGGTGCGCTCAAGCCGCTGTGGGCTTGCTGGCGCGCGTTGTTCGCGGCACGAACGAAGCGCGATCCACTCGAGCTCGACCTGCCGGAACGGCGCGTGGTGCTCGACGAGAAGGGGCGCATTGCATCAATCGCCGCGCGCGAGCGCCTCGATGCGCATCGCCTGGTCGAAGATTTCATGATCGCCGCCAACGTGGCCGCGGCGCGCGCGCTCGAAGCGAAGAAAGCGTCGGTGATGTACCGCGTCCACGAGCCGCCCAGCCGGGAGAAGCTGGTCGCGCTCAAGGATTATCTCGCGACGTTCGGCGTCGAATTCACGCTCGGACAGGCGGTCAAACCAGGCACCTTCAATCGCGTCATCGAGCGGGTCGGCGATGGCGAAGGGCGCCAGGAAATCATGGAGCAATTGCTCCGCACGCAGATGCAGGCTCGCTACGGTCCGGAACGCCTCGGCCACTTCGGCCTAGCGCTCGCGACCTACGCGCATTTCACCTCGCCGATCCGCCGCTATGCCGATCTGCTGATCCACCGCGCTCTGGTCAGCGCCTACCGGCTGGGAGACGGTGGCCTGCCGCCAGGCGAGGACGAACGGTTCGAGCAGATCGGCGAGCAGATTTCGATGCTCGAACGGCGCGCGATGGAGGCCGAGCGCGAAACCGTCGACCGCTACGTCGCCGCTTATCTGTCGGACCGCGTCGGGCAGCTGGTCGATTGCCGCATCACGGGCGTGCAGCCGTTCGGCTTCTTCGCCGCGGTCGATGGCCTGGGTGGCGACGGCCTGATCTTCGCCAAGGATCTCGGCCGCGAATATTTCCGCTATGACGAGGCCGCCCGCGCGCTGGTTGGCGACGAGTCCGGCGAGACCTATCGCGTTGGGCAGCGGGTGACGCTGCGCCTGGCCGAAGCGAACCCGGTTAGTGGTTCGCTACGATTTGAATTGCCGGAAGGCAGCTACGGCGGGGGCGGCGCCCCGCCCCGGCGCGATCGCACACGGACTCCCGCGAAGCGCGGCCGTCCGCCCAATATCCGGCATCAATCCCGCCGGCGATAGGAGGCATTATGGCGACTGCGGCGGCAGCAGTGATGGCGGCGGCGCGCCGTCAGGTGGAAAGACAGTTTTTCGACAAGGATGCATTCAGCGCGGAACGCGCCATCGCAATTGATACACCGAAAGCCATTCAGCGGCGGTTCCTCGATCGCCTGATGGCCGAAAACATTGTCCACCAAACGGAGCCGGGGCGCTACTGGCTTGATCTCAACGCGTATGAAGCGATGCGCCGTTCTCGGATGATCGCGGTGTTCTGGATCATCTTGGCCTTCTTGCTGGTGATGGCGATCATCGCGATCGTCGGCTGGCTCCGCTGATCGACCGCAACTTTCCAAGACGCGGCGGATTGGGCGTGCAAGAACAGGAGAAGGTCATGGCCTACAAGATCGCGATCATCGTCGGTAGCTTGCGCGAAGCCAGCATCAACCGGAAGGTCGCGCGATCGATTTGCGGATTGCGCGGCGACAATCTCAATTGTTCGATGATCGAGATCGGCGATCTGCCGCTCTACAACCAGGATTATGACGCGAACCCGCCGGAACAATATGTCCGGTTTCGCGAGCAAGTCGCGGCCGCGGACGGCGTGCTGTTCGTCAGTCCGGAATATAATCGCGGCATTCCGGGCGTTCTGAAAAACGCAATCGACATCGGGTCGCGGCCCTACGGCCAGAGCGTGTTCGACAAGAAGCCCGCGGCGATCGTCACCGCATCGCCGGGCAGCATCGGCGGCTTTGGCGCCAATCACCAGATTCGCCAGTCCTGCGTATTCCTCAACATGCCGGTAATGCAGCAGCCCGAAGCTTATCTCGGTCACGTCAGCGACGACAGTTTCGATGAGAGCGGTTGCCTGAAGGAAGGGCCGCTCAAGACCCTGATCACCAAGCTCGCTGAATCCTTCCACGACTGGGTGGATATGATCCATCGCTCCCGCCGGCTGCTTGCCGAAGATTCCGCGCACGCCGCCTTGGCGGAGAAGGAACAAGCATGATCCTTCTGGCCGATGGAAGTTTCGGTCGTTAAGCAGTCGCAACGACAGGAGGAGAAGGTTCGTGGATTTCACCTGGCTTTCGCGCTGGCAGCCCCAGACTCATGCATTGTTGCGCATCTTCACGGGTTTGCTGTTCCTTGAGCATGGGACGGCAAAACTGTTCGGCTTTCCCGTTTTTCCAGACGGCATGCCGCACCCGCTGCCGACGTTGATCCTGGCATCGGCGATCATCGAACTGGTACTCGGTTTTCTCGTCGCCATCGGGCTGTTCACGCGTCTTGCCGCATTCATTGCGGCGGGCGAGATGGCGGTGGCCTATTTCATGTCGCACTTCCCGAAGAGCTTCTGGCCGATCGTCAACATGGGCGAAGCGGCAATTCTTTACTGCTTCATTTTCCTGTTCCTCGCCGCGGCAGGTGCGGGAATCTGGAGCGTGGACGGCGCGCGGACCGGCAGCCGGCCGATCAGGTGACCTTCGATCGAGTCGTGAAGCGCGGCTGATCCCACTCGCGGGTGCGCAACACATCCGCGAGGGCTTCGCCGGCACGAACGACTTCGGCGAACTGGTTGTAGAGCGGCGCAAAGCCGAACCGCATCAGGTCCGGCGCGCGGAAATCGCCGATGATCCCACGCGCGATGAGGGCCTGTATGACGCCGTAGCCATCGGGATGCGCGAAGACGACATGGCTCCCGCGCAGCGACGGATCGCGAGGCGAGGCAAGGCGGACCTGGTCGCCGCAACGCGCTTCGATTTCGCCGATGAACAGCTGTGACAGCGCCCGCGATTTGGCCGCAAGATCAGCCATGGCAATGCCTTCGAACGTCGCCAGTCCAGCATCGAGCGCGGCCAGCGCGAGGATCGAGGGGGTCCCTGTCAGGAATTTCGCGATGCCGTCTGCCGGTCGGTACTCATCAACGAAGGCAAAGGGCTCGGCATGGCCCATCCAGCCCTGCAACGGCGATTGCAGCTGGCTTTGCAAATGCCGGGCGACAAACAAAAAGGCCGGCGCACCGGGTCCCCCGTTCAGATATTTGTACCCGCAGCCGACGGCGAGTTCCGCACCAGCCGAAGTCAAATCAACTTCGATCGCACCAGCACTGTGGGAGAGATCCCACACGACGAGTGCGTCGGCCGCTTTGGCAGCGGCATTGACCGAGCGCATGTCACGCACGCTGCCAGAGCGATAATCGACGTGCGACAGAAGGACCGCCGCGGTGTCCTCGTTGATTGCCCCGAGTAGCTCGTCAGGCTCGACTGCACGAACCTTGAGTCCGCGCAGGTCGGCCAGTCCCTGTGCGACGTAGAGGTCGGTCGGAAAATCCCGCCGCTGAACCAACAGCGTGTTGCGCTCGTGTCGCGCGGCGACCGCGGCTCCGAGCAGCTTGAACAAGCTGACGCTGGTCGAATCCGCTATCAGCAATTCTTCCGGCCGGGCGCCGACGATCGGCGCGAGGCGCGCGGCGACGCGAGTAGGCCAGTCGATCCAGCCATGGCGATTCCAACTCGCGATGAGGTCGTCGCCCCACTGCTGCTCAACGACATCGGCCAGCAATTGGGGGCTGGCCACTGGCAGCGCGCCCAGGGAATTGCCATCGAGGTAGACCGTGGCATCGGGCAGCCGGAAACGTTGGCGTGCAAAGGCGAGGGGATCGGCGGCGTCGAGCGCCAGGGCTTCGTTGATGGTCACAGCTTGGGCAGCGTCACGCCCCGTTGACCCATATATTTGCCGGCGCGGTCGGCATAGCTGACTTCGCAGGGCTCATTGCCGGCCAAGAACAGGAATTGGCAGGCGCCTTCGTTGGCGTAGACCTTGGCCGGTAGCGGCGTGGTATTGGAAAATTCCAGCGTCACATGGCCTTCCCAGCCGGGCTCGAGAGGAGTCACGTTCACAATGATCCCGCACCGCGCATAGGTCGATTTGCCAAGGCAGATCACCAGCACGTCGCGGGGCACCCGGAAATATTCGACCGTTCGTGCGAGCGCGAAGCTGTTGGGCGGAATGATGCAGACGTCAGTTTGGCGGTCGACGAAGCTGTTCGACGCGAAATCCTTGGGGTCGACGGTCGCCGAATCGACGTTAGTGAAGATCTTGAACTCGTCCGCCACGCGCGCGTCGTATCCGTAGGACGACAGACCGTAGCTGATGCAATTCTCGCGCCGCTGCGCCTCGACGAACGGCTCGATCATCCCATGTTGCTGAGCCTGCTCGCGAATCCAGCGGTCCGATAAAATCGCCATGCCGACTGCCTAACGAGGCGGGCCGAACGCGGCAATTTGGGGCCGATTAAATCTGTGGATGCGGCGTTCGCGACAGTTTTCGGACTTCCTGCGAACTGAAAGCTGATTCATGCACAAGCTATCCACAAGCGTGCACCTTATGTTCCGTTTGGGCTGAAGCTCGTACAAGCGTACGACCATCGCAATGGCTGAAATCGTTCGCATCTCAGAACCGGCAGAACCGGCGCCCCCTTCGACGCTCCCGCAAAACGTGGAGGCGGAAGCCGCTCTGCTCGGCGCGCTGATGATCGACAACCGGCTGGTTGAGGATGTCCAGCTCAAACTGAAATCGCACCATTTCTTCGAGCCCCTGCACGGCCGCATCTACGACGCCATTCTGCGCCTGAGCGACAGCAACCGGGTTGCCAATCCGGTCACGCTCAAGCCGCTCTTCGAGACCGATGAGGCGATCAAAGAGGTCGGCGGTCCAGCCTATCTCGCGCAGCTCACCGGTTCCGGCGCGGCGGTCATCGGCGCCCGCGACTTTGCTACCCAGATCTACGACCTCGCGTTGCTGCGCGCCCTTGTCGGCGTCGGGCGCGATCTCGTGGAAGGCGCGCTCGATACGAGTGAGGACGTTGCCCCCCTCGCTCAGATCGAGCGCGCCGAAACCGAATTGTACAAGGTGGCCGAAGAGGGCGGCGCCGAAGGCAAGGCGAAAAGCTTCGCCGAAGCCACCAAGGAAGCGCTGTACCTCGCCGAAAAGGCGCTCAACAGCGGCGGTCACTTGTCCGGCTTCACGACCGGCCTGGAGGTGCTGAACTCCAAGCTCGGCGGCTTGCACAAGTCCGACTTGATCATAGTCGCCGGCCGTCCGGGCATGGGCAAGAGCGCGCTGGGCACCAACATGGCTTTCGCCGTCGCCCGGCGCTTCCTGCGCGATTCCGCCGACGGAATCGAACCGGCCAAGTCGGCGGGGGCTCCCGCGGTGCTGTTCAGTCTCGAAATGTCGGCCGATCAGTTGGCGACGCGTATCCTCTCGGAGCAGTCGGGGATCACGTCCGAAAACCTGCGCACGGGCAAGATCAGCCAGCAGGAGTTCCGTGAGCTTGCGCGGGCAGCCGCCGAGTTGGAAAGCCTGCCGTTGTACATTGACGATACGCCGGGCCTGACCATCGCCGCGCTTCGCACGCGCGCCCGGCGGCTCAAGCGGCAGAAGGGCATCGGTCTGGTCGTGGTCGACTATCTCCAGCTCCTGCAGGGGACTGGCCGGAACGGGGCGGAGAATCGGGTCCAGGAGATTTCGGAGATCAGCCGAGGCCTCAAGCAGCTCGCCAAGGAACTGGACGTACCGGTGATCGCGCTGTCGCAGCTCAGCCGTCAGGTCGAGCAGCGCGAGGACAAGCGCCCCCAGCTATCCGACCTTCGCGAATCCGGCTCGATCGAGCAGGACGCGGACATCGTCATGTTCATCTATCGCGAGGATTATTACCTGAAGGCGGTCGAGCCCGACATGCCCTCGCCCAACGAGACCGACAAACTCGCCAAGTACGAGGAGTGGAACGCGAAATTCGCCGCCGCAGCCGGCAAGGCGGAAGTCATCGTCGCCAAGCAGCGTCACGGCTCCACCGGTATCGTGCGAGTGCGCTTCGACGGCCGCACGACGAAATTCAGCGATGCCGCCGACGAAGGCTACATGCCCGAACTGCGCGGCTAGTCCGTTGTCCCTGAGGAGGGTGGGGGATGGGGGCGCCGGCGCGATCCGGCGCCCCTAGCCGTTACGGCCCGATATCGTCGCTGCTCTGCGGCTGGCGGATTTTGTGCGGCGGTCCTTGAGCCAGGCCGAGCGCCTTGGCGATATTCTCGTCCCACCCATAGAAATCGGGCCGGAAGCGGATGCCGGAGCCGTCCCAGAAGACGGTCTGATAGAGCAGCCGGACTGGCAGGTTTTTCGGCATCTTGACGAAAATCTGGTCGCCTTCTTTCTGCATCGCCTGTTGAAACTCGTCCGCGATACCCTGATCGGTCGCCAGCATTGTTGCGAACTGCAGCGCATTCTGGACGCGCACGCAACCGTGACTGCGATGGCGTTCTGGTAGATCGAACAGCGCCTTGGCCGGCGTATCGTGCAGGTAGATGGCCTGGTCATCGTCCATGTCGAACTTTACGAGGCCGAGCGAATTCTTGGGGCCGGACTGCTGGACGTAAAGTCCGTCCTTCATGATGAAGTTGTTGTCCTTCATCCACTGCGCGCCCTTGTCCGCGATTTCCTTCTCGCCGATCCCCTTCGGAACCGTCCAGGTCGGCTTGGCGACGAGGCGGTAGATCGGCGCTTGCAACTGCGGCGTCGGCTTGTCGGGCTCGCCCACGACGACGTTGCGGGTGTCGACCATTTTGCCGTCGCGCCAATAATGGAGGATCGCCGACGCGGTATTGACGTCGATCCGCGTCGCCGGGGGCGTTCGTTGTAGCCAGCGCAGCCGCTCCATGGCGACCGCGATCTGGCGAGCGCGATAGGCGGGATCCGCATTCAGCGCATCGAGCGTGTCGCCGCCGATGATCCCGTCCTGCTTGAACCCGAATTCGCCCTGCACCTTCTTCACGGCCGAAACGAGTTCCGGCGAGTAAGTGGAAGAAGCCTGAGCTGGCTGAGCGCCGGGTCCAGAAGCTGGCGCCGGAGCGAGGTAGCCGACCGCACTTAGCGCGGTGACGATCTGGGGAATACGGGGATCGCTTTTGCCGGGGTTGATCGGCTTCCCGTCGGCCACGGGCTGGTATTGAACCTTCGACGCCAATTGCCCGAAGCGGACATAGGCTTGCCCAAGCGCGCGATATTCGTCCGTCTGCGGCGCCAGAGAGCCCAGCCAGCTCTTAACGTCGCCATTCTGCAGCGCCTGCTGCAACCCCTGGCGGACATCCACCTTGTTGCGCGGGATCGTGTAGACATCGTGAAGCTTGTTCGGGTCGGCATAGCCGTTGGCCAGCGCGGACGCGTATTTCAGCGCCGCCTGGGTCAGCGCGGGACCTTTTTCGCCACCTTTGAGGAAGAGCTCCGGACTGAGGCCGTGAACCGATGCTCCGGCGATGGCATCGCGGAGCTGCTGTTCGGTTCCCGACTTCCATGCGCCGTCGAGTTCGGGCGAAGCAGCAGCGGCTGCGCCTTGATTGGAAGAATTGTCACTAACCGAGCAGGCGGTGAGGACGGTGGTGCACAGGGCGAGGCCTAGGGTCGCGCCACTCCATTGTTTGATACTCATCGAAGGCAGAACGCGGGCACTCTGCAAAGCGATCCAAGCGCGGATCGCTTTGTCCCGTTTCAGTCTTCCTGCAGGTTGGGGTCCGTAAGCCCTTCGCTGATTGCCGCGCGGACCCGGTCGGCCTCGCTGCTGGTGACCGGATAGGCGCAATAATCGGCGGCATAGAAAGCGCTTGGCCGGTGATTGCCGGACATACCGACTCCACCGAACGGGGCGTTCGACGGGGCGCCGTTGGTCGGCTTGTTCCAGTTGATGACGCCGGCGCGGACGTTGGCCCAGAACTTGTCGTAAAGCTCGGGGTTGCCACCGATCAGGCTGGCGGCAAGGCCGAATCGCGTATTGTTCGCTTCTGCGATCGCCGCGTCGAAATCCTTGACGCGAATGACCTGCAGGACGGGTCCGAAGATCTCTTCATCGGGCCGATCGCGGACTTCGGTGACGTCGATAAGGCCGGGGGTGAGGAACGGCTTGTCCTTGTCAGGGCGGTCGAGCCGGCACAGCGGCTTGGCGCCCTTCATCATCAGGTTCAGCCACAATTCCTGAACATGATCGGCTGCGGCATTGTCGATGACCGGGCCCATGAAGGGCGCCGGATCGGCAAAGGGCTCGCCGACGATCATTCGGCCGACGAGCTTGCGGATCGCCGCGATCAGCGCGTCGGCCTGCTCGTCGCTGACGATCAGGCGCCGTGCGGCGGTGCATCGCTGCCCCGCTGAGAGATAGGCGGACTGAACGACCAGCGCCGCCGTGCCCTCAATGTCCTTGCTATCCCACACAACCAGCGGG
>Ga0207705_10001457_pt1 | contig 18854 bp, 23 predicted proteins | sample KBSC13metaG_FD_184314 | JGI IMG/M metagenome (GOLD analysis project Ga0207705, IMG submission 184314) | Corn rhizosphere microbial communities from Kellogg Biological Station, Michigan, USA - KBS C1-3 metaG (SPAdes) (version 2) | ecosystem: Host-associated > Plants > Roots > Rhizosphere > Soil ... | reverse complement strand
CCCAGCCCCGGTCGCCGGTGGACCAGATGCGGACGAAAGCCCCGAGGCTGGCGAACAGGGCCAGCAGGGCGACGCCGATGGCGACGATCTCGATCACTTCGAAGGTCGAGGTGGGGACGGCACCGCTGCGGTGCAGCAGCACCGGGATGATGGCGAGCGGCAGGGCAAAGCTGCCCAGCCGGCGGGCCCAGATGGCCCAGGTCGAGGTGCGGACGAGGATGCGCATCGCTTACCGTATCATCGCCATGAACAAGAAGCTGGCCGGCATCGTCCGCCGCCAACGGGATGGCGGCCGCTCAAGGCCCACACCCGCCCTTGATCGCCTGCCCCTCCGCGTTTGTAAAGACAGGGGACCGGCCGGATCATCGCGCGAGCGCTGGCGATCGCGTGGGCGCGACGGCTCTCGATCAGGGATATAGCCGCCGGCGGGTCCAGGCCTGGTCGGGCGCCGTGCGGTTGAACTGCATCCGGTCGTGCAGGCGGAACGGGCCGTCCTGCCAGAATTCGAGCTGCAGCGGGATGATGCGGAACCCCGACCAGTGCGGCGGCCGCGGCACCGGGCCGTCGCCGAGCGAGCGGGTGAGGCTCGCGACGCGGGCGTCAAGCGTGGCGCGGCGGTCGAGCGGCCGCGACTGCTCGGAGGCGCTGGAGGCAATTTGCGAGCCGCGTGAGCGGGTCATGAAGTAGGCGTCGGCCTCCTCGGGCGCTACGACCTGCACGGGGCCGCGCGCCCGCACCTGCCGGCGCAGCGACTTCCAGTGCATCACCATGGCGGCTTCGGGGTGGTCGAGCAGCTCCTGCCCCTTGGCGCTGCCGAAATTGGTGAAGAACACGAAGCCGCGGCCGTCGCGGGCGTTCAGCAGCACCATGCGGACGTCCGGCAGGCCGCGCGCATCGACCGTCGCCACCGCCATGGCATGCGGATCGTTGGGTTCGGTCTCGCGCGCCCTGGCGAACCACTCCTCGAAGGCGGCAAACGGATCGATCGGCGCCACGTCGGCATCGTCGAACAGGCGGTCGCTCAAACTCGGCATGGCAGGGAACCTCAAGCACAACAAGGCATCGGACGGGCGACAATCTGGACAACCCCCCATGCCGTCGCCATATAGGACGGCGACAAGCGGTGCTGCAACCGCCCACGATTCGGTAACAAACATGCGCGATCCCTATACGGTGCTCGGCGTGGCTCGGTCGGCAAGCGAAAAGGAGCTGAAGTCGGCTTATCGCAAGCTGGCCAAAGCCCACCACCCTGACCAGAACCAGGCCGATCCCAAGGCCCAGGCCAAGTTTGCCGAAATTTCGGCGGCCTATGATTTTCTGTCGGATGCCGAGAAACGCGGTCAGTACGATCGCGGCGAGATCGATGAAAGCGGCCAGCCCAAGTTTGCCGGCTTCGCCAATGCCGGCTTCAATGGCGCCGGACGGGCGCGGGCGCGCTCGACGGCGGGTACCGCCGGCGGCAGCTTTTCGGCCGAGGACATCCTCAAGGAATTCATGAGCGGGTTTGGCAGCACGGGCAGCGGCGGCAGGACGCGGCCGGGGGCTGGCGCGGGCTGGGACCCGTTCGCCGGCGCGGCCGGACCCGGCGCCGGACGTGGTGGCGGGGCGACGCGTGGCGAAGATGCCAACGTGACCGTTGCGGTCAAGCTCGAGGACGCGCACGCCGGTGCCTCGGTGCCGGTCCGGATGCCGAGCGGCAAGACGCTGTCGGTGAAGATTCCGGAGCACGTCGAGGACGGCCAGCAGATCCGCCTCAAGGGGCAGGGCTTCGCCTCGCCCATGGGCGGCGAGCCGGGCGATGCGCTGGTCACCGTCAAGTTCGAGCGCCATCGGCAGTTCCGTCGCGATGGCAAGGATCTGCGGGTGGACGTGCCGATCACGCTGTATGAGGCGGTCCTGGGAGCCAAGGTGCGGGTGCCGACGCTCGACGGCTCGGTCGAGCTCAACCTGCCACCGGGCGTCGATACGGCCAAGTCGCTGCGCCTCAAGGGCAAAGGCCTGTTCGGCGGTGGCGATCTCTACGCGACGCTCAGGATCGAATTGCCGCGTGGCGGGGACCCCGATCTCGAAAGCCTGATGCGGTTCTGGCGAGACCAAAAGCCCTACAAGGTGCGGGACTAGAACTTCTTCGTGGAAACGGCTCAGCCGGCCTTGCGGCTGAGCGTCAGGGCGAACTCGGAGGCGGGACTGGTGGCGTCGCCATCCTCCACGCCATCGAGATAGACGTCGATCAGATCGCGGGCGCGACCCAGAAAATAGCTTTCAATTTCCCCCGGCCGCGCGGTCACCTTGGTCGGCAGTTCGCTGCCGGTCAGGTGTTCGAAAATCACTGCACACTTGGGCGTTTCGTCCAGCACGACAATATCGTGCCCGCGATAGGTATGATGCATTGATCGATCTCCGACTCGCCGTGACGCTACGGTGCGGGCTGCATAGCAGCGAGGGGGCGAGAGGGGGCCAGCGGGGCAATGGCTGGTTAACCGGCCCTGACCGGGACCGGTCAAATCACCGCGGTGCGGCGGCGCGCGCCAGCCGGTCGTTGATCGCCTCGCCCAGCCCCGTCGGTGGTACGGGCGCGACGGCAATAGTCTCGGCCCCCTCGCCATCGAGTTCGTTCAGCATGGAAAAGAGATTACGCGCCGCTTCGCGCAAATCGCTGCCGGGCGACAGATTGCGCAGCGGTCCCCGCCAGCCGGTGGGCGACGGCCCGAAGCCGAGATAGGCCTCGCCGCCGCGCGGGGCCATCGCCTCCAGCCGGAGACGGGCCCGAGGCGCATAATGGCTCGACATCATGCCCGGCGCGAGGATGCCGTGACCGGTGGCGATGGTGCCCACCGGACCGCCGATGATCGCCTCCAGCTCGGCTCGTGGCAACGCGCCGGGGCGCAGTTGCACCACCGAATCGCCCTCTACCCTGAGGATGGTGGATTCGACGCCCGCCGCACAAGGACCACCGTCGAGCACCGGAACGCGCCCGCCAAAGCCGGCGATCACCTGACCCGCCGTGGTCGGCGACAGGCGGCCCGACGGGTTGGCGGACGGCGCGGCGATCGGCCGGCCGGCGGTGGCGATGAGATCGAGCGCCAGCGGATGACGGGGAATGCGGATGCCGACCGTATCAAGTCCGGCGGTGATGAGATCGGACAACGGCGCACCCCGGCGCTTGGGCAGCACCAGGGTCAGCGGGCCGGGCCAGAGCGTGGCCAGCCGCCGCGCGACGGGTGAGAACACCACCAGCGTCTCGGCCATGGCGAAATCGGCACAGTGTACGATCAGCGGATTGAAGCGCGGGCGGCCCTTGGTCTCGTAGATGGCGAGCACCGCCTCCGAGCTGCTGGCGTCGGCGCCGAGGCCATAGACCGTCTCGGTCGGAAAGGCTACCAGCCCCCCGGCCCTGATGATCTGCGCGAAATCGGCAATTGTCGCGGGCGCGGCGGACAGCTTTTGCATGAGGCCTTGTTTGACAAGGGTGCGCCCCGGCGTCAAGAAAGCGATGCGTTCCGCGTCCGAGGCCGTGATCAAATGTCGACATTGCTGGTCAGCCAGCCCAATTTCGAGAGTCACGCGACGCCCAGCGGCCATCCGGAGCGGGCCGATCGCATCCGCGCCGTCGAGGAGGCGCTGCGACGCCCGCGATTCGCGTCGCTGATCCGCCGCGATGCGCCAGGAGGCGATTTGGCCCTGGCCGATTTGGTGCACGCCCCGGACTATCTGCAGCGCTTGCGTGCGGCGCGCCCGGCCGAGGGGATCGGCCGCATCGATGAGGATACGTTCATCTCGGCGGGATCGCTCAATGCGGTATCGACGGCGCTGGGCGGAGGGCTCGCGGCGCTCGATGCGGTGCTGCTCGGCGAGGTCGACAACGCCTTCTGCGCCATCAGGCCGCCAGGCCACCATGCCGAGATCGATCGGCCGATGGGGTTTTGCCTCATCAACACCGTTGCCATCCTGGCGCGCGAGGCACAGCGCAAGTACGGCGCCGAGCGGATCGCCATCGTCGATTTCGACGTCCACCACGGCAATGGCACCGCCGATATCTTCAAGGCCGATCCCACAGTAATGTACGCGTCCAGCCACCAGATGCCGCTTTACCCGGGCACGGGCAATCCTCGCGATACCGGGGTGGGCAACATCGTCAATGTCGCACTGGCGCCGGAATCGGATGGCGAGGCGATGCGCGAGGCCTATACCGGCAGGATCTTCCCGGCGCTCGACGATTTTGCGCCCGACCTGCTTCTGGTCTCGGCGGGATTCGACGCCGACTACCGCGATCCCCTGGCGCAGCTCAACTGGCGGCCCGAGGATTTTGCCTGGCTCACCGGGCGATTGATGGATTTTGCCGACCGGCGCTGTGACAATCGCATCGTCTCGCTGCTCGAGGGCGGCTACGACCGCGCCGGGCTGGCTGCAGGGGCGAGCGCCCATGTGACGATGCTGCTCAAGGGGGAACTCGGCGCCCCCGACGCGGACTGAGGGGCGCGGGCCACTCCCCCTTGCCGGCACGGGTGGCGAGGCGGTAGGTAGCAGGCTCCAGTCCGAGAGGCACAAGTGGCCGAATCCGAACATGAAGACGTCAAGGCGATGACCTTCGAGGCGGCACTCGCCGAGCTTGAGGGCATCGTCGCCAAGCTCGAGAGCGGCCAGGCGCCGCTGGCCGAGTCGATTGCCATATACGAGCGCGGCGAGGCCCTGAAAGCGCATTGCGAGACGCTGCTCAAATCGGCCGAGGCGCGGATCGAGAAGATCACCCTGTCGCGCGAAGGCAAACCCATCGGCACCGAGCCGCTTGACCCCTGAGCGGGTGCGCCTACCGGGTTTCGGGCGCGGAGTTGGCAACCCCTCCCGGCTGCCGCTACAGTCCCTCGAGAGCGATCCAGTCTTATTGGCCCGTCGTCGCACTCCCTCTGCGGAGACGGTTTGGGGGTTGGGGTCCTACCACCGGCACTGAGCTGGTAGGGCCTTCTCACCATTTGTTGTCGCCTGCCCCGTTCCCGCGGACGGCGAAATCGGCTAGAGCGTCGCCAGCATGACCAACACTCCCCCCAAAGCCAAGCGGCCGCTGTCCGGCCTGTCCCTGTTTCGCGGCCTCCTCTGGGCCATGGTGGTGGTTGTCGCCATCGCCGCGGCCGGCCTCTACTTCTTCCGACCACCTGCCTCGCCGACAGGGCTGACGGGCGGGTCGTTCACGCTGCAGTCGACGGCGGGGGGCACATTCACCGAGGCCAGCCTCAAGGGCACTCCGACGCTGCTGTTCTTCGGCTACACCTTCTGCCCGGACGTCTGCCCGACCACGCTGGCTGAAATGTCGGCGCTGCGCCAGCAATTGAAGCTCGGGCCGAAGGACCTCAAGATCGTCTTTGCCACGGTCGATCCCGCACGCGACACGCTGAAGCAGTTGACGGATTACCTTTCCGGCTTCGGGACACCGATCATCGGACTGACCGGCACCGACGAGCAGGTGCAGCAGATCAAGGCCGCGTTCGGAGTCTATTCCAAGAAGGGCCCCGATGACGGCAGCGGCACCTATCTCGTCGATCATACGGCGACCGTGTACCTGCTCGGCAAGGCCGGCGAGTTCGAGGGCACCATCGCCTATGGCGAGGACCAGAAAGCAGCGGCCGAGAAGGTCAAGCGGCTGGTCGGGACGTGAACGGCCGGCAGCGGCTCGATCTCGCCATCGAAGCGCAACAGTTGCTGCCGAGTCGAGCCCGGGCGCGTGACGCCATCCTCAGGGGCACCGTTAAGGTCAACGGCGTTGCGGCCCTGAAGCCCAATTTGATGGTCGGGGCGGCCGACCGGATCGAGCTCGACGATCCGGCCGCCGCCTACGTGTCGCGGGCCGCGCTGAAGCTCGTCGCCGGGCTCGATGCGGGGGAAATCGAGGTTGCGGGCAAGACCTGCCTCGACGTGGGGTCTTCGACCGGCGGCTTCACGCAGGTGCTGCTGGAGCGCGGCGCAGCGCGGGTTTTCGCCGTGGATGTCGGGCACGATCAGTTGCACGAGAGAATCCGGAAAAGCGACAAGGTCACTGTTCTCGAAGGACAAAACGCCCGCGATCTCACCACCGCACTGATCCCGGCACCCATCGACCTGCTGGTCACCGATGTGAGTTTCGTATCGGTAACCAAGGTGCTGGCCGCCCCGTTGTCACTGTGCCGGCCGGGGGCCGACGCGGTGGTGCTGATCAAGCCGCAGTTCGAGGTCGGGCGCGAACATGTCGGGGGTGGCGGCATCGTCACCGATGCGGCCGCGATCTCCGCAGGAATTGCGCAGGTCGTCGCGTTCATGGACCGGCACGGCTTCGCCCACCGGCTGAGCGCCCCCTCCCCCATCGCCGGCGGCGACGGCAACCGCGAGACAGTAGCGGTGTTCCGGCACCGGCCGGGTCAGGCAGGATAGTTGGGCATCCATCGGCAGATGCCGATTGAGGCATGTCGATCCATCTGCTAGACCTGCTTCGCCCCGACGATCGGGGCATCCAAGTTCCGGACCATCGCGCATTGCCAGTGCTGGCGATCCCGAGCCAGCGCGGCGCGCCATCCGGGCTCAACGCAACATCATGTCTTAAGGCGGGTTTCATCATGCAGTATCGACGTTTGGGCAAATCGGGCCTGAAGGTATCCGAATTCGCGTTCGGCGCCTGGGTCACGTTCGCCAAGCAGGTGGGTGAGGACGACGCCGCCTCGCTGATGGGCTACGCCTACGATAACGGCATCAATTTCTTCGACAATGCCGAAGGCTATGAGCAGGGCAATGCCGAGCAGGTGATGGGCGAGGCGCTGAAGCAGCTCAACTGGAGCCGCGACAGTTTCGCGGTATCTTCGAAGGTGTTCTGGGGCGGCGAAAAGCCGACGCAGCGCGGGCTTTCGGCCAAGCACGTCACCGACGCCTGCCACGCCGCGTTGAAGCGCCTGCGCGTCGATTATCTCGACCTCTATTTCTGCCATCGGCCCGACATCGATACGCCGATCGAGGAAACGGTGCGGGCCATGCACAACCTCATCACGCAGGGCAAGGTGATCTACTGGGGCACCTCGGAATGGTCGGCGCAGCAGCTCACCGAGGCCTATGCCGTGGCGCGGGCGCAGGATCTGACGCCGCCCACCATGGAGCAGCCGGAATACAATCTGTTCCGCCGCGAGAAGGTGGAACGCGAGTTCCTGCCGCTCTACGACCTGTTCGGGCTCGGTACGACGATCTGGTCGCCGCTGGCCTCGGGGATCCTGACCGGCAAGTACAATGACGGCATTCCCGCCGACAGCCGCATCGCACTGCCCGGCTACGAGTGGCTGAAGACGCGGCTGGAAAGCCCGGCGGGCAAAGCCCAATTGGAGAAGGTGAAGCAACTGGCCAAGCTTGCCGACGCGGTGGGGCTGCCGATCCACCACATGGCGCTGCTCTGGTGCCTCGCCAACCCGCACGTCTCGACGGTGATTCTCGGCGCCTCCAAGCTCGGCCAGCTCAAGGATAACCTCAAGGCCCTCGACGCCCGCGACAAGCTGACGCCGGAGGTGCTCGGCAAGATCGAGGCTATCGTCGGCAACAAGCCGGCGGGTCCGGAGCGTTTCTGAACATGTCGTCGGCAAGGCTCACCACGATCGGGTTCGATGCCGACGATACGCTCTGGCACAACATGAAATTCTACTCACTGACGGAGGCCCGGTTCACCGAGCTTCTGTCGGCCCATGCGGCGGTGCCGCACCTCGCGGAGCGGCTGCTGGCGGCCGAGCGGCGCAACCTCAAACTCTACGGCTTCGGCATCAAGGGGTTCACCCTCTCGATGGTCGAGACGGCGATCGAGGTGACCGGCGGCAAGGTACCGGCAGCGGTGATCGCCGACATCCTGGCAGCAGGTCGGGAGATGCTCGGCCATCCGGTCGAGACGCTCCCCTTCGCCCGTGAGGCGCTTGAGGCGCTGGCCGGCGACTACCGCCTGGTGCTCATCACCAAGGGCGATCTGTTCGACCAGGAGCGCAAGGTGGCGGCGTCGGGCCTCGGCGCCTATTTCGCCGGCGTCGAGATCGTCAGCGACAAGACCGCCGGGACGTACGAGCGGATCTTCGCACGGTACGAGGGGCCGGAGCGGGCCCTGATGGTGGGCAATTCACTGAAGTCGGACGTCGTTCCGGCGCTCAAGGCCGGTGCCTGGGGCGTGCATGTGCCGCACGAGATCGACTGGGCCATCGAGCACGAGGACGAGCCCGAGGGCGAAGCGCGATATCGGCAGATCAAGGATTTGAGCGGGCTCGCGGCGGTCGTCGAGGAGATCGGATGAGCCGGACACCACGCTCGCCAGGCCCGAGCCGTGGCAGGCGTGCGGGCGACAGCCAAGCACGACCCGGAAGGCAGCTGGGATGATACTGACACCCTACGTCGCAGATCGGATATGGCTCTGGTCCTATCCCGTCCGGATGGCGGGGACCAGCTTCGATGCACGAATGACGGTCGTCCGCCTCCACTCGGGGGAACTGATGCTGCACTCGCCCTGCAACATCGACGCGACGATGGCCGAAAACATTTCTGCGCTAGGTCCGGTGGCCCATATCGTCGCTCCCGGCAATTTCCACACCATGTACACCGCGACCGCGCAAGCCGCATTTCCTGGTGCAAAGACGTGGATCTGCCCTGGCGTCGAGCGTCGACGGCCAGCCCTGAAATACGATGGAATCCTTGGTGACGTCGTTCCTGCGGACTGGGCAGGGGAGATCGACCAGGTGGTTGTGCAGGGCACCCGCATCATGCGCGAGGTTGCGATGTTTCACCGTGCCAGTCGCACCCTGATCCTTGTCGATCTGATCGAAAATTTCACTGACGCGACCCCTCTTGCCGGATGGACATTGAAGCTCTGGTTCAAGTACGTGCTCCGTATGTGGAACAATCCCCGGCCAGCACCGGAGTACCGGATGGGCTGGAGCGATCGCCGGGCCGCGGCGACGTCCCTTCGGCGTATTCTGGCGTGGGACTTCCAGCAGATCGTCTTGGCGCACGGCGACCTCATCGACCGCAACGCGCATGAGGTTGCCGCTGCGGCTTGGTCGGGGATACTGGGGCGGTGATGGCCGCGAGCGGTCACACCCAAACTCGGTCTTCAGTATCCTACCCCACCCTCGCGACCGGTCTGCCCGCGATGACGCAGGAAGTGATCGGCCAGCACGCAGGCGAGCATGGCCTCCCCGATCGGCACGGCGCGGATGCCCACGCAAGGGTCATGGCGGCCCTTGGTCGAGACCTCCGTGTCCTCGTTCGCCGTGGTTACCGTGCGACGCGGCGTCAGGATGGACGAGGTGGGCTTGACGGCAAAGCGCGCCACTACCGGATCGCCGTTCGAGATGCCGCCCAGAATGCCGCCGGCGTGGTTGGAGAGAAAATACGGCCCGCTATTGCCGGCCCGCATCTCGTCGGCATTGGCAATGCCGGTGAGGCTCGCCGCCTCGAAGCCGGCGCCGATCTCGACGCCCTTGACGGCATTGATCGACATCAGCCCCGAGGCGATGTCGGCCGAGAGCTTGCCGTAGATCGGGGCCCCCCAGCCGGACGGCACGCCTTCGGCCACCACTTCGATGACCGCGCCAACCGACGAGCCGGCCTTGCGGATGCCATCTAGATAGTCCTCCCATTTGGCCGCGGCCGTGGCATCGGCGCAGAAGAACGGATTCTGTTCCACCTGCCCCCAGTCGAAATTGGCATAGTCGATCTTGTGCTCGCCCATCTGCACCAGGCTGGCGCGAATGCGCACATTGGGGATCACCAGGCGGGCGATGGCACCGGCGGCGACGCGTGCGGCCGTTTCGCGCGCCGAGGCGCGGCCGGAGCCCTTGTAGTCGCGGATGCCGTATTTCTGCTGGTAGGTAAAATCGGCGTGGCCGGGCCGGTACTTGTTCTTGATCTCCGAGTAATCCTTGGAGCGCTGGTCGGTGTTCTCGATGAGCAATGAAATCGGCGTGCCGGTGGTCTTCAAGATGCCGTCGCGTTCGTCCTCGAAAGTGCCCGACAGGATCTTCACCAGATCCTCCTCGCGCCGCTGCGTGGTGAAGCGGGACTGGCCGGGCTTGCGGCGATCGAGGTCGCGCTGGATGATCTCGGCGCTGATCGGAATGCCCGGCGGGCAGCCATCGACCACGACGCCCAGCGCCGGCCCGTGGCTCTCACCCCAAGTGGTGAAGCGGAACAACTGGCCGAACGTGTTGAACGACATCTTGAAGCCCTCGGATCGAGCCGGTTCTAGAGCAATATCCATTCCGATGGAATCGGAATGGACGCTCTAAGTTCTTGTTTTGTCGCGTAATCGGACCGGAAAAGTCTAACAACTTTTCCTGATCACGCTCTGCGGGGCCACGGATTCCCCGTCAATCAAGCCAGTTCTCGACCGCCAGCCCGGGCACGCGCGAAAACTCGCGCACATTTGCGGTGACGAGGATCAGCCCGAGCGACAGTGCGTGCGCGGCAATGAAGAAGTCGACCGGACCGATGGGCGGTCCGGCAGCCGTCAACGCCGCGCGCAGCTTGCCGTATTCGAGATCGGCGGGAGCGGCAAAAGGCAGGATAGCCAGATCAAGGAGAACCGCCTCAACCCCATGAGCGAGCTTGGAGGAGCCCTTCTTGAGCACGCCGTAGCGCAACTCCGACGCCGAGATGATGCTGATGCAAACGGCCTCGCTGCCGAACGCGTCGAGACGCGCTCGAAGGTTTCCCCTTGGCGAACGGACCAGTTCCGACACGATGTTGGTATCGAGCATCGCCCGATAAGGGCTCACAGGTCGATCTCACGAGCCGGCAGGTGATCGTCGTCAATATCGGGGAATTCATCCTCAGGGCCGAGCGGCTCCAGCCCGTCCAGCACTTCGGCGAAGGTCTTCTTGCGCTTCGGCTCGATGATCAGTCGGTCGCCATCCTTGCGCATCAGCACTTCCGTGCCGGGCATCTCGAACTCGACTGGAATACGGACGGCCTGGTTCCGCCCGTTGCGGAACAGGCTGGCGACGCGGGTCTCGGGCATTGGCGCCTCCTTTGGCATATGCCTAGACATATGCCTCTGGACCACCATCGTCAATCGTCCCAGCTCGCCCCCGCGGGGTAGACGGTGGCGTGGCCATCGGTGAAGTGCACGACCGAGTCCTGCGGCGGAAACCAGTTGACCGCCTTGTGCAGTTCGTAGCCGTCGATGAGGTGCATCAGCACCCGCAGCAGGCCACCATGGGCAACGACGATCGAGGGACCGGTCAAGGCCTCGCCAAAATCGGTGACCCGGCGGGCCAGATCGTCGTAGCTCTCGCCCTGTGGCGGGCGGAAATACCAGAAATCGGCATCGCGCTCGCCGGCGATGGCCATTTCCCCGTGCGACAACTCGGTATGCAGGCGCCCCTCGTAGACGCCGAACGACAGCTCGATCAGGCGAGGATCCGCCGTGACCTCGGGCAGCGGGACGGAGAACCGGCCCCGCACCCGCTGCATGGTTTCCCGCGTACGGCTGAGCGGAGACACATACCAGTTGAAGTCAGCGGGGGTGCGGCTGCTGCGCTCCAGCAGTTGGCGCAGCAGCGTGCCGTTGTTGTCGGCCTGGCCGCGGCCGATGTCGTTGAGGGGGATATCGCGAGAGCCCTGGTAGCGCCCTTCGGCGTTCCAGTCGGTCTGGCCGTGCCGGATGAAATACAGCTCCGGCCACTGAGATATGGTCATCTTCGTCGTCGGCAGCGTTACGCCGCGCCGCCTTCTGCCGCCTCGTCGATGCTCTTCATGCCGATGATGTTGTAGCCGGAATCGACATGGTGGATTTCCCCCGTCGTGCCGCTCGACAGGTCGGACAAGAAGTACATGCCGGCATTGCCGACTTCCTCGATGGTGACGTTTTTCCTGAGCGGCGCGTGCGTCTCGACCCAGTGCAGCATCAGGCGGAAATCGGCGATGCCTGAGGCGGCGAGCGTCTTGATCGGGCCAGCCGAGATGGCGTTGACCCGAATGCCTTTCGGGCCGAGATCGTTGGCGAGGTATTTGACGGAGGTTTCGAGCGCGGCCTTGGCGACGCCCATGACGTTGTAGTTGGGCATGACCTTTTCGGCGCCGTAATAGGTCAAGGTCAGGATCGAGGAGCCCGGCGCCATCAGCGCTTCGGCCCGCTTCGCCACCGCGGTCAGCGAATAGACCGAGATGTTCATGGTCAGCGCGAAGTTTTCCGGGCTGGTGTCGATGTAGCGGCCGTCGAGTTCCTCCTTGTTGGAGAAGCCGATGGCGTGCACCAGGAAATCCAGCCGGCCCCACCGCTTCCGGATTGCCTCGAAGGTCGCATCCAGAGCCGGCCCGCTGGTAACGTCGCACTCGACCACGAGGTCAGAACCGGCCTCGGCCGCCAGCGGTTCGACACGCTTCTTCAGCGCCTCGCCCTGATAGGAGAAGGCCAGTTCCGCCCCCTGCTCGCGGCACGCCTTGGCAATGCCCCAGCCGATCGAGCGATTGTTGGCGACGCCCATGATCAGGCCGCGCTTGCCGGCCATCAGCCCTTCGGCCATGTGAATTTCCCCTTCTCAGCAGCTTTCATTTGCTTGTGGCATGGAGCACACGGAGGGGCAAGTTACCGCTTCTCGATCGGGGTTCGCAGCATTATGATTTTGCACGATGATACTGACTCCATCCGAAATCGTTGACGGCCTCACCGCCCTGCTCGGCAGCGCCTCGGTCATTGCCGAAGCGCCGCTTATGGCCAATTTTCTCAACGAACCACGCAAGCGCTTCCATCAGGGGGCGGTCGCCGTGGCGCTGCCCAACACCGTCGGGGAGGTGCAAAGCCTTGTTCGCTGGGCCAACTCCAATCGCGTGCCGCTGATCCCGCAGGGCGGCAATACCGGCCTTGTCGGTGCGCAGGTGCCGATGTCCGGCACCGAAGTCATCGTCAGCCTGCGGCGACTCGTCGCCATCCGCGAGATTGACGCCGACGCCGGCCACATGACCGTCGAGGCGGGCCTGACGCTCGAGGCGGCACACCACGCGGCAGAAGCGGCGGGCGCCATGTTCCCGCTGTGGATTGCCCCGCAGGGGTCGGCGCGGATTGGCGGCGTGCTGTCAAGCAACGCCGGGGGTGTGCAAGTGCTGGCGTTCGGCAATGCGCGCGAACTCTGCCTCGGGGTCGAGGCGGTACTGGCGGACGGCCGTCTCTATCGCGGCCTCAATGCGCTGAAGAAGGACAATACCGGCTACGACCTCAAGGATTTGCTGGTCGGGGCGGAAGGCACGCTCGGCATCATCACGGCGGCGACGCTGAAGCTTTTTCCCCTACCCGAAGCGCACGAGACAGCGCTCTGCAACGTCGCCTCGCCGGCGGTGGCGCTGGAGCTGTTCTATGCGGCGCGTGCCCGGCTGGGGTCGCGCCTGACGGCGTTCGAGATCGTGCCGCGGTTGGGGCTCGAGATTCAGTTGCGGCACCAGATGCTCGACCGCGACCCAAGCGCCGGCCCCTCGCCGTGGTACGCGCTGATCGAGGTCAATCGGCCCAAGGGCGGCAGTGCCGGCGCCTTGCAGGACGTGCTGGCCGCGGCACGCCGCGCTGGGCTGGTCACCGAGGCGGCGTCCGCCGAAACGGAGGCGGACCGCAAGCGCATGTGGACGTTCCGCGAGCAGATGTCGGCGTGCCAGAGCCGCGAGGGCGCATCGATCAAGCACGACGTATCGGTGCCGATCGCGGCGGTGCCACGGCTGATCGAGGAGGGCTCGGCGGCGGTCGAAAGGCTGCGGCCCGGCATTCGCCCCTGCCCCTTCGGCCATCTGGGCGATGGCAATATCCATTTCAATTTCAGCCAGCCGGTCGGGGCCGACCCCAAGGCCTTCATGGCCGGCGAGGAACCGGTGCATGAAGCGATCTACGAGGTGGTGCTGCGCCTTGGCGGCTCGATCTCGGCGGAGCACGGCATCGGGCAGTTGAAGACTGAGTTGCTCAAGCAGGTGAAGGACCCCGTGGCGCTCGAGATGATGCGTGCCATCAAGCAGGCGCTCGATCCCAATGGCATCCTCAACCCCGGCAAGCTGCTGGGGTAGCCTGGGCTGAAGCTGGCCGCCAAGGCCCCCTCACCCGGGCTCAGAACAGGTCGAGTTGCGCCGGCAGCGCGACGACCGGCATCTCCGGCGTTACCGGGCGCAGCAGGTCAGCATCGTCGAAATCGGCCGAATTGACGCGCATCGACACCGGGTGGAAGCGAACGGCGCCGGCCGGCAGCGGCCGGAGCAGGGTCAGCGCTTCGGCGGCGCGGACCTGCTTGACGTCGAGCCAGTCGTCGATCGCCTCCGGTGGGAGGATGGCGGGCATACGGTGGTGGATCGGCGCAAGGTCGACATTGGCGGCGACGGTGATGGTCGCGACGGTATCCACCTCTTCGCCATCGGGGCCGGTCCAAGTCGAGCACAGCGCCGCCAAGGCCATGGGCTCGCCGTTGGCGAGGCTGATGAAGTGGGGCTGCCGACGCTTATCCGGGCCGGCGCGCCATTCGTAATAGCCACTCGCCGGCACGATGCAGCGGCCGTGATTGAGCGCGTCGCGGAACGCCGGCTTGTCGGCGACGCTCTCGCCGCGGGCGTTGACGAGCAGCGGAAAGTCGCGCGGATTCTTCACCCAGCCGGGCACGAACCCCCAGCGCATCAGGCGGCTGATGCGATGTGCCTGCTCCTCGAGCACCACCAGGATCGGCTGCGTCGGGGCGATATTGTAGCGCGGCGGAAAGTCGGGCTCGTCCTCGATGCCGTAGATCAACGGCATCTTGGCGGGTGGGACCAGCATTGCAAAACGGCCGCACATGGGCTCTTCCTCGATCAGGCTGCCGGCAAGATAGGCATGGGAAGCGGGTCTGCAAAGGTGGAGGAAGCAAACGCTGCCAGCGTGGCATTGATCGAGGGCAAGCGGGTGCTGCTGATCCAGCGCGCCGAAGAACCGTTCCGCGGCCGGTGGACGCTGCCGGGAGGGCGACGCGAGCCGGGTGAATCTATCCCGGCGACCGCGGTGCGCGAGGTGCACGAGGAGCTGGGGCTGGCCGTCAGCGGGCTGCTGCCGGTCATGATGTTGCAGGCAAGCTCCAGGTTCCGGCTGCAAGTCTTTGCCACCACCACATTTTCGGGCGAGATTGCGCCCTCGTCGGAGATTACGGCCTGGCAGTGGGTGGCGCTGGGGCAGTTCGCCGATCTTCCCATCACACCCAACCTCAGTACCGTGCTCGAGCGCGCCTTTGCTCGCTTCGCGCAGCCGTAGAGTCGCGGACTTGCCGCTCAATCCAAACGGTTCACGCGCCTGGCGCCTTCCAAAATTGCCACCTATCCCCTAAGGCTTGCGGCATGAAGCGTGCGCTCCTTCCGATGCTGCTGGTTGCGGTTCTGCTGGGTGGCCGGCCGGTCCTCGCAGTCGATCCGCTCTATGAGCCGCAATTGGAGCATTTGAGCCAGGTGCTGGGGAGCCTCTATTTCCTCACCCCCCTCTGCCAGGCCGGCGGCAAGGACTGGCGGGTGGAGATGAGCGAGCTGATCGCGCTCGATGCACCCGACGACGACCGCAGGCAGCGGCTCGCCGGTGCCTTCAATGCCGGGTACCAGGCTTATGCGCGGCTCTACCGGCAGTGTACCGAATCGGCACACACGGCGATGACCAAACTGCTCGCCGATGCCGAGCACACTGCCCGCGACATACACGCCCACTACGCCGAATAGGCCCTGCCGCTTGCAAAAGCCGCTCGATGCGCCGTTAAGTAGAATCTCTGAGGGTATGTTAACCTTCAGGTTACTTCTCTGGCACGCTGAGCGCCGACCCATGTTACCCCAAGCCATGACCGGGAGCAGACCGATTTACACCCCAGCCCAGTTGCACGGCTTTGTCGAGGTCGAATCCGAGGAGCGCCAGATCGCGCTCGAATACCTCGCAGAGGCCTGGAATACCGCCGAGGAAGACGGCATCGAGAGCCGGGCGCTCGCCCATGCCTCCCTGTTCGCGGCCCTTGCGACACTGGTGCGCCAGCACGGCGAGGACGCCACGGCGGAGCTTGTCGCCGGCCTGCCCGATCGTATCCGCGCCGGCGAATATAATCTCGACCGCTCGCTGCAGTAGCGCGTTTCCAGGAAAAGTGCGCGGCGGTTTTCCGGTTCGGAAACGCAACCATTCAAGAGCGTTAGCGCCGCGCTATAGCGCCTCGAGGAAGCGGATCGGCCGGCCCGTTGCCGGCGCCAGCAATTCGCCTTCCCACATGACTCGCGCGCCGCGGATCACGGTGCCGACCGGCCAGCCAGTGACCTCCACACCGTCATAGGGTGTCCAGGCGGCCTTGCTGGCAACCCAGGCATTGGTGATGGTTTCGCGCCGCTTGAGGTCCACCACCGTCAGGTCGGCGTCATAGCCAACGGCAATGCGCCCCTTGCCGGCGATGCCGAACAGCCGTTGCGGGCCGGCGCTGGTCATGTCAACGAAGCGCTCGAGGCTCATGCGCCCGGCGTTGACGTGATCGAGCATGATCGGCACCAGTGTCTGCACGCCGGTCATGCCGGAGGGCGACTCCGGATAAGGCTTCTGCTTTTCCGCCAGCGTATGGGGGGCATGGTCGGAGCCGAGGATGTCGGCAGCGCCATTGTCGACGCCAGCCCAGATGCCGGCCCGATGCGAAGCGTCGCGCACCGGGGGATTCATCTGCGCGATGGTGCCGAGCCGGGTGTAGGCGGTTTCATCGAGTGTCAAATGGTGCGGGGTGACTTCGACGCTCGCGACGTCCTTGTGCTGGGCGAGAAACACCATTTCCTCGGCGGTGGAGATGTGCAGCACGTGGATGCGCCGGTGGGTTTTTTCGGCCAATGCCACGAGACGTTTCGTCGCCCGCAGCGCGGTTTCCGGATCGCGCCACACCGGGTGCGAGCGGGGATCGTTCGGCACGCGCAGCGGCTTGCGCTCCTCGAGGCGGAACTCATCCTCCGAGTGGAAGGCGGCGCGCCGCGTAATGGCGCGCAGGATAGCTTCTATCCCCGCGTCGTCCGGCACCAGCAGGCTGCCGGTCGAGGAGCCCATGAACACCTTGGTGCCGGCGCAGCCCGGCAGCTTCTCCAGCATTGGCAGGTCCGCGACATTGTCGTGCGTGCCGCCAACATAGAAGGCGAAATCGCAGTGCATGCGGCCGGTGGCACGAGAAATCTTGTCCTCGAACGCCGCCTTCGTGGTGGTCAGCGGTTTGGTGTTGGGCATCTCGAAAACACCGGTCACCCCGCCCATCACCGCCGACAGCGAGCCGGTCGCGAGATCTTCCTTGTGCTCGAGCCCCGGTTCGCGAAAGTGCACCTGCGTGTCGATCACGCCGGGGAGGATATGAAGCCCACTGCAATCTATGGTTTCGTCTGCGCTGTCGCCCGACAGGTTGCCGAGGCCGGCGATGCGGCCGGCTGCGACCCCGAGGTCCGCGATATGCCTGCCGTCCTGGTTGACGATGGTTGCATGCTTGAAGATACGGTCGTAGTGCGCCATCTCTTTATCCATTGGTCGTTGGCGGCCCGCCGCCCGAGGAGCAGTCATGGCCAGATATCATCTTAATACGCATGATGTCGTCCGTGTTTCCGGCGCCGATGCGCACAAGCTGCTGAACGATACGCTGACCTGCCGGTTCGACGAAGGACTCGTCGGGGTCGGGCGGTGGTTTGCGCTGCTGAGTCCGCAGGGCAAAGTGCAGGTCGAGGGGCTTGTCACCGAATCGGCGGGCAGCTTCTGGTTCACCATGGAGAAGGGGCTCGTCGCGGATTTCATCAAGCGCATGAAACTCTACCGGCTGCGCGCCAAGGTGGAAATCGAGGCCATGCCGTCCTATGCGGTGTTCTGGTCGCCGGATGGCGATCGGCCGGAAGCTGACGGTGTGATCGCCTATCGTGACGAAAGAGGCGGCGGGCTCGGCACCCGCTACATCACGCCCCAAGCCGCCGACCAGCCGGCGGGCGAAACAGGCACCGGTTCGCTGATCGCCTACAATGCCGCCCGCATCGCCGCGGGGGTTGCCGAATACGGCACTGATTTCGGCATCAACGAGGTGTTTCCGCACGATATCGGCATGGATTTTCTGGGCGGGCTGGACTTCAAGAAGGGCTGCTATGTCGGACAGGAAGTGGTGTCGCGCATGGAGCATCGCGGCACCGCGCGGCGGCGCCCGGTGCTGGTCAGCAGTGTCCCCAATGGCGCAGCAGCCGGCGCCCCGGTGATGATCGCCGATCGCGAAGCCGGCTCCATCGGCGCGCCCAATGACGGTCGCGCGGTGGCCATTCTCAGGCTCGACCGGATCTCCGGTGCGGCGGCGACGGTGGGCGGCCTGCCGGTAGAATTGAGCCTGCCCGGCTGGGCGACATACAAGTTCGGTGGCACTGTCGAGGCAGGCGAAGCCTAGGGGGCCGATATTCACGTCAAGATCGGGCCAAGAAAGGCCCCTCACCCGGATTGCCAAGGCAATCCGACCTCTCCCCCAAGGGAGAGGTGAGAAGCGGCGAGTCCGTGCCCCTTGCCTGCCTCTCCCTGGGGGGAGAGGTCGCCGCGATGCGGCGGGTGAGGGGGCCTTGGCGGCAGACACCATGCCTTTCGGCTGATTCGACCTAGCCGCTGACCTTCGTTCGCAATTCATCCAGGGCCTGGATGCAGCCTTCGATCTCGCGCTTCAGCAGGCGGCGGTCCGCCTCACTCAGGGGCCGGCGCGCCTTGAGGTCGGTCGCAACGCCCTCGACCAGGGTCTTGACGGCGCGCTGCAGCGAGGCAAGTTCGGCAGTTGAGGACACAAAGCTCTCCGGGTGCAGTGGGCGTGCCGTTCCTTCTACCCAATTACCGAGGAAGGCCAGCGGTTCCCGACAGGGCTCTTTTCGAATCGAGCCGACAGTCGTTA
>Ga0207705_10001455_pt1 | contig 18886 bp, 17 predicted proteins | sample KBSC13metaG_FD_184314 | JGI IMG/M metagenome (GOLD analysis project Ga0207705, IMG submission 184314) | Corn rhizosphere microbial communities from Kellogg Biological Station, Michigan, USA - KBS C1-3 metaG (SPAdes) (version 2) | ecosystem: Host-associated > Plants > Roots > Rhizosphere > Soil ... | reverse complement strand
ACGGCCGCTTTCCGCAAAGCGAGTTGATGGCGCTCGGCCTTGGCCGGTTCGGCGGTCATTCGCTGACCCATGCGTCCGACCTCGACATCATCTACTTGCACACGGCGGAGCAGGACGGCACGTCGACGGGCCGAAAGCCGCTGGGGCCGAACGATTATTTCAACCGCCTCGCCAGCCGCGTTACCGCGGCGCTCAGTGTGCCAACCGCGGCCGGCCCGCTTTATGACGTAGACACGAGGCTTCGGCCGGGCGGCTCAAAGGGGATGCTCGTAGTCTCCCTCGACGCCTTTGAGCAGTACCAGCGGCACGAGGCCTGGACGTGGGAACATATGGCGCTGTGCCGCGCCCGGCCCGTATTCGGTTCGCTCGAGATTCGCGATCAAGTCACTGCGATGATCGACTCGATCCTGCGGCTGCCGCGCGATTTCGCCAAGGTCACATCCGATGCCACAAAGATGCGAGCCGAAATGGAGCGTCACAAGCCGTCACGCGGAGCCTTGGACGTGAAGCTGGGCCGAGGCGGGCTGGTCGATCTGGAATTTTCGGTGCACGTGCTCCAGCTGACCAAGCATGTGGGCCTGAAGACGCGCCTCGAAGATGCGCTGGAAGAGCTTTGGGCTGAGTCTTTGGTACCTGCAAATATTGTCGATGCGCTAAAGTTGCTGTCGCGCATGCTCGTCATGATGCGCCTCGTCGCGCCGGGCACGGTCAAGCCGGCGCCCGAAACCTGGCAGCTGGTGGCAGAGGCATGCGGCGCGTCGAACTGGGACGCGCTTCTTGCCGAGCACGATGCGGCGCGGCAGAGCATCGCGGAGCTTTGGGACAGCATCAGGCGAGAGGCGTGACATGATCAACGAAGGCGACAAGGCACCCGCAATGACCGTTACTGCAAGCGATGGAACGAGGCTGAACCTTGCCGCGCCCGGACAGCCACTCGTGGTGTATTTCTATCCGAAGGACGATACGTCCGGCTGCACGCGCGAGGCGCAGGACTTCACTGCGCTCGCGCCGGAGTTTCGAAGCGCCGGCGTGAAGGTCGTGGGCGTCTCGCGCGATCCGATGAAAAGCCATGAGAAGTTCATCGGCAAATACGGCCTCGCGGTGCCGCTCGTGTCCGACGAGGACGGCCGCATCTCGGATGCGTTCGGAACCTGGGTCCAGAAGTCGATGTATGGTCGCAAATATATGGGGATGGAGCGCTCGACCTTCCTGATCGACGCCGACGGAAGGGTTCTAAAGGCCTGGCGCAAGGTCAAAGTGCCCGGCCACGCCGACGAGGCGCTGAAGGCGGCGACAGCTGCCGCCTAGCCCGCCAGCGACTTGATGATCATTTCCCAATAGACCACGTCATCGTACATCGCGCGCACCGGGATGCGCTCGTCGAGGCCGTGCGAGCGGTCGTCGAGCGGTGAGATGCCCCAGCTGCCGTCGACGTCGTAAACGGGGATTCCCTGCGCTCGGAAGAAAGAGCCGTCACTCGCTCCGGCCGCCATCACCGGGAAGACGTCCATGCGCGGATCGACGACCGCGTGGACGGCGTTCGTCACCGCGGCCTGCACGTCGGATCGAAGTGGCGAGGCTGGCGTCGGAACGCCAATATAGTTCGGATCGGGCTTCACCTCGACCTTGGCGCCGACAAGCTGCTGAAGCTCGGCCTGCACGACCTTCGGCTCGACGCCGGGCATGATCCGGCAATTGACCGTTGCGGTTGCGCTCTGCGGGAGCGCATTGTCCGCATGGCCGCCTGACAGCATCGTCGCCACACAGCGCGTGCGCGTGAGACCCACGTCGATCGGGCTTGCTTCGACAATGTCTGCTGCTGCGCCGTCGTTCGGGTTGGCGAGCCAGGCGCGCATCGCCTGTCCGAGCGGGCTGTTGCCCTCCTCCTTTGCGCGGTGCTCGAAATAGCCGCGGTTGGCGGGATTCAGCATAGGCTGGAAGCGGTGCGTGCGGAGCTTCTCCAGAGCGTCGGCCAGATCGTAGATGGCGTTGTCTGGGCGCGGGCGAGAGCTGTGGCCGCCCGGATTGTGAGTCGTGAAGAAGTAGGTCTGGAACGTCTTCTCGGCGATCGAAATCTGGCAGCCGAGCGGCTGGAATTTCTCGTCGTACGAAGGGCATCCGCCGTCCGCATTGAGGCCGAACTCGGCATCGGTAAGGTTGCGCCACTTGGTCGAGCCGAGCGTCGCGCCGACGCCGCGCGTCTCTTCGTCGCCGCTGTAGAAGAAGATCACATCGCGGTTCGGCCTGAAGCCTTCGCTCATCAGCTTGATCGCTGCCATGGTCGTCGCGACGTCACCATTCTTCATGTCGAATGTGCCGCGACCGAGGAAATAGCCGCCCTCCTCGCGGAACACGAAGGGGTCGAACTTCCAATCTCCGCGTTTCGCTTCGACGACATCCATGTGGCCGAGGATGAGCATTGGCTTCTTGGTCGCGCGGGGGCTGCGCCAGCGGACGATCAGCGCCTCTGTATTGTCGCCGGGGAGCGCTTCGTACGGCATGAAATGGATGTCGGCGTCCGGAATTCCCGCCGAGCGGAACTGGTCGGCGAGGAGCTTGGCGACCTTCTGAGTCTCGCCACGGTTGTGGACGCTGGGGATCTCGATCGCTTGCTTGAACAGCGCGCGGGTCTTCGCCTGCCAGGCGGGCTCCAGCTTCGTCGGCACGGTCCTCGGGTCAACGGCTGCGACCGTCACCGTGGAAAGTGCAGCGGTGAGTGCGGCCGCCAAGATGCGCTTCATGATCTCTCCTATTTGCCCGCGAGGTCGCGAAGCATCAGCTGCCAATGCACGACGTTGTCGTACAGCGACGGGATCGGAATCCGCTCATCCTTGCCGTGCGCGCGATAGTCAGTCGGCACCTGCACCCAGGCGCCATTAGTGCCGTAAACGGGGATTCCGGCGACACGGAACGGCCGGGCGTCACTCGCGCCGGTCGACATTTCCGGGAAGACCGGCATGCCGGGATGCAGCGTCTGCACCGCACGCGTGAACGCCGAGACCACGTCGGGACGAAGCGGCGACGCCAGCGATGCGACGAAATCGTCGTTGCGCGTGACCACGACCGTCGGATCATTGACGAGTTTTTCCAGCTCTGCCTTCACCGCATTCGGATCTTCGCCCGGGAAGATGCGACAGTTGACCATCGCGGTTGCGAGTTGCGGCAGCGCGTTGTCGGCATGCCCGCCGAAGAGTCTTGTCGGCACACAGCGCGTCCGCGTCAGGCCGACTTCGCTTTCGCTTGCCTCGATGAAGTCCGCTGCATTTCCGTCGTTCGGATTTGCCAGCCAACGGCGCTCGGCATCGCCGAGCGGTCCTTTCTCCATCGCTGCCTTCGCGGCGAAATAGGCGCGAGTCGTCTCGTTCAGCTTGGGCGTGAAGCGATAAGCCTCGAGCTTATCGAGCGCATGGGCGAGGCTGTAGATCGCATTGTCCTTGCGCGGCTTGGACGAGTGTCCGCCGCGGTTGCGGACCGTGAAAGTATAACCGGCGAAGGTCTTTTCTGCGGTCTGCATGCCGCACCCGGCAAGGGATCCGTCGACGTTAAGGCCGCAGCCGCCGCCGTCGGCGTTGAGCCCGTATTCGGGATGGCCGAGCAGATCGAGCCATTCCGTCGCGCCCTTTCTCGCGCCGATTCCGTTGGTTTCCTCGTCGCCCGTAAACAGCACGACGATATCGCGCTTCGGTTTGAACCCCGCCTGTCGCAGGTTGATCATCGCCTGAGTGATGGCGGTGACGCCATCCTTCATGTCGATGGTGCCCCGACCGTAGTAATAGCCGTCGCGCTCGGTCATCTTGAACGGATCGGTCGTTGAATCTTCGACCTTGGCCTCGACCACATCCATGTGGCCCATCAGCAGGATCGGCTTCTTCGCTGTCGGACCGGCCGCGCGCCAACGGACGATCAGCGCAGCCGTATCGTCGTCGCCGGTCGTCGCGCTGCCCGTATGGTAGGGCATGACGTGAATGTCCGCCGCAGGGAAGCCGCCGGCCTTGAACTGATCCGCGACATATTGCGCCATCGCCGGAACATTGTGGCGGCCGATCACAGTCGGCGTATCGACGATGTGCTCGAACATTGCATGCGTCGCGTCGCGCTGGGGAGGCGTGAGCTGGGGCGCGGCTGCAAGGCTGGCATTTGAAGCAAGCGCGAGCAGCGCCGCGGTGGCAAGCAGATGATGCATTGGTGAGCTCCCCCAAAATCGGTTGCGTGACGCTACCTTCACACGTGGACGCGTCAAGGCAGGTCAGCGGCGTTGCTCGAGCGACCTGTAATAGCTGGCGAGCACGTCGAACGCTTGCTTGCGCTGGCCGGTCTCGGATTCGAGCCCCTTGCGGTTCCAGCCTTGCTGATAGATCGGGTGCTGCCGATTGGGCGACCGGAAATCCTTCAGGATCCAGGGCGACAGGCCGCGCAGAAAAGGAATCTTCGAGGCTTCCGCGAGAGTCTGCCGATAGAATTCGGCCTGGAATTCCTCGCTGAACTTGTGCGGACTAGCCGGATCGTCGTGATAACCGGCAAGCGCGCCCGCGCCGAGCTCGGAAAAAATCAAAGGCTTGTCGACGGGCTCGCGCCACACGATCGATGGAACGTTCGAGAGCGGGTCTTGCGTGTACCAACCATTGTAGGTGTTCGCGGCGAGCACATCGAGGTCGGGCGCGATCGGATCATCGATGCTCTGGACATTGCCCTTGCGGCTGGCGAGCAAGGCGGCGCTGACCAGCCGCGTGTCGTCCAGCCTGTGCGCATTGGCGATCAGCGCGCGGAGAAAGGCGTTGCGCGCGTCGCTGACGGGGGTCTCGTTGCCGACGCTCCAGATGATGATCGAGGCGCGGTTGCGGTCGCGCTGAATGGATTCGGTCTGGATTTGCAGCGCCGTCTTCAGTGTCTGCTCGTTCTTGAAGTCCACCACCCAATAGACGGGAATTTCGCTCCACACGAGCAAGCCCAGCTCGTCGGCAGCGCGAAGCATCGTCTCCGGGTGCGGGTAGTGGGCGAGGCGGACAAAGTTCGCGTGGAGGCCCTGCTTGGCCTCGGTGAGCAGCGCATGAGCCGCCGCCGGAGTGAGGGCGCGCGTCGGATCGTCGCCGAATTCCTCGGCATGAATGGAGATGCCGCGAAGGAAGATCGGTTTGCCGTTCAGCAGGATGTCATGGCCGCTAACTTCGATCGTGCGGAAGCCGACGCGATCGTTCAGCGCGTCGTCGCCGGACACAAAGCGGACGTCGTACAGCGTGGGAGATTCGGGAGACCAGCGTTTCAGCGATCGTGGTGCTGCCGTAATTGCATTCCAGCTGCCGTCGGCGGCGGTGCGTCCGGACAGCGTGAGCTTCAGCGCCGGAATCGTAAGCCTCACCGGCGCATTGGCTGCGGCCGGTCCGTCGAGCTTCACCGTCGCGACGATGCGCCCGTCGCGGGTCAGGCGGATCCAGGCGTCGTCGATGTAGGTCGCCGGTGTGAAGACTAGCGAGACCGGTCTCGTGATACCGCCGTAATTCTCCCAATCCGTACTCGGCGGAGGAACGTCCGCTGCCGTCCGCGCGGAATCCGCTCCGACGGTCAGCCGGTTGTCGCCGTCTCTGAGGAGCTTGGTGACTTCGAAGCTGAACGGCGTGAACCCGCCTTCGTGCTCGCCGACGAACTTCCCGTTGAGGTAAACGTACGCGTGGTAGTCGACAGCACCGAACCTGAGAAATGCGCGCTTCCCAACTTGCGGGTGGGCGGTGAAGCGCCGCTGGTTCCAGACCAGGCCGCTATAGTAACGCATCTGCGGCGAGTAGGTCAGGAACGACTGCGGCAAGTGGACGACGGGCGCGCGGTCCATGTCGAATTCGTATAGCGCCCTGGGATCGTGCCGCATGGCCTCGGTCACGTCGAAATCGTTGTATCGCCGCGCCGTCGGCGAGGGCGCATCCCCGTGAAAGTTCTTCAGACCCGTTCGATAGGGGTCGATCGACCACGTCCACGCGCCGTCGAGATCAATCGCCGGGCGCATGTCAGCGCTGACGAGAACGCCATGTGAAAGCGCTGGACTCGTCTCGGCAGCCGCCGGCGCGGCCACCACCAGAAATGCAAGAAGGTGTTGAAGCCAGCGCATCATCGCGGAGCCGCTTGGCCGTCCTCGACATAGCGGCGTTCACCCGTCTCAGGATCGAACCACACGGTGACCAGCTTGCCGGTCTCCGGCTCGACGAAACGCTCGTCCGTACGCTGCCAGGCGCTCCCCGTCGGCTTGCCGTTGGCGCGACCGTAGACCGGCTCAAGCGCGGCAGTGATCGCGATCAGTACGCCGAGGATCAGAACCATCGGTCCGCCGCCGGCGTCCAGGACGAAGGCGCCGCAGATTCCCACGACTCCGCCGAGGATGATCGCCCAGTTGCGCCAGCGGGTCATTCTGGCTCTACCCGCACCGCCGTGCCGTAGGCGACGACCTCGCTCATGGTCTGGCCGATCTCGCCCGAATCGAAGCGCATCATCACGACGGCGTTCGCGCCCATCGCCGTCGCGTTGGTGACCAGCCGGTCGATCGCATGGCGGCGGGTCTCTTCGACCAGCGCGGTATATTCCTTGATCTCGCCGCCGCCGATCGAGCGCAGCGCGGCGGCAAGATTGCCGCCGATGCTTCGGCTTCGGACCACGACCCCGAAGACCTGTCCCAGCGCTTCGACCGTGCGATGTCCAGCGACGTTTTCGGTGGTGGTGACGATCATAACAGCCCTCCCGATACTGCGGGCAGGCTAATCCGTGCCGTGGCCTTGCGCCAGATATTCGGCGCTGCGCATTTCCTCGAGGCGGCTGACCGTCCGCTGAAACTCGAAGCTGCCGTCGCCCGAAGGGTAGAGACCCTGGGGCTCGGCGTCAGCGGCGGCGAGCAGCTTCACCTTGTGCTCGTAGAGCGCGTCGATCAGCGTGACGAACCGCGCCGCTTCATTGCGCATTTCCGGGCCCATGACCGGGATGCCGACCATGATCATGGTGTGATATCGTCTCGCGATCGCCAGATAATCGGCCGAGCCGCGCGGCTCTCCACACAGCCGCTTGAACGAGAATACCGCGACGCCCTTGAGGCTCTTCGGCACATGGAGCGTCCGCCCGGCGCCGACGTCGATCTCCTCGGCCGGTACCTTTGCGCGGTCCTCGACCGGATAATCGGTCAGCTGGAAGAAAGCCCGCGAGAGGTCCGCGGTCGCCTGCGGGCCATTCGGCACATGCCAGACTTCGACGCCTTCGAGGCGCTCCAGGCGATAGTCAGTCGGGCCGTTCACCGGGACGACGAGCATGCGCCGCTCGATCAGTTCGATGAAGGGGAGGAACAACTCACGGTTGAGGCCGCCAAGATACAGGTCGCGCGGCGGACGGTTGGAGGTCGTGACGACCTTCACGCCCTGCTCGAGGAGCTTCGCGAAGAGCCGCGAGAGGATCATGGCGTCGGCGGGGTTTGTGACCTGCATCTCGTCGAAGCACAGCAGCTTCGCCTCATCGGCGATCTGCTCTGCAACCGGCTCGATGGGATCGCCTTCTTCGGACTGCCTGGCGACCCGCAGCCGCTGGTGAGTCTCGAGCATGAACTCGTGGAAGTGGACGCGGCGCTTGGGCGCAACATCGATCTGAGCGAAGGCCAGGTCCATGAGCATCGACTTGCCGCGGCCGACGCCTCCCCAGAGATAGACGCCGGCCGGTCCGTCATTACTGAAGCCGAGCAGGCGTGAAATCAGGCCGCCATTCCTGAAGCTGGAAGCCAATTTGTCCAGTGCCGCAACCGCGCGCTCCTGCGCGGAATCGGGCTTCAGCTCATGGTCGGCGATCAATATGTCGTAGGCGACCCCTACGGGTCCGCTCATCGCGCGTGCGGCCCGTTGGGAACGTTCACCCGCTTCAGGGTCCCAGTGAAGCTGTAGCAGTTCTCGCCGTTCTGCTTGACCACGCCCTGCAGGAAGGCGTGCCCGCGGGTCTGCTTGACCAGTTCGACGTGGGAATCGAGCGGAGAGCCGGCCTGGCCGCGCGCAAGGAAATGCGTAGTGAGGTCGAGCGTCACATAGTGGCCGCGCTCCATCCCCGCGCAGAGCCCCCCGGCGAACATCGACATGTCGATGAAGCTCATGATCGCGCCGCCATGGATCGACCCGCCCATGTTCATGTGGTCCTCGGTCGGGAACATCCGCGCGATCCCGCGCCCCGGCCCATCCGGCTTGAACAGCAGGCGACCGGTCGCGGCCGCGAAGCTCGAGCGGGGGAAATCCCCCCAGCTGTACCAGCCCTCATGGTCCGGATCGGGAGTCGCTCCCCGCGGGACTCCGACGTCCTCAAGTCCCTCGGCCTGGTAGTTCCCGTCGCTCAACTGCGGCGTCTCCTCACGCAGCACGCTCGGCGATCAGTTTCTTGGTCTCGGCGATCGCCTTGGCCGGATTGAGGCCCTTCGGGCAGACGTTCGCGCAGTTCATGATCGTGTGGCAGCGGTAGAGCCGGAACGGGTCCTCGAGCTGGTCGAGCCGCTCGCCGGTAGCCTCGTCGCGGCTGTCCGCCAGCCACCGATAGGCCTGGAGGAGGATCGCGGGACCCAGGAACTTGTCCGAGTTCCACCAGTAGCTCGGGCAACTCGTCGAGCAGCAAAAGCAGAGGATGCACTCATAGAGACCGTCGAGCTTCGCCCGGTCCTCCGGGCTCTGCAGCCGCTCGCGCGACGGCGCCGGGCTCCCAGTCTTCAACCATGGCTGGATCAGCGCGTACTGCGCATAGACATGCGTCAGGTCGGGAACGAGGTCCTTCACGACTTCCATGTGCGGCAGCGGCGTGATCCGGATCTCGCCCTTCAGCTCCTCGATCGCGGTGGTGCAGGCGAGCCCGTTCGTGCCTTCCATGTTCATCGCGCACGATCCGCAGATGCCCTCGCGGCAGGAGCGGCGGAAGGTCAAGGTCGGGTCGATCTCGTTCTTGATCTTGATGAGCGCGTCGAGGACCATCGGCCCGCATTTGTCGAGGTCGATGGTGTACTTGTCGTAGCGCGGATTGGCGCCGGCGTCGGGGTCGTAGCGGTAGATTTTGAAGGTCCTAAGCCGCTTGCCTTCTTCGGGCTTCCAGTCGCGGCCGCGGGTGATCTTGCTGTTCTTGGGAAGGGTGAATTCGGCCATGGCGAGCCGCTAGCACGCGGCCAATCGCTTTTCAAAGCTGCGCCGCGCCGCGCGCGCGGCTGTTTGAGGAACGCTCGGAGAGCGCCGCCGTTCGACAGAGTGCTGAGAGGAGACGCATGATGCTCGGAAAAGCCGATGCAACCCCGATGATCGCGGTGAAGGACCTCGATCGGGCACGGACGTTCTACGAGGACACACTCGGCCTTAAGGAAAAGGACTCATGGGGCGAGGGCGTCACGCTGGAGAGCGGCGATACACGCCTCAACCTGTACCGCTCCCAATTTGCGGGGACCAACAAGGCGACTGCGCTGACGTTCGACGTCGACGATATCGACAAGGAAGTCGGCGAGCTGAAGGAAAAGGGTATCTTCTTCGAGCGCTACGATTTGCCCGGTTTGCGGCAGCAGGGTGACCTGTATGTCGGCGAGGGCGGGTTCAAGACAGCTTGGTTCAAGGATCCTGACGGGAACATCCTCAGCCTGATCGAGGGTGGCGACTGAGGTCGTCGAATGGCCGAAGGACGACGCGCCCGGTCCTGTTATTAGCTAGTTAGCGCAGCAGCGCGCTGATCACCTGCTGCACCAACATGGTGCGCGGGTTCACCTGGTAGAGATAGCCATTGTCGTAATAATAGCGGTACCGCGGGCTGAGATCGTACCGATCGCGCAGATCATAGGGAATCTGTCCGAAGCCGTAGCGGCTTCCGTAAGCCGTGTTGTAGCGCTGGCCGACACGAAACAGCTTCTTCGCCTGACCCGGCGGCATGCAGCCGTTGTGCTTCTTCGCGAGGCCCGGCGGGCAGCCGCCGACGCCGTAGCCGACCGGGCCGTGATAGCCATAGGCATGCGGATTGCCGTGCCCGTGGCCGGGACCGAATCCCCCTCCGAAGCCCGGATGAGCCAGGGCCGGAGCGGCAAAGCCGAGCGCAGCTGCCCCGGCGATGAGAAATGCGTGTTTCATAGTCCCACAGTCTCCTTCGAACCTGCTGAACGTTCGTTGAGCGAAATGGTTACGCAGGTGGAAGGCCGCCGGGGACGGGACCGGCGGCCTTCCTGGTGCAGCTCTGATGGAGATCAGGGAACCGAAATGACCCTCACGACCCGATAGGTGTTGGGGTTCACGACATAGACGTAGCCGTCGCGGTTTACGTAGCGGAACGTCGGCCGCAGGTGATAGCGCGTCACGATTGGCTGCGGCAGCGAGCCGATGTCCACATAGGAATAGTTCGGCCCGAAATTATAGCCGACGCGATAGCCCGCGCGGCGCGCCTGCTTGCGAGTGAGCCGCTTCCACTGGACGCAGCGCCCGTGGCGGTACTTCGTGCACTTGGTGATATTCGTGTATTGTCGCGCCTCCGCCGGCGCGGCGGTCAGTGCGACCGCGGCGGCACCAAGCGCCAGGAGTGCTTTGGTCATCTGGACTCTCCTAATTTCGATCCCGGCGACCAACGGACCGCAGGGGCACGCAGTTTCTCGATTACAGGCTTTTAATCCGCTGCTTCTGCACGGTTCATCGTCCCGGCGGGCGGTTGCGGCATGGGAGGCACCTCGCTAATCGGGCGCCGCGCTCCGCAACGCGGCGACTCCCCAAGAACCGCCGCCCGACAAGACAGAAAGGCAAGGACAAGCGGCCCTATGGCTCGGAAGAAGATCGCGCTCATCGGCGCCGGAATGATCGGAGGAACCCTCGCTCACCTAGCCGCGATGCGCGAGCTCGGCGACATCGTCCTGTTTGACGTCATCGAAGGCGTTCCCGAAGGCAAGGCACTCGACATTGCCGAAGCAGGGCCGGTCGACGATTTCGATGCGAAGCTGAAGGGCACGACCGATTACGCCGACATCGATGGCGCCGACGTGTGCATTGTCACCGCCGGGATAGCCCGCAAGCCGGGCATGAGCCGCGACGACCTCCTCGGGATCAACCTCAAAGTCATGAAGGCCGTCGGTGACGGCATCCGCAAGCATGCACCCAATGCCTTCGTCATCTGCATCACCAATCCCTTGGACGCGATGGTGTGGGCGCTGCGCGAATTCTCCGGCCTTCCGCACAAGATGGTCGTCGGCATGGCGGGCGTGCTCGACAGCGCACGCTTTCGGCATTTCCTCGCGCAGGAATTCAATGTTTCGGTCGAGGACGTCACCGCGTTCGTGCTCGGCGGCCACGGCGACACGATGGTCCCGGTCGTGGGCTATTCGACCGTCGCGGGGATTCCCATCCCCGACCTCGTGAAGATGGGCTGGACGACGCAGGACAAGATCGACGCGATCGTCAAGCGCACCCGGGGCGGCGGCGGCGAGATCGTCGCGCTTCTGAAGACCGGAAGCGCTTACTACGCTCCCGCAACCAGCGCGATTTCGATGGCCGAGAGCTTTCTCAAAGACAAGAAGCGCGTCCTGCCGTGCGCGGCGCATCTCACCGGTCAATATGGGGTGAACGACCTCTACGTCGGCGTTCCGTGCGTCCTTGGCGCGGGCGGAGTCGAGCGGATCGTCGAGATTGAGCTCGATGCGGAGGCTCGCGAGAATTTCAAGGTCAGCGTCGATGCGGTGAAGGAGCTGCTCGAAGCCTGCAGGCAGATCGACAACAGCCTCGCCGTAGCGGTGCACGCATGAGCATCCTCGTCGACAAGAACACCAAGGTCATCACTCAGGGAATGACCGGTGAAACCGGCACGTTCCATACGCGCCAGGCGCTCGACTACGGCACGCAGATGGTCGCGGGCGTTACCCCCGGGAAAGGCGGCACCGAGCACCTTGGCCTGCCCGTGTTCGACACCGTGCATGAAGCGGTCGCGAAGACCGGCGCCACAGCGTCCGTGATCTACGTCCCGCCGCCGTTCGCCGCGGATTCGATCCTCGAGGCGATCGACGCCGAAGTGCCGCTGATCGTCACCATCACCGAAGGCATTCCGGTGCTCGACATGGTGCGGGTGAAGCGCGCGCTCTGCGGCTCCAAGTCGAGGCTGATCGGGCCCAACTGCCCGGGCGTACTCACTCCGAACGAGTGCAAGATCGGGATCATGCCCGGTAACATCTTCAAGAAGGGCAGCGTCGGCGTGGTCAGCCGTTCGGGCACGCTGACTTATGAGGCCGTGTTCCAGACCACCAACGAGGGCCTCGGCCAGTCGACCGCGGTCGGGATTGGCGGCGATCCGGTGAAGGGCACCGAGTTTATCGACATCCTCGAGATGTTCCTCGCCGACGGCGAGACCCAGTCGATCATCATGATCGGCGAGATCGGCGGAAGCGCCGAGGAGGATGCCGCGCAATTTCTCGCCGACGAAGCGAAACGCGGGCGCAGGAAGCCCGTTGTAGGCTTCATCGCCGGGCGTACCGCGCCGCCGGGCCGCCGGATGGGCCATGCCGGAGCGATCGTTTCGGGCGGCAAAGGCGACGCCGAGAGCAAGATTGCGGCGATGGAGGCTGCTGGAATTACCGTTTCCCCAAGCCCATCTGAGCTTGGGAGCACTCTCAGGGAGTTGCTGGTTTCAGCGTAGCATGAACGACCTCGCTGGATCATTCGAACCGGAGACGGGCCCGAGCTGGGCCCGGCAGGGCTGGCCGATTGCCGAGCTCGATGAGCTGAACCTCGGCCTCGACCCGACTCAGGCCACGATCGAGAAGGTCAAGGCTGCGGTCGCTGCAATGGCCGCGGAGACGACGAGCGATCCCGATGCGATCCGCCGCGCGGCCGAGGATTCGATCCGCGCGATGATGCTCATTCGCACATATCGCGTGCGCGGGCATCTCGCCGCCGACCTCGACCCGCTTCGGCTGACCCGGCGCGAGGTCCCCGCCGACCTCACGGCTGAGTATCACGGTTTCTCGGACGACGACCTCGACCGGCCCATCTGGCTATGCGGCGCGCTCGGCCTGGAGCAGGGAACCGTCCGCGAAATTGTCCGCATCCTCCAGCGCAATTACTGCGGCCACGTCGGGCTCGAATACATGCACATCAACGACGTGGAGGAGCGCCGCTTCCTCCAGGGCCGCATGGAGGGCAAAGACGCCGAGATCACCTTCACGCCCGAAGGCAAGCAGTCGATCCTGACCAAGGTCATCCATGCCGAGCAGTGGGAGAAATTCCTCGCCAGGAAATATGTCGGCACCAAGCGCTTCGGTCTCGACGGCGGCGAAGGAGCGGTCCCGGCGCTCGAGGCGGTGATCAAGTACGGCGGAATGATGGGCGTCACCGAGATCGACGTCGGCATGGCGCACCGCGGACGGCTCAACATCCTGTCCAACGTGATGGGCAAGCCGGCTCAGGCGATTTTCCACGAATTCGCCGGGGGGGCCACCAACCCGGCCGACGTCGGCGGCTCGGGCGATGTCAAATACCACCTCGGCACGTCATCCGACCGCGAGTTCGACGGCAACAAGGTGCACCTGACGCTGCTGCCGAATCCTTCGCACCTCGAAGCGGTCGATCCGGTCGTGCTCGGAAAAGCGCGCGCGGTGCAGACGATTCGCGACGACAAGCGCGGCAAGACGGTGCTTCCGATGCTGCTCCACGGCGATGCGGCATTCGCGGGACAAGGCGTCGTGTGGGAGTGCCTCAGCTTCTCGGGACTCCCCGGCTACGGCACCGGCGGGACGATCCACTTCATCATCAACAACCAGATCGGCTTCACCACCAGTCCGCAGTTCGGCCGATCCTCGCCTTATCCGTCGGACGTTGCGAAGGGCATCCAGGCGCCTATCCTGCACGTAAACGGAGACGACCCCGAGGCGGTCACCTTCTGCTGCAAGCTCGCGACCGAGTTTCGCCAGACCTTCAACCGCGACGTCGTCATCGACATGTGGTGTTACCGTCGCTTCGGGCACAACGAGGGCGACGAGCCGAGCTTCACCCAGCCCGAGATGTACGCGGCGATCAAGAAGCACCCGCCGATCAGCCAGCTCTATGGGCAAAAGCTGATCGGGGAGGGCGTCGTCGACCAGGCGTGGATCGATCAGCAGACGAAAGATTATGTCGCGCACCTTGAACAGCAGTTCGAGGGCGCGGTTTCCTACGCGCCGAACAAGGCCGACTGGTTCGAGGGTCGCTGGGCTGGCCTCGGCCGTCCCGACGAACCGGTGCTCGGCCGTCGCAACACCGCGACTGCGATCAGTGAAGAGCAGCTGAAGCGTCTCGGCGAGCTGCTGACCACCGTCCCCGAAGGTTTCGCGATCCACAGAACGCTCCAGCGCGTGCTCGACGCCAAGAAGGAGATGTTCTCCACAGGCGAGGGCTTCGACTGGGCGACCGCCGAGGCGCTGGCGTTCGGAAGCCTGCTCGCCGAGGGTCACGGCGTGCGCCTGTCCGGGCAGGACAGTGGCCGGGGCACCTTCAGTCAGCGGCACGCTGTGTGGGTCAACCAGCAGAACGGCGAGAAATATATCCCGCTCTGCCAGGTCGACGGCGCTCGCTTCGAAGTCCGCGACAGCCCTCTTTCCGAGTTCGGAGTGCTCGGGTTCGAATATGGCTATTCGCTGGCCGACCCGAAGACGCTGGTCCTCTGGGAGGCGCAGTTCGGCGACTTCGCCAATGGCGCGCAGAGCATCATCGATCAGTTCGTTGCTGCGGGCGAGGCCAAGTGGCTTCGGGCGAGCGGCCTAGTCATGCTTCTGCCGCATGGGTTCGAGGGGCAGGGGCCCGAGCACAGCTCGGCGCGGCCGGAACGCTATCTGCAGCTTTGCGCCGAGGACAATTTGCAGGTCGCCAATTGCACCACGCCTGCGAACTATTTCCACATCCTGCGGCGGCAGATGCGGCGCGATTTCCGCAAGCCGCTGGTGATCATGACGCCCAAATCGCTGCTGCGGCACAAGCTCGCAGTCTCGAAGATTGGCGATTTCACGGCCGACAGCCACTTCCGGCGGATCATCTCCGACCTGAACCCGCCGGCCGAGGGCGAAACGCGGCGGCTGGTCCTGTGCTCGGGCAAGCTCGCATACGAGCTGATGGAAGCGCGCGACGGGGCCGGGGACCTGGGCGTCGAGATCATCCGCATCGAGCAGCTCTATCCGTTCCCGTCGGAGCCGCTGGTGAAGCGCCTTCAGGCGGTGCCCAAGCTCCAGGACCTGATCTGGGCGCAGGAAGAACCGAAGAACAACGGCGCCTGGTTCTTCGTCGAGGACCTGCTCGAGCAATGCCTCGCCGAGGCTGGCTTCGACGGCATGCGGCCGCAATATGCCGGCCGCGATGCGAGCGCTTCGCCGGCGACAGGCCTCGCCAAGCGCCACGCGGCCGAGCAGGCGGCGCTGATCGCCGCAGCGCTCGGGCACGACACCGACAGGGACAAAGCCAGCGAACGCCCGGGGGCGATCGCCGCGGAATAAAAGGGAAGAAAGTGGCCACTGACGTTGAAGTCCCCGCGCTCGGGGAATCGATCACCGAAGGCACGCTCGCCCAGTGGCTGAAGAAGCCGGGCGAAGCCGTCGCGGCGGACGAGCCGATCGCCAGCCTCGAGACCGACAAGGTCAGCGTCGAAGTGCCGTCGCCGGTCGCCGGCGTGCTGACCGAGCAATTGGTCAAGGAAGGCGACACGGTCGCGGTCGGCGCGGTGATCGCCCGCGTCGATGAAAAGGCGAGCGCGGCGGCGGCCCCGCCCACACCGAGCCCGGCTCAGGCGGCAGCCGCAAGCACGACCAATCCCGCAGGCGCGGGCGAAACGCCGCTGCTGCGCGGCGATGAGCATGCGCCCGAACCGACGGCTGCGATCGCGGAAACGTCAGAGGGCGACGATCACGTCACCACATTGTCACCGGCGGTGCGCCGGGCGGTCCTCGAATATCATGTCGACCCGACGAAGATCCGGGGCTCAGGCAAGGATGGCCGGCTGACCAAGGACGACGTGATCGCGGCTGCGGAGGCGCAGCACGCCCAGCCCTCACCGGCGATTGCTCCACAGGCGAAAGCGCCCGCTCCCGAAGCAAAAGCTCCGTCTCCTGCGCCCCAGCCTTCGTCGCGGAGCGTGGAGGAACGCAAGGAAGAGCGCGTGAAGATGTCGCGCCTCCGCCAAACAATCGCCCGTCGTCTCAAGGAAGCGCAGAACACTGCTGCCATGCTGACGACGTTCAACGACGTCGACATGAGCGCGGTGATCGAGGCACGGAGCCGCTACAAGGATCTTTTCGAGAAGAAGCATGGCATCCGCCTCGGCTTCATGGGCTTCTTCGTGAAGGCCTGCGCGCTTGCCGCGAAGGACGTGCCGTCGGTCAATGCGAGCTTGGAAGGCGACGAGATCGTCTATCACGATTATCTCGACGTCTCGGTCGCGGTGTCAGCGCCCAAGGGCCTCGTCGTCCCGGTGGTCCGCAATGCCGACAGCATGAGCTTCGCCGAGATCGAAAAAACGATCGCGGACTTCGGCAAGAAGGCGAAGGAAGGCACGCTGACGGTCGAGGAGATGAGCGGAGGCACCTTCACCATCTCGAACGGCGGGGTGTTCGGCTCGCTGCTGTCGACACCGATCATCAACCCGCCGCAGTCGGCGGTGCTCGGAATGCACCGGATCGAGGAGCGGCCTATGGTGAAGGACGGGCAGATCGTCGCTCGCCCGATGATGTATCTTGCGCTGAGCTATGACCACCGGCTGATCGACGGGCGCGAGGCGGTGACTTTCCTGGTGCGCGTCAAGGAAGCGATCGAAGACCCGACGCGGCTTCTGATCGACCTCTAGGCCGCCGCCGCCCTCTCGCTCGCGTGGAGGTCGTGCGCGAGCCGCTCGGCGGCTCCGGTCAGCACGGCTTCATGCTGGTCGACCCGCCAGGCCGGCGCGCCGATGATCAGCCGGCTGAAGTTCCGGCGCGTCGCATAGGCAGAATCGAAATAGACGCGGTTCCGCGCTTCGAGGATCCTCCCCGCGCGTGAACCCGTGATCATCATCCCCTGCCAGGCGCCGAAATTGTGCATCAGGTTGATCGCGAAACGGCCGATCAGCGCGGCCAGAAGGCGCGGGCGCTCGGCTTCGAGCAGGTCCGGGCACGCCTGGCCCCATGCGGGATCGTGGCGGTCGAGCATCAGCATCATTTCCCAGGTGACAAGTGAGCCGGTCTTCTGAATCGCTTTCGCGAGCCGTTCCTCGCGCTCGTTCGACGGCGAAAAGTCGGTGTGCCCGGCCTCGGTCTCGAGCACCCGAACGCCATGATCCCGGTCGACGTCGACGATTGCAGCGCCGACGCCTTCCTCGACCATGATCATGCCGTAGCGTCCTGGCCGGTCGAGGCTGGGGGAGCCCGAGCTCCTCAGCAGCTCGATGTTCGCGGTCCCCGAGCGGGTCGCCCACGCGCGCGCTGCGACGTCGTTGAGAATCACCGGTTGCGTCCCGAAGACGGCCATTAGGCCGGCGCGGCTGATGGTCCAGCGCGAGCGCACCAGCGAAATCGTCTCGCCACTCGCCGCTCCGGCGATCGCCATCGCGCATTGCAAGCCACGCAGGGGAACGCCGTGTTCGCGTTCGAACCGCTGCAGCGCGTCGGTGAAGGTCGGAACTCCGGCAATCTCCACTTCGTGGATTTCAGCAATCCGCGGGCGGGATGAGGGCATCGCCGTAGCGAAGCGGAGAACCCCCTCGCTGGACGCCTCGATCAAGAGCCACGGGCAGACGCCCGACGCAACCGGACTCATCATTTCGGCAATCGCTCCCCTTCGGCACTGATAGCGCTACCAGCTTGTGGTTAAACGCCCGTTACCACTTGCCGAGCTTGCGGGTCCCGGACCGCCCCCCTAAGTCGCGCTCGCAATCTTGAAATAAGCGGAGCAGTTGATGGCCGATGGCTATGATTTCGACGTTCTGGTGATCGGCGCCGGCCCCGGCGGCTATGTCGCGGCGATCCGCGCAGCCCAGCTCGGCCTCAAGACAGCTTGCGCGGAAAGCCGCGAGACGCTCGGCGGCACCTGCCTCAACGTCGGCTGCATTCCCTCGAAGGCGCTCCTCCACGCTTCCGAGCTGTTCGAGGAAGCCGCGCACGGGACGCTCGCGAAATGGGGCGTGAAGCCCGGCAGCGTCGAGCTCGATCTTGGCCAGATGCACGCGACACGGCTGGAGGCGGTCAAAGGCCTCACCCAGGGCGTCGAGTTCCTGTTCAAGAAGAACAAGGTCGAATGGGTGAAGGGCCAGGCGAGTTTCGTCGACGCGCATACGGTACAGGTCGGCGATCGCAAGGTGACGGCGAAAAACATCGTCATCGCCACCGGCTCTTCGGTGACTCCGCTGCCGGGCATCACCATCGATCAGGAGCGGATCGTCGATTCCACCGGCGCGCTCGAACTCCCCGCGGTGCCCAAGCGCATGGTCGTCATCGGCGGCGGGGTGATCGGCCTCGAGCTCGGGTCGGTCTGGCGGCGGCTCGGCGCCGAGGTCACCGTCGTCGAGTTCCTCGAGCAGATTCTGCCAGGCTTCGACGGCGACGTCCGCAAGGAAGCGAACAAGATCTTCAAGAAGCAAGGCTTCGAGTTCAAGCTCTCGACGAAGGTCACCAAAGCCGAGCGCAAGGGCGACACCGTCACGCTCACCGTCGAGCCCGCCGCGGGCGGAGCGCCGGAGACGCTGCAGGCCGACGTGGTGCTGGTCTCGATCGGCCGCAAGCCCAACACCGAAGGGCTCGCGCTCGACAAGGCTGGCCTCGCAACCAACCAGCGCGGGCAGATCGAGACCGATCACCAGTTCCGCACCAAGGTCGCCGGAATCTGGGCGATCGGCGACGTGATTCCCGGACCGATGCTCGCGCACAAGGCCGAGGACGAAGGAATCGCGGTCGCGGAGAATATCGCGG